>Ga0302192_10001033_pt1 | contig 17290 bp, 23 predicted proteins | sample II_Bog_E3_2_FD_200230 | JGI IMG/M metagenome (GOLD analysis project Ga0302192, IMG submission 200230) | Peat permafrost microbial communities from Stordalen Mire near Abisko, Sweden - II_Bog_E3_2 | ecosystem: Environmental > Terrestrial > Soil > Wetlands > Peat | place: Sweden: Abisko...
TCGGAGACCGCGACAGACCCAAATGCCTACTTTTCCCGAGCGCGGCAACCTGAAGGCCGTGCAAGCTATCAAGCTCTTTCGTCTATCCCTCGATAAGCATTCCAGCCCGAGAGACCGGTCGTGGGCAATGAGCCAGTTCATTGAGGCCAAAAAAAACTTCAGCCACAAGGACCTCGTCGAGGCCATCAACAAACAGGTAACTCATAGCCGTCGTCTACGAGCTAGCTTGAAGCGACAACTCCGGGAAATGCGCGGCGACTCCTAGAGGCCGGTGACGCCGGCCCGCTTGCAAGGCCTGATGCGGCAGCAACAGGCCCGCTCCCCTGCACTTCGGGCCGCGGGGATCCGCGGCCAGGGGCCGGCGCCGGCGGGCTGGACACGAAAGCCGCGCGCCCGCTGCCTTTCGGCCTTCTCTCCCGCGGTGCGTGCAACGCGCACTTCGGCGGATTTTCGGGAGTGCAACCCATACGAGAACCAAGTGTGGCCCAAAAAAATAATTGAAAAAAAGAATCTTTATTCTTGCATGCTATACGCCGCCGGGCGTATAGTGTCGGCAAGTTAGTTGGCCCCGCATTCGCGGATCCTCTTTCGAAACCAAAAAAACAACCCTCAGAAAAAAAATCATGGCACACGAAATCACAGCAAATGATCACATGGTAAGCGGCTCCAATGTCACCCCCTGGCACGGCCTGGGGACGATCGTTGCGGGCAATCTGACGGCCGCGGAGGCTGTCAAGGCGGCGAAGCTCGATTGGGAGGTCAGCCAGGAGCCGGTTTTTGACGGCGACATGCTGAATATCGCGACGCACCAACTGAACCGGCGCAGCGACACGCGCGAGGTCCTGGGCGTCGTTAAGAAGGGTTGGCAGCCCGTGCAAAATGATCGGCTCCTCGAAATCGCCGAATCGATCGCCCAGGTTGACGACGCCGACTTTAAGGCGGTGATCGAGACCGCCGGCAGCCTGAAGGGTGGCCGCATCGTCTGGGCGCTCGTGCGCACGGGAGAGCGCGAGTTTGCCGGCTCGGTGCATCGGACGTACCTCCTCCTCTCAAACGGTCACGACGGCCTCCGGGCGCTCCGCGGCACGCTGACGGATGTCCGGGTCGTCTGCGCCAACACGCTCGGCCTAGCGGAAAGGGCGGTTTCGCCGCTCTACGTCTCGCACGCTCGCGGGGTCGAGGCCCGGGTGGCGACGGCCCTGGAGACGCTCGGCTGGGCCAACGAGGCTTCGCGGTCCACCTTCGCCATTTACGCGGCACTCGAGCGCACGCCTGTTTCGACCGACAAGGCCGGTCAACGACAATGACCCTTGCCCCACTGACGACAGTTATAACGCCCCATGGAAAGGGTAACGACAGTTACGCGTGTTAGGGGGTGCGACGCAGCTCACCGCTCGGTCGGTGACGACAATGAGGAACCGCCATCGTTTGCTGGAGTGGGAGACGAATGCAGAAGTGATGTCTTGGCCGGCTCCGAGGACAGGAGCGACCAAGCTTGCCGCAGGAGCCGGCCGGAATCGCCCGATGCTATATTGGCGTGTTACGCGAGCGCCGGATCCGGTACCTGATTAGGCTCTTGCTTTGTTAGCACCGCGATCGACTGACCAAATTCAACTACGCCCTCTGCTCGGCGACCATCAAGGTAGTTAAATGGTCGGGTCAACTTAATCCAAGGATGTGGGCCATCGTGGATTGCTTCCAATTTTAACCCCAATACCTGGGACCATCGACGAATTGCCCCTTTCGATATGAACTTGTTGATTACCCTCTGAGGATCACGATCCGCCATTGTGGCCTCAAATACTGGCCAATGTGAGTCGCACTCGAAGTCGAGGAACGAAAAGACAATCTTGCCGCCCGGCTTAGCCACCCGCTTCGCCTCCGTTAGGAAACGGAAAACATCCTCATCCAACAAATGAGTGAACACCGAAAAAAATGAGACGAAATCGGCCGTCGAATCATCGACCGGAATGGTGGGAAGGTGATTAGGGACAAACTGCCAATCAGGACGGGCACATTTCTCAGCAGCATATTTCAATGCTTCATCTAAAATATCTGTGCCGATAAAGACTCCAGACAAGTAGTCTCGTAGCTCGTAAGGGAGGCGCCCGCTGCCGCAGCCAACGTCAACCAACGTGTCACTCCGTTGCAGTCCCAAGGTAATCAACGCACTGCTCTCGAGGATGCCGATTTGCGAATACTCTCCTCCGACGATCAGCTCCATAGCCGCGTCCCGGCCATGCGCTTTGATTAGCCGCGAAAGATGGGCTTTATAAGCCTCAAGGTAGTCGGGAGCCTGCATTGCTTTGGTTGCCAAACAGTTATTACACCGCAGGCAATGGTTCAATCCATTAAGAGCACGGCCTTGATTAACTTTACCGCTTCTTGGCGGCCGTGGCGCGGTAACTGTCGCCGTTGAACTCAAGGATGACGGCGTGATGCACGAGGCGGTCGACGGCGGCCATGGTCATCATGGGATCCTTGAAGATCTGGTCCCACTGGCTGAAGACGAGGTTGGAGGTGATGAGGACGCTCTTCTTCTCGTAGCGCTCGGCGAGGAGGGTGAAAAGGACCTCCATCTCCTCGCGGGACTGCTGGGTGTAGCCGAGGTCGTCGATTGCGATGGCGTCGAAACGCTCGAGCCTGGCGATCAGCCGCTCGAGTTTGAGGTCGCGTTTGGCGATGAGGAGCTCGGTTACGATGCGGTGGGCGGTCGTGTAGAGGATCGACATCTGATGCTGCTGGATGAGCTCGCGGCAGAGTGCGGCCAGGAATAGGGTCTTGCCTCGGCCGGGCAACCCGAAGCAGAGCAGGTTGTCGCCGCGGCGGATGAACTCTCCGGTGAGGAGCGTGGGCAACTGGCGGCGAACCTTCTCGGGGAGCCGCGCAGGCTCGACACTCGCCATGGTCTTGCTTGCGGGCAGACGCGAGGCCTTGAGCATGCGCTCAACTCGGCGGCGAAGCCTCTCATTGGCTTCGGTCTCAACCAGGTGGCGCAGTAGGCGCGGGTAGCCCCAGTTCTCGGCTTCGGCCCTGGCGAGCGCGTCGTCGTGCTCGCGGGCCATGGTCGTAAGACCCAGGCTTCGCATGAGAATCGGCAGTGCGGCGGCGCTCATGCGACCACCTCCTGAACGAGCTGGTCGTAGCTATGCAGCTCGGGCACGAAGACTGCGAGATGTCGCGCGGACGACGGGGCAGCCTGCAACTGCGCCTCCACGGCGCTCGCCTGTGGCACCTCGCCTGCGCGCAGCAGGGCACCGAGGACGGAGGCGACCTGAGACTCGTCGGAGCGCGCTGCGAGGGCAAGGAGGGCTACGTAGTGGCGGTCCGCGTGGTCGGGGGCGGCGCTTACCAACTGGTCGTAGGCCTGGCGGAACACGAGCCTCGGGAAAAGCTCCTCGCGGTAGAGATACCGGGCGAATGCACCGGGTTTACGGACAAGGGAGTCGATAATGTGGTGGTAGTCGATGCGGGCTTGCCCGGTGTGGGCCCGGGGATAACGCGCAACCTCGATGCCGGCGTGGTGGAAACTGATTGTCGTCTCGCTCACGCGGGCGAGCAGGTGCGCATTGATCAGCCGTGCCGGAACCGAGTAGGCGCAGTTTTTGATCCGCGCCGTTGAGTAGCTGGATACTCGCACGGTGTGCTCCTCAGCGTCGGGATACCGCAGCGCCGGCAAGGGCCTAAGACGCGGCAGCTCCTCTGCCAGGCGGACGGCGCGCTGCGCGTTGGCGCCGATGCACACCTGGCAGACGAAGAGAGCGTAATCCTCGAGCGAGGGAAAGTCCCGTGAACCGCGCAGAATGAGGTGGTTTAGGAGCCGGCGCTTGAGATGGCGCTGGGCCGCTTCGACGTCGCCGTTCTCATCGGGCCTGCCAGGGTTGATCGTATGGGCGCTCGTGCCTAGGTGCTCGCACAAGGCGAGATAGTCGACGTTGAAGCCGCGCGTGGCGGCCCCGCGTTTAAGTTGATGTGTGGCCGTCGAGCTGTGGTCGGTCTGGACCTGTGGTGTCACGCCGCCCAAACGCCAGAAGGCGTCCTGGAGGCCTGTCTTTAGCGACAGGCCCGACTCCGACTGGCAAGGCACTGCCCACTCCCAGTTGGAGTACGGAAGCACCGTGTGGCACAGCAAATGGGGATAAGCGACGCCGGCCAGCGTGACGCCGAGCTTGTGGGCATGGGTCCAATCGACCTGCGCGCTCGCTCCTGGCTCCCGAACCTGCGGGAAGAACACTTCCTTCGGGGGCCCAAACTGGGTGCGCCAACGGGTAATCCGTCGCTGGAACGTCCGAAGGCCGTTGGCCGGCAACTGCTCTGGTCTCAGAGCGAGATAATGCTCGAAGAGGGCCTTGGCCTCTATCTCGGGCGTGTCCTCCAGCCATCGAACCACCTCCGGCCAAATGCCTGCAAAGGCATCCGCGTGGGTCTGCCAATGCCTCGGCGGTCTTGGGACGCTCGGCCCGTGTCCGCGCTTTAGATAGCCCCGGGCCGTCTTACGATCCATACCCGCCTTCATCGCCGCGCAGCCAATGCTGCCACTGTCGTTAAATGTCTTCATGAGGTGTCTGTATTGGTGCTCTGTGATCAAGGTGGGACCTGCGTAACAGGTCTGAGCACTACTGACGCTCACGCAGACCAACGCCTGCTCGAAAAACCCACGTTAGACGTGGGTAGTTTTAACTGACGTCGTGGGGCGGTCTAACTGACGCCGTGCGCAAGGCGGTTTCGACGTTTAAGGGCCTTGTCTACAAGGTCGCCGAGAGGCCGACAAACGGGGAGATCCACGCCGTCGACACCATGAGCGAGCTCTTCCGGACGGGCAGCGGCAACGCCGGCAAGAACGCCTTCGACCTGGTTAACGCCGTCACCGATTGGGTGGACCACAGGAAAAGCTATCGGGAGGACGACCAGAAGGCGGAACGCCGGTTCATCTCCTCAACCCTGGGCGGATCCGGCACCGCGATGAAAGCGGCGGCATTTGTGGCCGCGAGGAAGCTGGTTACTGCCTAAAAGATCGGGGGCGGGGGGCTTTGGTCCCTCCGCCCTCCCCTCACCTTCGGGGGATGGGAGCATGCGACACGAAGTTCCTGAGAAGCCCGGCCCGTGGACGGCCATTTCCGGCACCATTGCAGACGCCTTCGAGAGCGCGACCTTTCGCCCCGAGGCGCGCGAGATCTTCCTGGATCTGGTCAACGACTACCTGCACACCCGGCGTCGGGAGGTCGACACGCTGACCCTTGGCGAACTCCGCACCCTGACACTAAACGCGGCAAGCGCCTATGCCGCCGTTATTCAATTCAGGCTCGCGCGCCAGGGGCGCGCTCCGGTAGTTCAGTCGGGCCAATGAAAAAGAAGAGTGCTCTTGCCTCCCGTCTCATCGCCTGGCGCCAAGCGAAAGGGCTTTCGCAATCGGGCGCAGCTGCGGAGCTCCGGATAAAGATCGATACCCTGCAAAATTGGGAAATCGACCGAAAGAGCCCGCTCCTAAAGACGGTCGAGCCCGTCCTGGCCCGTCTCGCAAAAGACGGCTTTTGACGAAGAGGCCACCTGGGGGGTTTCCGAACCCTTTAAAGCAAAAATCAGGTCCTCAGCCGGAAAGCTGGCGGTGCCACCTGACCCAAAGAAGCCTCAAGGAGAGTTTTTCGGGGGGCTGGGGGGCTCTGCCCCCAGATAGGGCCGCAAAAGCGGCCCGTGGGCGTTAGGACGGCCGGGCTTTGGGCTTTCGTTGCCGGGTTGGGCAACGACCGGCCGGAATTCTTTAGTTCATGGCAAGGGAGGGGACCGCCCGCAGGGCGGGAGGGCAGAGCCCTCCGGGGTTCCGGGGGCAGTAGCCCCCGGTGGGTGAGCGCGCCTTGGGCGCGCGAGGGCGATAGCCCTTATCGGCTTGGGGAGGTACGCGAGGCGCAACGCGCCCGCGCGCTTTCAATGGTTTGGAGGAGAGGAGGCTCGTCCGGCTTGGCGGACGAGGGGAGGCGAAGCCTCCCGGGGGGTGCGGGGGGGCGAAGCCCGCCCGACAGGGAGGGGGTCTGGGGGAACCAAACCTGATGTATTTATGGAAGAGGAGGGAAAGGGGAGCAAAAATTAAGCGATTCTCGCTCAGCTCTTTCCATAAACATGAGCCGCTGTAACCTCTTCGGAGACCCCTTTAGCCGCTCAAACCTCGCATCCTGACAGAAGTCCAGGGCTCGTCGACCGGGCTTTAGCCGGTGAAACCTCTCCTCCATTTGAGCCTTAGCCGCTATAACCTCGCACCCGATCGGCCCTTAGCCGCTGAAACCTTGCACCTGGTCGCCCCCTGCTCCTGGGCATTCGGCGCCAAAACCTAGCGCTTTAGCCGCTCAAACCTCGTATCCCGGGGGTCGCTCCGGAGCCTTGGCCGCTGTAACCTCCCCCTTTAGGCGCTGAAACCTCGTGCTTTAGGGGCCCAAACCTGTTGACCGTTAAAAACTTCGGCCGCTCAAACCTCGCATCCGACGCGGCCCTGGGCCTTTCAAACCTAGTTCCCTGGTGCAGCACCGATACCTCGGCCGCTGAAACCTCGCGGGGATCCGCTCCAGAACTTTGGCCGCTCAAACCTCGCATGGCGGGGACAGCAAAGCCTCGCCCGAGATCGAGGCGCTGAGTGGGAAAAGACGTCGACGGGATGTATCCCGTGGGCGAGACCGAGGGGATGCGAGGTTTGAGCGGCTAAGGTTTTGAGGGCTGTGCTGAAAAGAGGCGGTCGGGGATAAGTTTCGCGGCCGTGCGTCGCTCGGGCGCCGCCAGGCGGCTCTTGCCGAGTTCCTTCCTTGCGTCGGCTGTCATCCCGATTCGCTGCGCCGCACTAAAGCGGTACTCGTTTTGCTTGCTCCGGTATTTGGCCTCGGAGTGTTCGGCGATGATTTGCTCAACCTCTTCAAGCGAAGAGTAGACATGCCAGATGACGTCGAGCAGACGCCGGCGCCCTTTGGTGGGGGCCGTGATCTGTTCCTCCGTGTAGCCGAGAGGCGCCTGGCTTGTCTTGTGAAGGACGCCCTGTTTGCCGAGCTGATCGAGGGCCGCGCGGATTCGAAAAACGGTGTCCTTGATGCGCTTCGTGGCCGGGACAACTCCCCGCTCGGTGAGGAGCGAATAGCTGATGTTGCACGGAGGAGGGAGCTCGTCGGGGCTCGGCTTTTGCGCGTTCCGATGTTCGGAGTGGATGTACTTGTAGATCCACCGGGCCGGCCCGGACCGCAGGCGCAGCATCAGGTCATTGTTGATCGCGCGGTACGCGCCGCGGATAAGCTGGTTCGCCTCGATCTCGTTCAGGTAGATGACCCGCTTGTCGCCTTTTTTAAGGTACTTCTGATAATACGGGATCGAGGGCGCCTTTTCGGAGTCTTCGCCCTCGATGAAATTCTCGAGCGAGAAGTGGGTTTTCGCCAGGACCTCAAGGGCCTGGTCAATCTCCGTATGCGAGAACGTGTGGTCGGTGCGGGCGAGCTCCTTGCTTAGCTGGCGCACGTAAAACGCGAGAACGATCACGGCATGGGTTTCTCCCGTCCTGGCTGACGGGACTTCATCCATGACCGCACTAATCTCCCCTCGGGTCAGAAGGGCGCGAAGCGCCGTTGCGACCAGCTCCTCGCGCTCGCCGGCGTAAATCACCTGGGTCGGCTGCTTGCCCTTCTCCCCCATGAAGGCGGGCGAAACAGTGATTCGGATTGTCGCCCCGGGCGTGGCGAACTCGTAGCTCAGGGACGGGATCTCGGAAATCTTCGTCTCCGGGGGCAGAACCTTCTTCTTCGTGAAAAGGAAGGGAAACAGGAGATCCCAGGAAGGAAGGATGCGCGAGAGGTGGACGGCACCCAGTTGAAACTCCTTAAAAAGCTCCAGCTGTTCGGCCGAATCGGCTTTTATGGCTGGAAGACTCATTGGGGGCATGGGCGCGCGGCGCCGGCGTTTTCACCGCCGCGGATCCGCTCCGGCGTGTGACCAATCGTCTCTGGATAAGAAGGCATCGTGACAGGACCTATGGAGCGAGGAGCAGTTCCACTTGCTCCTCCTTGGGAGTTTCGGCGTTCTCCATCAGGAGCTCGGGCTGCACAAAAGGCCGATTCATCTCGTACCATTGGAGGCCCAAGTCGGTGATGCGGATATTCCGCGCCTGCCCCTTGATGGTCGTGATGTAGCCCTTCCGAACCAGCGGCTGCAGGAATGCCCGCGGATTCGAGGTTTTTCGCTCCATGGCGTGAGCCAAGTCACGCGCGCTTGGAATGGCGCGCTTCGTGAACCAGGTCCGGCAAATGAATGTAAGGACCTTTTGCTGCCGTTCCGTAAGGTCCCGCGCTGGGGCTACCATGGCTATGCTGTCTAGTCCGCAAGTGCGCACTAGCAAGCAGAAAGCCGCGAAGCGTGGTCCCCATTTGCCGAACAATAAGAGGGGTACGGCCCCCATTTGGCGAACATTTCCGCCGTTGAGGGTCACTTGGCGGTTGCCTTGGCCCCCAGTTGCCGAACATTACTATCACCCCCAGAAGATGGCCGCCAGAACCTCCCTAAAGCCCCGAGCGCGCTTTGAGCTCCCCTCCCACGATCACGAGCTGCTCCTGGCCGGTGTGCGGCGCCCATCGACAATCCCGGCCGGCCGGAACCGGGCGAAGCTGCTACTTGCGCTCGTGGTGCCTGGGAGTAGCCGCCGCCAAGTTGCCAAGGCGCAATTCGTGTCGAGGAAGGCAGTCTCGCGGGCCATCGAGGTATACCGTAGCGGCGGACCCGAAGCCGTCCTGAGTCTGGCCCCAAACAGGCCGGGTCAGCGTCCCGTGTCGGACAAGCTGCGGAACGAGACCCGTCGTTTGGCGGCCCAGGACAGCCCGCGGCTTTCGCTTCGCGCGATCCGCGAAAAGACCGGCCTTTCGTTGGACACCCTGTCGAGGATCATCCGTTCGGTCCCTGGGCGACCTGGCCGTGGACGGCCGGCGAAGAGGGGATCATAGCCGCCGCGCTGGCGATCACTCCCCTACCCTGCCGATTGCGGTAGGACCGTTTGAACTGAAAGGCGCAGACTTGCCTGCCGGCACGGTATGGCTAGCCTGCCTTGCATGCGGACCACCGAGATTCCCAATTTCGATATGCTCTCCGATCACGAGCGGGTAGCCCTGGCGGACGAAATCCTGGGCTCCCTGAAGAATCCGGACGCCCTGCCGCCGCCGCTGGCGCATCGGGCCGAGCTCGACCGCCGCTGGGCGGCCTATGAGGCAAATCCGGGCATTGCCCTTAACCGCGAACAGTTCCGCGCCCAAGTCACCGCACTGAAGAAATGAGCAGGCAGGTTGTTTACCTGCCGGAGGTAAGCCGCGATTTTGTCGAGGCATTCGCCTACTACGAAGCGCTTTCCCCACAGGCCGCTTTGCGTTTCGACGAAGCCTTCAGCCGAGCTGAGTCAGAAATTGAACAGGGTCTCCGCACACATCAGCGGGTGTTCGACCACTACCACCGGGTCTTCGTTGGGAACTTTCCGTACAACCTTTACTACCGCCTCGACGGCGCCCGGGCAGTGATCGTGGCGGTGCTTTACGCGCGCTATTCACCCGAACGGATCTCCAGGACATTGCGCGAACGCAGGGCATAGTCGAGCTGTTGCAGCCACCGATGCCCGCATGCTTCGGCTAGTTGGTCGCCAAGCATTACCACACCTCAAAGTGACATCTGCTCATACCATGCAATGACACGTTTTTGAGGCGGGGGCTTCTGGTAGAGCAACAGATAATTATTTACCGCCCTAATTATCATGTTCTCGGCCTCGTATTCGTACAACGCAACAACCGGCCGGTTCGCACCGTTATGCTTCAGCTCGTTTCGGACAAAATTTGCCTTTCTCAACATGGCATCCTGGTCAGGCACCGAGACAGTGACACCCTTCCTAGCAGAATGCTTTTTTATAAACGCCCACATCTGCTCGTCGTAAGTGATCGAATGGTCGAGTGCATTCCTCTTGCCCAAGCTCTTCAATTTCTTGCCCAAAATCTCCTCGGCAGCCCCGGCTAGAGTAACAGCCGATATCGGATCATGGTCATCAACAAGAACCTTGATCGCGCGAAAGATCTGAATCTCCGCAATGCGTCGTTTTGAATACTTTTGTGGGCGCTCACTCACCAGCTCGAATCCCACACCTTGGACTTGGGTTAGTCCAGTCAGGGAATACGCTCATGCATCCGGGCTGAAAAATAAATGTTCCTCAACTGCCGGACAGCGAGTTCTGGGGTACGTATCGCTCGTTTTGGAGTCTAGATCGCCGACGAGGTGAAACGTCGTGTTAATCCGCCTCGTTCTCCCTCGTTCGCATCGCGTCCGCCAATCGGCCAAAAATCTTAGCGAGATATCCGATCTGATCCGCCTCTTGCTCGAGAATTAGCAATCTCCCGTCAGACTTGAGGATGCCTGCCGCTAGTTCAACCGGCGGAGGCATCTTTGTGATCCAGATTGCAAAAAGGAGCCCGCGCGCGATGAATCGATAGACAATCCTATTATCGACGCGAATTCGGTCGGGTTGGAGCAATATGTCTTCGCGAAAAACGCCCTTCAGTTTGACCGCGGTTATTGCGAACGGATAGCGATCTTCCGATAATGGAGTCTCGGCCAAGAGAGCCGCGCGAATAGCTTCGGCATGCGGTCCAAGGTCGACGCTGCAAAAGTACTCAAGGTTCGATTCGTCCATTCGCCAAATAAGCGAAAGGACGAACAACTTGAATAATGAATAATCTACCTGGAAGACTTTCCCAAATCCGTGCCCAGTATTCGTCGCCGCAACCAGGTCGCCAAATAGAACCTGCCGGGCATGTCCCTCATATCTGCTAAAGCGGCCCTCGCAGCCGGCGCAAAGCATCGGCTCACTTAGACCCTTCTGCTCGAAGCCCGGCTGCTGAGACGAATCCGTTGAAATTACATGCAGACGGTGTTTTGCGTCGTATGATGGTTTGTAGAGAAATTCAGAGATGATGTGCGATCGACAGAGTGGCTTCGGTGCCCGACAAAGCGCGCATACATCTCTTGGCCGTTTGATTTTCATATCGCTTGCCGAAGTCCAAAGACCGCTGAGCCCGAGTGCCACTCGGGTTCAAGCCGGAGCAATGACATCACAATGTCATAGTTGTCGAATCCCCTATCTATCATTCAGATTAGCAGCCCTGGCATTTGATTGCTGCCGACTTCATGTAAATGGTGGGCCCAAGAGATTCGAATCCCCCTACCCTGCCTTTCCTTAAATGAGCCCCCGCTACGGATGCTGTGAGCCGGCTGGAGCCGTCGGCGCGAGAGCCTTCTGCTCCGCGATGGCTTTCTCCAAGGTCTTGCTGGCCGCGTTAAGATTGTCGACCAGTGCGGAAAGCTGCTTTGCGGTCAGCGCCTGGGTGTCGGTGTTGCCCTGGAGCACACTGCCGGCGGACTGGATCTGAAGCGCCGTGGCCTTGCGCAGGTCGGAGGCGGCCCCCTGAACCGCGGCAACCGCTTCGTTGAGCTGTGTATCACGGGAGCGGAGGGCTGGACCGACAATCAAGGCCACGAGAGCCAGCACGACCACCGGAACGACATAGGCCCCGATGATGAGAAGCCGGGTGCCCTGCGTGGCGGTGATCGGGGCCGGCCCGCTTGCCTCAATGCGCTCGGACATGAGCTCGAAGCCCTTGACCATTGCGACCGCCAGGGGCTCGCGGCCGAGGCCTCCTTCATCCAGGATCGCTTGAATTTCAGGAACGGATTTTTTCATGGGAGGAGATGTTTGGATACCTTTTCGAACTCTGCATGGAGGCGCCGGAGGTACGCGGCCGAAGCCATGCGCTGCACCAGGCCGAATTGCTTGTCTGTGGCGAGGCGCGCCAGGGGCACAGAGGCGTTCTCGTAGGCCTCCTGCAGGTGATAATGCATCGCCTCAATCCGGATCGTCAGGTCCTCCGGGTAGTCCACCAGTTTGATGTCGCTTACGACCTCCGGAAGAACCTTTGCCATGATCACCGTGGCGAACGCTCCGTAGTGCTTCGTGTACTCCTGGAAATAGAACTGGGACTTCTTGCTGGCGCTAACGGGGGTAACGACCGTGATGCGGCCGCCGATCTGCTTTAGGGCCTCAGGGAGGTTTAGCAGCTGCACAAAGTAGTCGTAAAACACCCTCGAGGTGTTGGCGCCGAAGTCGACAAGCACGCTGCGTTTCTCCTCGAGGAGTATGTGGGCCACCTTCTCGACGTCGGCGATCGACGCCTTAAGCGCGTTCTCCCGCATCTCGATCTTGATCACCTCCGTCGGGAAAATGAGCGAAATCGGCGAGAAGCTGACATCGGCGTCGACCAAGGCCGAGTTGCACCCGTGAGATTTCTGCCATCCGTAGAGCTGGGCGGCCAGGAACGTCTTCCTCTCCCCACCCTTCTCCTGCTGAACGAAGACTGCCAATGGGCCCGGCATGGTTAGGAGGATGGCGGCTTGCCCACACGCGACGCGGCCTCGACCTGGGTCGCCTTTGAGGTATCGAAGGGATTCTTGCGCGCTCCATCGCCCGCTGGGGCCACAGGGATGGCCGGAGCCTCGGCCGGCCTACTTGTGCCGGTCACCTGGGCTGCGGGCCGCCGGCGGGGCTGCTTATCCTTCCCCCGCTGCCCGCGCTTGCGCTTGGTGGATCCATCAGGCGCGACTGGCTCGTCCTGGCCGGCATTTAGACCCGGAATGCGATGCTGAACCACGGCAACGGCGGACCGACGCGAGCGCCAGTGCGGGAAACCGTAGATCTTGCCGAAAATGTAGTCCGCCAAGGCCGCCCGTTGGTCCGCAGCGGTCTGAATCGCCGTGTATTCCTCCGGACTATCCTCGATCAGGGTCCGGACGATTTTGAACGCCCGGCTAAGCGTCGACACGTTCACGTCCAGCCCTTCGCCTCGAAGCACCACCGCAAGCTGCCTGAAGCTCCGGACCGGATGCTGTCCGAGCCGTCCCCTTCCCTCCTCACCCACATTGGGCGACGTCTCATATCCGCTGGTCACCATCCCCGTGAGGTACAGCCGTTCGCCAAACTCCGCCAAAAGGAGGTACGTTTTGAGCGGCAGGACACGCATCGACTGCCTCGCCACCCTACCCTTCGTATCCTCAGTCCGAAGGCTGCCCCTGACGACATTGAACGGTAGGGTTCGTGGCAAGTTGACCCCTATCTGACCGCCAGGCTTCTCGGGGCTGATCTCGTTGGCCATGGTCAGATGAAGCATCAATCCACGACGCCTTTCAAGCTCAAACACCAGCTCGTGCAACACCTGATACAACGACTCATCAGCCGCCATAGTAGTCAACGCATACGGCAGCCGCTGCGACACACGGCACGATCTGCTTCAGCCTCGATCGGTCTAAACGCGCCGTCTCGCCCATGACCGGAGCCAACCCCGTCTCGTTCCTCAAGACCTCATGCAACACCCGGTGCAATAGTGCGTGCGTCAGCTGATGCGTCGGCTAATTCGCCGTCCATCAGATGTTCGATCAGGTAGCGGTTCAGCCGAATGCCATGCGTTGCTCAAGCTGTTCGTTGAGGTGTTGCATCAGGTGGCGCATCAAATGTGTATATCTTGGCAATAAAATGTTCCACGTGGAACCTTGGAGGCTTGTAAGGCTCAGGACTAGGAAGAGTTATGACGCTCGTTTGAGAGGAGAAAATTGCATGTTTTCCGAGACGAAAGTGCAAGAGGGTGGGGTGTTTGTTGTGAATCGAACGTCCCAGGGGCGGCTTTGGATTTATTCTGAGCCAATCGGCTCCATTGCAGCCTTTAATTTCGGGTTCCGGGCCCGTCATCTGTCGACGAACGACGAGCGGTGATCGCATTCGATCTAGGCGAAAGTTCGGATTTATCTTTTGCGCAGGCTGATGATTCGCGAGGCGATTAGATTTGGGCGTACGAGGGTAGGGGAGTTGCGCTCGCGGCTGTACTGTCGGTCGCCGGCTCCGCTGTTGTTTGGTTCGGCTAGTAGGAATCTTGAGCCCGTGGCGATGGCGGGGATCGCCGATCTTTTGCCGTGCGAATTCGCCGCCCTGGCGTTTCTCGTGTCAGGCCTCCTAAGCGGGCAATAGGTGTTCGGCCTGTTGTTCTATGCAACACGGGGCAGGGTGGGGCTCTGGGCGGCGGCCGGTGGCCTCCATGGGCTGATTCCTTGTCCGTGGCGACCCATTCCTCGGGCGGTCCGTGCGCCCCATCGGCGACCGCCTAAACGGCGTGGTCTGCGACTACGGCCGCGAGAGGCTATGTTCAGACGGCAACGTCCGCGGTTGTCGAAAGAGGGGAGTGAGGCGTTCAGGATCCCGATCTGCGCTAGCTAGAGCCTTTTTGATTTAGTTAGACGCGTCTGAGCTTCTCCGTACGGCAATCGGCCGCCCCGATCGGAGATTGCTATCGTTCCGAGTGGGTCTTTTTTTACCACTTCTTCCATGCGGTCTTTTCCCCCAGTCGCTGCGTGCCTGCTAGCAACGAGCCTGATGGTTACGGGATGCGTGAACACAGCACTCACGCGGGCAATCACGGAGGCACCGAATCTCAGGGAGAAGCCGAGAATGCTAAGACCCTCCCGTGCGGCACAGCTCCAAAAGAGCGATGCAACGTACGCAGTCGCACTGATGGTTCCGGTCGGTCCGCCAGCTGCGGAGCTGTCGGTGGCGGTCGTCAATCCTGGGAACTACAATGTCGCCGCATCCATTGGGCACGGTGAACCTAAGGATGGCGTATGGCCCCAGACAGATTGGACGCTTCCCGCCCAACCGCTGGACCTACCGGCACTTCCCAAGGCGACCGTCATCGTGCTTCATGGCTTCCAGGAATCCAAAGAGGACATGATCCATTGGGCCCTATATCTGGCACAACACGGATACCGCGCGGTGCTGGTCGACTTGCGGGGCCACGGCCGCTCGACTGGCAATTGGGTCGGCTACGGTGCCTTCGAGGCCCGCGACTTAAAGCAGGTCATTGACGACCTCGAGGAGCGCCATCTTGTAGCGGGGAGGATAGGAGTTCTAGGCATTTCTTATGGCGCTAGCATCGGCCTCCAGCTTGCGGGCTTGGACAAGCGGATCGAAGCGGTGGTCGCGATAGCGCCGTTCAGCGACCCGAGAATCGCGGTAAAGGAATTCGCAAGAGCTGTGGTGCCCGTCTTCGTGAGCGGCTGGACAGACCAGGACTTTTCAATTGCTGAGGACCGCGCCAGCCAGTTGGCCGGGTTCTCGTGGAGTGAGGCAAACGTTGAAAAGGCGGTCGCCGAAACGACGGCGCCAATCCTCTACATCAACGCGGTTAACGATCACTGGGTCTCGCCGCAGAACGCGCAGAGGCTGGCCGAGATAACGCACGGAATCCATGGATTAGAGACAGTTCGCTTCCAGCAAACTAGCATTGAGGACCACGTCCTCCTATCCTGGCTCTTGGAGCCCATGGCGCCGAGCGTCCTTAAGTGCTTTGACGCATGCCTCGCCAAGCCGAGCGGCCAGCTCTAGGCCCCGCTAACCGAAAAGAGATTTCTGCGCTAGAGTGTCCCGGCGACGGCGCGTTCACTTGTTCTTTGCCTCATCGAGCGGAAGTTCCCCCTCATCGGGGCCAAGAGGCAGCGCCTCCTGTCTGCGAGAATTGTCGCGCTGCAATTGTTCCCAGCCGCTTTCAAAGTCCTGGCGGAACCATTCGCGGAGGGTGGAAGCCGCGGCACTATTGAGCGGCAGCTTCTGCGCCGTCTCAAGCTGGCCGATGGCTGCGAGGCTAAGGACCGTGACCGGTACACTGAGTTTCGTAGCCTTTTGCAGGACAAACCGAGGTTCCATGCCGAGCAGCTTAGCGACCGTGCCTGAGCCTTCGCCGTAAACCACAAGATGCACGTCGCTCGTTGCCCCGGTCAGTTCGCAGCGGGGCAGGAAGTTCTCCTTTTCGTCGGCTTGGAACCCGAGAAGGGCCTGGCCGACTGCGTCCGCAAGGTGCGGAGAGTGGGCGAGCCCTGAGCGGACCAGCGAGGCAAGGACGCGAGCGGGAAACTTTTGGCCATTTCGAACGCCTGCAGCGCGGAGCTGCTTCGCCCCCTGGGGTGTCAGCGTGTAGGCCACGATCCGGTCTCCATCCTTTGTTAGGACGGCTGGGAGGTTGCCTGTCTTGGCTTGGAAAAGGGGCATCGAGGGGGGTCGGCTAGACTCTTTCAATCATATGCTCGAGAGCATGACGGCACCAACCCGTTCGATCCTTCGAGCGCTGCACTGCGAGGCGGGTGGGGTGAGTCTGATCATGAGACTACAAGGTCGCAGGGGACCTAGGACATCCTTGGTCCCATGGCACCATGCAAGATCGGCCGCATTCGTCACGCCGCTTGTGACATAGGACAGCCTATGTCCTGGGGTGGGTGAGAATATGGTACCGTCGGATCACGGCACTACGCCGGGTTCACTCACCCACCTGCGACAAGAAATCTTCTCCCATGAAGCTCCTCCCCGCCAGATCCCCCGTGCGCGCTTTCGGCGCCGCCCTGTTCGACACCGGTCTTCGCGTCCGCGAGGAGTATGACGAGCTCATCCTCAATCAGCGCGACTTCGAGCTGCGCATCCATGCTACCGAACGATCCGATGGATGCGTGCTCCACTGCCACGTCTCGGTGGCTGAACTTGGGTTCGTACCCGGTTCGCTGGGTCTCTTTAGCGAGATGGCCATGGAGGGCTATCCCGTGGTCGGGGTTGGCGCGTGCGGGGGGAAGGTCTGCTGTGAGTTCACCTGGTTTCACCCCGAAGGTGTTGACTGGAGAATATCCGCCGAGCGTTGCCAGGGACTGGTTGACAGGGTGGTGGGGGCTCGCGCCTCGATTTCCGGTTCAAAGCCGGTTCACACCCGCGTCCGCAGCGCCGCCGCGTTTAGGCGCGCCGCGTGAGCCGAATTCCCCAAAACGGAAGCACATTGAGGGCCCATCAGGCAGGGAGGCCCGGGGATGTCCTTAAGAAGAATACAACTTGCCCAACGCTGCCGCCGTATGGCGGACGCCCTCAATGAGCTCCTTCGGTTCGACGACCTCCGCCATGGGCCCCCAGCCAAGAATCCAGCGCTGAATCTCGTCCAGGCTGTCCAGCCGCAGGGTGAATTCCAGGCGTCCGTCCGGAAGGTCCCTTGTTTCCAGGGTCTCGTGCCAAACCCGCTCCTTGATGAGGCCTATCACTTCCGCCTTGAAGCGGACTACCACCTTGTGGTCGCCCTTGCCCACATAGGCCCCGAACGATTTGCCGAAATGCTTCTCCGGTGAGAAGTCCTTGGGCTTCTCGAATTTCTTGGTCGTCACCGCGACCGCCTGCATGCGA
>Ga0302192_10001047_pt1 | contig 17210 bp, 28 predicted proteins | sample II_Bog_E3_2_FD_200230 | JGI IMG/M metagenome (GOLD analysis project Ga0302192, IMG submission 200230) | Peat permafrost microbial communities from Stordalen Mire near Abisko, Sweden - II_Bog_E3_2 | ecosystem: Environmental > Terrestrial > Soil > Wetlands > Peat | place: Sweden: Abisko...
GTTGTTTTTATGGATCTACCCGAACGCGCCCCTGGCACGTTCCAGTGTCTGGGTATGTCCGACAAGCCATTTCATCCACAAGGATTCGGACAACATTCGGCTGCAATGCATGGCCGTCATCTCGGTAAACGTATTAATCTGGCTGATCTGCCGCCTGATTGTCAGCGCGCCGTTGAGCGTGATCTCACCGGCGAATAAGCTGAGGCAATAGCCCCGGCTTTACTCGTGAGTTAGTCTTCCTGTCATTTACAGAAACTATGAATCCGCCCGCTACCCTTCTTGGCTATATACTGAAATATCTCGAATATCGACCAGACCCAAGACTTTTTGAATATCGAGAAAAGCTGGAAATCTATGAATGGGAGGTTAAGAAAGATTTGCCAGACGCCTTTTTGAGCGAACTCAATTGGCGCCTTAGGAGGCTTGACGTTATCTATATTCTTGGACGGATATTTACTGCTACTGTAACTCTGGTTATTCTTTTCGTCTGGGTTTTCATTCCTGTTTTAGGTGCGCCATGGCAGCCTTCCATTCATTCATGGTCGGAGACTTCTTGGCTCTTATACTTCTTAGTCCCGTGCTACTTATCCTGGTCTTTTCTCGGTTGGTTGAAAGATAACTATTCCTACCGACTGCTTCGCGAATATCAGGATTTTTTCGTAGATGATGATTGCACAGCAACTTTCAAATAAAACCCCACTTGCTTGCTTTAAGTAATTTGATTTCGATTCACCATCCCGGCAATCACCGTTATGCCTGGATTCTTCCCAAAGCGGTGCGGCATCACCTGCCTTCCGGTCTCCCTTATCCCACAGTGAACTGACTCACCACCTATCTTGCGATAGGGTGGGAGCTTCTCATTAAAGCGGTGAGCCTTGCAGAGCGTTTATTGTCTCCCCGATTCCTTGGGCGACAGGATTGTAGATAAAGGAAGGTACGAGAGCGAGCCACCAAACTGGCATTGTAGTCAGCATGAACCCGATACCCGCAAGCCTGGCAGTAAAACTCGGCTTGTGAGGGGCGATTGCCCGGGTCGGTGTGGCCACATTCGTGGCATTCCTGTGATGAGTGATGAGAGGGGACTTTTACAAATGCTTTTCCATTGCGACGGGATTTGTGGGAAATGCGATCGCAGACACGACCGAGCGCGATACCGAGCAATGCACGATTGAGGCCGGCTTTTGCAGAGGCTTTGTTTTGGAGATAGGTTCCATCACCCAGAGATGAGGGTTTTGGCTTGGGAGCGCGTGTCATGTTCCCCAGGGAAAGATTTTCCATGCCGATGACATCACAATCAGCCGATGCAACAGCGAGAGATGTCTTTTCCTGCCAATCCGTCAAAATGAGGTTCTTTTTCCGATAGAGTTTTGAGATTCTGGTTTTCGTTTTGGCTCTATTATTCGACCCATTCTTTTTGCGGGAGAGCTTTTGTTGCTGGCGGGTTATTGATCGGGAAAGCAAAGCGATCCTTTTTTTGGCTTGGGCCGACAGATCAAAAATCTCGCCGGTACTGCAAAAGAGTGGATTGGCAACACCTCGATCAAAGGCGTGAATTCTCTCAATGGGTGAGAAGGAATGTTGAGTCAGCAAGTCATCCTCAGAGGGTAAAACCTTTCCATCATCAAAAGTGAATGAGCACTCCCAGGTGCCATCGCCATGACGACTCACGGTGATCATTTTGGGGGGTTGATAATCTCTATGAGCAACCCACTTCACTTTACCAACGGGGGATTTCTTTGTGCCGATCATTAAAACCCCTTCCTCCATTGAGAAGAGTTCACTTGTGAGAAGAACGCTTTGAGAGCCGCTTGCTCGCTTGCGGTGTGGATATTTTGCAGTGCCGGCGAAGAAATTCGAATAAGCGTTCTTGGCTCTGTAAACCCCGTTTCTCAATACCTGAGAGGGAACCTCTCTTAGCCAAGGGTTTGCATCACCCTTAAACTGTGAAAACCCCTGATTGAGAGTTTTGTTTTCCAAAACTTCACTGCTTGCCGTCGCTACTCTCGCAGAAAAGATTGAGTTCTTTTTGAGCCAATGCAGATAGCTGGCCTCATCAATTTTTGCGTTCCGTATCACTCGTTGGCACCCGATCCATTGAGACAAAACTTTCTTCTGGCTCTCTGTCGGGTAGATACGAAAGTTGCGCCCCACTTGCATCTTACTAGATAACACACTATACGAGGTTATCAAATTTATTATGAAGATAACTGTTTTCCGGTCACATTCCTACTGCCTCGGCACCGCAGGCGGTGCCGCTTTGGGAATCATCAAACGCTATATTCAGAATCAATGAGCTTGGCCCACCACCTAACTCCGAAGAGGTCGGGGAATGCGCTCCTGCGAATGTTCAATGGATACTCTTCGACCTAGTACTTGCCAGCAGCTCATTGCTTCCTTTCCAGGCGCCGTCGGCGTGCCAGACGTCATTTCCAATCCTACCATTCGTTCGGATGGCGATCTTGTTACTATTTACGATGCTGATGCCCCGTCACCCGTTACGTCTCCGGTTTTTAAGGGATATCTCAGTGATCCCTATTTCCTTGAACGCCTTCGTTCCGATCTTGCCAGGCTTTGCTACAATTATCATACGAATTTTATCTGCGAGCCATTCCTTCATCTCTGCGGTGCCGGAGCGTGGAACCTGTGGCGATTCAGGATACGCAAGTCCCTCTCCATTGATGTTGGACCACGGCCAGCTACTCCCCATATTTGCCGCCCGCCTTCGTCTTACCCTGGTGTCCCTTTAGATGTCCCTTATTTCGATGATCTCTTTATCAAGGAAGGCACCCTGCTTACCCTTAGTGAGATTGAATTCTATGCCTCTAAATATGTTACTTCCATACCTCTCACTGTAAGCAATGATTCCTCCAGTCCAGTCTATACCACATCAATGACAGAGCGTGTCTTGGCCTTTTCGTACCTAAATAGAGACACCACAATCGTTACTGGCGGCAGCCATGTTGCCCCTAGTGATTCTTTTTTAGTTGCCAAGGATGTTTACCTCTCCACTACCTATTGCAATAAGTACACGCTTTTTGACCCTGATTCGGAGGATCGCTTTGGTGATCTGTGGGGCATTGTTAACGGTGACACGGTTTTTTGCCGGTGTTCCCTCATTAATTCCGACGAGAAACCGTCCATGTTTTACTATAAGTTTCAATCCCTCTCCATTATTTTCGGGAAGAGCTATCCTGATTTTACCCATAATTATTCGCCCGTTTTTCTTCATCCTATTACTTTGGAGGTGGCTCTGGATGTATTCAAATTCTACCAACCCGACATCATGGCAAGACTTCTTCCAAAGTCCGAGATTCAAGGTTTATTGCTTTCTCATCAATTAATGGTCTAGGTATTCTGCACCTTTGAGGTTTTCCCTTGCACGCGCTTTTTACACCTTGACCCATCTTTATTGGCGTCTTATGCATTCTATCATGAAAAACGACCTTCCCAAGCTTTCAAACAGCGTTCGATCCCAGGTTTCTGATTTCCTCGCCGACCTCGTAACCAGGCCTCCGAATATCATCAAGGATATCGATGAACGCGAAGAAAACGAATACCACCACCACGAACGCCTTTACGATGCATACGAGCTGCTTCCACATAGGCCAGATGAGTGCGCCAAAGTTTCCATGGATGTTGCCCGTCAATGCAATGGATGCGTCGATGCCGTTACTCACCTCACGCAATTAGCGAGACTTTCTCCTGAAAAGGCCCTTCCTTGCTATGAGTGGGCTACCAAAGCCGGCAGGGAATTCCTTGGCGATGAATTCTTTCAAGAACCTGATGGCCGCATGTGGGGCGATATTTCTGCGCGACCCTACATGAGGGCTCTCTTCGGCAAGGGTGATACTCTGTGGGATCTCGGCCGCGCAGATGATGCTGACGCCTGCTTTACGGAGCTGCTTAAGCTTGAGAAACAGGATATTTTTGATGTTGCTCCACGGATCTCGGTAAAATCATTCGCTCCCGGTGACTTCCGCTCCGACAAAGGGATTTCACCTGAACGCGCCGTGTCTGATGATCTGCCGGGCCCTACCGGAGTGGTCAATCCCTCAGATAATCCAGCAGGTACGGACCTTCATCGATAGGAACCGCCTCATTTCTGGTATCTTGACTGCACTACACTATGCAGTCGAGTACCACAGCCCCACCAACTGTTTCCCTGGATGGTGGTATTCTTAGCGTTTCCGTTGGTTCTCTTGACCATTATGTTCTTTGCCGAATCGAAGACATTCCCTCATCAATGGATCGTATTAGAGTGCATCTTTCCGTCTTCTGCAGGCGCTATGATCAAGGTTATGTCCGCGAGGGCTTTGTTTCTCTCTGTGGCCGCGGCGCATGGAATCGCTGGCGTACCCGCATTCAAGATGTAGCCGCTTTTGATATCGGACCTGCTCCTGACTATCAGGATATCTGCCTTCCTTATTATTTCGAGGGGCTCCCACGTTCTGTTCCCTACCCTGCGGATATGCTTCTCAGGAAGGGCACGGTGCTGACTAACGACGAACTTCTCTCTTATACCCAAAAATACCGGACACGCATTCCTGTTTCGATTCCCTCAAAAAACAATCCCTCTGCTGCCTATGAACCCACTATGCCCATAGTGGGTCTTCGGTTTCGCAAGCTCGGGACTCACAATTACGGGATTTCTGATACGGTTGCCGCCAGCCCAACCGATGTTTTTTCTGTTGTGGACGATGTTCACCTTTCCACAACTCGTTGTTGCGATTTTACACCTTACGAGGATAACAACTTCTGGGATAATGATGCTGATTACTGGGCCATTGTGGAGAATGATACTGTTTTTTGCGCCCCTAGTGTCATTGAGCTCATTCAAACAAACAGCAGTAAGACCTGTCGATTTGTCCCCTTCTTTTCCCTTGCCCCTAGAATCCTCCTTAATGTTCCCATCGTGATGCCCGGTGAGGACATGCAGAAGGCTCTTGATGTCCTCTACTTTAGTGATTCCAAGCGATCTGCTCGCCTTGTCCACCAGAAGGAACTCAAAAGCCATCTACTAGCGCGGGCCCTTTCCTTGTGATTTATTCTGCTATGTCCTCGGCATCCCATTCCCGTCTCCGGTTACAAGGCAATACGGTCAGCCTAATTTCACCGAGAGACGAAGCACACGTCATTTGCGAGGCGCCTTTCGATCGTCATACCCTTCTCCCTGAACTTCGTGAGGCTATCGCCGCTCTCTGCATGCGCTGCGATACTATGAGTTATTCTGAAGATTATCCCAGTTGCGGTCCAGCCGCATGGAATCTCTGGCGTGATCAATTCAGAAAGGAGTTGGCTTACGATATTGGACCTAAACCGCCGATGCATATGCTAACGACGTTCCCTTCTTTTTTCCGCCGTATTCCTACCGATATTCCGCGCAACGACGACCTTTTTATCAAAGCTGGCACGATATTATCCCTCGATTATCTTTCTTCTCTTATTGTTAAATATCGAGGCCATTTCCGCGTCAACGTGTTTGCTAAAAATGCACCATCAGGTTCTTTTATTCCCCATTGGGATGATAAGTGTAAATCATTCGCGATTGCTCTTCCAATGACTGATCCAAATAATGGACCAACAGAAAAATATGTCATCCCTACTGATGCCACCTTTTCCGTTTGCACAGACACTTACTTATCTTCTGTGTTTCTGCGGGGCGGCGTTGCGACGAACCCGGCAAACTGGAGCGTCCGTGGTGACTTCTGGGGGATAGTCAACGATGACTCCTCCTTTTGTTGTAATCCGATGCTAGGGTACGATGGGTGCCTTCTGCAACCTCTTAATCAGCTTTATTCCAGAGATCGAGCTTTTTTCACACCGGTCTTGATGTCCGCCGATGTGATGCAACAAGCACTCGATGTTTTCGTCTTTTACCAACCACATTGGAATTTTAGACTTATCCCCCAGTCTGAATTTATGGGTCTGGTTCTCGCAAATCAGTTGGTGGCGTAGTTCTTCGCTGTATCTTATCTCTCATGAAGAAGAACTATGTTATTGAGGTTCGCGATGCTGATGGAAACCTCGACAGGACGCGAGAAGCTGAACTCCGCAAGAAGCATCCTTTTCTGTTTACAAAGCCAGCGTTCTCTCAAGAGAAGCTCGTTTACTGGGCATCCTTTGGGGAAGGTCGAAATAAGCCCATATGCGCACTGGATATGATTTCCTTTTATGAGAAGATTGGATTTTGTCTCCGCCTGAAAACCTGGTAATTCTTTAGCGACGGGCGGTGACGGCTTTGGTTGAGAGCGCTGTGCATATTGACAGCATTTGTCTTCACTCGTAATATCCCCTCATGAGTCAACCAAACCAACTCAGTGAGTGGGATTTTCCTCTGCCAGAGCACATCGTCATGCTTCGACCGCATGGTAATTCAGACGAAAACACTCTCTATCATCTTCGTCTTGAAGTAGCCAATATGGAGTTCCTTGTCGACCAGATGCATGAGTGCCTGGAAGAAGAGTCCTTTGTTGCCGGCAGTCAGACGCCCTGGGAACGTCATGGCGAACGCATTCTCTATCGTCACTACCAAATTCGCGGATTCAAGAATGGTGGCCCCCGCAAGACATCATGGGCCATCGAGTTCCATCCCAATACCGCAGAGGTTTCCTGCGTAGGTGGACCGGTCGAAGAGATCATCCAAGCGTGATTGCTTCCCACGACATGAGCACCGTCAATCAAGTCGAGTCCCCTTCTGATGTTGCTCCCGCGGCTGTCCCGCATGCTCCAGAGAGTCACATGGACGACAATAATGCAATCTGCCCTCATTGTCTTGCAGAGAACTATGTCGAAGCCGAGGATTATAACCCCCATGAACGCGAGGTTGTCTGCGATGTCTGTGAAAAGACGTTTCTCCAGTTCGAGGATTTCACTGTTACTCACCATACCCGGCCTTTGCCAGTGTCTTCATAAGAGATCATAACCATCCCTCTCTTGAAGAAATTACCCAAATCTGAACGATCTTCGCACGTGGGGATTTAGTCGCAGTCTTCAGCGCTACATGGACATCATATTCCTTATTGTACTTATTGTAGTCCTTGTCGGCGTTGCATTTTTCATTGTCAACCCTAGTTTAGAGGGCTCTACGAGGTCCAGGCAACGTCCAGATTTCCTGGTCATCAATTCCGTCGCACGAACTTCTAATTCGCCGTTACCTCCACGCACACCAGCGCGCCCAGGGAAGAAAATATCTACCCCTGTCCCAAGGCCACCATTACAAGCACTTCCTTTCACCAAGGAGGAACTCGCCTCATGGGAATGGTCGTCCTTCGAGATGTTTTGTGAACAGTGGCTCAATGAATGTTTCCAGTTCAATACGCGCCAACCTGATCGACGGGTTGGTTCGGGTGCTGATGGCGGCATTGACCTCTTTGGTTACCATTTCAGTGGTCTTAAAATTGCCTGTCAATGCAAGGGATGGAAGAAACCGGTTGGTGTTTCTGTCGTCCGCGAGCTTCGCGGATCACTGAGCGACAAGAATATCAAGGGCGTTCTTTTCGCCAGTGGGAATGGCTTTACCGAGGACGCTTCAACACTTGCTGAACGCGAGGGGATTTGGCTTGTAGGAAATCGAGAGATTTTTTACCGGTGGAAATTCTTATCGCAACCCGTTCAGGATTCGATTTTGGCTTCTATACGGAAGAGGGACCCTTCTACCCCTCGCTGTCCGAATTGTACTACAAGAATGATACTACGATCATCTCGCTCAGGACGTGGTGATTTTTGGGGATGCGCCTCGTATCCAAGGTGCCGATCTCGAATCTTTATTACTGAATCACCACGAATCGGATGGAGTGACATCTATCCAGCATTCGACATTGTCCCTCCTATCGATGACGCCCTGTTCGATTGGCACCCTTCCTGATTACTCTATATCAGACCTACTGTATAAGCCGGATAGCTGTAAAATTTATCGCGAACAGGTAGCTATCGTGGTATGCTGTAAAGGTTCGCGGCAGCCATATCTGATTGTCGTGGTGTTCTTTGGCATTTCTGGATAGTCGTCGCGGTAAAGAAGTTTGATATTTGTGACCTGGTTCGTGCTGTTTAGTTGTCTTGGCATGACAGAATCGGGCATTCGGGTTACTGCAGTCGCTCCTCACGTAGGAGTGTGGATTGAAAGATCAACCCAAATTGAGCCCATGCAACATATTGTAGTCGCTCCTCGCGTAGGAGCGTGGATTGAAAGTCTGAGCAAACCACCCAGCAGGACACAAACCAGTCGCTCCTCACGCGGGAGCGTGGATTGAAAGGCGGATTACAGAGAGCGTCCGTACTGTTTCTCTAGTCGCTCCTCGCGTAGGAGCGTGGATTGAAAGGGCACTCGCTTCATACATACGATTTTGCCAGAGGGTCGCTCCTCACTCAGGAGCGTGGATTGAAGGTATGCGAAAGTATGATTGAAATATTATAAAAATGTCGCTCCTCGTGCAGGAGTGTTGCTTGAAAGGATATTTTCGAGTAACTGCCGCCGACGTTGCTTATCGGGGTAGCAAGTGGTGTAAATGTTCCCAGTGTACTACTGTTGCCTCGATTATCGCCAAAGCAATCACACTAACTACAAATATAATAAACGGATAAATTAACGCCAATAATACAAACCTTGGATAATGCATGTATTTCCTTACTTTAAATGCCCGTGAAATGACTAAAAAAGGGGGACACAAACAGCAAAGAAAGCAAGATATATAGAGCTTAGCTTTAATTTACTAGCAATAGTGTCATATATTATCATATAAAATGGCATAACCCATGTCGGAATAATGTAGCGCCAATAAGTAGCTAAATAATAACCTGTCTTTTTCCCATCCTCTTTATTGTCCATGCTTTATTATTTGGTTTTTTACTATTTCACGAACATTCCGCATGACGCTTTTACGTCAAATCCCACACGGGGGACAATTTTACTCTTCGGGTTCGCTCCGGCCGCCAGTATCTGTTGAAAACGCGCCCGGTACACTTCGTCACTACTCTCTTCTCCCTGCTTCTCAGAATAAGGGTTGTACCTTACCAGGTTGAATCGAAATGCCATATTTCGAGAGGTGATTTCCTCCAAACACTTTGCCATTTCTTCTTCACTGTCGTTCTCCCCCTTGATCAGTGCCCAGTGAAATATCACCTCCCTCCCTTCTTTGCCTGCCCATTCGCTCAGCAGATCGAGGCTTTCTCTGTACGGTTTTGCCTTGGGTAACCACTTTTTTCTAAATGCCGGGTCCGTGCTGTACATGGAATAGTAGAGATTTACTGGGAGTTCCCCAAACGTTTCCATGAGGCTCGTTGTCTCTCTCGGTATAATCGTGGAAATGTTGTACTCCGCCAATAGACCGGCTTCTTCTGCAAGTTCATCCAGTCCATCAATCAAATTGTGCGCTCTGTCTTGTATTACCGGATTCGATAACGCTTCTCCACGAGACATCCAGTTAAAATTGACCTTTCTGCACGGGGACCCGAGACCTTTATGGTAATCAATCACTATCCTCGCTTGTTCCAGGTACTCATCAAGAGTCACCGGCGTGAAGTCTGTCTGTCCCGTCGCCGTCAAATGGCAAAACCTGCAACTGTGCTGACATCCCCGGTGTGATGAAAGATAGGCGATAAAGTACTCATCCGACCTGCTCACGTACCTGCATTCAATCTTCCCTCCATCCCGATAGGCAGCCACGAAATTTACCGATCTGTCTTCGTCGGATTTCAGCGTCTCCCAGGTCTTCATTTTCAGATGTTACACCCTACGATTATTTTGGCAATCACCAGGGTGTTCGTCGTTGTATCTTGATCCGTGAGCAATCGTTCCCCATCTGATACAAAGGCAGCATTGGATAACCTCAGAGAGCGGTTCCCTTGGGTGTCTGACTGGCATCTCCAGTTTTCAGACGAGGATTTACAGAAGCACTCTGGTTTTATTGCGTTTACTACCAAGCCTGAGTGGACGCCTTCAGAAGTGTGCGAGATCGGATCCAAATCCGAAGAATCCCTAATTTTTGACACTGCGAAGAAATTCTTTTTCGACGACCCTGATGTTTTTGCACATACCCCTCTTTTTAAAAACAGTTTTCGTTTCTGTAGTGTAGCGGCTTTTCCAAAGATTTTGGCTAACACCGAGGCCCATATTTACTTTATGAATGAGGCCAGCCAGAGGTTTCCCGTTCTCTTCAAGGCCCTTGCGTCTCCCGAAGCGGTGTCGCTTCTTGTCGCTGGTTATATCTCCGAGTAACTGCGCGTGCTTTTCTCAAACATGAAACCCGCCCGCTCTTTTGTTTTCACAACCAGGTGCGTTGAGTCCACTCGCGATGATATTGAGGTTCTTGAAGAGAATCGTCGCCAAATAACTTTGAAAACCTTCCTGAAATACCTTGCGGATGGCGAAGCCGATCATCTTTTTCACCGACTCGGTTATGCCGTAGGACGCGAGAAGGGGCTCCGTATCAGCAATGACCGGTATGTTGAGTTCTACAAGGGCATCTTTAGAGGTAAACCTTGCGTTGAATTGTTGTGGTCAGAAATCGACTATATTTTTACTGCGCGGTAAATCCTCTCTCTGTATCTTTTGCTTCAACCAAGCTCCATTATGCCACAATACCTCCACCGCCTCGCCGTTCCAGCCACCGTCATTGTCGATTTCCTATCAGATGAGGAAACTCCTTCACAAGAATCTCGACGTAACTATTTGCAGGAACTGTTCCCTGTTGATGGCGTTGTCGACCTTCAGCGCGTCGTCTCTACCGATGCCGATGTCTGCCCTCGGCTTTTTATCGCAGCAGACGGCGAGGCTGATGCCTATATCGAAGAAACCAATGAGGTCACGGCTTCCGATGAAAAGAGTTAAATCCTCGCTTGGTGCGGCACTACCTGTTGTTTCCTCTATCGTGAAAACAATCGCCAAGCCCAAACTCTCTCTATCCGAGGCCGCTGCAAAGCGCTTGGACAACAAGCTTTTTTGGTTTGGGCGCTATTCCATTGGTGGAGGTGAGTTCGTTCAATTCCGGAACGATACCTCTGCCCGAAAGCTCTCACCTCTTCTTGGTCTTAATCTTGGCCGCTACTCCAAGGCCACCAATACCTATCGCATTCTTCCCTGAGCACATCGCTGCGTATCTTCTCACATGGCTACAAAACTCAAACCTCTCTCTTGGGATAATTTCCTCAAATCCAAACCTGTTCTTACGCAGGCGCGCGACCTGCTCCCCGATGACGAGTTTGTCAACTTCGTGAAGCGTATTCCTTGGCTCCTTAAGGGTGCTTTCCCTTATAACAAGAGGAACATTCTCTGGCATGCTCTTGCGCAGCTTGGTTTGCCTATTGGCGGGTTCGCTCCCTGCAGGTGCTCTTCTCACTACATCCTCGAAATGTTCCGCATGGGTGGGCCCAATCAGCCTACGGTGATTTCCGCGTCACTCGTGGAGGATGTTGAGCGTGGCCGGGTCTCACGCGGCGAGGTTCTTTCTGCTGCTTTCCGACTCCAGGCCAAGCTTGACGAGATCTCCTCGACCTACAATGTCCCCCACTCCTTAAATGAAACCGGCGCATGGCGGGCAAGGTCAGAGGCCAAAGATGCTGCCGACTCCCTAGAAGCTAATGGCGGTCTCATTGCTCACAATGTCGCCAAGGGGAACTGGCCCGAGGTCAAGATCCTTGTCGCGGAATCCAAACAGTATCTCCGCACTCTTGATGGAATCCTTAAGGGTGCTGGCAAGAAATAAACCGCGCTTCCTCTCGGTATCCTCTGCCCTCTATGAAATCTGCACCTGGCTTTGAATGTGCCACGCAAGACGAATTGGCCGGCGAGGCTTATCTGTGGGCCGACAATGTTGGTTTAAGTGAGACTAACTTCGAATGGAAGTATGTTCCGGACTTCAAGATTGATAATGTTGGTTCCATTGAGTCCTGGAAGTCGTTCTTCGAGGGGGAGGTTAAAATGTGGAAGGATGAGGGGCTTCTGCATCGACTGCACTACTTTGAAATTTATTGGCTTAAGAATCCTCATGAAGATCCCATTGTTGTTTCGCGCGGGGAGGATGGAAAGTATATCGTTTGGGATGGAGCGCACCGTCTCGGAATTCAGGCAACTTATGGCCGACTAACTATACCCGCCATCGTGGGAGTTCCAAAATAAAATCTAACCTCCGTATCTTCACTCTATCTATGAATCCTACCACCATTGTCCTCAACGGCGAAACTCTCACTTTGGAGCCAGTAAAGCTTAAACGTTTGGTTTTTGCCGGTGATAACTGGCATCTTGAGACTCGACGGATCGATATGAAGGCGATGCGTTTTATAGTATCCAATGATGTCATAGATAGAGTTGTCGCCTTTCTTCGTCAGCACAAAACGGATGCCTTTCGATTGGTTGGATCGAAGAGTTTCAATCCTGAGACTCCCCTCACTGTCTTTGGCGACCACCTTGCGCCTATTGATGTCTCCGACTTGCTCGCGTAAGTCTTGCAGCGGCAGTATCTTTTCCTATGTCTTCATCCTTCACTCCCGGTCCTTGGCTTATCGGAAGCCTGCTCTATGCCCCTGACTGCTATCCGATCTTTTCCGGTAAGTTGGATTCCTTGTGGTTGGCTCAAGCGCATGCGCCTGCCGGTGTCGAGCGTGCTGAGGTTGTTGCAAATCAAACTCTCATCGGTGCCGCGCCGTCTCTCTTCGACGCTTGCAAGGCTCTTGGCGAGGCCGCATTGGTGGTTCGCGACTTCCCTCTTGACGATCAGCGGTGGAAGGACCTCGCTAATCACGGTCTTGCTCTCGCCGCTTCCGCGATAGACCTCGCCACTGGTGATGGTTATCCTCATAGCCCCGGCCCTTGGATTGTCGGCAGTTTTCCCAAGGCTCCCAATTATTACCCGATCTTCAATCGTACCGGGAAATGGAATTTGGCCCATGCTTTCTGGCATGAGGGGTTTGATAGAGCGGTGGTTATTGCAAATCAGAACCTTATTGCTGCGGCCCCCTCGCTCCTCTCTGCCCTTAAGGCGCTCTCTACTTCCGTCAGAACTTATATCGAATTGCCGGTAGATGAGCGGCGCGTGGCGTCTCTCGATGATGCATTCATTGACACAGCTCTTTATTTCGTCCGAGATGTCGAAATATGCAGCGTGTAACCGTATCTTCTCCTATGTCTAAAGCCACCACCACCGTTACCATCCCAGTTCTTTTCCGTGGGGAAATCGACGTCACTGTCCCCAAGAATGTTTCCCACCGCAATGAGTTTGCCCAGGCGGTGGCCCTTAATGCCCTTCTGGCCTCATCTGATGCCGATGGAGATGTCGATGAATTGAAAGCCTTGTACGCTGTGCATACTGATACAAATCTGACTGCGAATGCCGAAAAGAAACTCGACAAGGCACTGGAATCCTCTTCGCCTGAGTCAGTAAATGGAGTTTGGTCTGTCGTGGATTATGCTACAGAGTTGGATATTCTTTCCGCGGCTCGCATCGCATTGTCAGAAAACTCTCCTCTGTTGAAAAACATCGAGCGTGCTCGATCTCTCGATAAATCCGATATTGAAAAGCTTCGGGTTACTGTAGCCAATCGCATCAGTGAACTTACCCCCTAATCCCACCTCACTAAAAGTATCTTAAATTACTTATGAGCTGCGCAAAACAAAAGGTCTTCTGTCTTCTTATCCTCTCTGATGGTACCACAATTCTCGGTGAGAATCGGTGTCGTAATGCCCAAGCTGTGTGCCCCCGGTCTCCCGGTGAAGGGTATGAAAAGTGCATTTCCATCTGCGATCAGGTGGGTCATGCTGAATGTGATGCCGTTAGTTTGGCGGGACCAAAAGCCAAGGGTGCGCGGGCCTATCTCATAGGGCACACTTATGCTTGCCAAAACTGTCAAGAAACACTCTTTGACGCCGGTGTTATTTCTCTCTCCCGAGTCAAGTCTGTTGAGGAAGCCCACATTATCCATAAGAGTTAGCTCAGGGTATCTTAATCCATGATCACCTCCATGCCGCGGCTTACCAGCGATCCTTCGTATCGCGTTGATGTTTCGCTCACTGATCTTCTTAAGTATGTCAAGGATCTGGTCGAACATGAGCATCTTGACATTGACCCTGATTTTCAGCGGGGCCATGTTTGGAATCAGGAGCAGCGTGTACGATGGGTGGAATATCTCCTAAAGAGTGGTCGCCCGCACCCTAATCACCCTATTCTCCTGAATCACCCCAACTGGATGGGTTCTTCTTCCAAATATGCTGATTTCGTTCTTGTGGATGGCAAGCAGCGTCTCACTGCTGCTCTCGATTACATGAATGGCAAGTTTCCTGTTTTTCATGGCCATGAGGGAAATGATGCTGGATGGTTCATTTCCGACATCCCTATCAAATATCTCCGCTCCAACTGCCTCGCCTTTTCGGTCAATACTTTGGCAACCCGCCGCGAAGTCCTTGACTGGTATCTCGAACTTAACGAGGGGCTTGTCTCTCACCAGCCTGCGGAACTCGCTCGCGTCAAGGAGTTGCGCAATTTATTGTAATTCTTTTTATCCTCAAATGACCTTAATTGAAAAAAGGACGCGCCTTGGCGCTCGGCTAATCCTAAAGGCGTCGAGTGGCCCTCTTTCGCGCCCTAGGGACATTCGTGTAGCAAAACATCTGGCCTCTTTGAAAATCTGCGATCATTGTATTTACGAGGATGTTTTCGCATCGCTAGGACACCCTGACTTCAGACCTTGGTCAACTCCCGGCCCGGCCAAGGATCTCTGGAAGACACTCGGCGGGCGTCCGACAATAGCCGATGTAAAAAGGGTCCGAGCGGAAGGTAAACCCGACATGCCGGACTCCGGTAGTGGGTCAGTTTGAAATTCTTCTCCCAAAACCAACAATATCTGGTATCATTAAGATAATGCCCGCCAAGCAAAAGAAAGCTTTTATCGTCCACAAGTTCCGGCTCTATCCGACCGAAGAACAACAGGTGGAACTTGCCCAGATGTTTGGTAACTGCCGTTTTCTTTTCAATAAATCACTAGCTCTCTGTAAGGAATCCTATCCCATGGGCGTCGGCTACCCGGGCAAGTTTACTCTTTTCTCCCTGATTCCTCATTACCAGGAACTCTACCCTTTCCTTAACAAGACCTCTGTCACCGAACTCCGTGATGCCCTTACGGGACTTGACGCTGCCTATCAACGATTTTTTGCCAAAGAGGGTGGTTTTCCAAAATTCAAAAAGCGCACCGGACGCCAGTCGATGACTTGTAGTCAGGGCGTTGTGCTCTCTAAAGCCAAAATAGGCCATTTTCTTAAGGTTGAAGGGTTGAAGAATATCCCTATCAATCTCGACAAACGATCCAAGAAGGCCGGTTTTCCGGACTGGCAACCAAAGAGGGCCACAATCAGTAAATCACCCTCTGGTGAATTCTATGCCTCTATTTCTTGGCAAACTGTTGCCGTCGAGAAGGCTCCTTATCAACCCACCTCCATCATCGGCATCGACGAGGGCATCATCAATATCGCCGCCACTTCCTACGGCCGCAAGCTCGAAAACCCTCGGGCACTGAAACTCCACACTCGCCGGTTGCGTCGCGCGCAGAGATCCTTGGCACGCAAAAAGAAGGGGTCCCGTAACAGAATGAAGGCCCGTGTTCGAGTCGCCAAGATTCACCAACAAATCACCCGTACCCGTAAGTTCGCTATCAACTCTTTTATCCATCACGAGGTCAGAAAGGCAGCTCTCAACAACCAAGCGATCGCCATTCAGTCTTCACCCAAAAAACCTCAACTCAAAAATTGTAAATTATCGAAAGCTTTAAGCGATGCCGCTGGCGGCTATCTCATTGCCTCTCTCCGATCTGAATGTCTCTCCCTGGGGGTACCGCTTTTGACGGTCTCTCAGTGGGAGGCTACTTCTTCTATCTGCCACAAGTGCCTTCATAAGCACCCTTCCTTAACTCTGAAGGATAGGAAGTGGAGATGTCTGACGTGTGGAGCTCTTCATGATCGGGATGTCAATGCCGCCAAAGTTATCGCACTCATTGCTGGAGGGGTCATTATACCACTCCCTGCGCAAGGAAATTGCGTCGATGCAAGGTCTCCATACCAATGGAGAGACATGGCTGATCAATCCGCTACAAAAGTTCGCCCCTCGCAAGGGGTGGCTTGCTTTAAAGATGGTGAAATCAGCCTGTTTGAGGCCCAAGTAAGTCACTCTGAGGATTTTATCCAAGGGGCGCACGGGCCGGATCCTCGAATCAGTCCCATTGTTACGTCAGGTTTAATCTCAAATTCTTAACGATATGAGCAAACTGACCCACTACCCGGACTCCATAGAATGGCTCTACCTCCCGCACCCTGAGTTCCTTAAACGACTAGGGAAATAACCTTAGATCCACGCGCCCTCCGTATCTTGATACCATGACCTTTCGATCTATCGCCATTGAGGCCCTGAATACTCTTACTTTCGGCATGATGGAGGAAATTGACCCTTTGAAGTCGTGTTCCTGGCCGCTTGTCGATAAAATCGAACGCCGGTTTGGTCTTCGCGAGCATGTCTTTACCCGGATCTTGAATTTTCAGAAACAAACCGCTGATTATTTAAAAGAGCAGAGTCTGAGGCATGATGCTCTCGACCCTGATCGCCGCAGCTATCTGCATCGCTAACACTGTATCTTTTTTCCATGGACCATAAAACTTTCACTCTCGATTGCCTTTTCCGTGTCAGTCGCGAGATCCCCGGTTTTGCGATCTGCATTTTTCGTGACGAACATGGCCGTCATTTTACTCAGAAAACCGATAGGGAGGGGATTGTTGACGGTTTCCTTCTTACTAACACCAAGGGTAGTGTTCTTGGGAAAGCCCCCAAGAACCCAGATGGCTCTGAAATAACAGCCACCGTTGGAGAGCCCTTTCTTTATGCTTTTAACCGCCTCGATGGTTCTCCCGTTGTTGGTGCTCGCTCTGTCGTTGAAGATGCCGTACGGGCAGAGCTTCCAAAGTTTGCACTCGCCGATATGCCTTTCACATGGGAAGAGGCTGCAAATTTTGTCGGAGATGCCGAACAGCAGAAGCTCGCCGGTGAAGTTACTGCCCGCCTTCTGCAGCGCTCACTGGCAATTTAAGTGATATGAACCTTCCGTGCCTATCCGGTTCTAACTGGAATACTTGGCTGCACATGGGTACAGAGAAATTACAGAGGGGAGCTTGCGGAGACGGAAGGTGTGAGGGATATTGAAGGATGTTTACAAGGCCGAAATGCTGCCCCAATCCCAACTGC
>Ga0302192_10001051_pt1 | contig 17180 bp, 10 predicted proteins | sample II_Bog_E3_2_FD_200230 | JGI IMG/M metagenome (GOLD analysis project Ga0302192, IMG submission 200230) | Peat permafrost microbial communities from Stordalen Mire near Abisko, Sweden - II_Bog_E3_2 | ecosystem: Environmental > Terrestrial > Soil > Wetlands > Peat | place: Sweden: Abisko...
CTTGCCGGTGTGCCGCGTGCCTTTGTGCATCGTCTTGAGCAGGCCGCCCAAACCTTCCGCGAACGTCTTGTAACATTCCGGGCAGCCGAGCCGGCCGGACTTCTTGAAATCCGCCTGCGAAAAACCGCAGCGCGGGCATTTCAAATCTGTGCCGACGGCCTGCTCGACTTCCTGCGCCGCGCCGAGGCCGAGCATGATGTCCGCCAGTGCGAAGCCCGACGGGTCATTGACACCCTTGGTCTTGGCGCAATCCTCGCACAAATCCAGCTTCTGCATCTTCTCGCCCACAATCTGGGTCAGATGCACGGTGGCCGGTTTCTCTTTGCAAATGGAACACTGCATAGTTTTATATCGGCTCGCCGGACGATTTAGTCAAGGCGTGATAATCCTCCACAAGCTTGCGCGTGAGCACGCCCGGCTTGCCGCTGCCGATGACGCGACCGTCAATTTTTATCACCGGCATGATTTCCGCGCCAGTGCCGGTCAGAAAACATTCGTCCGCGTTGAACAAATCGTAGCGCGTCAAATTCGGCTCGGAAACTTTCAGTCCGGCTTCCTGCGCCAGTTCGATCACCGTTTGCCGCGTGATGCCGTAAAGCGCGCCCGCCGAAAGCGGTGGCGTGAACAGTTCGCCGTTCTTCACGATGAACAGATTGTCCGCCGTGCATTCGGCCACAAAACCTTCGCCATTCAACATCACCGCTTCCTCGACGCCCGCGTTGTTCGCCTCAATCTTCGCGAGAATGTTGTTGAGATAATTCAGCGACTTGATGGCCGGGTTGAGCGCGCTGTGCAGGTTGCGCACGGTCGGCACGGTCACGATGTCCATGCCGCGAGCGTAAAGCTCCGGCGGATAAACCTGAATTTTTCCGGCGATAATGATGACGGACGGTTTTTTGCAACTGCGCGGATTCAAGCCGAGCGTGCCGATGCCACGCGTGACGATGAGGCGGACGTAACAGTCGCGCAATTTGTTCGCGCGGATGGTGGCGACGGTGGCCTTCATCAATTCCGCATGGCTCATCGGAATTTCCAGCAGGATGGCCTTGGCGGAATAAAACAGCCGGTCAATGTGCTGCTTCAATTTGAACACGCGGCCATTGTAGGCACGGATGCCTTCAAAAATGCCGTCGCCGTAAAGCAGCCCGTGGTCGAACACGGAGATTTTTGCGTCGCGCTCGTCGAGATATTTGCCATCAATGAAAATTTTCATGCGAAACCGGCTACCAGAGTATTTCAAAATGCGGGTCGAGGCAAACGTGAATTTAATGCGTGGTCGATGCAATGCGTCAATTGAACTGCAATCTCAGCATTGAAACTTGAGGAAATTTGCGTGACAGTAATTAAAAGATGATTATATTAGCGCGCTCTTTGACGACCCTATGGTCTAGCGGTTAGGACACTGCCCTTTCACGGCGGTAGCTCGGGTTCGATTCCCGATAGGGTCGCCATTCTTGGTTCTGACAAACAAATTCACAGCGGTTTACAAGCCTTGATCCTTGGTAAAGGCATGTAACAAATGATTGCCATCTAATCCAGACTTGGATGGGATATATGGCTTTGGAAGCCTTGGTATGTGGCATTGAAGATGGCACGATTTGAGCACTTGGTTTTGTAATCGGCAAGGATTTAAAATCGAAAGTCATGTTTTCCATGTTCAATGTGTCGGCGAAAGCAAGCAGTTGATGCGCCTTGTCGAAAACTGAGAGAGTCGTTGCGTAGCCGTCGTCGGGAAGTAGCTTGATGTAGGCCGCCGCGAACCTTAGCGGACCTGTCGCCGGACGCGGATAAATGATGGTAAACACCACTGCGTCACCTTCTTCGTTGAGTTGCACATCCACCGCCCGGGGCGCTAGATTGGTTCCGCACGCCGTAATCTCGAAAATCTTTTTGCCGACCTGTTTCAATTTCGGCAAAAAGCGGTTGAAACTTTCTTCGTCCAGCATCGGCGGTGGTGGCAACGACGCAGCAGGATTGTCGAGCAGCAATCGCGCCGTCGTAAAACGTCCGATGCTGAAATTCAACTCCATCTGATTTGAACGCAACGTCACGTCCGTATAAGCTTGGTAAGGATCATGCGCCCAAGCCATTGCCTCGCCGAGCAGCCAGAATGCTGCGAGCCAGGAAAAAACCAATTTAGTTCGGAAAAATTTCATTTGAGACTGTGCAGCACCCAGCCTGTCCACAACAATCCGCTTGAGCCAATCCAGCTTCCCACCACCCGCACGACTGTCCGCGCCCACATTGGTTTCGCCGTCACTGCCAGCGCTGACGCCAGCGCGACAAGCGCGAACAATGTGACCGCGACACCGAGCAATTGTAACACGCCAATTCCCGCACCGGCTTCGCGCATTCCAAGCCCGTTGAAAAACCCGAACGTCCCGCCGATCAGCGCCGCCAAAACGGCCACGACTACTTCTGGCAGCGCGATGTCCGTTGCGATAAAAATGCCCAGCAGAAGTAACGAAAGTGCTCCGACAATTTCCTCTGGCGGCGATGCCCAGCCTGTTGCCGCCAATCCGAACAATCCGCCCGCGAACCACGCCACCGGCAAAATAAACAACGCCCGCCGTCCCGCCGCCGTCCCGCGCAATCCCGCCAGCAGCGCCAGCGCGAGCGCGGACAACGCATCGCCCGGCGACAGGAAAAAATGTCCGATGCCGTCATAAACCGGGCCGAGCCCCGTCGTCACCAGATGCGCGTCCGCCCGCGCCGGACACAAAAAAATTATCGCGCACGCCGCCGCCAAAATTGCCCGCTTGTAAATTCGTTCAAGCATTTTGCCACAAGTTCGCCGGTGCGATTGCTGAAACTTTTGCTTTCACCGGCGCAGATTCGTTTGTTTCCGGGTGTAAGGCGACCCACAAAAAATAAATGCCGCACGCCGCGATTGCCGCGCCCGCCACGCGCAGCACGATCTTGCCCGCCGCCCAGCGATGCACCAGCCCGATGGTGATGCCGCACGCGTGCAGCGTTCCCGTCGCGAGCACGAAGCCGATGCTGTAAAGCAGGCCGCTTTCGCCCGGCGGCAGTTCCACGCCGTGGGCGTGGCCGTGGTAAAAGCCGAATACGCCCACGAGGATCGCCGGCCAGACCAGGTTTTTCGGCTTCACCTCCAGGCACACCATCGTGCCGAGCAGCAGCGCCGAAAGCGCGATGCCGATTTCCTGTCCCGGCAGTGGCACGCCGATCAATCCGAAAAATCCGCCGACCGACATCACCAGCGGGAACACCACCGGCAGCAGCCACATCGCGCGCCCGCCGAGTTGCGCGCCCCACAAACCGACCGCAACCATCGCGCATATATGGTCAAGCCCCGACCACGGATGATGAAAGCCCGCTTTGAAGCCGCCGCCCTCGTCGGGCAAAATATGCGCCTGCGCGTTCGGTGCCAGCGCCAGCAAAATCGCAATCACCGCAAGCCACGCAAACTGGCGGGAAGTTTGAAACGAATTTGTTTTCATATTTTTGTTTCAATGTTTTTATTTTAGTCCCGCGAGCAAAATCGCCGTCCGTTGAATCGCCCAAAACGCGCCCAGCCCGCCGACCGTGTAAGCCGGCAATTTTTCCGCCCAGCGCGCCCAGCGGATTTCCAGCGTGCGAAAAGAAATTTCGAGCGACAAAATCAGCGCGACAAAAAACAATTGCCCGATCTCCACGCCGCAGTTGAACAGCAGCAGCGCCATCGGAATTTCCCCGCGCGGCAAGCCCAGCGCCGTCAGCCCGCTCGCAAAACCAAACCCGTGCAGCAGCCCGAACGCGCCCGCCACCACCCACGGATGCCGGATGGTCAGGCTCGTTCCGCCGCGTTGCGCGCGGACGATTTCCGGGCCGAGAAACAGAATCGAAAGCGCGATGGCCGCGTTCAGTGGCAGCATGGGCTCGCTCGCCCGGCCCATCGTGGCGATGCCGAGCGTGATGCTGTGTGCCACCGTGAACGCCGTGATCGTCTTCAACAGCATCCAGCGGTCGCGCACAATCAGCAGCAGACCAAGCACGAACAGCAAATGATCCACACCCATCAAAATATGCCCGACACCCATGTTGAGATAAGTTCTCACCTCCTGCCAGCGTCCCGGCGCCGGCTCGATGACGTGCGACCGCAGGTCAGGTGTCAGCCGGAAAACTTGCGACGCGCCGTTCAAATGCTCCACGCGCACCAGCACGTCGGCGATGGCCGCCGCCGCGCCGTCCACGGAAATTTCTTTTCCGTCCAATCCGCCCGCGCAGACCATCGTGAACTGTTCCGTCGCCGCGTCGCCAACTTTCATCCGCACCGGCTCCGACGTGACGCGCGCTTCTTTCGGCAGCACCGGTTTCATGCCGTCCTGCAAATCGGCGCGCGCGGGAGTTTTCCAAAGCACCTGCCATTGTTCCGCGCCCGTCTGCCGCAATTCGAGATACGCCGGTTGCATTTCGTGCGCCGCCAGCCGCGCAGTCACGAACAGTGCAAGCAGGAAAATTATTTTTCGCAACAACTTCATTTTATCTGCGCCGATTGATCCTGCCGGATGACCGTATAGTGTGCGCGCAATATTTCATACGCCGTGTCCGCCGCCTTTTGCTGCTGTTCGGCAAGCCACGCGCGTTGCACGCCTTCCTTCGCAGCGGCAAAATCCGGCATCGTGCCGTCGGCATTTTTGAAGAGGTTGGGATTTTTTTGGAAAAACGCGCGCAACTCGTCGTCGGTCGGGCTGACAATTTTCATTTCGTCGGTGGCGATGAAATCCATCCGCTGTGCGAGCCGACGCCGCACGATGGTGTCGTCGCGATCAAAGCCGAGCGAGCGCGCCTCACGGTTGAGGATTTCTTCGTGGACATAAATTTCGACGGCCTGCTCCAGTTCCTTCGCGTCGGGCACGTGGCCGTCCGACCGCTCGAAGCTCGTCCGCAAATTGTCAATCAGTCCAAGCGTGATGATGATCTGATCGTTCCGCGCGACGGGCGCGACCGCCGAGCCGCGCCACGCGAAGAGACCGAACAGCGCGGCCCCGATCAGGAGAAAATGCACCAGCGGCTCGCGGAGAAATTTCATGGTCAGGACAGAACGGCGCAGCTTGGACTATTGATAATTTTGATTTGGATAGACAACAACAACGCCCCGCTCCAGGCAAATGGATTTTACGGAGCGCACAGTTGTAAAGACGAATTCCCGCCGCAACTGGTTTCATCAATTATCGGCTTGGGCCAAGCCCTCCGTGATCTTAACGGGCTGCGATTCAATTGTCACCGTCGCGGATTTAAGTCCGTCGCGTTTCGCAGTCACGGTGATCGTTCCAGGCGTGAGCGTGGAGCGGATGGCGACGCGATTGATGCCGCATTCGGTGTCGAGGAATTTGTTATTGGTCGTGTTCAGCTTGTCGCTGCAAAAACCGCCGCGCCAGTTGGCCGGGCCGGTGACTTGGAAATCAACGCGTGCCTCGTCGGTCGGGCAGCGGTTGCCGTCGGCGTCCACGACTTCAAAATCAACAAGAACCACATCGGAGCCATCCGCCTGCAAACCGTTCGGGCCGGTGTGGACGGTGAGCTTGAGCGCTTTCGGTGCGCCGGCGGTTTTCAATTCTTGTTGCGCGACAATTTTTCCGTCCTTGGTCGCGATGGCTTTCAGCGTGCCGGGCGCGAAGGCAACCTTCGGGAACGCGTAAATAAAACCGCTTTGCGGAGTCTTGTTCATTCCGAGTGACTGGCCGTTGAGGAATAATTCAACCGAGTCGCAATGGCTGGCGATCACGGAGATTGTCTTCACGGTATTCGTCGGATACGTCCAGTGGCCGATGATGTGGAGGTCGGGCGTGGAACTTTGCATCACGCGCGAAGCGTAAAAAATTTCCTTGGGCAGGCGCACGCCGTCCACCTTGCCGCTGACGCGCAGGACTTCGCTGCTTTGCTGACGGCCATCGGCATCGGAATCCGACCAGTAGATCGAAGCGTAGGCCGCATACCTGGAATGCGCGGGATCGGAATTGTCAATGCGGTTGGAAACGAAATTAAAATAACGGCGGACGCCCGCGAGCGCGAAAGTTTCCGAATTCCAGCCGTAGCTGTCCATCTCGCCTTTTTTGAAACCGAAATGCGGCGGGGAAAAATCGTCCCAGATGCCGCGCGCGCCTTCGTCGCGGAAATCCTCGGTCTCGATCAACGGCGCCTTGTCGCGCATGTCGTCGCCATCGGGCCGGCCTAGCATCATGCCGAAATACTCGGCGACGGCTATCGCGCCCGGGTCGCGGAGCGAACGGCAGCCGACGACGCGCCCGCCGTCCGGGTCAAATTCCTTGCGCGTAGCCACCATCTGCTTCATGTGATCCGCGTTGATCGCGGCGTTGCCCGCCTCCCAGAAAAGAATGCTCGGATTGTTTCGGAAATAAATCATCGAGTCGCGCATGACTTCGACGCGCTGATCCCATTGGCGGCCAGTGGTCTCGTGCTCGCCGTCGCCCGCCGGGCAGACATTGGCGATGCCGAATTTGTCGCAGGCGGTCACATCCGCGCGCGTGGGCGAGATGTGCATCCAGCGGACGTAATTGCCGTTGCTCTCGCGCAGCAGCGCTGCGGTGAAATCGTGCATCCAGTCGGGATACGCCGAACCGAGGCCGGGCCAGTCGTCGGCGGCGCGTTGCGAGTAGCCGGTGAGCCAGACGAATTTATCGTTGAGATAAACGCCGCCAGTTCCCGTGCCGCCCTTGAACTCGGCCTTGCGGAAGCCGGTGTGAATTTTGCAAACGTCGGCGACCTTGCCGTTCACCGTGAGGATGGAATAAACGTCGTAAAGGTAGGGATCGTTCACGTCCCAAAAATGCGCGTCGGTAAGCGGGCCATTCGCTGTGAGTGTCGCGGTCTGGCCGCTGGCAAGGTTCTGCATGGCGCCAAGGAATTTCGCGCGCACGATTCCGTCGGCGTCCACGACGATTTCGGAAAGACTCGCGGTCGCGTCGCCGGCCGATTCATTGCGCACCTGCGACTCGACGTTGACCTCGGTGGATTTGCCGGGAATGTCGTAATTTTTTCCGAACACATAAACGCCGGTGGTTTTCAAATTTTCGTAGAGCGGCAATGTTTGATAGACCTTGCCCATGACGTGCAGCCACGCATTGCGGGTAAGGCCGCCGAAATTCGGATTGCTGTTGCTGAACTTCCATTCGAACTCGGTGCCGGTGGCTTCTTCCTTGTAGTCCGGGCGGTTGTCCACTTTCACCGCGAGCACATTGTCCTGCCCGCCGAACTTCACCAGCGCGGTGAGGTCGAGGCCACAGGCGGTGATGCCATTTTCGTAAATGCCGACGGGCTTGCCGTTCAGAAAAAAATGCGCGGCCTGCCGGAGACCCTCGAACTCGATGAAAATTTTCCGGCCCTCGGCGTTCGCGGGCAGTTTGAAATGCTTCCGATACCAGCCGATGCCCAGATAGATGGTCTGGTCGCCGCCCGGGTGGCTGATGAGCGCGCGGTAGCTGTCCACGTCGTTCCATGTGTGCGGCAGGCTCACGTCCGACCACTTCGAGTCGTCAAACGAAACTTGTTCCGCATTCGTCACATCCTCGCGGATGAATTTCCAGCCGGGATTGAAATTGTAGGTCGCGCGCGGCGAGTCGGGCGGCGTGAATTTTGCATCGGCAGCGGACGCAGAGATTTGCAGCCAGACCATGGCGATGATGATGGAGATAATTTTCATTTTCATTTAATAATCAAGTGGGCCGGAGATTTTGATGGAATGCAAAATCTCCGGCCAATTCAGAACGGACGCCGTCAAGGTTTTTTTCCCTGACGGCGCAATCGCTTTGACAAACTCGTCGCTCAACGCGCCACCGCCAGGCCGTCTTTGATGTCAACCGGCTTGGATTCAATTTGAACCGTCGCTGGCGTGAGTCCGTCGCGCGTCGCGGTCAATGTGATGGTGCCGGGCGTGAGCGTGGAGCGGATGGCGACGCGGTTGATGCCGCATTCGGTGTCGAGGAATTTGTTGTTGGTCGTGTTTAGCTTGTCGCTGCAAAAGCCGCCGCGCCAGTTGGCCGGGCCGGTGACTTGGAAATCCACGCGCGCCTCGTCGGTCGGGCAGCGGTTGCCGTCGGCGTCCACGACTTCAAAGTCCACCAGCACCACGTCGGAGCCGTCCGCCTGCAAACCATCCGGACCGGTGTGGACGGTCAGTTTGAGCGCCTTCGGCGCGCCGGCGGTCCTGAGTTCTTCTTGCGCGACGACTTTGCCGCCCTTGGTCGCGACAGCTTTCAATGTGCCGGGCGCGAAGGCAACTTTCGGAAACGCGTAGGCGTAGCCGGTGTCGCCCATGTTTCGGTTTCCGCCGTTGAATGTGTCCACAAAATCACACGGCTGTTTCGCTACGCCTAGGGATTTTCCGTTCAGGAACAATTCAACCTGGTCGCAATGACTCGCGGCGACATAGACGGTCTTCACCGTGTTCGCCGGATAAGTCCAGTGGCCGATGATGTGGATGTCCGGCTTGACGCTCTGCATGACGCGCGAGACAAAATATAATTCCTTGGGCAGGCGCACGCCGTCCATCTTGCCGCTCACACGGAGGACTTCGCTGCCGTCCTGACGGCCATCGGCATCGGAATCCGTAAAATAAATTGAAGCATACGCGGCCCACTTCGAATGCGCGGGATCGGGGTTGCTAATTTCGTTGCGCACATAGCTGGTATAACGCGTCAGGCCAGCCAGGGCAAAAGTCTCGGAGTTCCAATGATAAGAGTCTTGGCCCGGCCCGGGATCGCGCGAGACGGGTCCACCCTTAGGTTTGAAGCCGAAGTGTGGCGGCGAAAAATCGTCCCAGATGCCGCGCGCGGCCTCGTCGCGGAAATCCTCCGTCTCGATCAACGGCGCTTTGTCGCGGCGATCCACGCTGTAGCCGCGAAACATTTGTCCCGGCTGGGTAGTCTGGTCTGTCTGTCTGTCCTGTCCGATCATCACACCGTAAAACTCGGACACGGCCGTGAGTTGGGCGTCAAAGCCGCCGCCATCCCGCGTGCCCACAACGCGTCCGCCATTTGGATCCCATTGCTTGCGCAAGGCGACAATTTGCAGCATTTGATCGGGCGTCACTCCGGTGTTGCCGACCTCCCAAAACAGGATGCTCGGGTTGTTGCGGAAATAAATCATTGAGTCGCGCATGACTTCGGCGCGCTGATCCCATTGCCGTCCGGTGGCGTCCCGTTCCTTGTCGCCCGCCGGGCAGACGATGCCAACGCCGTATTTGTCGCATGCCTCCACGTCGGCACGCTGGGGCGAGACGTGCATCCAGCGTATGTAATTGCCGTTGCTGGCGCGCACGAGCCCGATGGTGAAGTCGTGCATCCAGTCAGGATACGCGCCGCCCAGACCCGGCCAGTCATCCGCCGAGCGCTGAGAATATCCGGTCAGCCAAACGAAATGATCGTTGAGCCACACACCGCCGGTGCCCGCACCGCCTTTGAACTCCGCCTTGCGAAAACCCGTCTGCGTTTTGCAAACGTCAACCACCTTGCCGTCCACGGTCAAAATGGAATATACGTCGTAAAGATTCGGGCTGTTCACGTCCCAAAGGCGTGCGTTCGCGAGCGAGCCTTCGGCGGTGAACACTTCGCTCTGGCCGCTGACAAGGTCGGAGGTGTTGCCGTCCAATTTCGCGCACACGTTGCCATCGGCGTCCACCACGACTGCGGAAAGGGTGATGGAGGCATAATCGCTTGTCTCATTTTTCACCTCGGCCTCGACATGGATGTCGGCGGTTTTATTTTTGATGTCAAAATTGTCCGGGTAGATGTAGACGCCCGAAGTATGAAGATTTTCGTAAAGCGGCAGTGTCTGATAAACCGTGCCGGTCACGATGAGCTTGGCGTCGCGGTTCAACCCGCCGAAATTGGGGTTGAAGTCATTCACATTCCACTCGAAAGTCGTGCCCGTGGCTTCCTCTTTGTAGTTCGACCGGTTGTCCACCTGCACGGCGAGGACGTTGTCCTGACCGCCGAACTTGGCGAACTTCGTGATGTCCAGCCCGACCGCCGTGACGCCGTTCTCATAAATGCCGATAGGCTGGCCGTTCAGGAAGAAATGTCCCGCCTGCCTCATACCGTCGAATTCGAGGAAAACTTTCTGGCCGTCGGCGCTCGCGGGCAGCTTGAAATGTTTGCGATACCAGCCGATGCCCCGCTTTTCAGTCTGGTCGCCGCCGCCATGCCTGATATACGCGCGGTAGCTGTCCGTGTCGTTCCAGGTGTGTGGCAGGCTGACGCTGGTCCATGCCGAATCGTCGAAGTCCGGCTGCGCGGCGTTGGTCTGGTCGCCATAAATAAACTTCCAGCCGGGATTGAAGTTGTAATCCGCGCGCGGCGAGGCCGGCGGCGTGTAAGTTGCAGCCACGGCGGACGCGCAAATCTGAAGCCAGATGGCGGCGAGAGCGAGTTGTTTTTTTACTTTCATTTTGGTCTGTTTCATATAACTGGTTTATTTATTGTTGGAAACGGATCTTTTTACATTGTCGAAATTATTTTTTACAACATGTTCGGCAGCACCAAAGGTTTGCTTACTGATACCGATAGAGTTTGACCCGTTGAACGGTGGGGCCGTCAGCACCGAACATCAAGCCGCTGCCCGACTGGTTGTTTGCCGCCGCTTCCGCCTGATTGTAGTCCAGCAGGATGTCGTCGCCATTCATCTTGCGTCCAGGAATCCATTCGCCTTTCACAAACCTGCCAGTTTCCGCGTCCGCAATGCCGGCAATCTCCGGCCCCGGCGTGTTCGGCGAGAAGGTGACTTGAACATTGCGACCGGAGACAAAATATTCGTCCGGGCCGGTGGAAATGACGATGGCAAAACCAAGAGACGCCGCCAGCGCGCCGCTGCGCCGGTTGCGCAGAAGATCAACATGCACCACATAATTCCCCACTGAAATGTCGTTCGTTGATTGTTGGGTGTTGAGCCACGCTGCGCGAATTGTCCCTTTGGTTTGGGCGTCCAAAATGAGCGGCGTCATCTGCGCGAGCATCGCATAAGCTTTTGCTAGCGGCACATTTTCAACTGCCGTCGGTGCCGGCATATTGCTGACGGAGCGGACCTCGCCCCAGTTTTCGACACGATTGACCCCGAATGGCGAGTAGCCGATGCCCGCATACTGACCGATGCCGTAAAAAGCGTTGGCCGCGCCGCCCGCGTCGCCGGAAGACTCCGGCACAAACAACGGATTATTGGCACGCTGAAACTGGCTGGCCCAAAAACTGAAGTTTGGCAGATGGACGTCCGGTGCGTTGATGTCAATCGCCGGTGCGCCCGCCTTCCAAATGTCAATCACCAGCGGCTCCGGACAGCCGGACGGATAATCGCCCGGCTCCTTGTCCGTGGGCTGGACGAGCCAAGTGTTTGAGAACACCGGCACCGGATATTCGGCCTTGCCGGCTTCCGCCAGATGATTCATGTAGCGCGCGTAATTCCACGCTTGGAAAATTTCATCAGCGGCGGTGGAGCCGCCAAAAACGTCCGTCCAGGTGCCGGCAGTTTTGGCACCGGCAGTTTCCCATAACGTGCGCAGATCCGGCCACAACGTCTCCTTGTTTTTTTGCAGATAGTCCGTCAACTCCACCGGCACGGGCTGCGCGAACGCCGCATTGGCGGCTGCGGAACGGTCGCGCGAGTCGCCGATCAGCCCCACTTCATTCTCCAATTGCATCATGACAACAGTGTGTTTTTTTGAATCCACTTTTTGAAGATGTTCCATGAATGCCGTGTAGGCGCGGGTGTCGGCCTGCAGATTGGCATCGCTGAGCGTCGAAAGCACTTCCACTGACTTGCCGTTTTTTAGCAGGGAACGCGGGAACCGTTGCTGGTCAGCCTTCACCCAATCAGGAGCGAAACTGGAGAGGCCGTTCTTCCAACTGCCGAACCAGAGGAAGATGAGATGCAGATGATTTTTCCGCGCACCGTCGAGAATTCCGTCAACGAGGGTGAAATCGTATTTGCCTTCGACCGGTTCTATCCAGTCCCAACCGATTCCCACGAGAACGGTATTGAGGTTCGCCTTGACGAGTTTTGGCCAGACCGGGTTCATATATTCGAGACTGGATGAGGCGGTGTTGTCCGTCTCGCCGGCCAAAACCAGATACGGCTTGCCGTCAACAATCAACTGCGTGGCGGCCCCGCGTTTCTCCAAATAGGCAATGGAAGGATCGGATGAAGTGTCGCTGGTTTGCGAATGTGCGACGGTTATGACCAGCGAACAAATCGCCATCAGGCAACAAAAGTTTTTGTGTCTCATAATTTTGGATTGTTGGGAAACGTTTGAATGCTGTCCGTCTTGCCGGGATATTTCAAGGGTTTTCTCTTGTGTTCATGGTTTCAGCGCCGGTGAATTTGTCGGAGCCAACGCTCTCGCGCCACCACGCGCAACGCGACCGCCACGGCCACCCGCGTCAGGCGGCAGGTTAAAATTGGCAAGCAATGGCGTGGGATGTTGCGGGTTGAAATCGCCGAGGTCGTCCACGATGTATTTCGCGAGCGGCAGATTGTCCTGCTTGATACCGAGCGCAATGCATTTGGACTGGAGATAGCCGCCATACTCGGAGGGATGTGTCTGGTCGTTGAATAGTTTTGGAGAATCCGCGCCGAGCGCGTCGTTGAGCTCCACGCCAAAGGAGTTCAAGTCAATGGAAGGCACGTTAATTTCCTTTGCGACGGCGATGGCGGCATCCGCGTAGGCTTGGAGCGAACCCGGCTTTTTCGAATCCTGCCGACGCGCGGAGGGCGAGGCGATGATGGGAAACGCGCCCTTTTTCTGCACGTCGGCCGCGAATTGTTTGAGCAACTCCTTGTATGTCGTGCCGGCGTCAACATACGTTTCGGAAAAATCCTGATTCGGATAAATATTTTGCGGGCCGCTCTTTTTAGAATCGTTGCAGCCAAACTCGATGATGACATAGTCGCCTTGATGGACGGAATCCAACAGCTTTTCCCAGCGCCGCTCCTTGAGAAAACCCTTGAGCGTTTCGCCGGACTCGGCGTGATTGGCAACGGCGACATCGGATGTGAACCAGCGCGTGATGTTTTGACCCCAGGTGGTGATCGCACCTCCGGGTTGGTCGGTGACGGTGGAATCGCCGGTGATGAACACCGTGACGGCATCGTCCACTTTTTGAATTGCAATCGCCGAAACCGCCGGATGCGAATCGCTGAACTGCAACGTGAGCTTGTCGTCCCAGTCGCGCGAAATCGCCTTATGCGTGGTGAGGTTCATTTCGCGGCTGTCGAGGTTGACTTCGTCGCCATTGGAAATTTTCGTGGTGCGGACATTGACCGTGAAAGTGCGCGTTTCAAATTTACCCGCCGCCGTGCGGACACGTTCGAGCATCAGTCGGCGCGATTCGGCTTTGACCGTGGTGATGGCGTCTGCGGTCGGATCGCCCAAAGTGACGGTGACGCGGTAGTTGCCCTCCGGCACGGCGACTGAAAACAGAAACGGCTGCGCCGACGTGACCGCATTGGCCACGGCAGTCAGCGTTGCGCCCGGTTCAAAACCATAGCCGATTTCTTTTGAATAAATTTGAGACGGCGGAACCAGTGTATAGCCGGGCATGGCATTTGCGGCACCGAATTGAAATTTGAAATCCGTGGCCGGTGCCGCGTGAAGTGACACAACTGCGAACACGGCCAGAGTTGCCAGCATTGAACCTTTGAAAGAAATATATTTTCTCATAAGCAAGTGATTCCTAAAACGGCAACGCAAAATGATCCGGCCTGAAAAAGCGCGTTGAATCATCGGATATGACCAATGCAAGATGGTTCATTTTTTCAACACGATAAAACGCGATTCATATGCCGCGAGAGACAGCGGCACGGTCACGTTGCCTGCTCCGGCCGTGACGCCATCCAATGATTGAATTTTCCCGCTGGTCGCGTCCCAGATTTCCGCCTGTCCGCTGCCCGTCAGCGTCGCGGTACGCGTCTGGGTAGCGTTGGATTCATTGAAGAAGAAATATACTTCGCCGTCCTTGTAACTGCGGTGGATATATTTTACCGGCGGACAAGCAGTGTCGAGTTTCAAGTCCGGTGGCGGCAGCGCGGCGACCACGCGGTCGGTGATATTTGGAGTCGGCTCGACGAGTGTGGCAAATCTCAAGTCTGGCGGACCACCGGCATGAAGAAAATTTTGATCCACCACCATTGTAGGCGTGCGGCCAACAAAGATCACCTTGCCACCTGCGGCGGCAAAGGCTTGCAGCCGTGCCAGCACGGCCTTTTCGATTACGGTGGAGGTCGGAATGATGACGGCGCGATAGGTTTGTCCGCTCAAATTTTTCAAACCGCCTTCGTCGAGCGTGCAGACCGTGGTCAGTCCATCCGAGTCAATATGATCGAAATCTATTTGATGTTCCAACAACTGGGTTACGAGCTTCACAGTCACACTGTCGGATTCCTCGTCGCCCAGCCACATGCTGTCAGTCGGATGAAACAGTGCAACCTGCGCCGCCGGACGGCCAATCGCCAGCAGTTGTTGCGCGCGGCTGACATACCAGCCGATGGAGGCGCCGGCTACGGTGTTGAGGCCGCGAATGTTCATAAAGTTGACGCCGCGAACGAGCTGGTAATCGGCGATGAATTTTCCGTTTTGTCCCGTGCCACCGCCTTCTTCTTCCCAAGCTTGCGGATGACCGTTGACGTGTGTGGCGGAGGCGGCGAGCTTGGGAAAATCTGCGACGATTCCCGGCCCGATCTGGTTGAGATTGTCAATTCCCGGCACGCCGACATAGCGCATGTCGCGCCAGAATGAGCCTTCGTTGCTGATCATCCCTTCGCCTCGGCCCACCATCTTCTCTTCGTGGTTGAGATGGACACAGAATTCCATGTTGCGCGCCGTGCACCAGTCTTCCATGTGCTTGTAGAAATTGTCGCGGAACATCGCGCTCCACACGTCCCAATAATCGGCCTTGGCGCGTTGCGCTTCGGGCGTCAGCCGTCCGCCGCCAAAAATCAGCGGAATGTAGGGTTTGAAATCGTAACCTTTCATCGCTTGAAAAGTTTCGAGCAGCTTGGGAGTCCACGGATTGACGCCCGTGTAATCGGTCTCGTCGGCGCGGAAGCCTATGACGGTTTTGCCGAATTCGTCGCCGACCGCCTGCTCATACGTGTCATAAATGACTTTCAGATAAGTTTCAGTCGCATTTGGATCCAAAAAATCAATCACCGTGTAGAGGCTGTCCTTGGTCGCGCCGGCGTCTTCGCCATTGTCATTGCGCGTGGGCGAAGTTCGATAGGCGTGCCGGACAAAAGTAAGTTCCCACGACCCAGTGCCAGCGGGTGCCGCCCATTTGAGGCGTCCGTCAGCCGGCAACGGCACCACCGTGCTGGTTGGCAAATCTCCGCCCGCACCGCCGCCGCGTCCGCCACGCCCGCGTGCACCACCACCGCCCGCGACGAGCGCAATGCTTTTCGTGTCAGAGGGCACTTGGATGGCGAAAGGTTCGCCAACCGTCAGGTTGTAACGCACGTCGGCGTTGGGCAACTGAACAGTTAATACGCCAGCGCCACCTCTCGGCACCGTGTATTTGAAATTTCCGTCAGCTGGGATTGGAAATGTTTTGACCGTCGTCGCATCAGTTGTCGGCGTGGGCGTTTCAGCTGGAGGTGCCGTTGCTGGGCGCGGATTGGCCACAATGCCCAAAGTGTCAGGCGGCAGCGGAATATCCAGCATCTGTCCGGAGGCGACGGTGACGTGCGCGTCGGAAACGATGCCCTGCATGCCTAGTTGTGGATACTCCTTGCTTATCAAGCCGCCAGCGAATCCGTCGGGATAGCCGCAGTCGCCTTCAATCCAGACTTTCATGCCGCGTTTCTTGCATTCCTGAACGACGGTCTTCACCAAATCCATATATTCTGGCGAGAGATATGCGGGTTTGACGCCACGCGAATTGTTGATCATATAAACGCCGCCGCCGTTTTCATAAATTTTTTCAATGTCCGAGATAATGCGCTCCTTGCTCTGCTGTCCGCCCCAAATGGCCCAATGTATGGCACTGTATTCCTTCTGCGGGTGGGCAAATAATGCGGTGGCCTCGGCGACAGTGGGCATGGTGATTTGCCGGTAAGGCTGCTCGCCATAAAGAGTCAATGAAACAAAACACAGCAGCGCTAATAATATTTTTTTCATTGTTTATTCAGGCATGTCCTAATCATGTTTTATAGCATTAAACCTGTGTTTTGAATGTGAAACAGTACTTTCAAAATGCGGTCAAAGTTCGTGATTCAACAAGCCAGACGTTTTAGCTTCGTGCAAGGTTTCGTATAGTCTGTTGGCAGGGCATTTGGAGATTAAGCTTGGTTAAACCAATAAAATCCTGCGAAAAACCGCTCTGTTTTGAACGATGAAACCCCAAGCGGAGCCGGCGCGTCTTGCTTCGTGAGCCATGAACACGAAAACTCCCAAATCATTCTTGATTATTCTGCTTGCCCAAGTCGCGCTATTCAGCTTGACCCCAATTCTTGTGGCGGATGATGCTGCACTTCCCTCCAAACAGTATCTCATTACTGATTTTGGCGCGGTCGCAGACGGCAAGACGGTGAACACGAAGTCGATTCAATCGGCCATTGACCGCTGTACGAGTGACGGCGGCGGTGTAGTTGTCGTGCCGCAAGGCACATTCTTGAGCGGCGCGCTATTTTTCAAGCAGGGCGTCAACCTGCTTGTAGAAAAAAACTCCATGCTCAAAGGCACGGCCAATCCGGACGACTATCCGCAGGTCAACACACGCTGGGAAGGCGTCGAACGCGAATGGACCTGTGCATTTCTCAATTTCAATGACATGACCAACGTGCAGGTCAGCGGCGAAGGGACAATTGACGGTTCCGGCGATGTCTGGATGCAACGTGGTGGTGTCCGCGGACGGCGTGGTGGGCCAAACCAATTTCCTGGGCAGACTAATGTCCAGGCTGTTGCGCAGAACCCCGCCACTGTGCCGGCAAACATGGCCCCAAATGCATCCGCGACAAACGCCGTTCCGCGCCGTGGCCGTCCACGGATGATTTGCTTCACCAATTGCCGCAATGTCCGCATCGCCGACTTGCACCTGCAACAGCAGGCCGTGTGGTGTCTGCACTTTTTGTATTGCCAGGACGTAGTCGCGGACAATCTCAACATACGAGCCATCGAGCGAATTCCCAGTTCTGACGGCATCGACGTTGACTCAAGCCGCAATGTTCTAATTACC
>Ga0302192_10001052_pt1 | contig 17170 bp, 12 predicted proteins | sample II_Bog_E3_2_FD_200230 | JGI IMG/M metagenome (GOLD analysis project Ga0302192, IMG submission 200230) | Peat permafrost microbial communities from Stordalen Mire near Abisko, Sweden - II_Bog_E3_2 | ecosystem: Environmental > Terrestrial > Soil > Wetlands > Peat | place: Sweden: Abisko...
GATTGGCCAGCTTGTGTCGCACCAGCAGACTCAATTCGTCCACCAGGTCGTTTAAGTTAACCGGGGCAAAATTCGGCTCCGTTGTCCGTGCAAAATCCAATATCTGTTCCACGATTTTGTTCAGCTGCTCAATTTTGGCCTCAATGATTTGCGCGTCCTTTGACCGTGGATCCTTCGCCTCGAACTTTAAGTCCAGCGAGTGGTAAAGCAGCTTCATCACCGTCAGCGGATTGCGGATTTCGTGGGCGACTTCCGCCGCGAGCAGGCCGAGCGCGGATAGTTTTTCGTTCTGGCGCAATTGTTCCTCCACGTCCACGATGCGCTCGTAAAGCCGGGCCTTTTCAATTGCAATCGCCGAGAGCTCCGCGAGCGCGCCGAGGATTTTGATCTCCTCATTGGAAAAATTATAAGGCCGCGCGGTATAGACACTCAGCGCACCGATGGTCTGGCCGGAAAAAATCAGCGGCACGCTCAACAGCGACACCAGTCCTTCGCGACGGGCGAGTTCCACGTTTTGATAACGCGCGTCGGCCTGCACATTGGCCACCTGCAACGGTTTTTTCCGCCGGACCACCACCCCGATCAGGCTTTCTTCGACGCCGAGGCGCGGCTTTTTGATATAGGCCTCGCCGGCACCGTAGCTGGCGCGGAGGTCGAGCCAAACGCGCGAATCGTCGAGCAGCATAAGGGAACACATCCGCGCCCGCATCAATTCGCAAGCCTCCTTGGTGATGGCGCGCAAGGCTTCATCCAGATTCAAGGTGGAATTGATCGTGCGGCTCACGCTGGCCAGGGACTCGAAGAGCATCACCTTCAGCCGCAGTTGTTCGTAAAGCCAGGTGTTGTGAATCACCTTTGCAGCCTGGATTGCGAGTTCCTGCAACAGTTCCTGATCTTCGACGGAAAAAGCATTGGCCCGTTCCGAATCCACATTGATGACACCGCGCACTTCGCCTTTAACTTCGAGGGGCACGGCCAGTTCCGAGCGCACGTCGCGCCGCACGCTGACGTAGCGTTTGTCCTGCGTCACGTCGCCCACGAGCGCGGGCTGACCGTGCCGCGCGACCCAGCCGGTGATGCCTTCGCCGACGCGCAATTTCAATTTCCTCGCTGACGATGACAGATTCTGCGCCGCGTGAATTTCGAGGATGTTGGTCGTGGGATTGATCAGCACGAGCGAACCACTCGATGCGCGCATCACCCGCACGGCCTCGCTGACGATGAGCTGCAACGCCTCCTGCGAATCGAGCGTCGAGTGGATGACGTTGCTCACCTGATAAAGCAGGCGCAGCCGTTCATGGCTCGTTCTCAGTTTTTGCAGTTCGTGAATCACGCGAAGGTTTTTGCTCTGGCTTTCCGGCAAAGACTCATCGGATCCGCCACGCTAAAATGATACCGACGGCGGCGAAAATAAAATTAGGCAGCCAAGCCGCCAGCCAGCCGGGGAGCTGACCGGCCAACCCAAACGCCAGGCTGAACTGCTGCAAGACGAAATAAGCGAAGCAGATGAAAATACTGCCCGCCACGCCGAAAAACAAATTCCGCCGGCCGGACTGCGCACCGAAGGGAATGGCCATCAGCACCACGACGAAACAGGTCCACGGCGCGGCCAGCCGGGCGTGAAATTTCGTCAGCAGCGCGTGTGAATTTTCCGCCGACAAGTCAGGGTTGTTCCGCAGGTATTCCCACAGGTCGGCCAGCGGAATATCGGCGCTGCGCGAGCCGCGCAGCATTGGCGTGTCGCCAAATTTAAGCTGCAGTAAAATCCGTTTCGGCGTCTCGTCCAGTTCGGGTTGGGCCAGGATATTGGTCACGGCGTAGGGCACTGGCTCGCCCTGTCCGCCGGCCTGCCGGTAAAGATGGGCGTTGAAAAAAGTCCAGCCGCCATTCGTATAGCTGGCCCGGTCGGCCTGCACGATGCGCATCGAGCCATCCGGCAGCGTCCAAGTCACCGTCGGACTGGTCAGGGAGCTGTTGGCGGCATCGAAGGGGCCGAAGAAAATCCAGGAACGATGGGCGCGGGCGTTGGTGAAATTGTTTTTTTGGCTCGCCGCGTTGCCGCTGGGGCGGACTTCCCGTTTGACATGACGCCGCAAAATCTCCACCGACCAGCGGGCGGCCCGCGGCACGGCGATTTCATTCAGCGCAAAATAAATTCCCGCCGCCACCAGCCCCACCGCGAAATACGGAGCACACAGCCGCCATAAGCTGATGCCGGCGGCGCGCAGCGCGGTGATTTCGTTATGGCGCGCATGGTGGGTGAGCGCATACAACAGCGCCAACAGGAGCAGGATGGGCAGCACCAGGACAAAAAACTCCGGCAGGCTGGCGGCGCAGTATTCCGCCGTGTCCAGGAAATCAAGCTGACTATCCTGCACCGTCTCCATCTCCTTGAAGAAAAAGAACGAAATCCAAAAAACCATAAAACCGCCGAGGCAGCAGGCCAGCGGCGCGAGCAGTTCGCGGAATAAATATCGGTCGTGCAACCGCATGACGCAGGTTAAACGGCGGGCGGCGGTTCGCCAACCGAATTGATGCCGGATTTTCACCGGGATGATTCCCGCCGCCGAAAGGTTTACGATTAGAAAAACAGATTGACTCGATAACCGGAATGGTATCTGATTACTTCTGTCCACCCCTGATTAAATCCGCGCCGTGCCGACTGCGCAGGAAACAGCCGATGGTCTGCTTGTCACCGCCCGCCGTCGGTTCGGCGGCATAAAACGGTGTGGTCTGAAAAACAACGGACGGTTCGGCAAAATAAGTCAGGTGTTTTGCAAGAATTGTAGTGTTTTGCGGTGTCAGTTGACCGAGTCTGTGGTGAAGCTGTCGCAGAACACCCAGACGCATCATGTTTAAAAGAAACAAAATCATGAGAAACCGGATGCCGCTGGAACCAGAGTTGGTCTGGTTGCGCCTGGTGCGAATGATGACGGGCCACCGCCACCGGAGGATCGAAGGACAAGACCGATGAAAGCCACCGCCGAACCTGCCGTTGAAGCTTTGCGCGAATCGCAGTCGCTCAACCATTCGCTGGTCGAACAGTTGCCGGCGGGCATTTTCCGCAAGGACGCCGGTGGCCGTTATGTTTTGGTGAATTCCTGGTTCTGCCGGTTTCATGGAAAAAAACCAGAACACCTTCTCGGACGACTGCCGATGGCCATTGCGAACTACGATCCAGCGATGCCGCCCGCCCCACAGCACGAGGAAAAACTCAAATTTCTGGAGCTGGGTGCCAGTCACCATGAAGAAATCATGCGCACGGGCCGGACGATTGAACTGGAGGCGCAATATCCGACCGACGATGGCGCGCCGCAGTTTCTGCACATCATCAAGTCACCGGTGTTTGGCGCGGATGGATCCGTGATTGGCAGCCAGGGCATTTTGATGGACATCACCCGGCACAAGCAGGTGGCGGCGGCCTTGAACCAGGAGCGCAACCTGCTGCGCGCCTTGATGGACAAGTCGGACGACTGCATTTATTTCAAGGACAGCGAATCGCGGTTTGTCCGATGCAGCGCGAATTTCGCCAAGCTGTTCAACGTGCAAAGCCCGGAGGATTTGATCGGCCGGAGCGACGCCGATTTTTTTGCCAAGGAGCACGCGCAGGCGGCGTTTGAAGACGAGCAGAAAATCATCCGCTCCGGCGAGCCGGTCCTCGGCAAGATGGAAAAGGAATCTTGGCCTGACGGCCATGTGACCTGGGCTTTGACGAGCAAATGGCCGCTGCTGAACGAGACGGGCGAGGCCATCGGCACCTTTGGCATCTCCAAAAACATCACGGCAATCAAGGAGAGCGAGGCCAAGCTGGATCTGATGCACAAGCAATTGCTGGATGCGTCGCTCAAGGCCGGCATGGCTGAAGTCGCCACCAGCGTGCTCCACAACGTTGGCAACGTGCTGAACAGCGTCAATGTTTCCGGCTCGCTCATCGCCGACACGCTGCGGAATTCCAAGATCGCGAACATTTTCAAGGCCGTCGCGCTCATGCAGGCGCACGAGGCCGACCTGGGAAATTTTCTCGCCACCGACCCGAAGGGAAAACAGTTGCTCGGCTATCTAGCGAATCTGGCAAAGCATCTGGAGCAGGAGCAGGCGGATATTTTGCGCGAAGCTGGCTCACTCATCAACAACATCGTCCACATCAAGGAAATTGTCGCCATGCAGCAGAACTATGCCAAGTCGTCCGGCGTCGTCGAAACGCTTAAAGTCACGGAACTGGTCGAGGACGCCATCCGCATGAACAGCGGGGCCATGAGCCGGCACAACGTAAAAATCGAGCGCGAGTTCGCCGAGGTGCCTCCGATTCTGGCCGAAAAGCACAAGGTGCTGCAAATCCTGGTGAATCTTCTCCGCAATGCCAAATACGCGTGTGACGATTCCGGCAAGGATGACAAGCAAATCACCCTGCGGGTCGCCGGCGGCGACGGCCGGATCAGAATTTCCGTCATGGACAACGGCATCGGCATTCCGCCGGAACATCTCACGCTCATTTTCAACCACGGTTTCACCACGCGCAAGGAGGGCCACGGTTTCGGCCTGCATAGCGGCGGGAACGCCGCGAAGGAAATGGGCGGGTCGCTGACCGCCTTCAGCGAAGGCATCGGCCACGGTGCGACATTCACGCTGGAACTGCCGGTGCAAAAACATAAATAATCCATGAGCATCAATCCCAATCAAAATCACCGCATCCTGGTAATTGATGACAACAAGGCGATTCACGAGGACTTCAAAAAAATCCTCGGCCGGAAAAAAGCCGCACCGAGCAACCTGGCCGAGGCCGAGGCCGCGCTGTTCGGCGACGACACGACGCCGCTGCAATTGCCGGAGTTTGAAATTGATTCCGCATTCCAAGGCCAGGAAGGCTTTGAGCTGATTGGAAAAAGCCTGGCGGACAATCATCCTTATGCCATGGCGTTTGTGGACGTGCGAATGCCGCCCGGTTGGGACGGGGTGGAAACCACCGCCCACATTTGGGAAAAATATCCCGAGCTGCAAGTCGTCATCTGCACCGCCTACTCGGATTATTCGTGGCAGGACATGCTAACCAAGCTCGGTTATTCCGACCGGTTGGTGATCCTGAAAAAGCCGTTCGACAACATTGAGGCGCTGCAATTGGCGATTTCCCTGACTGAGAAATGGCGGCTCTACCAGCAGGCCAGACTAAGGCTGGAGGATTTGGAACGCATGGTTAAGGAGCGCACCGTCGCCCTGCAAAAAACCAACGCCGACCTGGCCCAGGCCAACGACCTGTTGCAACTCGCCACCGAAAAGACCCAGAAAATGGCCGAAGGCGCCGTGGCGGCCAGCAAGGCCAAGAGTGAGTTTCTGGCCAACATGAGCCACGAAATCCGCACGCCCATGAACGGCGTCGTCGGTATGATCAACCTCCTGCTCGACACGCCGCTCACGCCGGAACAATGCGACTTTGCCAAGACCATCAAGAACAGCGCCGACGCCCTGCTGTCCATCATCAACGATATCCTTGATTTTTCAAAAATCGAGGCGGGCAAGATGACCTTTGAAAAGGTGGAGTTTGATTTAGCGGAATCGGTGAAGAGCTCCATCGCGTTACTGCTCCCGCGGGCGCAGGCAAAAAACCTGGTGCTGACTTATGCCATGGCCGAAAACGTAAGTCAAAAGTTGATCGGCGACACCGCCCGGCTCCGGCAGATTCTGCTCAACTTGATCGGCAACGCCGTCAAATTCACCGATCAGGGCAAAGTGACGCTGGAAATCACCCGAGCCAGCGAGACCGACAAGGAAACCGTGCTGCATTTTTCCGTGCGCGACACCGGCCTGGGCATTCCGGAGGACGTGCAGAAAAACCTGTTCCGCTCCTTCACGCAGGCCGACGCCTCCACCACGCGTAAATTCGGCGGCACCGGCCTGGGCCTTGCGATCTGCCGCAAGCTAGTTGAATTGATGGACGGCACCATCGGCCTCAACAGCACCTTTGGCCAAGGTTCGACGTTCTGGTTCACATTGCCTTACACCAAGCAAAAAATTTCCCCTACGCCGGCCACCGCACTAATCACCGGTGCCGCCGGTGTCAACCCGGTCGCCACGCCCGCCATCACCATCCACACCCGCGTCATTCTCGCCGAAGACAATAAGATCAACCAGATCGTTGGCCTGAAACAGCTCAAAAAACTCGGCTGCACCAACATTCAGCTTGTCGGCAACGGGCTGGAAGCCGTGGCCGCGTGGCAGCAGGATCCGGGCGCGATTATTTTGATGGACTGCCAGATGCCGGAGCTGGACGGCTACGAAGCCACGCGCCAGATCCGCCAGATGGAAAAGGGGCAAAACCTGCCCCGGACGCGGATCATCGCCATGACCGCCAATGCCATGCAGGGCGACCGCGAACTCTGCCTGGCCGCCGGCATGGATGATTATATTTCCAAACCGGTGGACATGGAGGAGTTGAAAAGGGCGTTGCGAGAAAAACCGGCTGCCGCTGAACCGCCGGTCAAAGTTACCATGGCGGCAACTCCGGTGGCCGAACCGGCCCCAGCCCTGTCGCATTAAGCTGCGGGCGGAAAGTCAGGGGGATTTTTTGCGGTTTGGAAAATGATTTCTAATTTGCACGAAATGCATAAAACTTGCCGCTCAATGAATTTCCTAACCTTTCAAATCGTTCTATTCAGGCTGACGCTGGCGCTCTGCCTCGTCGGCAAACTCCAGGCGGATGAACTGCCGGCCCCGCTCACGCCCGCCGCGCCGCCCACGCCGCGCATCAACGGCCCCGGCGTGTTCGGCGTGCGCCCCGGCTCGGAATTCCTCTACACCATTCCCGCCACGGGCGACCGGCCGATGACTTTCAGCGCCGACAATCTGCCGGCGGGGTTGAAGCTGGACGCCAACACTGGCCGGATCACCGGTGAGCTGGCTGGCAAAGGAGTTTACCTCGTCGAGCTGCGGGCCACCAATGCGTTGGGAGCGGCGGAGAAAAAATTTCGCATCGTCGCCGGTAACGAAATCGTGCTGACGCCGCCGCTGGGCTGGAACAGTTGGAACTGCTGGGCGGAGTCAGTGGACCAGGAAAAGGTGTTGCGCTCGGCGCGGGCTTTGGTGGCTTCCGGCCTCATCAACCACGGCTGGACCTATGTCAACATAGACGATTCCTGGCAGGGCCAGCGCGGCGGCGCTTTCAACGGCCTCCAGGCCAATGAAAAATTTCCGGACATGAAATCGCTCTGCGACCAGATTCATAAAATGGGCCTCAAGGCCGGCATTTACTCGACCCCGTGGATCACCTCGTATGCGAGGTATACCGGCGGTTCGAGTGACGGCGCGGACGGCGCATGGTCCAAAAACCAGGCGAGCACCAAGTTCTGGCATTTCGGCAAAAACTATTTTGCGGCGAACGACGCACAACAATTCGCCGACTGGGGATTTGATTATTTGAAATTCGACTGGAACCCGATTGATGTGCCGCACACCGCCCAAATGGCCGACGCGCTGCGCAAAACCAAGCGCGATATCGTGTTTAGTTTGTCCAACACCGCCCCGTTTGACCATGCTGCCGACTGGGCCCGGCTGGCCAACTGCTGGCGCACGACATCGGATATTATTGACACGTGGGAGGAAAATCCCAAGGCGGGTTACAACTACGGCGTTTCGGAAATCGCGTTTTCCCAGGATCGCTGGACTCCGTATGCAGGGCCGGGGCATTGGAACGACCCGGACATGCTGGTAGTCGGCCACGTCGGCTGGGGTGCCAACCTGCATGCTACCCGGCTGACCCCGGATGAACAGTATTCCCATGTCAGCATGTGGTGCCTGCTCTCGGCCCCGCTGTTGATCGGCTGTGATCTGGAGCAGCTCGATGCTTTCACCCTCGGGCTGTTGAGCAATGATGAAGTGCTGGCACTGGATCAGGACGCCTTGGGCAAACCGGCGGTGCGGGTGGCGACGCTTGGCCCGGTGGATGTTTATTTGAAAGAACTGGAGGATGGTTCCAAGGCGCTGGGATTCTTCAACCGCGGCGGCGACCTCGCAAAAATCAATTTCAACAAGCTGGGTTACATTGGCTTGTCCGGCACTTGGCACGTCCGCAATCTCTGGCAACAATTGGATTTGCCCGAAGCCAAAGGCGCGCTCAAACTGACCATTCCTCCGCATGGCGTCATTCTGCTAAAAATGAGCCAGGTGGTCGCCGAGCGAACCGCGCACTAAATCGCGGCTTCCGGCGCGGCGCAAAATTTCACGCCAGCTGGCCGTATTTCCGAATCTCCGGCCAGCGCCACGCAACGACCAGAACCACCAGGATCGTTCCCAAACCGCCCACCACCGTGGACCAGATGGTGCCGGTGGCCGTGGCCTGAACATAGAGCGCGCCCGCCGTGATGGGAACGTGCTGCCAGACCGGCCCGAACCAATCCGCCGTGAAGCTGGATTCTGAGCCGCCCAGCTCGTTGGAGGTGCCGATGAACAGACTGTTGACCGCCGAAACGCGCCCGCGCTTTTCATCCGGCGTCAAAATCTGCACCAGCGTCTGTCGGACGACGACGCTGACGTTATCCACCGCACCGCACAATGCCATCAGCCCAAACGCCAGCCAGAACCAGACCGCGTCCGGCGCGGCAATAAATTTGCCGAGGCACTGCCGGTTGGCTAGACCAAACAACATCGTCGCCACGCCGAAAACTGCCACGCACCAGAGCATCGCGCGGCCGGCCTTTTGTAGCGGTGGCCGGTGCGCAAGGTAAAACACGCAGAAGATTGCGCCGATGGGCGTCGCCGCACGCAGCAGTCCGAAATCCAGTCCGTCCGCAGTGGTGTGCAATCCGCCGAGGCCGCTGTGCAGGATGTTTTTCGCAAAAATCGGCAACAGCGCCACCGAGCCGCACGGCAAACATATCCAGCGTCAGCGTGCCGAGAATGATTTTGTTAGTATAAACAAACCGGAAGCCGGTGATGAGATTGCGGAGCGTCGTTGGTTGGTGCGGTACCTGCTTGTGTTCATGCCGGACGCCGGCGACGAGAAAAAGACAGCCCGCTGCTGCAAGTGCGTTGAAGGCGTAAATCACCCATGCGCCCTGCGTAAGCCAGATCAGCACGCCCCCCACCGCCGGACCGAGCACGGATGAGAGCTGGAATGCGCCGCTGTTGAAGGTGATGGCGCGCGGAAGCTGCTCGCGCGGGACAAGCGCGGTCACAAACGCCGCGCTGGCCGGCCACAAAAATGTCCGCGCTATGCCGACAACGACCAGCAGAGCATAGACGTAATATTTGAAGAACGGATCATGCGGTGCCGTCAGCGTGGAAACCAGCATGAGTCCGAGGCTGGCCAGGCCAAGCACGAGCGTGCTGGCGAGGATGATTTTTTTGCGGCTGTACCGGTCAGCCAGATGGCCGGCAGGCAGCGTGCATAGCACCATTGGCACCATCAGCGCCAGGCCGACATAGCCAAGCGCGAGCGCCGTGCCGGTGCGCCGGAACAGTTCCCAATCCACCGCCGCCACCAGCATCTGCATCCCGAACGATGCAACGAACCGGGCGATAAGATAGCGGAAAAAATCCGCGTTGCGGAAAACGGCGTAGGGATGCTCCGGCGGTATCGGTGGCGCGGGTGTGTCGGTGGTCTTGGTTTCGAGCATGAAACGTTTGCGAAACCTAGCGGATAAAAAAGTCCGGGTCGAGTTTTCGCCGCTGGATAAAGCGGGTGCCGCTGGCATCCGGCCGGCAAAACCGTTTGGTTCTGATGTAAAATGTGCCATCATGCCGGTCCATGGAAAAGCAAAACGACCGTGCGCCGAAACTTAATTACCGCTGGCCTTGGTTCGTAGGCGCAGCGGTGGTGCTGGCGGTGGTGCTGGCGGTGGTGTGGTTGAGCTTCGCCGTGAAAAAAGTCGAGCGCGAACGCGATTTCAGCACGCCCCTGCCCAGCAGCGCACCAGTGCGTTAAAATTATTCTTATTGAATTTCCGGCAACGCCGGCGAATTGGTATTCGTCTCGCCCAGCAACACCGGCAGCACGGAAATGCCGGTGGCGCTGACCACCGATTTCGCATAGGCGATCTGCAGGGCGGTTGGCGCAAAATCCACCGCGCTCCACGGCTGTGCGCTGATGCGCCCGGCGGGAACGTGTTCCGGCCAGTGCACCACCATCGGCAGGCGCCGGCGGGCCCCGGAATTTTTGCCGTTCCGCTCACCGTCCGGATTCAGAAACGCCAGGTTGGTGTCCGCAAACTTTTCCGGCCCGACCGCGCTGGTGAAGAAAATGGCGACGTTGTTGGTCAGCTTTGACTTTTTGAGCTGCTCCAACAACCGGCCGATGCCGGTGTCGAGCCGCGCGATCATGGCCGCGCGGTTTTTCGCGGCCGGCGGCCAGTTTTCATCGGTGAACGGCGCATCGGTCGGCACTGGAAAATCATCCTTACCGTCCGTGGCGGTGCGTGGCGCGGGCAGGTTGACGAGCAGAAAAAACGGCCGGTAATGGTTGGCGAAATCCGGCTGGTTGACCCGGACAAAATTTGCCGCCGCGTTCATCAACAGGTCGGGCAGATACTGGCTGTGCTGGCCACCGGTGTTCTCGTAAATTTCTTCCCGGCCGGTGAAGGCGGAAAAGGTCTTGTTGGTCGCGTCAAAAATGCTGTTCGGCGCGTAACGCCAGATGAAGTCGGAATAATAATTTTGCCCCTCCCGCGCGGCGAGGAAGCCGGCGAACTCGTCAAAACCCTGCGTCCACGGCTGCGCGCCGAGCACCCAATCACCGATCAAGCCAGTGTGGTAGCCCGCCTGCTGGAGGCTCCGGGCCAGCGTGGTTTCACCGGGCGCGAACGCTCCGTTTTTCCCGGTCATCAAGGCGGCTTGCGCCAGCGGTAGCTCGTCGCTCCCGGCGCGATAGTCCGTGAATCGCGTACCTTCGGCGGCCAGGCGGTCAAGGTTGGGCGTCTGAAAATTCGTCTGCCCATAGCAGCTCAAGTCGCCGCAGCCAAGGCCGTGGCAGGCGATGAAAATGATGCTGGAACGGCGCGGGATCACGGTGCGCGCGGCGGGCGCGGCGTTGGTGAAAATGGATGCCAGACTCTCGGCGGGCGCGGCCGGGGAAAATGCCAGCAGCGCGGCGAGCAGGATGAAAAGACGGTTCAGCTTCATGGTGGACTTTGATTCTGGAAAAAGCGGGCTGTTCAAAGCAATTCTTTTTCTTCAGGGTTTTCGGCGCGTTTGCCAAAGTCCGCCGCCAGCGGAATCTGTGTCGCCACCAGAAAACTCGGAACCGTCACCAGAAGCACCCATAAGAAAAAATGCGGGTAGCCAAGTCGTTCCTGTAGCCAGCCGCTCCACATTCCCGGCAGCATCATGCCCGCCGCCATGAAGCCGGTGCAGATGGCGTAATGCGCCGTCCGGTGTTCGCCGTGCGCGATGTAAATCATGTAAAGCATGAACGCTGTGAAGCCGAAACCGTAGCCGAACTGTTCGACGGCGACGCCCGCACCGATCGCCAGCAGGTTTTCCGGCTGCGCGAAGGCGAGCCAGATGAAGACCGCATCCGGCAAGTGAATCGCCAGCAGCATCGGCCACAGCCAGAATTTCAAGCCGCGCCGCGCCACCGCAAAACCGCCAAGCAGCGAGCCAAAAATGAAAGCCACTACCCCAACCGTGCCGTAGATCAAGCCGAGCTGGTCATTCGTCAAGCCCAGTCCACCCTGGTCGCGCGGATCGAGCAGAAACGGCTGGGCCATTTTCAATAATTGCGCTTCGCCCAGCCGGTAAAGCAGCAGGAACAGCAGCAACACGCCGATTTTCGGCTTCCGAAAAAAAGTGCCGAAGGTTTTAAAAAATTCCGGAATAAAATGTTGGGCCGAAGCTATGCCTTGAGCCTGATCCGCCACCGGGCGTGGCAAAACCAGCCAGTGATAAAGCCCGAAACCCAGATAAATTGCCGCGATGAGGCCGAACGCCTCCGCCCAAGCCGATGAGTAGTCGCCAGCGTGCAGGTGGATTTTTCCAACCAGGATCACCAGACCACCCTGCGCGGCTATCGTTGCCACGCGATAGAACAAGCTGCGGATGCCGATGAAAATGGACTGCTCACGTTCCGTGGTCGCCAGCATATAAAAACCGTCCGCCGCGATATCATGCGTCGCCGAGCTGAACGACAGCAGCCAGAAAAACGCGAGCGTGAGCTGGAAAAAATGCGGCGTGGGAATTGTCAGCGCCACGCCGGCCAGCCCCGCGCCCAGCAACAATTGCATGACCCAGATCCATTGCCGCCGCGTCTTGAGCAAGTCCACCACCGGGCTCCAGAGCGGCTTGATGACCCACGGCAGATATAGCCAGCCGGTGTAAAACGCGATGTCGGTGTTCGACACGCCGAGATTTTTGTATAGCACCACCGCCACCGACGCCACCAGCACGTTCGGCAAACCCTCCGCCAGGTAAAGCGTTGGAATCCAGAGCCAGGGATTTCGCGAAGTTGACTTGGTGGAAGGCATTTATTTTTCGGCGCGGCTTTTCACGGCGGCAACTTTAAGGCGCACCCCCGGCGAAGGGAAATTTTTTCTTCGTTTCCAACGACCGGCGCGACACAATCGGCGCGTGACCATCGCCATCGGCGCCTTTCTCAACGCCCTGGGCATCCTGCTCGGCGCGCTCTTCGGCCTCACGGCCGGCCCGCCGCTGACCGCCCGGACGCAGGATTTTTTCAAGACCGCGCTGGGCACCTTCACGGTTTTCTACGGCTTGCGGCTGATTTATCAAAATGTTCACGGAAACTTCACCCTGGGCTTGAAACAGGTTTTTCTCGCTTTGCTCGCCGTCGTCCTTGGCAACGGGCTGGGAAAAATCCTAAAATTGCAAAAGTTCTCCAACCGTGTCGGCCATCAAGCCGCGCTCCTGCTGGCCGCCGCGCAAAAAGATCCGCCCGGCCGCCCCGCTGACGGTTTTGCGGCCGCGTCGATTCTTTTTTGCGCCGCCCCGCTGGGCATTCTGGGCGCGGTTGCCGACGGGTTAGAAAATTATTTTTACCTATTGCTGGTGAAAGCGCTGATGGACGGACTGGCCATGCTGAGTTTCGTGAAAATGTTTCGCTGGCCAGCAACGTTCGCGGCCGGACCGGTGTTTCTTTTCCTCAATGGCCTGGAACTGGCCGTCCACCTCGGCGCGCAACCGTGGCTGGACGCACACCGGCTGACCGATTCCGTGAACCTCGCCGCCGGCTTGGTCACGTGCTGCGTTGCCCTGGTGATCTTTGGCATCCGCCGCGTGGAACTGGCCAATTACCTGCCTGCACTCGCCGTTTCGCCGTTGCTGGCCTATTGGCTTGGATGAAATATCCACTTGCGATTTTGCTGGTTTGCAATAACTTACAAGGCATGGGGCGCAAACGGAAACCGACGGCACATCAAAAGCAAATCCGGTTTTTTACAATTTTCTTTGGGGTCGTATTGGTGCTGATACTGGTCGCGTTGCTGTGGCTGTTCAACCGGTCACCAGGCAACCTTCACTGAAGCAGCCCGCGTTTCCGCAGCAGCGCCTCCATCGCCTTATCCATCAGCAAATCCGCCAGCGGCTTGGTGGCCTCGTCCAGCGCGGCGACCGCGGCTTGAAGCTTTTTTAGGTCACCCGAACCGCCGGCAGTTTCTATCGCCAAAGCGGATTCGACTGCCTGCACCACCAATAAAATTTTTTCGCGATAATCATTTTCTATTTCCGCGCCGAAATCCGCTAGCGCCTTGCGGGTCGCCGTCAACGTTTCGTTCGCTTTCAACTTTGCCTCGATCCAGCGCCGCGCGGCCAGATCGTCGAAGGCATGCTCGACTGACTCCTCGACCATTTTCTGCACCGCCGCGTCGTCCACGTCCACTGCCGATTTAAGCTCCACGATTTTTTCGCGGCCGGTGTTGGTGTCGCGGGCGAGGACGTGCAAAATGCCGTTCGCATCAATTTCAAACTGCACGCCCACGCGCGCGACGCCGCGCGGCGCGGCTTCAAAATCGAGCGTTAATTTTCCAAGGCTCCAGTTGTCTTTCGCCCGCTCGCGTTCGCCCTGCAAAATCTGGATGAGCATGTTGCGCTGAAAATCGACGGCCGTGGTGAACAGCTCGCCGGCTTTGACTGGAATCGTCGAATTGCGCGGGATGATGACGTTCATCAGGCCGCCAAAGGTTTCCAGTCCGAGCGACAGCGGCGTGACATCGAGCAGTAAAATATTTTTAAATCCGCCGCTCAAAATCTCCGCCTGGATCGCCGCGCCGAGCGCCACGGCTTCGTCGGGGTTTTGCGAAGTATTCAATTGCGGTCCGCCGACTCGGTGATAATCCTGGCCGAGCCGCAGGCTCCCGCGCGTTTCTTCAAAATCCGCGCAGCCAAACAGTTCGCCGACAAATTTCCGCACCAGCGGCATCCGCGTCTGGCCGCCGACCAAAATGATTTGATCCAGATCTTTCGTCGTCAGCTTCGCATCCGCCAGCGCGCGCAGGCAATGCGGTCGCGTCCGCGCGATGATGTCGCTGGTTAAATTATCCAGCTCGGCGCGGATGAGCCGATAGCGGAACGAAAAATCCGGCGAGAGAAACGGCAGGCTGATTTCCACTTCCGTTTCCGTTGAGAGTTTTATTTTAGCCTGTTCGGCGGCTTCGCGGAGGCGGGACCACCATTGCGGTTCGCGGTTCGCGGTTCGCGGATTGGCCGCCTGGATTTTTTCCGCCAGGAAATCCACAAGCCGTTTGTCCAAATCGTCGCCGCCGAGCCGCGTGTTGCCATTGGTCGCCAGCACCTGAAACACCCCGTCGTTCAATTCCAAAATTGATAGATCAAACGTGCCGCCGCCCAGGTCATACACCGCGATTTTTGATTTTTCCTTAAGCTTGTCCAGGCCGTAGGCTAGTGCGGCGGCGGTTGGCTCGTTGAGGATTCGCTCGACGGTGAAGCCGGCGAGTTCACCGGCATGCTTGGTGGCGTGCCGTTGCGCATCGTTGAAATAGGCTGGCACGGTGATGACGGCCCGCGTGATGGCTTCGCCAAAATAATTTTCCGCCGCGCGCTTGAGCTTTTTCAGTACTTCGGCGGAGATTTCTTCTGGTGAATAATTTTTCCCGTGAATCGGAATGGTTACGGCGCCGGGTTTGTCGGCTTTGACGGGAAAGGGCACGAGCCTTTCCTCCTGCGCGATGTCCTCGCCGCGCCGGCCGATGAAACGCTTCACCGAATAAACTGTCTCCGCCGGTTTCAGCAGGCGGACGCGATTGGCTTCGTGCCCGACGATGGTCGATGCTTCTGTCGCCGGGAAATGAACGACGGACGGAGTGAGACGCTGGCCGTGCTCGTCCGCGATGACAAGAGGGATGCCTGAATCCACCGTGGCAACGAGGGAATTTGTGGTGCCTAAATCAATGCCGACTATTTTGCTCATCTGCGGCTCTTTTTTTTCTCCCTGCCGCCTTTTATTTATTTTCCCATTTTTACGTCAGCCTCATCGGCATGACGACGTAGAGGAAAGGTCCGTTGATCTTAACCACTCCGGGGCTTAGTTCATCTATTAACTCGATGAAAACCTCGTCTTCTGTCAGCGCCGCCAGCGGGTCAATCAGGTAGCGTGGATTGAACGCTATGGCCAGTTCCTTGCCCTTGTAGTTGATGGCGATAGTCTCCCGCGCCTCGCCCACTTCCGGCGAGTTGGCGGTGATGGTGAGATTATTTTTTCCAAATACCAGTTTCACTGAGTTTGCCTTTTCGCTGGTCATTATTTCGGCTCGGCGCAAGGCGGACTGAAATTCCTCCCGCCCAATGGCTATTCTTTCCTTGGCTTCACCGGGAATGACTTGCCGGTAATTTGGATAATTTCCTTCGATCAGCTTGGTGATTAGGAGGACGGAAAAACCAGTTTCGCTTTTTAGTGAGAAGGATGCCTGGTTTTCACCAAACTTGAGTTCGACTTCTCCTTTGTCCTGCAATAGCCGGGTCAGTTCGTTCACCGCTTTGGCGGGAACTATAAATTCCCCGCTGCTCTTTTCTGATATATCTACTTCCTCGTCCACCAGCGCTAGCCGGCGCCCGTCGGTGGCCACGAAGGTCATCTTTCCTTCCTTGAGGCTTATAAATATGCCGTTGAGGACGTAGCGTGATTCGTCGGTGGAAACGGCAAAGGAGGTTTTCTTGAGCATTGCCCGGATGGTTTCCTGAGTGAGGTTCACTTTTTTTTCGTCCTTGAATTTCGGCAGCGGCGGAAATTCATCCGCTCCGAGCCCGTTGATTTTAAAGAACGATGACCCGCTGCGGATGGTGGCTACGTTTTTTTCATCCACTTCGATTTCAATCTCGCCGTTAAGTTCGCGCACGATCCCAAACAATTTTTTTACCGGCAACGTGGTTGCTCCGGACTTTGATACCTTGGCCTCTACCTTGCAGGCTACAGTCACGTCGAGATCGGTGGCGGTAAACTCCACATGGTTGCCTTCGCCGCGTATCAGCACGTTGGAAAGAATGGGCAGCGTGGTTCGCGTGCTGACGACATTCTGAGCGGCGGAAAGGCCGGCGATGATCTGGTCTTTGGTGATCGTTAGGTTCATGCGCTTTTAATATGTATCTTCTCTTTTAAAATATCTATCCGTATTAAGGCCGGTGAACAAGCCCAATAACTTTCTAATCGCCGTCAGCAACTTAAAAAACAATAAATGTTCCCGGTGACAACTTCAAGCTATCCAAACCAGACAGAATGAAAAGTCAAAGTTGTCGGCACTTTTAACAAGTAATTCACAACCGCTTGGCCGGAGATCCGCCGAGTTGTGCGCGGAAGATAATTTCAGGCAAAACCGAACAAACAAAATCCACTTCTCCCGCCGTTGAATTGCGACCCAGCGAAAAACGGACGAGCGAATTGGCCTCATCCTTAATTCCAATCGCCAAAACCACGAGGCTAGGAACCAGCGAACCCGCCGAACACGCTGAACCGCTCGAGGCACAAATTCCTTCCATGTCCAATCCTGCCAACAGCGAAATGCCATCGGCACCGCGAACTACGAAGGAAACGGTGTTGTTCAAGCATTTATCAAGCGGGCTGACGATCACACAACCTTCAATTTTTTCAATGGAAGCAATGAGTTTATTACAAAACGGTTTGAGTTTGGAGGGGGAAAAAACAGGAGGGCTGACAAAATTTTCCAGAGCTTCAACCATGCCAACAAGGGAAGCAAGATTTTCGGTGCCGGCGCGGCGTTCG
>Ga0302192_10001058_pt1 | contig 17117 bp, 20 predicted proteins | sample II_Bog_E3_2_FD_200230 | JGI IMG/M metagenome (GOLD analysis project Ga0302192, IMG submission 200230) | Peat permafrost microbial communities from Stordalen Mire near Abisko, Sweden - II_Bog_E3_2 | ecosystem: Environmental > Terrestrial > Soil > Wetlands > Peat | place: Sweden: Abisko...
ATGCATTTGGAGTCGGAGTTTTTGGTATTGAAAAGCGGAGTTACAGAGAAGAATAGCGAAAACAGGGTGGATTTTGCTCCGGAGATCAGTGCAGGAAATCGCCGAAGGAAGCGGGAAAGTGACTTTTTGGGTGAGAATTTGGCGCTGAAAGGCGGAGTTTTGGTTGCAGTGACTCTGGAGTTCGAAAACCCTACAGAGAGACTCCGTTTTTCAGTGCAGAGAAAACTCCGGATTTCACTGCATGCCGACAAAAAGTTGTGAAACCCATTTTTAAAAAACTTTACATCCGGCGCCGCCGCAGATATCGACATATCCGGTTATGAAGAAAAAAGGGACTGTTTTGGTAGTGTTGGCGTTGATCTACGGATCGGCCATTAATGGAGAAGCGATCCCCGTCTCGCCATCTCCAACACCAAAACCATCGGCATCACCAAAGGTGGTAGCAAAGGCAAAAGGGACTCCTGCGCTAACGCCAAAGCCAAAAATCCCGACTCCAATCCCCACGCCGGAGCCCACACCGACAGCAACCCCTACACCGACTCCGCCAAACACCCTGGTGAAAGCCGTATGTCCACCGGGAAACCCGACGCCCGCGACGTCAAGATTAACGCCATTTTCCGGACTGTAGAGCAATATTGGTACTGATCAAAGGCAAGAACATCCCATGTAATAAAATCATGGCACCAAGGTGAGACCCTGCTGCCGGCCCTTCCATTCCATAATGGAGTTATAGAGCGGTACCTGTGGCTCAAGAATAGTATCGGCAATTCTGAGAATGAGTTGATTGGGCCAGATCGATGAATTGGTGGAAAGCAAAAGACGGATGGATTCATCGAACGTTTTGCCAGATAAGAAATGCAGGAGTAGCGCAACGGCAGGTGAACGACGGTAACCACCGCTGCAATGGACTAAAATGTTATGATTTTCAGCATTGGCTGCCAGATCACGCCCTAAGCCAATGATGCTTAGAACATCCTTGAAGGAGGGACCTTGATAACCGGCGAACTGACTACCTTCCAGGTAGGAATCAAAGGCTGATTTAGGCATTGGGACAGGCGTACCACAGAATTTGGCAATATCGGGTTCATCAATGTCGCAGAAGAGAAACCGGTGATGAGTCAGGCCGTCAACACGCAGGTCATCCAGGTCACTGGAATAGGCGGCGTCATAGAGGCTGATGACAGTATCGAAGCGATGCGCACTGGCGAGCAGTTTGACGGCATCCCCGATATTGGCGACAGTGACAGAAGCAATCATCTCGACAGTTTGGCCAACTTGGCAAGGACGACTTCCTTGACGTCGTTCTCAATTTCAAGAACTTCGGTCCAATGTTCATGATCGGGGCGATTATGAGAGCGGATGGCGGTTGAAAAGAGCACCCCATCAACAAGACCGTAGGCATTACCCTTATGGATAAGGAAATCTTCGGGGTAAATAAACCCCGCATATTTGCGCAGGGTTTCACGCGCATGATGAATCTCACAACTGCGCTGTACTTGCATAAAACCTGGCGCAATCCAACCATCCTGGTCGAATGTGTGGCTAATGCACTGCAAGCGTTCACAGAGCTCCTCGATAGGGGTCATTATCTTCATAGGATTTCAGTATGGTGTTAGGCAGTGGCGTCGTTATTGTTAAAACGATTGTAAACCTCGCGCGCAAACCATCAGCGGGTATTAAAAGCAGGCTTTCCGATGGCATGGCTTAGCAAAACAGAGAGAGGAATCTCCTCGGGGCGATTTGCGTAAGTGTAGCGCAGCCAAGTGCGGTGTAACTGTTGGCGCCCCTCTTCAGAATCGAGCTTAAAGTAACCGGTGGATCCAGTCCACCAATGGCCGAGAAGCGCTCTCGCATCATCCCTGCTTAAGCGGCCAGCCTCCTCCTTGGTTATACCGAGAAGCGGGTTATCTAACACAACAGGATCTAGCAAGCCGGCGGAGGCGGCGAGAGTTTTAGAAAATCTCGCGATAGCCTCGGGACCAAACAACTCGCAAACTGGCGGTAAAAGGGTGGGTGTGGCTAGAGTGTTCATTCAGAGATAAGGGAAGATACTAAGCGCCGAGGGGCAGGAAAAACCCACCATCCTCAATGGGTTCATGGGCTGCTGCAAATGCATCGAGAGTATGTTCGAGTTCAGCGAGCTCATGAAGGAGGCGCCTTTTGCGCGCATTAAGGGTATTTTCAATCTTGCGCGCAATTTCATCCCGACGCTTATTTTTTTTGAAATTCCAGGCAGGAGTGTTCCTTGCATCGGCAATCTGACAACGAAGATCATCCAAATTGTCATAAATATCCTTGAGGGCTTCTCGCATGGAGAAAACGCTGGAAACCTTATCTGTGGCAAGGCCAAACATCTCAGAGAGAGCGATCAAGGTTTCAAGTCGCGACAGATCCATGGCGCCGTAGGCATCTTGAACATCGTGCCAGAGCTCGGAAATGAGATTATTCTCAGAGGCCTGAACATCAGGATGAAGCCATCGCACAAGAGTGCGGTAGGCATCTTTGACACGAGAATCAACCTTTTCAGAACCAAACGAACCTTGTTGACTTTGAAGCATTTCTTCCCTCTTGCGCAACTCCTCGCGCATAATTTCCTGTTCGAATGCCGCAAAGTTAAACTCATAAATATCGAGGGCTCATGAGCTTGACATCCAATCCGAATTTCCTAAGAACAAACTCTGCAAACATGGCACGTAAGGGAGCCTTCGGGTCATGATAGGAACTTTCAGAAGATTGATCAGCACCAACACCATTCGAGTTCGCCACCTTCTGAGCCTTCCGTCGCTGGACGGCGGCGAGATAGGCCTTGCGAGGAGTGGAATGAACCCCGCTACTTATCTCCAGGAGAACATCATCTAAAAGCCCTGCCTTCTCATCAAGAATATCCGCAACTCTATCGAGCTCGCCGGAGATGGTGGAAAAAGTGGAATTGGCCCAGTCTTCGAAGGCAGGCGCATCGGTTTCGTGAAACTTCTGGAGAACAGCCTTGGCGGCGGTCAGCTCGCGCATGATTTTGCAAAACCGATCAGAGATGCGACGCCGTACGGGAGTATCATCAATAAGAACGACAGCAAAGAGAGAGGGCGGCCCGTGCTTGCGGGAGACGGTCTGTTTTTTAAGAGGCATGTCAGTTGGAAGATACACCGAAGGCAATCTAGCAGGAAGAGTAGAAAAGTGTCGGTTGGCAAAAAAGAGTCCTGTGGTACACTGAAAAAACAACACACCGACAGCCGTGACGTACTACCAGATACTAAACATTCCGCAGGGGGCGACTCAATTGGAGATTAAAGCCGTCTATAGGAAATTGGCATTTCAGCATCATCCGGATCGCGGAGGTGACCGGGATCAGTTTTCCGTCATCCAGAAGGCATATGAAGCGCTCGACGATCCAAAGCGCCGCCGTGAATACGATGAATCACTCAAACGTCGACCCGTGAAGAACCTCAGGGAACTTGCGACTTCCCTGGCGCAGGAGGCGTGCAGCTTATGACAACCGCAACCACAAACCAATACAAGGAAATCATTTCCAGTTACTACACCCAGTGTGAAACCGACAGAGAGGCGGAGGGTAAATTGGAAACTCTAGCTGCTGACCTTCGAAGAACAAAGAAGGATGTGGTTTCATTTGCGAAAAGCTCGGGGAGTACTGGTGAACCCTATTTGGGTGTGATGTTCTACGGGGCCATCAAGGTTACCGACCTCAAGCTTCTCAAAAAGCTCGAAGAAAGGAAATTCCGGCGCTCCGTATTGGAGGACCTCCGTTCAGGTGGGTTGTTGCAAATCAAGGCCAATGTCAAGGATGACGCGGAATGGATGTTCGCCAACCACCCTTATGAATTCTTCAAGGCGATCGTGCTCACGAATTTGTATCACCCAAAGAAAAGCTGGACAATGAAGGAGGATGAGGAAAATGACGACAGATAACACCACTTTATCAGTGAGGGAGGCAATCCACCAAGGGGGTGGAGCTGCGGAAAAGCAGCTTGTGCTTATAGGAAAAGAGGGAGGGGATCACCAGATTGCTTTGGTGGTGAGCGAACTCTCGCCCGAAGAAATCATCGTCATGAGCGGGGACTATGACATGACAAAATCTTCCCTCGTGAGCGCGTTTCTGAGCGCAGGTCAATTTCTGGAGATATTGGGGCTTAAGACTCGTGAGTGGGCTGCTAAATACGCCAGCATGACACAGGACGAGCTCAGTCATGAGAGAGGACGTTTACAGAAGGAAATTGAAGACTTCATCTGCCCGATCGTTTACTCTGCAGATGAACAGTCAAGATTCTTTGAAATGCTTGCAGTGTTGGCGACATCTGATCACGGACCGGACTTGATATTCCTGTCAGTGGTTGGGCAAAAGGATTTTGTAAGCTTGGCAAAGACCCCGAATGAGGCAATGGTGGTTCACGGAACCGCGCTCGGGCTAATGGTGGATCTTGCGTCCCATCACGCAAGTGAATTCTGGGGAATGGTTGATTTCTGCAAGAAACAAGATGAGTCCCTCGATGATGAAGAAAACGCCATCATTCATGGGTTGATTCAGAAGATCGCAGAGGGGGTTATCCCCGATCACGAAGAGAGCGACGAATTCATTAAATTTTAGTGACGACACAGGCCATCCAGATTGCAGACCGGAGGAGTCCGTTCAAGCGGGCGCTCGCCGGCGTTATTTCTACAGGAGGATCACCTGAAGAAATGGGGCTGATCCGTGACATGGCTGCCCTGATTGTGGAGCTTTCCGGGAAATACTTTGGAACCTCTTCAGAGGTGATGGTCGAGGCGGCCCGCGACGGTGCAATGGCTCTGGTGGGTGAAGGTCTGGTGATCGAGGCTAAAGAGTCTGTTAAGACGGATGATCTTGCGACCGCATTGCGTGGCATTGGGATAAGGGGGGCATGTATCAGGGCGATAGGACTCGTTAAGGAGGGGATGATATATCCTGAGACACCCTCGTCGATAATGATGCGTTTCTTTTCGCAGGAAGCGATATTTGGATGGAAAACAGCCCACAACTACTTATTGGAGATGCGGGCGGACGCCATATCGATCGAAAGGGAGAAAGTAGTTCTGAGTTGGCTATTTTCGCATACGGCCACCGGGAGGGCGACATATTCGGTATTGCGGGATGAGAACGATATCGAGTCGAGCATCAAACACATCATATTATTGCATTGCGGCATCAAGCATGACATTGAAACCGAGATGATCGTCTCGGAAAAGGATCCGTATTCAGGTTTCGTACGGGTGTCTTGGGCCGCTTACAAAAAGGCACAGAAGAGATTCAATCTTCTGTTGGTAACGATGCCCCTAGAAGTACAGACTCATTTCAATACAAGGGGGGGCACGAAGTGGCTCGAACAGGTCGTAATAATAGAAGAGAAAGAAAGGACCGAGCAATCAATTACATCCGCAAAACCGTAGAAGGAATCAATGGCCCTGTTTCGCTAATGCAGGGGGAGCCAGCGGCGGCAGCATGAGGAGACGCGCAGAGAAAACACAAAACCGGAGACCGGCAAAGAGGGCGGCGACGAAGAAAAAACTCCAGGCAAATGCTTTGATGGAATTGACACCTGAGGGAGAGGCAAGAAAAAGTCCTGAAATACTGGCAAGGAGGCCGAAAACGACTGCCTCGACAGCAAACCTCTGATAGAGAGGAAAGAATTTGAGGGATCTGAAATAGGCGATCCCTGGAATCTGTGAAAACCGGACTCTCTTCCAGAGAATGACTACGGCAGCGATTAGAACGCCTGCAGCCGGCAGCGAAAGCCCGGAGAGAAGGGAGACGGAGTGAGGGGAGGCGACCTTGACGGAAAGGAAGGCGAAAAGCGCCCCGAGAATATAAGGCGTGATGATCTCAAAGAGACGTCGCTGGAAGATAGTGTTCATGCGGTGATGGGATTGGTTAGACTCACTACCTAAGATACCAACTTTCTGAAAAATATCAAAAAGGGGGATACTTTTTAAAGGTATCGCACAACCACCATCACTTTTTGTGCTGTTTAGTGATCCCCCTAATGAGGGCAGCAACAAGACCGTCCTTAAGTTCCGCGCCTTTGACCTCGATCCCCGGGTGATTGATAGAAAGGACAGACTGGATGGCGGTTGACGAAAAGAGCTTGGGGTTTATCGCCATGGGGTGAAGGCCGAGATGGGGCAGAGGCGTGATAACGAGTCTGTATCGAACCATTGGTTGTACCCCGTTACTCGGGAGATCAAACATGAGGTGGATTTGCTTGATCTGATCGATCCGAAGAGACTTCTCGCCACTGGGAAAACTGCGGAACCGAAGCTCGTCTGGCATGATGATAATACGAAACCATGCCAACCATACCTGGATAAGAATCGCGCCAAGCAGAATGGCCAGCCAGCAGAAAAACTCACTAGGTTCGCGCGGTAATTCCTATTGAAATATCGGAAGAACCGCTGGTATGAAAAATATACCTAGTAGGAGGCGAGGGAATAGAGTTGCCCTAAATACCTGTGGTTTATTTGATATCATGAGTGTCAAAAAGTAAGGTGTTGCAGTGAGGGCAATGGCCGGTATCAAGCATGTTGGACAAGTCACGAGGGTAAAGCAATTTGCCGCATCCCGTACAAACAGGGCAATGCCTGATGGACCATAGCCAGCCGATAAAGATCCAGATGCAACACCAGGCCAGCCATACGATCATAAGGATAATGCCAGACCATAAGAACTGATGACGTGATAGGTGATGCCCGTGATATTCCTCAAGCCAGAAAATGGTAAGAGCAGTGAAGATGATTTGGAATGCAAGGCCATACCCAAACCACGAATTGGTAAACCTCTTCGCTATCGCAATGGCCTCCTTGATGGAATCATCGGAGAACATGGACAAATCAGTCGATCCACTCCAAGAGGGAGGAACCGAGTGGTTGGGTGCCGCGGACAAATCCCGGTTTGATGTCTGTCATCTCAATCATACTCGGGAGATAGGTTTGTTCGCCGAAAGGACCGTTGATTTTAGACAAAGGAAGATTGGTTTCCTTGACGATGTCAGCGAAAGGCAAAGCACCATCAAGGGCGCTTCCATCCAGGAGTCCAATCTCGGAGGCCCACATACACATGCGAGAAAGCGATACCCTGACTTGATAACTGCCTCCTTCGGTGGCGCGTCGATGAAGGGCGGCGGCAACTGCGGCCGATCCAACATAGGCGGCAAGGTAATCGGCGAAGATCACCTGAAGGGGCATGATGGGAGCATCGACAGCACCCTCGGCATCAACATATCCGGTGACGGCTACAGCGAGCATGTCGAAGCCCCTGAAATTAGCCCACTCTCCTTCAAAGTCGAAGCATCGGAGTTCATGTGAAATAATCCCGGGGCGGCTGGTGGCGAGACGCTTTGGTGAAATACCCCTGGAGTCAAGATTGAGGTAAGAGCAGGTGAAGACATCAGCTTTCTGCAGAAGTTTGAAGAACTGGCGGGTATCCTCCTCGTTGTCGAAGTCGCAATAGGCGGCGCGCTTTCCGATATCCGTTTCAAGGCGCCAGTTGACGTGATCAGGATAGTTTGGCTTTGAGAGGTGAAGAACATCTGCGCCAAACTCGGCGAGTGTGCGGCCGGTAATGGGGCCACCAATGACATGGGTGCAGTCAAGAACTCTGATTCCTTCAAGGGGTTTGGCACCTGGGGAAGAAAGCTCGGGGAAGGGGATAGGGTCGCTATCGCCAATCTTTTCGATCTCAACGATCGGTTTTAGGGAGAGGCGGTGCCCTACTGGATGAGCGAGCCATTCATCTGCCGTGCGGACCATGCCGATAGCGCCCGCTTCACAGCGAATCGCCAGTTCCAATGCTTCCCCATCCCACTGCATGATGGCGGCTTCAACGGCGCGTTGTGTAGGGGCGCATTTAAGTACTTTGAACATGGCATCGCGGAGGCGGGGGTAGAAGAGTTCAATCTTGACGAATCGCCCATCACGGGTCGGGTAAAACTCGGCACTCATCGGGGAGTCGACACCGACACCTGAACCGTAATCGGTAAAGGGAAGCTGGCGACCATTCTGACGCATGTAGGCGATGCCATGGTGCTGGTGTACCGCATTACGCACGTTGGTGGTCACGTCCTGGGGATTCCCGCCACGCAATTCCCAGATATTCCCGATGCCCATACCGAAAGCAGCCTGTGCTGCAGCCATAAGCTCACCGAAACGATGGCGGGAGGCGATGATGGGGTCCTTGCCCTCAATGGTGACCTTGCCTTTATAGGAGTCCTCTCGTGTACCTACGGCAGAGAGGATCATGTTGAGTGCTTTTTGAGAAGAAGGAGAGTCGGTGGTAGCCATACGTGGGCCAAAGGGTACCATCAGCACCGATCACGCGCAATATAGAACTAACAGTTTTAGATGAGTGAAACACCAGTGCTAATCAAGACATTCTACTCTGTTAGATGGTAGATGCCTCGCACATCTGAGCGAAGGTTCAACTACTTCTGAATAGGGTTAAGCATTATGGTATGCGGCCGAGATTTATAGATAGCGGATGGATTGTTGGGATAAAGAGGAGCGGGAGGGATGGCAGGGTGAGTAAACCACCCATGGAAATAATCGTCAGCGGGTGTCGCACCGCCACGGACAATACTATCAGGATCGCCATTGTATGCTGTGGCATAAACCTCGCCTTCTTTGGGAAAATGCCCAAGCACCCGAATATAGGAGGAGCCAAAAGAAACCATAAGTGCATCATCCCATGCGTAAGAATCACTCAAGTGAGGACAGAGGTGCGACGCAACAAGTTCCTTGATGCCGATAGGCGTACCGGGCGAGAGATTACACGTGTGCGCATAAGTATAGACGGCATGGTTGAGGTCAATGGCTGCCACAAAAGCATTTTCCGCGGGTTCATTTTTTTGGATTGTCCATAACGGTAATGTCAGAAGAATCGCGGCGGCACAAAGAACAATGGTGTCAAACAATCCAAAGTTGGAAGAACAGCTATATTGAGAGGTGGTGTTCATTTACCAGTAATATACCGCGAAAAAACCGTCCGTTTGGAAAAATGAGTTCGCTTGCGCAAAAATATGCGGATACCGGATCCAACAAAAAACATCAAAAGCAGGGAAGCCGTGACAATGACAAGAGCCTCGGGAACGGGGATAATTTGACTTCCACTAAAAACACCGGTGCCTAGAAACCCGCTACTTGTTGTGCCGCCGCTATAAAAGCTGATATTGGCGAGCTGGGAATTACTCAAAGACCCACCCACGAGTAATTGGGTGGTATTGGTTCCAAAGGTTGTACCCCATTGGGTGGTACCGCTCCAATCAAGGATGGTGAGAGTGAAGGAGTCGAGTCCAGTGATGCCGGAGAGGCTAAGAATTGAATTCCCGGTAAGGGAGGAAAAATCAATGGTGCTATTGGCAGTGAGTGTAAGGGTGGAAAAGCTATTGGAGGACGCCTTGGTGGCGCCTGCACCAAGCGACAGTGTGCCGCCACCCATAGAAAGGGTGGGTGAGGAAGTCACCTGGTTGCTGGTACCTAAAAGAAGGGTTCCGCCCGAGTTGATGACAATATTGGTGGTACCGGTGAGGGCCCCATTCGTTCCAAGGCTTAATTTACCGCCACTGATGGTCGTGGTACCTGTATAGGAATCAGTGCCAGAGAGAAGGGTGGAGCCACCCCCGAGTTGGTTGACTGACCCACCTCCGGCAATAGGAGCGGCGAGGGTAAATGAATTGGTTTGATTGAAATTAATCGTACCGGTACCCGATCCAAAAATGATATTGGTAGTCGTGAGTACCCCCGCGGAATCCGATCCGCCGAGAGAACCGATGTTGATAGTGCCAGCGGAACCATTTGTTCCAGCGATGACAATGGTGCCAGCCTGGGCAGTACCGCCATTTGCAACAGTTAGAGTACCACTACCGGCATTACCGACCCACAAGGAGCCAGTGGAATTGGAGAGAAGAGAACCAGCGCCGGTGACAAGAGCGGAGTTGTTGGTTGAAGTGGAATATTGTCCGATGATGGTGGCGGCTGCAGAGACGACAACACCGCCATTGGATACGATTAGAGAGTTACTGGACCCGGACTCTCCAACAAAGGTTCCGGAGGAATTCGACCACAAGGAACCAGCGCCGGTGACAGTAGCCACATTGTTCGAGGCGCCGGTGCCATTACCAATGACGGCAAATGCTGAATTTGTGATCTTGGCGCCACCGGCAACAAGGAGGGAATTGTTACCGTTAAAGGTACCAACGTACACAGTACCGCTGTTCATATTGACCGAGGAATTGGTACCCGTGACGACGACAGCGTTGGAAAGACCGGCAACACCAATGAAAATATTACCCTCTGAAACCTTGCCGCCATTTGTGACAAGGAGTGTCACATTATTGCCTGTATTACCGACATAGAGAGATCCTGCAGTATTGGAGAGTGAGCCGGTAATGATGACCGATCCGGCATCAAGAATGGCGGAACTGACCGTACTATTGCCAGAGAGAGACATGGTTCCTGTACCAAGTTTCTGAACGGTACCCAGTCCTGAAATCACACCGGAATTAGTGGTATTGAATCCACCATCATTGAGAGTACCTTGCGCACCCGTGGATATCGCATAATTGTTGGTAATCGTCAGTCCGGTCAGCGACAAAACTGTGGCATTGGAAGCAAACGTCACGACCCCGCTACCCATTGAAGAGTTCGCGCCTACCGCAACAGTTCCGTCATTGAGAGTTGTACCACCACTGTAGCTATTAGAGGCATTGAGAGTGAGAGTGCCGCTGCTATTGAGGGTAAGTGTTCCTGTTCCACTAACAGTCCCGGTGATGGTTGTATTATTGCTGCCATTGACCACCAAATAAGATTCTCCAGTCACCCCCACGAGTTGAAGATTGGCACCATTGGCATTCAACGTGACGCCACTTGATGGGGCGGACGTCAAAGTTCCCATGCTGAAAGTATCACCGATGTTCGACCCGGTGACATTGATTGTAGAGTTAGACACCTGAAATCCGGTGGAAGCCATGGAAATGGTATTATTGCTACCGGCAGAGGTGATGCTACCGACGTTGAAAGTGATGGAAGTTCCATTGGTGCCGTTTGGTCCAAGGCTTAATCCGTTACCTCCGACGAAATTCAAGCTACTGTCGGAGAGAAGAGAAACAGTGGAGCCGTTTTGGAGAAGGAGTGCATTAGTAGAAACAGCTCCAGAGAGGGCGAAGGAGTTCAGCCCCACCGTATTGCTGCTATTGGCCTGCAGTTGCAGGGTTGCTCCATTGCCAACAACAGTGTTGCTCGCGGTACCGCCGGGTCGATTGGTGTTATTGCCCGTAAGGACAGTTGTGCCAGAATTGAGAGTAAGGGCACCGGTAAAAGTATTGTTGGCGGTAAGTGTATTGGTGCCGCTGCCGGTAAAAGTTATACCACCGGCCCCGGAGATTACACCCGTATTGGTAAGGGTGAAGCCGGAATTGTTATTGGTGGCCGTGGCACCCGAATTGATCGCAACCGCATTGGTAGTGGTAAGATTGGCAAGGGAGGCAACAGTAGCATTGGATGCGAAGGTAATAGTTCCTCCGCCAAGAGAGGAATTATTACTGATGGCAAGAGTGCCGGCATTAAGTGTAGTGCCACCACTATAGGAATTCGAGTTGATTAAAACAACTGTTCCGGTATCGACGAGAGCAATGGCACCGGAACCCGCGATAGCGCCGGAATTGGTGATAGTAAACCCGTTTGGATCAAAAGACCCAGTCTTGCCACTGGAGACAAGATAGCTATTCGTGATCGTCAGGTTGGTCAGTGCGGCAACAGTGGCATTGGATGAGAATGTAACAGTCCCACTACCAAGTGAAGCATTATTGCTGATGGCAAGAGTGCCTGCATTCAGAGTGGTACCTCCAGAATAAGAATTTGATTTGGTGAGAACAACAGTTCCGGTATCAACGAGAGAAATGGCACCGGCACCGGAGATAGCCCCGGAATTAGTGATAGTGAAACCATTGGGGTCAAAAGACCCTGTCGCTCCACTGGCGACCAGATAGTTGTTGGTCACAGTTAAATTGGCCAATAGGGCAACAGTGGAGTTGGAGGCAACCGTGATCCCGCCAGTACCGAAGGCGGTATTATTGCTGATAGCGAGAGCACCTGCATTAAGGGTTGTTCCTCCAGAATAAGTATTGGCAGCAGAGAGTATCGCCGTGCCGGTGCCGGATTTAGTGATGGCCCCGGATCCAATACCAATCACGCCGCTAAGGACAGTGGAGCCAGTGCCAGCAAGAGTGAGGTTAAAGGTACCTGTTACACCACCGACAACGCTAAAGGTATTGGGAGAATTATTGGTCCACCCCTGAGAGGCACTCAGGACAACATTGACGTTGGAGCTGACATTTCCGATAGTGACGGAACCGGCACCCGCTGCAATAAAAATGCCATTGGTTGAAAGGGTAAGAGTTCTGGCGGCACCCGCACTCGACATGATGGTTGTGAAGCCCGTATTACTAAAAACGAGTCCAGCGGCGGTACCATTGGCGCCGGTGATCGTGATGATTTCATTATTATTGACACCAGTGGAGTTAAAGACCGCGAGGTTTGTGGCATTGGGAGAGCTCCCGGTAGTCCAATTCGCCCCCGTATTCCAGGAGTTGCCATTAGTCTTCCAAAAGTTCGTAGTGACCTGGGCATGTGCCACAGTGGCGAAAAAGAACACGATCCCCCAACCCGCGAGAAATCCGGCAGGCTTTCTGAAAAAACAGAATGATTGAAAGAGTGGCATGGATCTGGTACGCGTAAAGTCAAGATACACTATATAGGGCCATCGCAAGGCGCAAGCGAAGACAGCGCCCCTGTCTGGAATACTACATGGCCGTGATATCTTGCCACGTCCCCGGAGGAATAAGGATAGCATCCATCTCACGCCGATCGAATTCGAGGATATTGGTTAAAAATTCGACATCATTGACGAGAGGTTTGACGCGCGAAGCAATAGGAATACCCTCAAACAGGTGAGAAAGAGGGATTTCTTGAGCGATCCGCGCCTCCAGTATCTCGATGAGTAGCTGAAGATAGACCTGTACGGTGGCGTGACTGTCTCCACAGCACCAATCAACGTGGCAAATGGGTTCGCCAATGGTACCGGCGCGCACCCGAAACCCATAGAGAACAGGGTAGATGCCTACCTCTAAGGTTTTATAGGTGAACCGGAACCTGAGATTGGAGGTCGGTTTTGCTCCTTTAAAGTACATGACAGGAAGATACAAAAGCCGTAGCTTACTTATCCCTAAGTACCCGCACGAGATCAGGTTCTAACGGATGGCGTCGGAGCAATTTCCGCAGTTCAAGATAACGAACAGCCTTAGTGACGGACTGTTTCTCTGAACGATCCTCTACTGAGGATAGACGATACCACCAACCGGAGTGACATCCGGATTTTCTGACTGGGGCGATAAAGCTCTCAATGTCAGTTCGTGCGGTAGTGTAAGCCAACTCACGTTCAAGCTTTCGAAGTTCGCTTACGCGACTAGCCCGAAGAGGAACTGCTGTTGGAATGGTCTGAGGGGCGGGCATGAAGGTTAAGATACAGCGCAACAGGTGAGAATCAAGGATTGACAATGATCACGTAGCCCGTGATACTCAAAGAAATGAAAACCACACCTCCGACCGACAAGAAAGAAACCCGCGAAATCTGAAGGAAAAGACTGGCAGGAGCCAGCGGAAAGGAAGCGCGTGCCTTGGAGGGCCTGATCAATCAGGCAAGCACGCAGGAAGATTGGGATTATCTGGAAGAAGAGTGTCAGAATATGGGATACTCGTTGTTGCCCGAGGAATCGTCCCAGGAATACCACGGAACAATACTGACGATTAGATCCGGTGCTGGCGGGAAAGAGGCACGTGCATGGGCGTACATGGTGGCGCGAATGTATTACCGGCACTTCCAGAAAAGCGGCATAGCAGCCGATCTCATGGAGTGGAGCGAGGAAGAGTCAGGATTGCTGAGGGAAGCATCGCTGTTGGTACATGTAGCATTTGAGCGTCTATCAGGTGAAGCGGGGCCGCATCGACTGACGCGGTTTTCTCCATTCTGTGCAGAAAACAAGCCACACACGTCATTCGCCCTTGTGTCGGTAGAGGAAGAGCCAGATGAAAAGAGCGACCTGGTGTTGCCCCCGCAGGACATCCGGGTGGATGTTTTCCGGGCCCAAGGTCCGGGCGGACAGGGCGTTAATACAACAGACAGTGCAGTGAGGCTGACACATCTGCCAACAGGAATCCGGGCCGTTTGTCAGGCGACCCGGTCGCAGCAGAAAAACAAGGCGCAGGCACTGAAAATCCTCACGCAACGGGTTGAAGAAGAGGACGCGCAGAAGAAAGAGCGTGTTTCAGGGAAGAAATCAACGACACGGTCGTATAGTCTCATCGGAACGGCGAGAGTGAAGGATCACCGGACGCAAAAGTCGGACAGTCGTCCACTTCACGTCTTGGAAGGGAACCTGTCAAAATTTCTGGGAGATTCGAGGTAAGAAAAGAAACCCTGAACAAACGGCTAAAAACTCCTGCAAAGACTGACGAAATTGCGAGCGATGATACTACCACTGGGCGTGGCAAAACTTTCTGGATGAAATTGAACTCCGTAAATAGAACGTGTTCTGTGTTCAAGTGCCATGGGTTCATCAAGGTTGACCCCTTGACCGTCAGATCGTGCTGTGCATGCGGTAATTTTCAGGCAATCCGGAATACCGGCAAGGGTGTCTGCGACGATTGAATGATACCGCATGACAGGTGTGTAGTTGGGAACATTGCGCAAAATGGGTGACTCGTCGGTAATGAAGAGGGGACTCGTTTTTCCGTGAACTGGTTGAAAACCGAGCTTGAGTTTTCCACCAAAGAGATGATAAATGCCTTGAAACCCGAGACAAATACCCAGGAGAGGTAGTTGGAAACCTGCATCTTTGAGGATAATTTCCTTATTGTATCCGAAATAGGTCTGGTCTTCAGGAGAACCGGGTCCGGGACCAATGACGACACCGCTGAAATCCGCGCGGCGAATACGAGCCCTTAGCGATGGGTCGTCGTTGCGCAAGACAGTTATTACAACGTCGCCAACATTCTCGAAAAGATGCCGGATGTTGTGAGTAAAGGAGTCGTAGTTATCGACAAGGAGAATTCTTTTAGGCATGGACAGAAACAGCGTTGATACTCCTCATCATGGCGGAGAGCTTGCGAATTACCTCGTCATATTCGCTCAAGGCGATCGAATCATAGACGACACCGGCACTTGTTTGAAGAAAGCATCGGTCCCCCACGCAGAAGAGACTGCGGATAGGAATGCAAAAATCACAGTCGCCATTAAAGCTAAACCGTCCAACAGCGCCTCCATAAGGCCCGCGCGGAGCTTTTTCCAAGGAAGAGATAATCTGGATGGTCTCAATCTTCGGGGCGCCCGTAGTGACCCCTGCAGGAAGAATGGATGCCAGCAAATCAAAGGAGGTTTTATTGGGGGCGAGGACAGAGGTGATCAGCGAGACAATGTGTTGAACATGGCTGAATTTAATCAGGAACATCGAGTCCATAACGCGCACGCTCCCCGGGGCGGATACCTTGGCGATGTCGTTACGGTGGAGATCGACGAGCATGTTGTGTTCAGCGATCTCCTTGGGGTCATTCAGGAGTGTCCGTGCGAGCTGCCTGTCTTCATACTCGTTATCACCGCGTCGGATAGTGCCGGCGGTTGGAGTGGTACTGACGACGCCTTGATGATTGGTAACAAGAATCTCGGGACTGGCACCCATGAGTTCGAGTTCGCCGAACTTAAGGAAATACATGTAGGGACTGGGATTAACCATCCGAAGACGATGATAGATTGCGAGCTTATCCCCGGTTATATCAAAAACAGACTTGAAACCGACTTCAATCTGGAAGGAGTAGCCCTCGATAATTTTTCTTCGAGCGGCATCGACATTCCTGACAAAGTCATCCTTTGTGGCGCTATGGCCAAGAAAGGTGGTGGACGCCAGTTCGCAAGGGATAGTGTGATCAGTCAAATCATCCAAAAGGCCACCCACATACCCGCCGCGATCCTCGCCAAAGGTGTAATAGGAGAGGGTGTTGGTCTCAGTATCATAGATGAGACCATCGAGATAAAGCCCTAGACGAAAACCCTTGAAATCTTTGTGTTCGGGGAGATGAAGGGAGGGTTCAAAGTAATTGACTGCTTCGTGTGAGAAATAGCCAATGAGACCACCCTCGTGGGTTATGGATTGAAGGTGGGAAGGAAAAGCCTGAGAAAGGACCTTGTAGGGATCGACGTTGTCGAGAGTTACTTCACAGCGACCATCGCAACGCCCGCCCAGAATGAGGGAAAGCGCAGCATTGTCGCCCTGAACAGTAAGAGTGGAACCTGCACCAGTGAAAATGGCAATTGGGTCGAACCCGATGACATGAAACCGATCCTGGTGGCGCGGAAGGGCAAGTGACTCAAAAAGGTAGCAGGTTGAAAATTTATTCCTGATCAGTGAGAAGAGTTTGTAGAAATCCAGATCGTGAGCAACGACACTCTTCTTTGGTGTGAGAGGAATCCACGTAAGATCCAAAGGCGCGACAGGTGTCATTCTGGACAAGATACAGCGATAAATGTCACTTTGCACTAGGATTCCGACCCTCATTTGCGTGAGACACGCGAATTTTGGTTCTGTTTCCTAGTACGTCACTTTTACATGACGCGCCGGGCCGACAACGCTCCCGACTGTTTGGGCCTTCTGCAAGGTTCACCAATTTCCCAGGAACGGGCGAATTTCCGGTTCCTGGGTGCCTGAGGCCCTCGAAATAATCAAGATCCTCAGGCGTAGTGACGCTGGCCTTCGCCAGTCTCCCCCTCCCGTTACCATGACGGCAACTGGGCTTTTCTTTCCGCTTGAAGATTGGTGGGTATTCCCTCCAATCCCTCCAGACATGACGCTCCCTCTTCCTTGCAGGCGAGGGAGGTGGGTTCTTGGATGGATATGCCTTCAGGCGTTCCGAAAATCTTACGTGCGGCACGTACACTTTTTTGGTCTTGAGAATACCATCTACCAGTGTCTTTTTATCGTGCGATGAAAATGTCGTGGCTCCTCGGCGAGCGATCGCAAAGGCGGCACTTTGATGGATGGTAAGCCCCATGC
>Ga0302192_10001070_pt1 | contig 17049 bp, 18 predicted proteins | sample II_Bog_E3_2_FD_200230 | JGI IMG/M metagenome (GOLD analysis project Ga0302192, IMG submission 200230) | Peat permafrost microbial communities from Stordalen Mire near Abisko, Sweden - II_Bog_E3_2 | ecosystem: Environmental > Terrestrial > Soil > Wetlands > Peat | place: Sweden: Abisko...
CCCGGCTCTTGCTCGATGCTCTGCAGCTAAGTAATCCGGACGGAAGAATTCGGAGTCAATTCGACGGGTATCTTGAATATCCTGAAGCGACGAAATACTCCAAAGGGCCATTATTCGCTCTCCCAAAAACTGAGCTCTTGTTCATGAGCGAAGCGGACAAAGGCTTCAGCAATGCATAGCTTGTCGTCCGAAAGCGTGGCAGCGTCAGCAAGGTCAGCCGGGCGCAGGCTGAAGTTCACTAGGTCCTGATCGACGACGAGCTGCCCTTCCTGCGCGTGCCCGTCCGGAAACTCGACCAAGCTGCCTTGCTCATCCAAGAGGTACTTATAGTCTCCTGAGTTATCCTTGCCGCCGCGTTCACTTACCGCCATAAAGATGGGGTAGTCAAGCTGCTTGGCTACCTCGGCTGCAATCCAGCGTTCTTTCAATGTGCCAATCAGGTCCGGGTCTTCCAGGATCAACGTCAGTTTGCCGCGATTGCTGAGCAGCTTCAGGTCGAGCGCCGCCTGGGGAATCTGTGTCTCCAGCGACTTGATCTCAGCCTTGATGGCTTTCTGCTTGTCCTTCTGAATTCCCCTCACCGCGGCAACTGCGGCTTTGAATTTGGCTTTTACGGGCTTCAAGTGAGCATTCAGTTCGCTCTTTGTCCCCTTCCAAGTCTTTGCAATCGCATCGATTTCCTGTTCGTTCTTTTGTGCGAGCGCCTCGGCGTCGCTGTCAAGGTCGATGAGCTTCTGCTTTGCCTTGAGCACCGCGGCCTTGAGTCCAGTTAGCCTTTCCTCTGCGGCTCCGGCGAGATCTTCCTCAGCGGCAGATGTCTCCTCTTCGACTTCGCCATTTTCGTCTTGACTCGCGGCGTCAGCCGTATCTTCCTGTTCCGGCTCACTCAGCCGCTCGACAATGAGGTCCGCAATCGGCTCCGGGATCGCTTCGTCTGGCAGGTCAGATGATGATTCGTGAGCAGCAAGGAGTGTGTTGATTTCTGCTTCGTAGTCAGGGCAGGCAATCGCCACCTGGTCGTGAACTGTGGCAATTTGATCGAGCTGTTCCTTGGTGTATTTCTGCACGAAGAGGACCGAGGTCTTGGTGCCGGTATGTGGCTTGAAGGTGTTCGGATGAAGTCCGACGACTGCCAGCAACCGAGCCCTTTTCAGAATCCACTCACGAATGAATGCTAGGGAGGAGTTGTTGAATTTGCCCTGGGGCAACACAATCGCTGCTCGACCGCCTGGTTTAAGCATCCTCAGGATGCGTTCGATGAAGAGCACGTCGCGCTCTTCCTTCGGGGCTTTGTCATCACCCGCACGCTTCAGGGCGGGCTTGGCCAGATCGTAGTGCGCAAGCATCTTGCGATCCTTCATCTCACCGGCGAACGGTGGATTGGCGAGGATCACATCAAATTTCAAATCGACGAAGTATTCCCAGGCCTTGTCGTCGTCTTTCAGGGTCTCGTTCTCCGGGATTTTCTTCCCGGTTAACTTCGCCAGTCTCAGGCCTTGCATGAGTTGCTGCCCAGAGGCACTTTCGTACCAGGTCCTTGGATCGAGACTGCTGACATCGGGGCCAAAGATGTTTGTGTGACCATCTCCGGCAATGAGCATGAGTGAGCGCGAGGTCTTCGCGGCGCGCTGTTCGAAATCGATGCCCCATAAGTATTTGGAGGCGTATTTGTGCTTCCTTGTCTCCCGTTGCTCGTTATCCGTAGCTGGGTAGCACCAATCCATAGCGTGCAAAAGGAAGCCGCCGGAGCCGCAGGCGGGGTCCATAACGTACTCGTTGCGCTTTGGGTTGAGCATTCGAACGCACATCTCTACAACGTGACGAGGTGTGAAGAACTGGCCCTTCTTCTTCTTGGCCTCGGTCGGGAGCAAATACTCGAAGGCATCATCCATGATGCGAAGATTGGAGCCCATCAAACGCACACCCTCGATGGGTCCAACACAAACTTGGAGATGGCGCTTGGCCAGGTCAATGTCATCCCCCTCTTTGAAAATGCCCGGCCACTCCTCGCACGCCTTGTGGAACAGGTTGTTAATCCGGTCGTACGTGATGTCCGGATCGATGGCCTTACGGAACTCAACAACCTTGTTGGGCCGTTTTTCCAGAGCTTCCTTCTCGTCCCAGATCTTGGCGAAGATCAGCTTGAAGATTTCATTGAACTCATCCTTGCCGCTGTCGGCCAACACCAGCTCTTCAAGGTCCTGGATTATCTTCTTGAAATTGAAATCCCGTTTGAGCTGCAACAGCGTTTTGCTAGCTTCGAGCACATCCTTCGGCGATTGACCCCGCTTGGGGATGTCGAACAAGGTGTCATCAAACTGAGCCGGGTAGGGCCGATAGAGAATGATGCTGTCGGCTCCGTTGGACCAAACCGCCACCGGCGCGCCTTTGGCGTTCATGTAGCTCTTGAGCTGCTCAATACCATCCTTACGCTTCGGCTTCTTGCACTCGACGATAATCTTTGGCGTGACCTTGGTTGCGTCTGTATAGACGATGATGTCCGCAGCCTTCGTCCCCACTTCGGTGCCGAACTGCACACCCTTCTCCAGGTCGATTTCATCGGCCTTATAGTCGTATTGGTGGATCAGCTTGTAGACCCATAACTGCCGCACGATTTCTTCGGGTGCCGATTTGCCGCCTTCGACGTAGACCTGTACTTCTTCGTTGCCAGTAGAAAATGGGATAAAGCTCTTCAGGTAGTACTTTGTCTTGCCGGCGTCTTTCCCGACTGAGGCGGTCTTTGGATAGATCGCGAGAATGTCATGGACAGGCTTGCCGAGATTCTCAAACTCGGTGAGTTCGAACTTGATGCCGGGTTCCTTAAAGATGCGATCTATGAGTTCCTTGGTGGTCACTGCTTCCCTTCCCAAGCTGTCGGAACTCGTTTTGGCCTGCGTCATGTGGCTCCCGGTCGGAAAACCGCACGCCTAGTGCAGCAGATCTAAACGAAGTCCTTTGTTTTTAGAATCAACGTTGCACCCAATCATAATGTGCGTAAGGTAGGGAGAGTTGACCCGAAATCGGGAGCAAAGTCATTGTCGATGGCAAAGAGAAGTTAACTATATTATTTTGTTATGCTTAAGAATTACGTGTGCCGGCCAATGGAGCCCTTGTTGAACGTCAGGGTCGGTCGGTTCCGGCGGAGTTCGTCTGCCCGGCGGGTGGGCAAACCATGGCGCTCTCGCGCAATCGGAGAGCAACTTTCAGGGTGGGAAGACGGGCGCACGCGAAAAATGGACCTGCCCGGAGGCAGGTCCAAAGATTCTCGATTTGTTACGCGGCTCGCTTCGCCTTTGCGGCTGGCTTCGATTCCGGCTTTGTGGCTTTCCTCGCCTTTTCCTTCGCAGCGAACTCTTGCTTGACCTTGAGAGCCACGGCATCGGTATCGACCCCGTAGGCTTGGGCGGCGGCGCGGAGAACCTTGCCTCCATCTGACTGTGACCTTGCGGAGAGCAAAATCACCGCTTCGACAATCAGCTTGCCGACTGTGCTTTCGTCGGCCTTGCGGACGAAGGCGGTTATCCGAGCGACCAGCTTGGCACCCTCGTCATACAATCGCTGTGAGATCTCAAGAGCCAGGGTCCGACCTTTTTTATGAGTGATCTATTCAGCTCAGGTGCGGGTGAGTGTTCTGAATCCACGACTCCACCAGAGCACTGAACTCCTGAGTGTGCTGGAGAAGCTCTGCCGCTTCGGTCGATGTAGCTATCTGTACTCCGGTGTAGTCGATGACGTTACGCTTGCGCCGGCAGCCATCGAAGAACAACACCAGTAGATCAGCTTGTTTCCCGAGCGCCAGGGCGGCACATTCAAAACTGAGAGCATGATGGCCTGGAACAGCCGCGACACGGTATCCCGCACAGGCCGTCGCCATTCTCGCCACTTGTAAGGCTGCGTTGTAGGCCGTTGCAAATCGGCGATCCTCAGAAAGTGCCGGGAGCGCTGCGTCAGCCAGATCCCTTCTGACCACGGCGCGAAGCTCATCGAGTTCCTGCTTGCTCGGCTGGTGCGTGTGAATCTTCCGAGCCGCGAGCAATTTCGTCCAACTCATCTTCTGTTCCTACCAACATTATCTTCTTATTTCGCAGGACCGTCCGCAGGAAGTGATTTTTCTCGGCAGCCTTCCTGGCAAACTCATCGACAGAGAAAACGGTCGGGTTGACTTGCCGTCCGACCGCTGCTTCCACAGCCCGCAACCGGGGGCTCAGGTCCATCGAGCTTACGTCTCCCAGGATCATCACATCCACGTCGCTACCGGCCCCCTCTTCTCCGCGGGCTAGCGATCCGTAGACGAATCCAATCTTCAGCCCCTTGGTCCCCGCGATCGCTTTTCGAAGCATCGGAACGATACCACTAGTCTTTTCAATCATTCCGCGCAGCTCGGGAAAGATCGGCGAGTCCTCATTGGCCTTGATATAACTTCTCCGGCCATCGACGCGCTTCGCCAAGACTCCGACGCGAACAAGGGCATCGATCTCCCGTTGGAGCGACGAGGGGCCGGTTCCGAGCGACGCCGCCAATTCACTCAGATACCATTCCTTATCAGGCCGGAGGAACAAGGAAGTCAGAACGCCTTGCCGAGTCGGACTAAGAAGGGCCGCGAGAGTGGAATCCTTACGCATATTGCGTATATTATTACGCATATTGCGTAATAAATCAAGCGCCTACCGGTGGTGCGATCACAAGCTCAATCCTTGGTCGGTACCCACATTGCCCTTAGCGACGGATTGAGCTTGGAAGTTTCATTGACCGCAACGGCCAGATGCCCAGCGTGTTCCAAAGCATGCTCCTTCGGAATGGGCTGGGCATGACGGTCGTAGAACTGACTTTGCAGGTCACAGTGTGTCGCCATCCGCCAGTTTGGTTGTGCTGGAAGCTCTGGATGTCGCCGGTCTCCCGCTTCCACTCGTAACCAGAGGCATCGTTCGGCAATTGTTCTTTGTAATCTTCACTGTCGGTTTCAGGCAGCATTATGACCGATAGGCATCGTTATCAACTCGGCCTTCGCCGGCGATACGGAACGTGCAGCGCATTTGACGCTGACGCTGATTTTACCGCCGCAGTAAAACTTAGCGACGATTTTGGAGAACGCGTTTTGGAGAACATTTCGAGCCTCTATCGGACCCAGGTCTTCAAGACATGCCCGGATCTGCGGACCAGCCATCCTGATCATGGTCTGCCCCAAAGCAGTCTTGTCCGATGGGTTAGGTTCGTTGAAATCTGACGCGAATCGGCTTTCGATTTGATCCACGTGTTCGAGCGAGAGGCTTTCGCGCAAGAAGCTGTCGAGCGCACCCTCAGTACCTTCGCCAGTCTGAAGAGCGGCGGCCAGTCGATAAGCTAGCTTCGCCGTGACTGCGAGTTGCCTTTGCTCGGCGCGCGTCATCCGTAGCCTTGGCAGCTTTTCACCGCCGGGTTTTTCACGATATGCACGAAGACGATCCTGCACGGTCCGGAATGAAATGTTCAAGTGGTACATCGTACTGAAGTCGACCCACCAAATTTTCCATTCCGGCAGGCTTGGTTCGGCTTGGGCGTGGTCTGCGCCACGCTGCGATAACAGCTTCTGCATCTTGTCCAGAATCGGAAAGAGCTCGTTCCAGGCGGCCTTATGCAGCCTTCCCGTTCTCGCCACGTCTTTGGCCATTTTCCTGGCAGTTTCCTCCAGAAACGCAAATTGCGCATGTCCTGAGTCATCTCCATCGAAATTGGAACTCGCGCAGTTCTGCGCGAGTTCGCCAGCTGCCGCATCAGAAAACAAGTTCAGAGTCGACGAATCCGACATTTCACCTCACAAGCATTTAGCATGCGCCTGATCACAAGAGCGCCTTTCGAAGTTCGAATTTCAGCGCCAATGCTCCATGGTCAGATTGGAACGTGCACAACTGGCAGTCCTCACCACCACACCGCAGGTCACCACGGAGTGGATTGCAGATAACGACCCCATTGGGTTTCGTTAATTCAACTATCGGCAGGTTTTCGAAGGAGTCTACTACCGCGAGAAGGCGTTTTCTGTGCTGCTGTTTTCTGAAGACATTCCCTGCGCCACCGTGAACGAGCTGTTTCGATCGACAGCCTCGAATTTTCTGATTTAATGCACCGACGGAGACGTTTTGATAGGTCAGCAAGGGGCACATTAGTCTGTTCCGGTACAAAAGTACCGAATCAGAAGATTTCTCGCAATTTCCGCCACAGCCCTACTAAGTCTTTGGTTTCGCATCCCTTACGCCTTATCGAGAACCCGAGAGCACGAATTTAGAAAATATTGGCGACGCAATTTAAAAATACCGTCTCGGTGCATCATCATCTCGAGGTGAGAGATGCCACATCGGCTCCTTAGATTGAACGAAGTCAAACAACGGACTGGACTCTCCAAAAGCTCAATTTACAACCAAATCACTGATGGGACTTTTCCTCAGCCAGTTCTGATCGGCGCAAGGGCTGTTGCTTGGGTCGAGGACGAGATCGAGGAATGGATTAGCAACCGGATCGCCGAAAGACGGAAAGCTGCCTGACTCAGTTCCCAAAGAATTGCCGCGAGAAGCCGCTCAATGAGCGGCTTTGCTGTTTTTGGATCGCAATTCTGAAGGTGAGTTCTTGCGTCTGAAACGTGCGGGCTAACAAGCCCATTGCGGGTCATGCGACCGCTCTAAACGAAAACGATGCCCCAGGCATGGAGGGGCACCCAACCATTTGCATCAGAGCCGCCACAGGTCAAAGTCGTTCCGCGTCCTGAGTGGTTCTGCGGGATTGAGGGCGTGACTCAATGAACTCTGCGTACCGAGTCATCGATTGTGGAGTGAATCTGTCAAAGCGGGACAACTGTAGCTTCGCAGGCGCTTGTCACTTGCCCGATGAGCGCACCCAATCCCACAACGCCAATCTTTCCAACTCCACCAACAGTCGGTGCGGACCTGGTCCACTCCGAAACCTACCTCGCACGGCTCACCGCTAAGAGGACCGGCGAGCGGTGCCGCAGAAATGCGACATCGACCACGCAACTGACTTGATCGCTGCAATCAATGAGCGATTCCAACAGAAGACTTCCGGCAACGGAATTACCGAGAGAAAGATACGAGGAAAGTGTATGTCGACACGAACGGTCCAGAATGGCTCGAAAGAATATAGAGAAAGCGGCTGGTGGAAGTTCCGCGTACGGGTCAACGTCCCAGGCCAGGACAAGCAGATTCGCCTCAGCTTCCGACTCTGTCCTTCAGAGGGGCCCGGAGAGCTGAACAAATATGAACGTGAGGCACTCAAACGTAGGCTCATCGCGGAGCACACCCTCAAGTTCGAAGATGCGGTGGAGTCAGGCGGCTCCGTTACCGTCGAGCAGCAAGGCAAGATTCTGCTCGATCTGCTGCGCAGGCGTATTCGACGGCCCGTCACCGAGGCCTTTCTGCGTCAATACGAGTGCGCAATGCGCCTGCATATCAATCCGGTCATCGGCAAGTATCCGGTAAGCGAGATCTTCAATTCCCAACTCAAGCTAGTCGTCAATAGCTTGATCGGGAAGGGATTGGCCGTCTCTACAATGGTGGGCATTATCACCATCGCCAAGATGATTGTCGGCTCAGCAGTCGATCCACAGACTGGCGAGGTGCTTTACCCTCGCCACTGGAATACGGACCTTCTCGACCTGCCGTTCCGCGATCCTGACACCCAGAACACGCCAATGTTTTCGCACGAGGTTCTCACCGGTCTAGTCGCGTATAGCGAACCACGCTTGCGGATGCTCTTCACGCTGGCAGGCGCCACGGGGGCGAGGATCGGCGAATTGTTGGGAATCGAAATCGACAAACACATTTCGCCTGACTTCCGGACCATCACGATCGACCAGCAGGTCACGAAAGGAAGCAAGGCTGTGCAGCAGTTGATGACGCGTGTCGGGCGACGCGAAGTGGATCTTCATCCGGACATCGCGGCAGCCCTCAAGGCCTTCGTCGGCAACAGCAAGAACGGGCTCCTGTTTCGCACCGGAAACGATACGCCGTTATCTCCTGGGGTGGTGCGTCACCACCTTCATCGTGCTCTTAAGCAACTCGGCTACTCCAACGCCATGGCGAAGAACAAGCTTGCTGGCACCTACGCCCTTCGCCGCTCACGCGAGGGCTACCTCCGGAATGTAACGGCATGCCCGGAAGGCATTTACAAGTACTGGCTCGGCCGCGTGAGGGGGGCGGAGATGGGCGGGTATTACGACAACATCAAGCGCGACCGCAAGACGCGTCTCGCGTGGGCAGAGCGCTGCGGCTATGGCTTCGATCTCCCGGAAGATCCGACCCGATAGCCAATTCTCTGGCCTCAACCTTCTATCCAGTTATGGACTAGCGCTGACACCGATCTATCAGCACGGTCAACTGGTTCAAGCTGTCTAGTCAGATTTGTTGCAAACAGCCGCTCACTTCGAGCGGCTTTGCTGTTTTTGCGCCAATTCCGAGCCGGAGTCTTCGCGTTCGAGCCGTACGCGCTAAGAGGCTCCCGCGGATCATGCGTCCGCTCCAAACGAAAGCGGTGCTCCTCGCATGGGGGAGCACCAAATCAATCACTTTAGAGCCAAAACGGGACAAGTCCCTTCCTCGTCCTGACTGGTTCTACGGGAAAAGGGAAACACTCAATGAACACCGCGCACCCAATTATCGATCGCCAGACAGATCAAACGAAGCACTGCAACTTCAGCATTGCAGATATTTGTCTCCCACCCGACGAGTGCGCTCAATCCCCCAATCTCCAATCTCCAACCCACCGAAAACATTCGGCGCGGGCTTCTTCCGCCTCCGACGTCAACCGCTCGCCACTTACCGGTAAGAAAACCGGCAATTGGTTCAGCAGAAATGTGAGTTCGACCAATGATAGACTCCCTCGATTCAACACATGCGCAGCAGCCAGACCCCGCCCTCCTCCCTGACCTCGGCGCTTTTCTTTCGGGCTGGGATTCGTCCCGCTCGGCAACTGACCTTATCGCTGCAATCAATGAGCGGTTCCAACAGATGACTTCCGGCAACGGAATTAAAGAGAGAAAAAGGCGAGGAAAGTGTATGTCCAGACGACCGGGTCAAGATGGCTCGACAGAATTCAAAGAAGGCAGCTGGTGGAAATTCCGACTATGGGTAGACGTTCCGGGCCAGATCAAGCGTGCTCATCCGAGCATTCCGATCTGTCCTGTTAAAGGCCCTGGAGCACTGAACAAAAGCCAACGCGAGGCGCGCAAACGCGAGCTCATTGCCGAGCACACAGGAAGGAATAAAGAGGTTGTAGAGTCTGAAGGCGCAATCACCTTCGAGAAGCAGGGCGAGATTTCGCTCGAAGCTATGCGCAAGCGCAATCGAGAACCAGTGACAGACGGCACCCTGGAGCAATATGAACGTATACTGCGCCTGCACCTAAATCCGGTCATCGGAAAGTATCCGCTGAGCGAGATATTCAATCCGCAGCTCAAGGAAGTTGTCGACAGCTTGATGAAGAAAGAACTCGCTCCCGCAACGATGATCAAAACTATAGGCATCGCCAAGCAGGTAGTCGGATCGGCTGTCGATCCTCGGACCGGCGAGGCGCTCTACCCTCGCAAATGGAGGGCGGATCTTATCGACTTGCCTATCCTCAATCCCGATGAACAGTACACGCCGGAGTTTTCGCGCGAGATCCTGACGGGGCTGGCTGCATATCACGAGCCGCGCCTGCGGATGCTCTTCACTTTAGATGGTGCCACGGGAGCACGGATCGCCGAGCTTTTGGGGCTCGAGATCGACAAGCACATCTCGCCAGACTTCCGGACCATCACAATCGAGCAGCAAGGCATAAATAGCAAGATCGTCAAGCGCGTGAAGAAGCGCGCCTCGCGTCGCGAAGTGGACATCCATCCGGACATCTCCGCGGTCCTGAAGGACTTTGTGGGCGAACGCACGAGAGGGCTTCTGTTTGCGACCCGCAACAACACTCCGTTGGATTATTCCTTTGTTCTGCCGCACTTGCAGCGCGCTCTCAAGGCTCTCGGATACACCGACAGCATGGATATCTCCAGGCTCGCCGGCACCCACGCCTTCCGCCGGTCCCGCGATACGTACCTTCGGAACGAAACGTCCTGCCCAGAGGGCTTATACAAGTTCTGGCTCGGGCATGCGCTGGGAAAGGATATGAGCGACCGTTACGACAAGATCAAGCGCGACCGCAGGAAGCGCGTTGAGTGGGCGGAGATTTGCGGCTACGGCTTCAGTTTGCCTCAGTCCTCATCTGTACCGTTGTACCGGAACCAGGGCTTAGATGCGGTGGCGGCATAGCCTCGCAACTACTGATTTCAAAACCACCTACAACAGTTAACGGGGAGGCGGAGGCTCCCCGTTAACAAAACCGCCAATTCTCCATACAAAATTCGAAAAACGCCCATTTCGTTGGGAAAAACCAGCATTTCTTGCAGTCCAGGTCGCCGTTCAGCTGTACGGTTGTACGGGATTTGACGCCTTAAAAGTGGCAACGCAGACCGGAGTCAATGAGCAGAAAGGATATGAAATTGAATTGTCATTTGGTCTTGGCAAATGGTTCGGAAACCGGAGTCCGTCTAGTCTTAATGAGCGACACTCACGGCCACCATCGCGACGTGACCGTTCCCGATGGGGACCTGCTCATTCACGCCGGTGACTTCACCTACTTCAACGGCAGCACTCTTGCCATCCGAGATTTCAACGACTGGTTGGGGCAGTTGCCTCACAGGAGCAAGGTGCTGATCCCCGGTAACCACGACTCCGGATTTATTGACCCGGCATTCCGTGAACTCGTCACGCAGGCAAAATTGCTTATCAACGAGGGCACCGTCATGGAGGGGTTCAGAATATGGGGCTCCCCGGTCACGCCAAGTGACTGGGGAGCTTTTGGACCGGAATCCGCCGAAGAGCGTGAACGCCTGTTTTCTCAGATTCCCGAGGACACAGATCTACTCATCACGCACGGTCCGCCACGGGGAATTCTCGACCATCCTACTCCGAAAGGAAAACCCCAAGGATGCGAACAACTGTTGGCCGCGGTTCGCCGCGTCAAACCGCGGTTGCACGTTTTCGGGCACATCCATCAGCGATACGGCATGTTTCGTTCCGCCGACACATTGTTCGTGAATGCGGCGCTAGCTGGACCTGACTACAACATCGCAAGGCCCCCGATCAGGCTCGAGATGCCACTTCGCCGCACTCAATAATGCGGCCCAAATGCAGGCTTCCTAACCAACGCCCTGAGCACACCAACGTTCTTCCCGGCCCCTGATTCCCATCAAGAAATTTAAGAACTGACCCGCCCCTCCTATATTGTTATCCGCCCTTAATTCCCCTCCGATCAGCACTCTCCCCAACTCCCTGTCCAACCCCGCCTGAAAGAGAATTTAAATGACCAGCTTTTCCATCCGTGCGCCCCCTCAAGAGCTGTATTCTCAGCCCCTCTTGCTCGCGTTTCCCGAGCACCGTTCTAAATGCGCATGACATCCGACTACAACCGATCAAGGAGCGATATCGAATCCGATCCAAAAAGCTAATGCATCGACTGTGTGATCAATAGACCACACCGCCCACAACAACACGAACCTAAACCGCGGCCCGTCGGTCGTAGCCCCAGAGGCTTCGAACCGACGGGCCGTTTTGTTTTTGGAGGACATATGAAATCTCCTGAGGAGTTCCTGTCTGAGCTTTCTCGAACCTCGTGCGCCGCATCCTTCATGCCTGCGCATACGAAACCTCAATCACGCCTTCACTCCGATGTTCGCCACGCTGCAAACCTCGGCCTGGCAGTATTTCCTATCCCGGAAATTGCGAGGTTGACCGGAAAGCCAGAGCTCCTCATCGGCGAAGCGACAACCGAGATCTCACTCTTGGAGGAATTGGCAGCCGAGCATCCTTCCCACCACTGGCATGCCGCGGTTGCTGCATCCCGGTTGTGCGTCATCCGACTCGATGGGATTGGTGGCCGCGCGTGGTTCACTGCCCAGAACGAGGACGCGGCCGACTGCCGCACTCTCTCAGTCAAGCGCGGCGAAATTGTCTGGGCAATCTTCAGACTGCCTGCGGGCTTGGTTCTGCGCGCTTCGGCATCGCTTTTGGCCGCTGGAGTCAAAATTCTCACCGATGGCGAAAGCTTCCCTTTGCCCCCAACGGGCGGCTCTGCGTGGGCAGATCCCTGGGCCGAGATTGAAGCAGTTCCCTACTGGCTCCGGAGAATTGCTTTCGAACCTCCAGACACCCCGCCTGCAAAGGCGATGCCGGGACCGTTGCGCTCCGATCGCGCGATATCCTGCCGGTCCTTTGCTCGCTTTGAGAAGCCCCAGTGTTCATCTCGCAAAGGGCATCCATCATGCGACCAGGCGGCCTGGCATGGAGGGTTTCGCGTTTCGCGCCGCCGGTAAATCGCGTAGAAACGGTCGTCCCCTTCGGAGCGCCAATCGGCAAACTGCCTTGGCGCTCCATTCTTCAGCCGCTACAAATTCATCAAGGAAAGAGACTATGAACGAAAATCAGTATCGGTTCTTCTTCAATCAAGCCCTGTTTTATGCCCGCTCAATCTCAAATGAGCCGTTGGCTGCTGGGCGAAACATCCGCGCGGGCAGAATTTGCCGCTCCTGCAAATCACCACTGCCGAAGCCTCACGAACCAGGTTCAAAGCTATGCGATTTCTGCACAAACAAACACTTCGTCTACATGTACTTTCGTAGATTCCACGGCTGGCATTGCAGTTTCAGCACCGAAGCCAGAAAGAAGCTTCCGAGGGAGTTCACATTCCGAGCCGCAGAAACAATTCGCGAGTTGGCTAAGCGAGGCAATGGACTGATCGACAAGTGGGACCGCGACGGATTCGAATTAGCTTTGGAAATCGGCAAGGGCGGTGTCTGGCTGAAATTATCCGACGACCAATACCAGGCGCTGGGAGGAGTGCTGTAAAAGCGCTCACGTCTCAAATGCGCGCGAACCTGAAAACTGGCTCTCCAACGCACTCGTACCTGCAGAAGGTGCCATGAATCAATCGCCCGATTTGCTGGCCTCGTCCTGGCGCCGACCATCTGAAGTTGCACAGGCCTCGGCGAGGACCTCAAGAGAGGACTTGCATGCCCGTCCGTTCGCGGACGGGCATATTCAATCCCACGGATGAAATCGATCAGTGAATGCAACTGCCAGTCCTGGTAATTCCATTGGTGCCGATGTTCACACCGGCATATCGCTCATAATCTCCTGGCCTCTGAGCAAAAGGAATCAAGAACTTCTACTGAACCATTTGCACCTTCCGGCCGATATAGACCCTTTAGGAATAACTGTTTCATGGATTTGACGTGACTCATCCAAGGGTTTGGATCTCAACGCAGACGCTGAGGAGTGAACACTCGGAGAGGCTCAACGGTTGCGATTGCAGATGTCCCCCTTTTCCAGCAAAATTCGAAACGAGAAGTAGATGAGAGCGTCCAAGAAGCGAGGCATCTCTCTGAACTACCCTTGGAGCATCGCTCCCGGGAAAACATTGCCTCAAGCTGCGTATTCCGGCCGATGTGGGCACCTGATTCCATTTGATGTGGGCACCTGATTCTGTTTCATGTGGGCAGCGATTCCGTTGTGATGTGGGCAGCATTTTCGGTTTCACCGTAATCAGTGCCCACATGGCGTAATCGCTGCCCACATCGAATGGAACGGGTGCCCAGATGCAGCGTTATTGCTGCCCACATGAACCGTAAGGGAGTGTGGAGGTTGGGGCCGGAGCAGGCGGCGTTGGTAATCCCAGGCAGATGTTTTCCTGAAATCAAAGGAGAACATGTTGCCCGAAAGTCGGTTACCAATGAGAAAAACGCGTGAAGCCCTGAGGCTTCACTTTGAATCGCATCTCGTGCCCGGGCAGATCGCCCTGATCTGCAACGTGAGCAGAAGCACCGTGCAGCGCTATGTTGAGCGTCTGAAGGCTGCGGGGCTGAGTTGGCCTTTACCGTCCGATTTGGACGACATGACACTGGAGCGACGCCTGTTTCCTCCGCCTCCGGTCGCGGCGCCTGAGGACCGTTGCCATCCCGACTGCGCGGCGATTCACCGGGAGTTGAAGAGCCGCAAGAACGTAACCCTTCAGCTTCTGTGGGAAGAGTACAAGCAGGCCAATCCGCTGGGCTATGCGTATAGCTGGTACTGCGAGCTTTATCGGGAATGGCAGCGGCGACTGGACGTGGTGCTGCGACAGGAACACCGCGCCGGGGAAAAGATGTTTGTAGATTACGCCGGCCAGACGGTCCCGGTGACGGATCCCAGGACTGGCGAAGTTCGCCAGTCCCAGGTGTTCGTCGCGGTGCTGGGCGCCAGCAACTACACCTATGCCGAAGCCACCTGGACGCAGAATCTGTGGGACTGGACTCACTCGCATGTGCATGCCTTCGAGTTTTTCGAAGGCACGAGCCAGCTGGTCGTTCCGGACAACCTGAAGTCGGGCGTGAACAAACCCTGCTACTACGAACCCGAACTGAATCGCACCTATGGCGATCTGGCGATTCATTATGGCGTGGGAATTCTTCCGGCGCGACCCTATCGCCCAAGGGACAAGGCCAAGGCCGAAGTTGGGGTACAAGTTGTTCAGCGCTGGGTGCTGGCGGCGTTGCGCAAGCGCCAGTTCTTCAGCCTGGCGGAGCTGAACGAAGCCATCCTGGAGCTGATCCACAAGCTGAACGAGCGGCCGTTTCGTAAGTTGGCCGGTTCTCGCGCCGAGTTGTACCAGAGGATCGATCGTCCGGCGTTGCAGCAGTTGCCGCAGCAACCGTTCGTGTATGCGGAGTGGAAGAAGGCGCGTGTGAATCTGGATTATCACATCGAGCTGGGCAGTCATTACTACAGTACGCCGTATCAACTGGTCGGCAAGGAAGTCGAGGCCCGAAGCACGCAATCGACGGTGGAGATCTTCTATCAAGGCAATCGCGTAGCCAGTCACGCACGCAGCGGCCGGCCGCACACCGCGAGCACGAACTCCGAACACCGTCCGAAGTCGCACCAGCAGTATCTGGAGTGGACGCCGACGCGCATCATCGAATGGGCGGCCAAGGTTGGTCCCTTCACGGCACGGCTGGTGGAGAACATCCTGACCAGCAAGCCGCATCCGGAGATGGGTTATCGATCGGCACTGGGGGTGATTCGACTTGAGCGCAAGTATGGCGCCGAGCGGCTGGAGGCGGCCTGTACGCGCGCGGTGCGCTTGAAGATATACCGCTTTCAAAGCGTGAAGTCGATGTTGCAAAGTGGCCTGGACCGTCAGCCGTTGCCTGAGCTGCTGTTGATGCCTTCTCCGGTCACTCATGAAAACCTGCGCGGGCCTGGATATTACGCAGCCCAGCAGACTCGCCGGGAGGGTGGCCAATGCTAAATCAAGCGACTCTGGACAAGCTTCACGCGCTGCGTCTGACGGGGATGGCGGAAGCGTATCAACAGCAACTCGATCAGCCTGAGGCGCGCGGCCTGAACTTCGAAGAACGCTTCGGCTTGTTGGTCGACAGCCACTGGACGTGGCGGGAGAACCAGGCACTGGTACGCCGCCTGAAGAAGTCGAAGCTCTCTTCCGAACCTTGCGTGGAAGACATCAACTACCGCTATCCCCGGCAGATGGACCCGTCAACGGTACGCGGGCTGACAAACTCGCAATGGGTCATCCAACACCTCAACATCCTGTTCACGGGGCCAACCGGGATAGGCAAGTCCTGGCTTGCGCAAGCGCTGGCGCAGAAGGCCTGCCGTGACGGCTACAGCGTGCTGTACAGGTCCGCGGCCAAACTCTTCCGCGACTTGGTCCAGGCGCGGGCCGACGGCAGTCTTGGCAAGTTGCTCGAGAGCATCGCGCGCACCGATGTGCTGCTGGTCGATGACTTCGCCATGGCTCCGTTAAGCGGCGACGAGCGTCGCAGCTTCCTGGAGGTATGTGATGACCGCTATGGCCGGCGTTCGACAGTGCTCACCAGTCAGTTGCCTGTAGAGAGTTGGCATGCGCAGATCGGCGATCCAACCATCGCCGACAGCATCCTCGACCGATTGGTTCACAACGCCTATCGCATCGAGATGGACGGCGAGTCGATTCGTAAGAACAAGAATGCTGCTTCGAACTCAACCGGAGGACGCTCATGAGCACCTCTCGGCTGATCCTCAAACAGCCCACCGGATGGTTCGCCGCGGGCCGGGAGTTTGCACAGGCCCTCACGCTGCTCTCCGATGGCGCCTTCAAACTCTACGTCTATGCCTGTCTGCGTGCCGACCGCCGCACCGGATGCCTCCATGCGACGGTTGACGAGCTGGCGCGAGCGATGACAAGAGCGCCCACAACGGTCGCCATGAACCTGGACGAACTGGAAGCGCGTACCGTCTGCCGCGTCACAAGACACGGCTGCTCACAGTTGGCGCTCGAAATCCGCGATGGCTTCTGGCCGTATCAAAAGCAACCGCCCCGAGGCAGCAGACCTGAGCCGGAGGCAGAGTTCGTCCAGAAAGTACGCAGCCTTTTCCTGGCCCCAGCCTGCGTCCAAGCCAGCTTCTCAGCTGCCGACGAAAAGATCGCGGCCGGCCTTCATCGACGGGGCGTTTCACTGGAGCAGATCACGCGGGCCATCCTGCTGGGGTGCGCCCGCAAGTATGTCGCAATGATCAATGCCGGAGTCCGAACTCCCATCACCAGTCTTCAATACTTCTCCGACATCGTCGAGGAGGTAAGCGAGTCTGCGATACCTGAAAGCTACTGGGAACCGCTTCGATCCAAGGTGGCACGGATGGAACAGCAGTGGCAGAAGATCCATCCAGCGAGAACGTGATGCCACAACCTGCGGGGCCGTCTTCGACTGCCCCGCATCTCCGAAATACCTGCCCACATCGAATGGAATCGCTGCCCACATCCGGCGGAATCGAAAATCGTGACCTCTGAAAAGCAAGAAACGAAATGACGCTACTTGATAATTTATTTACCCTTTTCTTGACTGATGTGGGCACCCTGACTAATGTAAAAACAACCAGCGTCGCTTCGCTCCGACGCCTGCCCACATCGAGCGGAATCTCCTGCCCACATCACCGGAATACGCAGCTC
>Ga0302192_10001079_pt1 | contig 16985 bp, 37 predicted proteins | sample II_Bog_E3_2_FD_200230 | JGI IMG/M metagenome (GOLD analysis project Ga0302192, IMG submission 200230) | Peat permafrost microbial communities from Stordalen Mire near Abisko, Sweden - II_Bog_E3_2 | ecosystem: Environmental > Terrestrial > Soil > Wetlands > Peat | place: Sweden: Abisko...
GTATATGCATCGTCCTTGGACTTGTCCAAAGCGGCGAAGGGATCATATTCCACAAGCATTTGTCGTGGCCTGGACGCCCGTGCGGCGATAGTGATCGGCTCGGCGAACGTCAGGATGGCGGAATCGAAGTCGTCGGGCGAGTGTCCGATCTTGGCCTTCACCAGTTCTTTCGGCTCGAGCAGCAGCCGGTCATTCTGAAAAGTGTACGTCGTCTGCGTCAGCGCGGCCATGAGCGATTGGTTTTCGCCGGGGAGCGCGCCGCCGCGCTTGATCCAGTCGACGAACTCGAACGCCATTTCCGACCGTTTGTTGAAGAATTTGGTCTTGTTCGCGGCTTGGCCGGAAAAGTGGACGCCGATAGGCGAGCGGCCGAGCACGCGAAGCTGATCTTCCCAGCCGGAGCCAAAGCCGCCGGTGGCGTCGATAAAGGCGGCGTCCGCGCCCCATTGTAGCCATTCGCGATTGACCCAGGACGCGCCTTGCAGCGAGTCGATGCCGCGACGCTTCTGGAACGGAAACATCTGGATGCCTTGGCGGAAGGCCATCGAGCACGAGTCGTTGCCGAATCGGGCGACGTCGATCCCCATGATCTTTGGGACGCGGCCTATCTCGTGCTCACGGTAATATCGCCGCATGGCGGCCTCGACGTCCTCCTGGCCAATCAGACTGTCAATCGACGAGGAGGGGAATTCTCCGAAGATGTCGGACTTCACCCAATTGTTGTCACGACCCCACTGGCGGATTTGCTCGCGCGCGTACTCAATGGGGATGCGCGGCGACCTCTTCGGGTCGTCAGGGTCTCCGGTGATCGTGATGACGTTCCATAGATGCGCCGCCGACGTGCATGCGCGATAGAGTGGCCCGGCGAGCTGCGTCGGGTTTCCGGCCTGCACGATATGGCATTCGAGCGTGCCGGCGAACGCGGCCTCGGCGGAAACCATCACGGCGTCGGTCATGCCGCCGGATTCGTCGATCAGGAACAGCACGTAATCGGCGTGGAAGCCGGCGAGCGCCTTGGCCTGTTCCTCGGTCGAGGCCGACTTCGGCCATGACTTCGCCGACATGAACCACGTCGCCGGAGCCTCGTTGGCGAAAATGCGGGTTTTCGTCCAAGTGAACCCCTGCTTGAGCAGGGGCGACTTTTCCTGCCATTTCGCCATTTCTTTCCACAGGCCGTCGGCAAGGTTCTGGACGGTGATGGAAAGCGCGCCGATGTTCGAGTTTCGCCGCGTCAGCAGGTAATTCCAGCCTATCCACGCGAGGACTGTGGTTTTTCCTGGCCCCTTGCAGGCCCTCAAGGCTAGGCGCGGCGATTTTGGGAATAGAGCGAGCGCCTCGTCCTGCCACTTGTCAGGCGTGACGCCGAACAATTCGCGGACCATCATCCGCGGCGCGGCGCGCCAACGCGCGAGATGGCCGGCGAACTCTTTGGCCTCGGATGGCGTCATAGCCGCGCAGTTAGCCGAATGGCTGGCGCGGCGTCAAATGGCCGATCAGGGCGTTGGCGCGGCCGGGGCGGCGAGAACCGGTCTTTTGGAGCGATCGTCCCGCGCGGCGAGCCGGTCGATAACAGCGGCGATTTCCAGAGCCAGACCGCGCCTGATCTTGTCACCGCCCATGACGCGCAGGGTGTGCGCGGCTTGCGCTGGCGTCATCAGTTCTTCCGGCAGCGTATATTGCTTTCGGTTCACGGCTTTTCCCCTTCGACAAGATGGCGGCCGATGTCGCGGATCGCCGCGCGCGGCATGGCGTCACCCTTCCGCTCTGATCTCAAGCGGAGCGCCCTTCCGGCAAGAAAAGCCGCCAACAGGCTTGCGAACCAGAATGCGACCACGGCCAACCCCCTTGGATTCGAGCACGCGGATCACCGACCGCACGGAAATCCCCAATTCCTTCGCCGTCGCCGACTTGCGCCAGCCGCGCTCATGCAATTCGATGATGCGATCGGCCTGCAACATCGCCGACGGGCGTCTGCCGCGATATTTGCCCTCCGCGCGGGCTTTGGCAATGCCGCATTTTTGCCTTTCCAGCATCATTTCGCGCTCGAACTGCGCGAAAGACGCCAACATGGACAGCATCAGGCGTCCAGTCGCCGACCTCGTGTCCACGGTGTCGCCGCCGAGGTTGAGAACCCGCAAAGCAAAGCCCTTTTTGTTGAAGTTTTCCACAAGATGCAGCAAATCTAGGATCGAACGGGCCAGCCGATCCATTTTGGTGACGACGAGAGTGTCGCCGGGCTGCAATTCGGCGAGCGCGGCGGCAAATTCGGGTCGATCAGCGACTGACGAGACTTCCTCGTTGTAAATAATATCACAATGGGCGGCCGTCAGGTCTCGGATTTGTTCTTCTAGGCCGGCGTTTTGAGAATCTGTCGAAACGCGAGCGTACCCAACGAGTTTTCCGGTCATTTCTGCGACTCCTTGCGCGCGGCGCGGACGTTCACGCCGTATTGGCGCAGCCGGGCGTAGAACACCGGCCTTGACAGCCCGATCTCGTAGCAAGCGCGGTCGACGCCGAAGTTGTAGAATTTGAGCGCAAACATGATGACGTCGCGCTCGACGTCCTTAATAGGACGAGGCTTGCCGGCGGCGCTCAATAGGGAAACCGTGGGGTCGAGGGGCTCGCTCATACCCCCGTTATCAAATCAAGACATGCAAAAGTCAACACAAAATATGCGATAATTTGTCTATTGGTGCGCCGTCGCCTCGTCCTGCCGGCCAAGCTCAATGATATCGGCCAATTGGGCGGGTGACGGTTCGGGCAGGCCACGCTCGCGGTGAAAACGCAGCGTCCATTCCGCAACGGACTCGCGCGCCAAGAAGCCGATGCGGCGTGCAAGGGCATGTGGGTCGCGGGCGGGAAAATCCGTCACCGCAGCAAACCCCATGCCACGGCAAAAATCAGCGCCCAAAACGGCGCTGAGAACAGTAACCCATTGATGATCGCGCGCGGGTTCAAAACGGTCGCGACCGCGCGCACGAACACAGGCGGCTCGACGACGGGCAGCTCGACGTAATTCATCGCGTGGTCTCCGTGGTCAGCCGCGAATTGCGCGGTCAAGGCGTCCGAACTCGTGCGCCATTGCGTTCAACCGCTGTTCGAGCATCATGATCCGCTCGCACATTTCCATGCCGAGACCGAGCGCAACCGCTTTCGGGCCACCAATCGCGCCCCCGTTGCCGGTCGGCTCGCCGCCGGCCACAAAATCGGCCAACGAGCGCAGTCCTTCGAGCCGCTCCTCGGCGCGCTTCACCAATTCAGCGAGCGCCAGCGCGTGATAGGACAGGCTGTTCTCGTCGACCGATGGGCGAACGTCGGCCGGCGGCATTTGCCGGTAATCGTCGCCGTTCAGCACAAAGCGTTTGTCGGCCGTTCCTGTCTGGTAAGCGTTCATTTTAGGGTCTCCGAAATGGTTAGACGCTCGGGCCGGGGTCGAACCGACAACCTGCTCTACGGCGGTAAAGCAAGCTCATTCCCAATGCCGCGCATCCGCCATACACATAATCCAGATAGCGGGCGTGGGCAAGTCAGCGCAGGGCGGCGTCGATCATGGTGCGCCAAATCTCATCGGGGTCAATGATAAATTCGCCGAACAAGATCGTTGCCATGCACCGTCACAGCCAGCAGCGCCTCAATCTCTCCACGCCGAGCCTGTTCCAACGCATCTTCCAGCCATCGAACAATCTCAGGATCAGCCCCGGTCGCCGTCGGAACCTTCTGGCCGCGAAACCCAATTATCTTGCCACCCATGAAACCATCTCCAAAAAATCCCCCCAAAAAATTCTGGGAAAGATGTGGGGGGTGTGTATATCGCGGACGGGGCGATGCCCACCCCGAACCCCCAACTCGCCCATATGGACGTGCCTCGGCCAAGGATCGAAGGGGCGGGGGACTGATCGGGTCGAGAGCCGACCGGCTGGCCTCGCGCGGGTGTGATCGGCGATCAACCCACTAGATGTTGAACCCGGCAATAGACCGAGGTCCAGTGTCACGTTTCGTCCGATTTATCCTGTTCGATCAGTTGACCCTCGATCACCTTCCCGTCGAGCGCCATCGACTGCTTGATTAGGTCGCCGAGGTTGAACGTCACGTTGTGCTCCGCCGTGAGCCGCTCCTTCCAGTCCTCGCCGCCGACGTTGAGCAGCCCGAGCTTGATCGCTGACATGCGCGTCGAGTCTCCACCGCGTCGCACGATGTCGATCAAGTGGCTCTCGTACATGAACTGACGAGCGCCTTTGCCGCGTGCGTGGGCCTCAGCGAATTCACGGTGAGAAGAAGACCATTTACTAATCGTCTCCCTTGTCACTCCGAGGACGGCTGCGATGGCTCCGACGGTGTGTCCGAGCGCGGAGAGTTCGAGGAACTTGTCGGCGAGTTCAGGCGTGTATTTCGGGGGAGCGCCGATGCGGCGGAGCGCGGTCGCTGGGAGGGTCGGGGTGTAGGGTTCGAAGTGGCTATTGAACGAGGCGCGTTTGGCGTCGAGTTCGGCGAGGGACTGGTTTGCAGCGGCTTGAGCGGGCGAGAGCTTTGGCGGGTTGTGAGCGACGCGCTTGGTTTTGCGAGAAGGGGCGGCCATTCGTGGTGTCCTGGGATGGGGCGGTTCGTCGGTTATATCGGATGGTGCTGTGAATGTAAGCCGCGCGCGAGGGTTTCCCTTTACAAAAAGATGGGGTTTGCGGGAGTTTTCCATCAACCAGTAACGATCAGCGGGACTGCCCTTACAGGTTGGTCAGCTTCACTGACCTATTTTGAGGTGTTGATGATATGTGGGTGATACATTGCTCGTGGCGCGTTAATGTGCCATCTATGATTGATGGCGGGGCAACGATCCGCGCTTCGTGGCCGGAGGCGGCAGGCTGTGATGCGCCTGTATTGGCAGGGCCGGATTAGCGCGGTGCAGGCGGCGTCGGCCATTGGCGTGACATGGCGTCAAGTGGCGCGCCAGACTCCTGTGGAGTTCAATTGGAAGGTCGCCAATGACGCTTACGCCGAGAAGGTGATCGCGCGCCGACTGGCCAAGATAGATCGAGGATCGACGGAATGACGATGCGGACATATTCGGACGAGGAGCATTTGAAGTCCGCCGTGGCTATCGCCATGTGCCGATCTGGGCAGCTTACCCAAGGTGAGGCGGCGCGGCTCGGCGGCGTCAGCCGACAGACCATAAGGCGGAAAATCAAGACGATTAATTGGGACGAGCAGCGCGCAATCCACGTTTCGCACGAGTTCGATAATCGCTTGAGCGTGATGTCTCGGTCGGGAGCGCGTTACCGACCATCTCCAACCGCCAAACAACGTCGCGGAATCCTAGACCGCATCCTGCGTGAGGCCAGCGCGACGACAAACCGCCCTACTGATGGAGTTGACGATGACCGAGATTGAAGCTCGCGAGAAATGGTGTCCGCAAACGCGCGCTATATACGCAGGGCAATCCTTTAATCGCTTGGGTGAAATGTCCGAGCATCATTTGACCGCCGACCTAAACCCAGCCCCGCGCCGCTGTATCGCGTCTGACTGCATGGCCTGGCGCTGGGGCGGGCGCGATAAAGGCCACTGCGGCCTCGCCGGCAAACCCTAATGATCAGCGGCGTGAGAAGACGCGACGACGACCTCGGTATTGTCGACGCCCTTAGAGCCTATTGCGCCAAGCACGGATATCCTAACGCCATCGTGGTCGGACTGGATGGAGAAGGCGACATCGCTGGCGTCGCTAGCGCAAGGTTTCCCGCGCGCGTCGCCGACGATCTCGGCGAACAGATCAACGAGGCGCTCGCCCGCATCCATCGCGGCCAAGGCCTGCAATCCTGATCACATTTTTGTCAATTCGACAACTTCCCGCCTAACACCCTCTTGACGCCCTGCTCGCAACCTGTCAGTCTCGCAACTGTCAGGCGATAACGGCGAAGAGGAAGCATCCATCTAACCCGCCGCAACCGCCTCGGCCCGTCCAGCACCCGCGCAATAGACCGCGCACGAACCTACGAAGGCCTCGCAGCCGCGATGGCCGAACAATGGAGCTTGACATGACCGAACCCCGCAATGACGAACGCAAATACCGCCCCGGAGACTTCGTGCTCGCCGGAGGCCACTACTACCGCTGGCCCGTCGATCCCTCCCACACGCCTTGGGGACGCTCACAGTCGCGCTCCGAGATCGCGCCCGGCATTATCCACCACGAAACGGGATCGCACGGCGGCATGTTCGTCAGCGACGAGCTGCTCGCCCAAATCCCCGCCCCGTAGCGCGCCTACGCCGCCAAGTGGTCAGGATCGGAAAGCTGGTTCGAGGAGGACGTCGCATGGAGCGCCGTCGCCTTGACCTTCCCGCAGTACTTCCCCGACGAAGCCGTCACCCTCGCCGCCCGCATCGCAGGCGCGTGGCTCCCCAAACTCAACGACTGAAAGGACATCGCGCATGGCCATCAAAATCAAGATCGACACCACGGTTAGCGGCAAGCGCATCGCTCACTATTTCGGGACCGCGATGCGCTGGTTGGCGCTGCCCGTCGAAACCGCCGAGGCCGCTATCAAGGCCGGCTCGCTTTATGGCAAGCCCGTCGTCGTAGTCAAAGACTGATCGCAGACCAAGCCCGCGACGCCACTACACGCGGGCTTGTGCGGCGACCAGAGCCGATAACCAAGGAGAACCGCGAATGTCCAAACTCCCCTTCACCTTCGCCCAGGAACCGCCGCGCAAAACCACCCACGTCTTCGTCGCCGTGCTCGCCTTCGAGGTCGTCCAGCTCGTCTGGTGCGCGCTCGGAGCCTTCGGCGTCGTCGCCGCGCTCTACGCCATGCTGGAGGCGCTATCGTGAGCGCCGCGCATACGCCGGGGCCGTGGCGTCAAGAGGTCAACACGACTCTCGTTTGGGGCAAATGCAACCGCCATGACGATAGTAGCTACGGCATGGGCTATCCCGTCGCCGACGTTCAGCTTTGCCGAGGCTGGAAACGCCACGGCGAGGATAATGAGCCGACAACGGAAACCGCGCTCGCCAACGCCTGCCTGATCGCCTCCGCACCCGATCTGCTGGCGGCGTGTCGCGCCGCCTACGCATGGGGCTACGCCGAACATCACGGGCTCGGCTCATTCGCCCAACGCATCACGCTTTGCTCTCATTCCGAAAGCCTTGTGGCTATAGCCATAGCTAAAGCCGAAGGACGTCCTGTACCGGATTACAAAGGGTCAAAGCGGATGACCGTCTGGCCGAACGTCGATCTTGAGGAATCCTCGATAGCTGAGGGCGACGCGCTGGTTAAAGCCGCGTTCGAACACGAGGCCGTCGCCAAAGTCGAAGGGGAAGCGCCATGACCCAGCCCGAAATCCTGCCCACCGAAGCCCTCGCCGCGCCTATGACGCGTCACGTCCTCCTCCACGCATGGAGGAAGTCAAAGGGGCTGACCCGCCGCGACCTCGCCGAACTCACGGGATTCAGCGAATCGGGTATTGTCAACTTCGAGCGCGGCGAGCGGCGCAACATGCCTCCTCGACAATCCGTCATCTCCGAGGCCTCGTGGCGGAAGCTCGGGCTGGCCTGCGCGGCGATCGAATATGGGATCGAGCCGTTGTTCTGAAACAAGCGCGGCGGCTGTGGGCAGCGATGAGGCCCACACCGCCGCATCCGGTGATATTTGTGTTCCAGGGCGTGTGTTACGCGCCCCCCGCCTCTAAACCGGATTGGCGAACCTCCTTAAAAATCAATCTCCGCGTGAGAAGATCGTGAAGTCAGGCGGCAAGACCAGACCACCCCAAATGTGGAACATATCGGCCTCGTCAACCATTTCGGCCGCGGGCGGGTAAATCTCGATAGCGACAGCCTGCTCGCCGAGGATTTCGTTTTTTATCCGCTGCATCTCGCGCCAAGAAGGTCGAACGCCGGACAAAGACGAAATAGCGAGATGCGCATTACCGTCTCGAAGCGGACGGACAAGCAGCGAAAAAACGTGATTTTTCCGAATCTGTCGCACTTCGCTAGGCCATCCCTTTCCACTGAATACGCCGTTCGGAAGTTCAATAATCTCCCAATCGCCCCAGACGCCAGATTTCCGACGGCGCGCCTCCCTATCGAGCAAGTCGCGGCGCTCGTGTCTGGTCAAATGCTGCATGGCTGGGTTTGTCAAAAATCAATCTCCGCGTCCTCGTCGCCGATCGCCTCCGCGCGCGGCGCGTCGTAGCCGAGGATGGCTAGGAGGCGCGAGGATGCGCGGACGGGTGCGCCAGCGTATTGCTCGGCCATGTCGGCTATGTGGGCTTCGCTGGCCCTTACAGCCAATTCCCGCATCTCGCCCTTCATCTTGCGAATGTCCATCTCGTGCAGCTTATTGCCCGGCTCACCGGACGCCGCGTGAGCGATCAGCACAGCCTGCTTCTGCCGACAGTCCGCGATAAATTCCCTACGCCGGGCTGCTTCTTCGGGTCCGATATCGCGCGGCTTCTCCTCGGTCGCCTCACGGCGCAGCCGGGCCTGCTGGTCGCGCAACGGCTTCATGCGGCGCTCGCACTCGCTGCCGATCTCATAGATCGTGGGAAGGAATTGCGACCGGGAAGGAAGTCCGCCTACCGGGTCACAGACGGCCTTGACGATGGGTTCGGGATAACCGCGCAGCACGGCGACGGCGGCGCGCAAATAGACCTCAGGGTCTTCCGCGTCGCCCCTACGATAGCATCCGAAAAGCACCGTCGCGAACTTCGTCGCCTTCTCGGCGGAACACGTCGTTGTCAGGATTGTTGTTGAACTCATCGCACAGTCTCCGGGCTACGTCTTGGATCGAGGGCTTGCCGTTGCGCGTGGTCGGCGGGCCGGCGCGGGCGAATTGGTCAATGTTGCCGACCCATGTTCGCCAAGCAGCGCGCCAATCGGCCATCAGCGAACCTTTGGCGATGTGGTGATCGCGGAATTTCCGCCACTCGCGGCGGAAAATTTCTCTCGGCAGGTGGCTGGCGACGACGCAATCCTGATCGTTTGGCTGTTCGGAAGGGGCTATCGGTCGGCGAGCCTTTTGGCGAGCGGTTTTGATTTTAGGGGTAAGAGACGTAGTCTCTTGGGGTATATTACTTCTAAATTCTTCACCAAGAAGACCGGGCGCGCGTATACGCGAGGGGCTGTTTTCAGCGTTTTTCAGTAGGTTTTCAGTAGAAGATTCAGCGTTTTTCAGCGCGGATTCAGCGTTTTCAGTAGTTGATTTCAGCGTTTTTAAGCGCGAGTAAGCGCGCCGGTTCTGCTCCTGACGGGATAGTTTTTCTTTCCGGCAGGCGAGCGCCTCGGTGAAAGCGTCGAGCGCGATCTTTATCGCTTCTGGAGGCGCGCCTGCCGCGGCGAGGGCTGATGCAAGATCGCCGGGCGTCATGTGCGCGCCTTCTCCTCTCTCCGCACCGCCAACGGCGCAATCAACGGTGTTCCGGCCGGCACGACGATCTGGACCGGAGCGGGATGGTCGATCGTGCGCCAGGCGCGCGCGGAACAGGCGTTGCAGGCCCGCACGGTGACGCGGGCGTCGCTCCACGGCTCTCGAAGCAGGGCGACGCTGCATTTCGTGACGGCCCCGCACAGGTCGCAGTGCGAAGGTTCGGGCCTGTCGGTCATGCGCGGCTCACCGGCGCTTTGGCTGTCCGATCACGACATTCTTTGTCCGCGAGATCGTTGAGAGTATCGGCGGCGGCCCGCAGGTGCGCCATGAGCATGTCGGTCTCGCTTTCGCGCATCTTGATGGCCTTGAGGCACTCGCGCCGGGCGACGGTGCGCACGGCGTTGGCCTGTTGGGCGAGAGAGATGGGCCGCGCGCTCATATCGCCCCCAGATTTTTCAACGCCATCGCGGTGTCGGCCGACAGCTTGATATAGGCGGCGATGTTTAGCGCGGCGTTCTTGGAGCCGGCCGCCAGCATGGTGAAACGCGGATCGCACGCGAGATCAGCCATGAGCTGCGTGGGCTCAATTCCGGGCTTGCGAATCGTGGCTGTTAACGCCTCGACGATGAGTACGGCCATTTCGTCAACGTTGATTAGGACGGCGTTCTTGGCTCTTTCCTCGGTCATCGGCGGCTCTCCCGCTTGGGATGCAGGTAGGATTCGGCGGCCTTGGACCGGCGACGGGCGAACCAAGCGCGGCGGCGCTCGCACGCCTTGGTCCGTTCGATCAGGTCGGCGGGAGTGATCGGCTCATCGCCCGGGGGCAGAATTTGCCGCTTACGGGAGGCCCTCATCGTCGGTCCTCAGTCCTGTGGCGCGCGCTCGGCCAGTTGAGCTTCGGCAGCGTCACCGGCGCGGCGTGGTATTCGGATTTGATCTGCTCGCCGCGCTCGGGCGCGTAATTCCGGTGGCTGTTGGGATTCTGGCGAAGTTCAACGGTTCGTGAACGCGCGGGAATGTGACTGGACAAGCCTCCCGATGAGGCGCGTTGTCTCTTGCAATTCTGTGGGGTCTGTGGACTGCGCGGAGAATAAACTTGATCGGCGGCAGCAATGCCGCTATAGCCAGACTGTGACATCGGAACTCGTCCTTCCGGTTTCCAAAGGGCCGGGTCGAGCGGGTGCACGCTCCCCGGCCCGCCCTTTCTCCACCCGATTTGCGTTTTCGTCAAGCGGGTTCCGCTCATCACGAAAACGTGATCTGCGGAAACTACTCAGGCTGTGGATAGTCGGTTAGGAGAGCCTCTCCACTCGCACCACGAGCCGCGCTGGGCCGCCATATCGCTTGGTCGCGCGCCCGTCCGCAATCTGCGCGTCGTCGCCGAACACGATAGCGAGCGGCAATCGGTCGTGTGACGCCAGCGATTCGTTCTTGCCGATGCAGTCGCCGACGAGCTTGGCGAGGTTGTCGTAGTCAGGCTTCGCGGTGTGCCAGTGTGTCGCCGCTACCTTCTTCTTCGGCCACGAGGCTGGATACTCAAACACGCAATCGACGGTTAGGCGCAACGGTCCTTCGAGCGGCGTGGCGCTCAATTCCAGCATTTTCGCGTAGGCGACCGCACGCACCTGAAGCATGTAATCGCGCTGTTTCGGCGGAGTGAACCGCCGCCGCGTGGATCCGCCGCCAGCGCGCGCAAACGGCACTGGCGGACCAAACACGACAAACTCGACGTAATCAGTCATCGCGCCGCGTATTCATGTGCGATCGCGCTTGGGCGCGCTTGATATGCCCGCGAAATCGTTGGGAGTGACCTTGCCGCCCGTCGCCTTCATGATCCGCGTCGCCAGCCTCATAGACGGCGCGCAACCACCCAGTTTCACCCGGTTGATCGTGGACTGCGAACAGCCCACAACGCGGGCCAAGTCGGCCTCTGTCAGCCGCTCTTGTTCGATGAAATCAGAAAGCGTCATTTACCCCCCGTACACGAAAAGATTATGCGTGTAAAGGGTTGACTTGATAATCCGCGTGGCGTATTTTCCGAAACAGAAAAACGAGGGATTGCACATGTCTATCAGCTACCCGAGCATATACGACGCCGCGAGGGTCGTCGCCGAGATGAACGAATATGACAAACATGTTTGGGTCGATCTTTGGTTCTTCGGAAAAGAACCAAAATGGGCGAGGAAATACGGACCGCCATCGGCGGGTCCAGACCGCATCACTATCCATTTCGAGCCGGAATCGCTCGGGAAATTCCAAATGCTCGCCGAAGCAATCAACCATATTTTCGGCGAACCCACCAATCCGAGCGCGGCGGAACCCGCGCAATCCGAGGACAGCAACAATGGCGTTTGAAAAAACAGTCAAATACCGCACGCCAGATGGCGTTGAGCACGAGAGCGTAGACGCGGCGAAAACCCATGCGTTCGCGTTGCATTACGGCGTGCTGGGGCAGGCGATTTCATTGGATTTTGAGAAGCTCGTCGCTTCGCCGACCAAATACCCCGCCCTACGAGACGCGCTGCGCGAGGTCTACCTTCGCGCTTTCCCGCGCGCCAACACCGGCAAGCCGAGGCCGAGGAAGGCGAAGGAGACGCCGGCTCTTGCGAGCAAGGAGGCTGCAAAATGAGAGGCCTCATCGCGCCCCTTGGCCCCGGCTTCTGGCCTAACGTGCCCGCGCACGAATATCACGCGGACCCGTGCGTAGAGCCGTCGCTGTCCTCGTCGATCGCCAAGGTGCTGATCGACGAGACGCCCAAGAAGGCATGGTTGAGCCATCCCAAGCTCAACCCTGCGTTCGTCGTGGAACACGACGACCGTTTCGACCTTGGAACGGCCGTTCACGACTTCCTGTCGTCGGGAGGCGAGCGCGTGCGCGTGATTCCCGGCTTCACCGACTACCGGAAGGAGGCGGCGCAGACCGAGCGCAACAAGATGCGCGCGGCCGGCGTCGTGCCTCTGCTTGAGCATCAAGCCGATGCGGTGAATGAGATCGTCGCCAGCGTTCACGAGACGTTGGCCGCCCGCAAGATCGACCTTGGCGCGCAGGAGGCGGTTTTCATCGCCGAGGATCGCGGTGTGATGCTGCGCGCGATGATGGATTCGTGGAACCCGCCATGGATTTCCGACTTCAAGATTTCGGGGATCAACCTCGCAAACGATTACACGCTGGGCCACCACATCGCCGACCTAAGCTACGATCTGCGCGCCGCGTTCTACCTTCGCGTCGCTGAACTGGTCTTTCCCGAATGGGCAGGACGGCTCAAGTATCGTTGGATCATGGTGGAAAAAGATGAACCGTTCGGCGTGCGGATCGTTGAGGCCGACGCCACCACGCTCGAAATGGGCCGGCGCAAAATGGGCAACGCGCTAGGCGTCTGGCAGAAGTGCTTGGCGAGTGGGCGTTGGCCACATTTGGAGCATTGCTCGCCTACCGTGCCATATCCGAGCTTCGCTGAAACGCGGTGGCTTGAGCGCGAAGAAAAGGACGGCTTCGTTCAGGGTCCGATCGATCCAAATGTGTTGAGGGCAGGATAATGCCCCGCACCTTCTTTCACGACATCACGCTCGAAGTCCTGCTCTGCGGCAACAGCTTCGAGTTGGTGGCGACCATCGAGTTCACCGCGACGCCGGTTGTTCCGGCGACGTGGGATGATCCGGCGGAGGGCGGCGAGGTCGAAGTGATCGGCGTCGAAGGTTTGGCGCACGAATGGGCCTACGAGGTTGTTGACGAGCCGGGTGGCGTTCCGAAGCGAGTCAAGAAAGAGACGTTCATGGACTGCCCGCCCGCGCTTGCCGAGCTGATCCTCGCCAATGTCGATGAGGACGATCTGTACCGTAGCGCCGATTTCGACGACGGGCCGGACCCTGACTCTTGGTGCGACCGCATGAAAGACGAGAGGTACTGATGGACGACGAAATCACCTTTACAGAGGCCAGGCGCGAGAACGTCGCGTTGCTGATAGGCATGGCCGGCGCGTCCGGTTCCGGGAAGACCAAGAGCGCGCTAGAGCTGGCGACCGGCCTTGCGGACGGCGGCAGAATCTTCGGAATTGACACCGAAGCAGGCAGAATGAAGCACTACGCTTCCGAATACATATTTGTGCACGGCGACATGAAGCCGCCGTTTTCGCCGGACCGTTATCTGAAAGCCATCGACCGCGCCGAGCAGGCTGGCGCGGCTGTCATCGTCATTGATTCAGCGTCGCACAGTTGGGAGGGCGAGGGCGGCCTTCACGACATGCACGACGCCATCCTGAACGAACAAGTCGAGGCGGCGCGCAAATCGCACAACGGAAGTTGGCAATTCGATGAGGACAAAACGCGCGACCGGCTAAGCGTCGGCGCGTGGCGCGAGCCAAAAACGCTCAACAAAAAATTCGTGAGCCGGTTGCTTCAATGCCGGGCTCACCTGATCCTGTGCTTTCGCGCCGACGAGAAGATGCGGATCGAGAAGGTAACGGATGATCGCGGGCGCACGAAAACCGTAATCATTCAAGCGAAGGACTTGCCGCCAAACGAGCGTTGGTCCCCGATCTGTGAGCGCCGCCTTCCCTACGAACTTACCCTTTCGCTGATTCTCACGCCGCAGAATCCTGGTTATCCGGTGCCGGTGAAGCTGCAAGATCAGCACGCGGCTTTCTTGCCGCTTGATCGCCAAGTCAACGTCGAAGCCGGCCGCCGCTTGGCCGCGTGGGCGCTTGGAGACGCCCCGGCCGCCCCCGATCCCGCCGTGCTCGCCCGCGCACGGGCCGATGTCGATTTAGCCCTCACCATGTCGACGCCGGAGCCGCTCAACGCGATCTGGAAGAGGTTGACGCCGGCCGAGCGGGACGCGCTAGGCGGCAAGGCGCAGTTCGGCGCGTGGAAGGCAAAGATCGAGGCCAGCGCGGCCGAAGGGGGCGACAATGCAGGGTGATGAGGTCTACGTGCGCTCGCCGCACGAGGTCATGCTAGACGCGATGTTGGAGAGCCTGCCGGCGAACCTGCCGAACGACGATCCTTCACTGATCCACGCTCTACGCTGGCAAGGTTTCATGCTCGCCGAGATCGGCCAGCACATTGACGAGATCAAACGAAGGAGAGCGAAGTGAATATTTATGAGAAACATCTAGCCGAAGTGCGAGAGGCGCAGGTTGACTTCAACGAAGGCGCCCTGAAACTGCACGACGCCTATGCGGCGCGTGTGCAGGCGTCTCGTGAAGGCCTGCTGCACGCCTTGACCGGCGACAAGACGCCGATTGTGGACCTGGGAGAATTGGAGAAGCGCCTGCTTAGGCTACCCGAGGCAGACGATATGATTGTGTCAAAGGTCGCCGAAATCGGGGACTCCAATGACTGACAGAACGTACGGCGAAACGCGAGATTGTAGAGGTTGCCGCTTTTGGAGCGAGATGATAGCGCGAACGATCGGCGGCCATCCGGTTGAGGCTATGTGTCTCAGTGAAACCGAGACCGCTTAATGGCCGCTACACGTCCGGCCGCCAGACGTGCCTTGTCTGGATGTCCGGCCACTTTGGAGCCGTCGACGACCCACCTAATTACGGTGAAGAAACGCGCCGCGCCTATGCCGAGGAAGCCGCCAAGGAGCAAGCGAGATGACAGAGGCAGTTGACGCCACATCCGAAGCCGTGCGGGCGCGCATCAGGCGTCTCGAAACCGACTACGCCGACGACGGGGCGGGGTTCGATGCGAAATTGCTCGCTGCCCTCCTAGCCCGCGCGGAAAGATCGGAGGCGGTGCTCCGTGTCGAGGTCGAAGCGCACGCCAAAACGGGGTTACTCCTTTGGATCATGACAGCCAAACGCGACGAAGCGCGACGCCTGCTACGCGCCGCCCTACCGACATTCGAGCGCGAGTTAGCCGAGGCCGACAGCGCGGGCGAGAAGCTGTTCTTGGTGCAGATGGTGCAGTCGATCAATCGAGAGATTGGAAAGGTAGCATGATGCGAACGCCCGCCTGACCCGCGAGCGGGACGAAGCATTGGCGCTAATCGAACGAGCGTCAGAAGAATTGCGATTGATCCGCATGAAAGACAGTGGCGCGGTCTATGACATTTTGATCCGTGCGGATTTGAACCGCGCCGCCATCGCCAAGGCCACATAACCCCCACCCCGTAAATCATTAGGAGAGGCGCGATGAAACCCGGCGACATCATTAGGTGGCAGTGCAAGCGATTTCCCCACGTCATACACGACTGGGTGGTTCGCGGCGTCCATCTTGGCGCGGTCGGCCACGAAAGCGTGGTCGAAATTGAGGGGCTAAATCTCATCCCCGCGAGAACTGGCGAGTGGGAAACGCATCAATTGATGTTTGTCCCCGAGTGCCTATTGCGAGACTTGCCGATTATCGGACACCGGAAGGTCGAACTCGCCTAACTCCACCCCCTGTAAATCATTAAGAGAGGTAGCATGAACGAATTTGAGAAGGCGGTGACAGCTAGGGATGCGCTGGTTTTGGCGATATCGGAGAAGGGGTTCGGGAACGAGCGCGCTGGCGTCGCCATTGAGAATCTAGCGAAAGTCGGTTGGAAGCTCGTTCCGTATCATCAATACCCGAGCCCTGGGCCGTCCGGGTACTCGCCTGATGAATTTCCCGAGGCCGGCGGCGTAACCGAGGCGGCGCGGGCCGCGAGGGCGGACGCGAGTGAAGTGCTTCGCGACGTGTTGGCCTCATTGGCCGCAGCGGTGCAGGCTAAGATAACCGAAGCGGAAATTCAATGTGCTAAACACGCGCCGATGGGCGGGATCAACTATCTGTGTTGGTTTGGCAGGCTTGCTGGATTGAAGGACGCCCTCGCCTATATCGCGGCGGCGAAGAGCAAGGGAGGGGAGTGATGAAACATCACAAGGCGTCTGAGGCTATGCGGGAGGCGGCGGCGAAGGTGGCGGACCGGCGCGCGAATTATGCGTTCAGCAATTGCGACAGAATGGGTGGTGCCGACCCGGAAACAGGCGTGGCGGAATGTTCCTTAGAATCTCGCGGCCAAGATTGCCGATGCCAACAGATAGAAGAGGACGCTGAGAATATGGCCGCCGCCATCCGAGCCCTCCCGCTTCCCTCCGCGACCAAGGCGGGGGAGTGGAGGCCGATAGAGACCGCGCCGAAGGATGGCGAGCCCGTACTAATCGCGTGCGACAGGACGGGAAGCATTAGGTGGGCCGTGTGGTCGGGAGGGATGTGGCGAGACGGTCAGGTGGTTGCCGGTGGCCGCGCATCTGGCGTCCCGAACCCAACCCATTGGCAACCCCTCCCGCTGCCCCCAACCCCCAAGGAGCCCGGCCTATGACCAATATAGACGAAGCCTGCAAGACGATGGATCGTGCGATTGCTGAGATCGCCGCCCTGCGCGCCAAGAATGAGGTTCTGCGGAAGGCGCTTGAATGCATCCTGCCGTACTTGCCTAAATCGATGGCCAAGGACGACGGCCCCAACGCATTTTCCGGGCACGTCAAGGCTGCTGATACTGTCCGCGCCGCTCTCTCCACAACCAAGGAGCCGAAATGAGCGAAGCGCATGAGAAGCTGGCTGAGGAGCCCATCGAGCACCCGCTAAAAGAGATCGATACGCAGATTTATGTGTAACCCACCGCCCAGGAGAAAATAATGAAAATTCTACAATTCGAGACGGTTGCCGCCC
>Ga0302192_10001082_pt1 | contig 16964 bp, 12 predicted proteins | sample II_Bog_E3_2_FD_200230 | JGI IMG/M metagenome (GOLD analysis project Ga0302192, IMG submission 200230) | Peat permafrost microbial communities from Stordalen Mire near Abisko, Sweden - II_Bog_E3_2 | ecosystem: Environmental > Terrestrial > Soil > Wetlands > Peat | place: Sweden: Abisko...
CGGCGGCCAGGTCGTCGGCGGAAAAGACGGCATGCTGCGCGCAGATATCGGCGCAGTTGCCGCAGTCGATGCACTCGTCAGGGTTGATAAAAACCTGGGATACGGTGCCGGCAGCCGGGTCGCCGGCTACGGGCGCAATGGCCGCGGTGGCGCACTCCGCAACGCAAACAAAATCCTTGGTACAAGCATCGGTAACAACGTAAGCCATAAGATGACGCTCCTCGCGCGCAATCGAGCTGAATCCACGAAAGATGCGCACTCATCCCGAGGCTATCGGGCCTTGGACCGCGGGCACGGTGACTTGAGTCACAAGCGGCTGGGGATCTACCTGAATGCGGTACGGTAAGACCAGAGTGGGAACCGGCACTGCGGTTCCTGCGTAACCAACTGCAAGCGGAGGTCTGCTTGCCACTCGCGTCTCGTTCTGAAAACCCTGCCGACTTGGCCGCCGCACAGGACAGCGCTTCGCGCCGCATGGACGATGCGGTGCTGTTGGCAATCGCCGCCGCCATCGCAATTCTCCACTTGCTGACCAATGGCCGCTATGGCTTCCATCGCGACGAGTTGCAGTTCCTGAGCGACGCGCGGCACATAGACTGGGGATTTGTTGCGTACCCGCCCTTTACGGCGTTTGTTGAACGCGTCAGCATGGCGCTGTTTGGCTTGTCGATGGTGGGGCTGCGGCTCTTTTCGGTCATCGCCCAGGCAGCCGCCATCGTTGTTACCGGCCTGATGGCCCGGGAACTGGGCGGCCGAAGGCTGGCCCAGGTTACTGCGGCTCTCGCGATAGCGCTCTCGCCGTTGCCGCTGTTTGAAGGCACGGAGTTCCAGTACTCGACATTCGACTACCTGTGGTGGGTGCTGATTGCCTACTTTACGATTCGTCTGCTGCGGACGGAGAATCCGCGATGGTGGCTGGCAATTGGCGCGGCGGTGGGACTCGGTCTGGAAACCAAGTACGGCATTGTTTTTTTCATTGCGGGGTTACTGGCCGGCGTTGTCCTAACCCCCGCCCGACGATATCTGCGCAGCCCATGGTTCTGGGCGGGAATTGCTCTCGCCCTGGTCATCTTTCTGCCCAATTTCATCTGGCTGGTGCGCCACGACTTCATCTCGTACCACTTTCTGCAGCACATTCATGCGCGCGACGTGGGGGAAGGCCGTGCCAACAGTTTCGTCAAAGGCCAGTTCCTGGTCTGCGTGAATCTGTTCGCCGTCCCGCTTTGGATCGTCGGCCTGCTGACCTTCCTGCTCAATCCGCGTTTTCGCATGCTGGCCTGGATGTACCTGGTCCCCGTCGTGGTCTTCCTGCTCTCGAAGGGGCGAGACTATTACACCGCCGGGGCCTATCCCATGCTGCTGGCCATGGGAGCCGTCACCTGTGAACGCTGGCTCGGCGCGTTGCCCGGTTGGAGCCGGCGCACTTTGGAATCCGTCTTTTTTGCCGGCCTCGCGGCGTACGGCGCTCTCGTCATTGCGGGTTGGGTTCCGCTGGCCTCATCCGGCCCGCTTCGCGACTTCGCCCTGAATCACTCGCCGGATCTACGCGAAGAAATTGGCTGGCACGAGCTGGTGAAGACGGTGGCGCAGATTCGCGATTCACTCCCTGCCGATCAGCAGGCGCACCTGGGCATCACCACCGGCAACTACGGCGAGTACGGAGCAATTGACATACTTGGACGCGCCTATGGATTGCCTGAGCCCATCGGCACCACCAACTCGGAGTGGCTGCGCGGCTATCCTACGAAAAAGATCACCACCGTGATTGCTCTGGGAATTCGGCCCGAGGAGGCCGATCAGCTGTTTACCAACTGCCGTGTGGCCGGTCATAACGGAAACTCAGAGGGTATCCATAACGAGGAACTGGACGATCACCCGTTCATTTTTGTTTGCGGGCCTCCGCGGAAGCCCTGGTCGGTCGTGTGGAAAGAGCACCAGGATTTTGGTTGAGAGCGGACGAAACCCATCCTAAAAACTAGCCGCCATTTCTTTTCATTCCTTTAATCGGGTTCGCGCTATTCTGGTTGCATGTTGAGGCTGCGTTCTTTTGTTCCCCTCCTTGCCTTGGCGGCTTTTGCCGTTCCGTCTTGCCTTGCTCCCGATGCCACGGCGCAAACCGCTGCTCCCTCGTGGTCCTTCGCCGTCTCCGGCGACAGCCGCAACTGCGGGGATTTTGTGATGCCTGCCATTGCCGCCGATGTGATGGCGGAGAAGGACGACTTCTACTGGCACCTGGGCGACTTCCGCGCGATTTACCAGTTCGACCAGGACATGCTGGCGATGCAGCCGGCGGGCACGCAGCTTTCAAAAGAGGACTACCAGAAGATGGCGTGGGACGATTTCCTGAAACACCAGATGGCCTCGTTCGGCAGCTTCCCGATCTTTCTGGGGCGCGGCAACCACGAGACCATCAAGCCCATGACGCGGGACGGCTATATTACGGAGTTCTCCAGCTTCCTGCGCCGCCCGGAGATTGAAGCCCAGCGCAAGGCGGACGGCACGGCCAGTGAGCCGCTGCAACCCTGGTATCACTGGGTGAACAAGGGCGTGGATTTCATTACCCTTGACAACGCCAGCACGGACGAGTTTTCTGACGTACAAATGCGCTGGCTTCGCTCGGTGCTGGATCACGATCTGGCTCCCGGCTCGGGAATTCGCTCCATCGTGGCGGGCATGCACGAGTCCCTGCCCCACTCCAGCAGCTCCAATCACGCCATGGATGACTGGGACCTGGGTCTCCGCACGGGCGAGCTTGTCTACACATGGCTCTACGACACGCAGTCTGCGGGGAAGCATGTGTACATCATTTCAAGCCACTCGCATTTCTACTCGCCCAATGTGTACAACACGAGCTACTGGCGGCAGCACAGCTCCACGGTGGTTCCCGGCATCATCATCGGTTCCGCCGGCGCGCATCGATACACGCTTCCGCCGGGAGTCGACAAAGCGTCGAAGACCGACATCTATGGCTACCTGCGGGCGACCGTCCATGCCGACGGGACCATTGATTTTGCGCTGAAAGAGCTGAGCGAGCGCGACCTGGTGGCAACCAAGTGGCCCAATGCGCCGCTCGACGCAATCCACGAGTGCTATATCCATAACTCCGACACCCAGGAAAAATAGGCGCGGCGCAGCGACTGCCTCCCGCCGGATCCTTGCGGCCGTTCGATCTCCTGTGCCTGCCGCGCTATGCGAGCGAAACTGCTCAGACTATCCATTTGGGCAATGCGATCCTGTTTCCACGTGGGAAAGTCACGCGCTCCGAGGTGGGCTTGTTCGCATCTCCCAGAGTCTGCGGCACCGTTCCTTTGAACTGGGGCACCGAACGTACAGAGAAGGAAGACTTGCGGATGGATCAACCAAGGAAAAAGCAATTTGATGCCGTCGACTACCTGGCCACTGCAGGTACTGGACGAAAGATCGTCCGGATAAAGGCCCGGCAGCCCTTCTTCAGCCAGGGAAGCCCGGCAGGGTCTGTTTTCTATCTCCAGTCTGGCCGAGCCCGGCTTACCGTCGTTTCCAAGAAGGGCAAGGAGGCCACCGTCACGCTGCTGGGCGCCGGTGACTTTTTCGGCGAAGAGGCCATGGTGGGACCCAATCCGATTCGTCCCGCGGCGGCCTTTGCCATCACCGCGTGCCTGGCCCTGCAGATCGAAACCCAGCAGATGCTCCACGTCCTGCACCAGGAACATGCGTTCTCAGAACTCTTCATGCAGTTCGTGCTGACCCGCGGCATCCGGACCCAGGCCGACTTGGTAGACCAGCTCTTCAACTCCAGCGAAAGGCGTCTGGCCCGGATCCTGCTGCTGATGGCCCAATACGGCAAGCCCGGCGCGCCGGAAGTGCAGATTGCCCCGGTAACCCAGGACACGCTCGCGGATATGATCGGCACCACGCGATCCCGGGTCAGCTTCTTCATGAACCGGTTCAGGAAGCTCGGCTATATCGATTACAACGGCCATATCCATGTGAACAAGTCGTTGCTGACCGTGGTTCTGCAAGATCAATTGCCCGGAGAAAATGCATCCAGGCCCAAGCTTCTCGATCCCCCGCGCGATTAGGCAGGCAAGGCAAGACCCACCGAGCCAGAATAGACCGCTCCACACTCTCCCCGGTGGGTCCCCCGGAAAATAGCGGGCGGGCTCTTGTGACATTTGCTTGCGCGGCACTAGAATGCTCCGCATGAAGCTAACGATTCCCCGGAGCCTCAGGCTTTTTGCAGGCGCACTTCTGATTTCGCTCACAACCGTATCCACTCAGGCACAGGACTGGGCGAAAGCCCGCCTGGAAGCCTCTCCGCGCCACCACGAGTACGTGGCACTGCACCATGGCAGCCGCACGGTGCAGGCCTTCGTGGTGTATCCCGAAGTAAAGGGAAAAGTCCCGGTGGTGGTGCTTATCCACGAGATCTTCGGCCTGACCGACTGGGCTAAGGAGATGGCCGATGAACTGGCCGCGAAGGGTTATATCGTGGTGGCGCCCGACCTGCTTTCGGGCTTCGGCCCCAATGGCGGCGGGTCCAGCGAGTTCGCCGGCCAGGACGCGGCGGTGGAGGCCGTCTCCGCGCTTGATCCTGACGGCGTGCTCGCCGACCTGGATGCGGCAGCCGATTACGCGAAGAAGATTCCTGCCGGCGACGGCAAGATCGCCTCCATCGGCTTCTGCTGGGGCGGCGGAAAGTCGTTCGCCTTCGCGGCGCACCGCAAGGATTTGTCCGCGGCATTTGTCTTTTACGGTCCGGGTCCAGCGGACGTGACCCCGATTGCGGCTCCGGTTTACGGCTTCTACGCAGGGAACGACGCGCGCATCGGGGCCACGGTTCCCGGCACCATCGCGGCGATGAAGGCCGCCGGCAAGACCTATGATTGGGTGACATACGATGGCGCGGGCCACGGATTTATGCGCGCCGGCGAAGATCCCGGCAACACTGAGTCCGGCAACGTCGCGGCCCGTGATCGGGCCATGACCCGCCTGCTCACACTGCTCGGGGAGTTGAAGAGCGCGCCCCAGGCTTCCAATTCGGGCGTAAATCCCATTGTGGGCGGGAAAAAGGCGGCGCCTGCCGCCTGCCATCCGGCCGGGAATTCAGCTGCCATGTAGAGACGGGCTTAGCACCGCTCCGCGCGGGGCGGACCCTGTGGGCGGAAGGCAAGACCTACTTGCTTATTGCCGCCTGGCCGGATTTTTCGTCGAACGCCTTCTCCCAGTCCGAGCGCTCCTGCTCGTGCTGCTTTTGCTCCGCATGCATGGCGCCGACAAATGAATGCATTACTTCGTTCAGGGTCCGGCCGGGGGCCAGGGTGCAGTCTTCAAACATGTCGGTGTTGGGATTGGCCACAATTTCCGGGGCAATGCAGGTCAGCAGCAACCCCTTCTCGTCGTTCACCGGAAAGACGCGGCTCCTGGACAAAAGAGGGGCGGCTGGGTGCAACGCGTGGTCCTTCAGCGTCGTGGCTTCCGGTCCTGGAGTGTTCCTTGTAGTCGAAGGCGAAACCGTGGCGGATGCGGCGTGCGCGCTGCACGCGGATGCGCATACCGCGAGAGACAGCAGGACTGCAAGGGTTCTCATTGCTGAACTTCCCTCCCTGGACCTGTTTGTGAGTTGTTGCTGGAATACTACCTGAGTTTCCAGCATTCGCGTAATACCACATAAGTGACATCGCAATCGCCGAGCACGATCTCAGCCAGATTCGAACGCAGGCCGGGTTCCCAGCGGCGGCTCGGTTTGGGCTCGCGCAGTTGCTGGATTCTCTCCTCGAGCTGAACGGCAAGCGCATTCCGGGTCTCGTGGACGACGACGGTGCATTGGAGTTTTGCTGGTTTGCTCATGCGATGGAATAAGCACGTGTGATGCCAAAACTACTGGCAGAACAAGCAGGGCTCCAACGCCGTCACCGACCTGGAGCCGCGCTGCGCGGTAAGCTCCTTTAAATGCATGTAGTTCTGAGTTCAAATCCGCCTAGATGTTTGAAAAGATGTTATTGAAGGACCGGAATGGATGATTCATTTTTCTAATCTAAAGTGACGAAATCGTCGAGACGAAATTCCGTCACCGCGACTCAATTCCGTCACTTCGAGCGTGACGCACATCGCCCCGCGCGATTTTTCTTGACACGCGCTCTGATACTTGTTTAGTCTATGCCTGTAGCAAACGAGCCTATGACGAACTCTACCCCCCGCGACCTTTTTCCCGGCGCACTCGAAATGATGATCCTCGAGTCGCTTCGCCGGCAGCCTGCCCATGGGTACGCGCTGGTGCAGTCCATTCAGCAGCGCAGCAACAACCTGCTGCAGGTGGAAGAGGGTTCGCTTTACCCCGCGCTTCAGAGACTGCTGAAGTCCAGGCTGGTAAAGGCCGAGTGGGGCGTTTCATCTACGAATCGCAAGGTGCGAACCTACCAGATCACCGCTGCTGGCCTGCGCCATTTGGAACAGCAGATCTCCAGTTTTGAACGCATGTTCGAAGGCATCGCGCTGGTACTCAAGCCCGGCGAAGCGCCAGCCAGCTAGAAGCATCAGCCACACAGGAGTTGCTCATGTCCTGGATTTCCAGCATCTTCGACCGCCGCCGTCTCTTCAACGATCTGAATGAAGAAATGCGCCTTCACATTGAAGAGCGCGCCGAACAGTTGATGCGCGAAGGCATGAGCGCCAACGAGGCCGAGCGGCAGGCCCGGGTCGCGTTCGGGAATCCAACACTGATGGAAGAGCGCAGTCGCATGGTGTGGCAATGGCCGACGATTGAATCCATCGTCGCGGACGTGCGGCTTTCCCTGCGCCAATTGCGCAAGTCGCCAGGTTTCACTCTCGCCGCAATTGTGACGCTGACGCTGGCCATTGGCGCCAATGCGGTCGTTTTCGGCATCATGGACGGCCTGATTCTGCGCCCGCTGAACGTGCCCGAGGCTGATCGGCTTTACGGCACCCAGTATGGAGACGGCTCGGGGTTTCAGTCGTACCCCAACTACCGGGACCTGCGCGCGCGGAACCACAGCTTTGACGACGTGGCGGCTTTCAACTTCAACCTGGGTATCGGGATGGACACCGGCAACGATCCATCCGTCACAAACGCGTTTGCCGTCACCGGCAACTACTTTGACGTGCTGCGGGTGCATCCCATGCTGGGCCGTTTCTTTCATGCATCCGACGAACACGGCCCCGGCAGCGCTCCGTATATCGTGCTGACCTATGCGTTCTGGCACACCCGCTTCAACGACGACCGGAGCGTGGTGGGCCGCGTAGTGCGGCTCAATCATCACCCCTTCACCATCGTCGGCGTGGCCCCGAAAGGATTGCAGGGGACGATTCTGTTTGTAGCTCCGGATTTCTTTCTGCCCATCGTGAATCAGGACCAGGTTTTTCCCGGCAACTCGCTCAACGCGCGGGAAAACACCCATGCGGTGTTTGAGGTGTTCGGCCACCTTAAGCCGGGAGTGAGTGTTGCGCAGGCGAATGCGGACGTGAACGCCATCGGCGCCGATCTCGAGAAGACCTATCCAAAAGAGGTGAGTCACGCGAGCGTCTCGCTGGCGCGCGAGGGCCTGACCGCCTTTGCCGGCCCGGCAAAGGCGTTTGTTGCCGGACTGATGCTGCTGGCGGCCCTGATTCTGCTGGCCGCTTGCGCCAACCTGGGCAGCCTGTTTGCCGCGCGCGCAGCCGATCGCGGCCGCGAAGTGGCTTTGCGCCTGGCGCTTGGCTCCAGCCGGACGCGCATCCTGCGCCAGTTGTTTACCGAGGCCATGCTGATTTCGCTGGCCGGGGGCGCACTGGGCGTGGGCGCCAGCGTTGCGCTGCTGAAGAAGATCAGCGTGTGGCAGCCGATCAGCGGCGCGCCGCTGCACATTCCCGTGATACCGGATGCAAAACTCTACTGGTATGCGCTGGCGCTTGCCCTGGTCAGCGGCTTTCTTTTCGGAATTGTCCCGGTGCGGCAGGTGCTGAGGGCCAATCCGTACGAGATTGTGAAGGCGGGATCGAGCGCGCGGATGGGCAGGCGGGTTACGGTTCGCGACGTGCTGCTGGTGCTGCAGATTGCCATTTGCGCTGTGCTGGTGACCTCGTCCATGGTGGCTGTGCGCGGGCTCATGAACTCGATGCACAGCAGCTTCGGATTCGAGCCGCATAACGTGATGACGGCCGGCGTGAACCTGGCAATGGATGGGTACAACGTGGATACCGCGCTACCCATGCAGCGGCGCATGATTGATGCCATGCGGACAATCCCTGGGGTGGAGTCCGCAGGCCTGGTGAATGGCTATCCTCCTCTGGTCTACACGGCCAGCAACCGGGATTACGTCTACAAGCAGGGGACAAGCAACCTGATTCCGGCGAACGCCTTGATCTCGCCCTACCGCTATGAAGTTTCTCCGGGATACTTTGATGCCGCGGGCACAATCTTGCTGGCGGGCCGGAGTTTTGCGTGGCAGGATGATGCCCATGCGCCGGGTGTCGCCATCATCAACCGTCACTTTGCCGACAAAATCTTCGGCTCCGTGACCGGTGCGATCGGCCGGAACTTGAAGCTGCAGGATGGAACTATGGTGCAGGTGGTGGGCGTGGCAGAGGATGGCAAGTACGTGAGCCTGACGGAAGACCAGGAGCCGGCCATGTTTATCCCCTTCATGCAGTCGCCAGGGCTAGCGGCATACCTCGTGGTTCGCTCGCACCGCGATCCGCAACAGTTGGCCGAGGCCATGAGAAGCAAAATGCGCGAACTGGACGCCGCGCTGCCTGTGGGTTTGGAGACGTACAGCCAGTTGCTGGATACGGTCCTGTTTCCCGCGCGAGTGGCTACCATGGCGCTGGGTGTGCTGGGCTTTATGGGCGCCCTGCTGGCGGTAACCGGCATCTTCGGCATGGCGGCGTATTCGGTGAGCAAGCGGCTGCGCGAATTGGGAATCCGCATGGCCCTGGGCGCAAAGAAGAAGGAAGTGCTGCAAGCGGCGCTGGCGAGGCCGTTGAGGTTGCTGGTGATCGGCTCGGCGTCGGGCCTGATATTGGGGCTGCTGGCTACGAAGGTGCTGGCCTATATTGTTTACCAGGCCACGCCGCGCGATCCGTTTGTGCTGGTAGGCGTGGTGCTGGCCATGCTGCTGCTCGGGTTGCTGGCCACGTGGATTCCGGCACAGCGTGCGCTCTCAGTCAATCCATTGACTCTGCTGCGCGAGGATTGAAGTCGGTCGCTGATTCCACAGTTCCACCACTGATCACTGAGCACTGTTCACTGACCACTGTTCTTCTGCGCTACCATGAATCGATGACGTCTGCCCCCACCCACGATCCCATCCTCATCGTCCACGGTGGCGCCTGGGCCATTCCGGCCGATGCCGCTGAAGCTCACGAAGCCGGCGTTCGCGAAGCCCTGGAGACCGGCTACAAGATCCTTGCCCTTGGCGGCTCCGCCCTCGATGCAGTGGAAGCCGCTGTCAGCGTTCTTGAAGACGACCCCACCTTCGACGCCGGGCGCGGCAGCTTCCTCACCTCCGACGGCCGCGTGCAGCTCGACGCGCTGCTGATGGATGGCGGCCGCATGAAAGCCGGCGGCGTGGCCTGCGTCGAGCGCCTCCGCAATCCCATCCAGGCCGCGCGTCTCGTTCTCGAGAAGAGCCCGCACGTCTACTTTGTCGGACCGGGAGCCGAGCAGTTCGCGGCGTCCCACGGCATGGTTCTTATTCCCAATTCTGAGCTTGTCCTCCCCCGCGAACGCGAGCGCCTAGCCGCCGCCCAGGCCCGCCAAGCAGCGGGATTGGCCGACGAAACCTTCTCCGGCCAGCTAGCCGACGACAAAGACCCCGAAACCGCGTATTCAACCAACAACACCGCGGGTGCCCCTGGTCCGGGGTCCCCACGGACAGGTCTTCGTCCGGGGGGTGGAGATCCCTCGCACTTTGGGACCAGGGAGCCAGGGAACTCATCACCATCCCCCACAGAAGACCCCGGCCAGAATTGGTGGGACGACAAGAAACCCGGGAATCCATACGAGGACCCCACGAAGTGGTCGCACGACACCGTGGGCGCCGTAGCGCTGGACGGACACGGCAACCTCGCCGCCGCCACTTCCACCGGAGGCACCCTCAACAAGACGCCGGGCCGCGTCGGCGACTCCTCCCTCATCGGCTGCGGTTGCTACGCCGACAACCTCGCCGGAGCCGTCTCCCTCACCGGCTGGGGCGAACCCATCATGAAACTGGTATTAGGCAAGTGGGCCACCGACCGCGTAGCCGCCGGCTCTGCCCCTGAAATCGCCGCCCGCGAAGCCATCTCGTATCTCTACAACCGTCTAGGCGGCCATGGCGGCATCATCCTGTTAGGCCCCGACGGCCGGTTCGGATTAGCCCACAACACCCCCGCCATGGCCTGGGGATTGGCTACTCCCAGCGGCTTCCAAACCGGGCTGTCGGTATGACTTTCCCTCGCAAGTCGGTAGCCCGGCACTTCAAGCGAGTTTCGCAAGAGGCTATGAGCTAGCTTCCGTCTGGGCTACCATTGCCGCATGTGTTCCCGCATACTGATCGTCCTCTTTCTCGGCATCGGCTTGTCTATCCAATCCCCCGCTCAGATCAAGCACACTTCCATCCCTCTTGGCGACGCCGTCGACGAGGCCCTTGAGAAATCGATGCTCACCGGCACGAATGCGCAACCATTCCATATCCGCATCTCCATCACCGAGCCCGAGAATCCTCAATCTCCTTATCAAGGCACAGTCGAAGAATGGTGGGTATCGAAAGGCCAATGGCGCCGTGAGGTCACCGGCAAAGGCGGCATGCACCAAACAATCGTCGTCGCCAACGGCACTCATACCGAGTCCGACCAAGGAGACTATTTCCCTCAGTGGCTGAAAAACTTCGTGAACGCCGTCTTCGAACCCATTCCCGCAGCTGCTGAAGCCGCCTTCGCCGCCTCCGGCGCTACCATCGACCAGATCACTATGCCCGATGGGCGCAAATCCATGCCCTGCGCTCGCATCAAGCGGAAGGTCGGACATGACCTGACTGCGATCGACTTCTTCTCAAATGTCTGCTTTAACAGCGGGGGGAACCTTCAGTTTTACGGCTTCCCCGGCTATGGCATGGAATTCCATGATTTCCGCCCCTTCGGAAAGACCCTCGTTGCCCGCGAGCTCTCCGACGACCCTGAGTCCGGGACCCACCTCGTCGGGAAAGTCGTCGTTCTCGAAGACGAATCGAAGGCCGACAGCCCCACCCTCTTCGCGCCGTTATCCACCAACGAGAACCGCTTCCGCTCCGTCACTGTCTCCACTCTTGAGCTTGAAAAGATGGTCGCTTCGATTCCACCCATCGCTTGGCCGCCCGTTCGGTCAGGACACACCGAGGGCAACGTCTCCATCTATCTCTCAATCGATACCAACGGAAACGTACGCGAGGACTGGCCGCTCACCGGTGAAAACGGTGAAATCCACGACTTCCTTCGCGACCAAGCCGTTCAATGGAAGCTCAAGCCCGCTGTCGACAGTTCCGGTGCACCCGTTCAAGTCGAAGGAAGCATCAGCTATCACTTCCAAACCCGCATCGGGAAGCCCCTTCCCGTGGTCACTGGTGCCGATATTCAAAAGCAAATCGATAACTGTCCCTACAATCCCACTCTTCGCGCCGGCGTTTTGCCCAGCGGAACTTGGTTCACAATTGAGGTTGGCATCGACCAGAACGGATCGGAAGCAGGCGCGAGTTTCCACGTACCATCAAACGTTCCATGGTCCGTTGTCGCCGGGACCGGAGTCGCAAGTGGGCAGTGCCGATTCAAGCCATTTCTCGAAGACGGGAAGCCAACCTACTACTCCATAAAATTCGTCTTCACCGCGCCCTGACCAGAGGTTCGAGCCGTCGAAATATCGTGCGGCAACCTTGGCGTCTTGCCAACTTGCTACTCCCGCAAAGCGGCAGCTAACCGGCAAACCTGCGAACATACAGTCATGCAGCATCTAGTCCTGGCCTCATCATCCCCCCGCCGCCGCGAACTCCTGACCCAGGCCGGCTTCACATTCCAGGTCCACCCCGCCCACATCCCCGAAGACCCACGTCCCAACGAAGACCCCATAGCCTACGTAGTCCGCCTGGCCCGCGAAAAGGCCGAAGCCGTCTTCGCCATGTTGAACCAGAATTCGACGCAATCCGCCGAGGTCAACGACAAGTGTCAGGGCACGACTTCAGTCGTGCCGCAAGAGACCCAAAATGAACCCCGGGCTTTAGCCCCTGAGGGAAGTCCATCTGACTCCATCGTCGTCCTGGGCGCCGACACCACCGTCACCCTCGACAACCAGATCCTCGGCAAGCCCGAAAACGCAACCGACGCCGCCCGCATGTTGCGCCTTCTCTCCGGCCGCACCCACCGCGTCATCACCGGCGTCGCCGTCGTCACCGCCGCCCACACCGAAGTCGCCGCCGAAGTCACCGGCGTTACCTTCCTGACCTTCTCCGACAAGGAGATCGAAGCCTACATCGCTACCGGCGAGCCCATGGACAAGGCCGGCGCCTACGCCATCCAGGGCCGCGCCGCCCGCTGGATTCCCCGCATTACCGGCGATTACTCCAACGTGGTGGGCCTGCCGATAGCGCTGGTTACTACGCTGCTCGAAGGAGCGAGCTTTTAGCTGTTAGCTTGCAGCTCGGGCCCTCCCGCACCTATTTCCAGGGCCGCTGATTGGCCAAAATCTCACAGCTCGGAATCCGGAGCCAAAGGCTAAAAGCTAACAGCTTCTTTTTCCCCGGCGTACTTCACGGCCTTAGTCGCTCCCGTTCCCACCACCGCAACATTGAACGTGCGCGCCTTCAGCATCCCTGGGAAGCTCCCCTCGCGCGTCCCGACCGTCAGCGTCTTCGCGCCATCGTCCCAGTGGAACGCTATCGTTGCATGAGCGCCATGGGCATACGCATACCCGTCGTTCTGGTCCTCATACAGCACAAAGTCCCCATCCGCTCCGGGATAAATCCGCAACTCAATCGGATCCTCCGCCTTCTCCGTCGTCCACTCCATCGTCGGGCCAAACGGCACAATCGATCCCGCCCGCACAAACAGGGGGAGCTTGGCCAGCGGCGCGTCCGCCTGAATCCGCTTTCCGCCCTCCGTCTTTTCGCCTGTCCAGAAGTCGTACCAGGTCGCCTCCGGCAGATACACCGTCCGCGAAGTAGCGCCCTCGGTCGTCACCGGAGCCACCAGGATCGACGGCCCAAACAAATACTCGTCCCCGGTATTCTGCGCCTCCACATCCTCCCGCCAGTCCATTACCAGCGGCCGCATCAGCGTCCCATGGTTGCTGGTCACCTGCCAAGCTTCCGAGTAGATATAGGGCATCAGCCGATACCGCAGCGTGTCGTAGTCCACCAGGATCTTCTGCGCATCCGCCCCATAGCTCCACAACTCGTTCTCGCTCGGATTCCGCGTTCCATGCACCCGGAATATCGGCGAAAACGTTCCAAACTGGAACCACCGGATAAACAGCTCCCGAAACTTCGGATCGTTCAGATTCCCGCCCGAAATAAACCCGCCAATATCCGTAGTCCAGTACGGCATTCCGCTGATTGAGTAGTTCAACCCCGCCGGAATCTGCCGCGCAAATGTAACCCAGTCGCTCAGCACATCCCCAGACCAGGCCGTGACCCCAAACCGCTGCGCTCCCGCGTAAGCCGACCGCGACAAAATGAACACTCTCTTGTCCTGCGAAGCCGCCTGCTGTCCCTCGCTCACGCCGCCCACATGAAACAGCGGATAGATATTCGCGTACCGCGCGCCCGATCCAATCGCCATCTTGTTCGTCACAAGAATGTTGTCTTCCCGTGCCTCGGTCTCCGGCTCATCCGTGTCCAGCCACCACGCATCCACGCCTTTCGCAAACAGCGCCGTATTCGCGTTCTCCCAATACTGCTTCCGCGCCGCATCGTTCGTCGGGTCGTACAGCGCCTGCCCCACCGGATGAAAACTCGGCTGCGTCGTCTTCGCAATAAACCAACCGTTTTTGTTGAACTCGTCATACGTCGCCGATCCCGGCCTGAAGTACGGCCAGATCGAAACCATCAGATGAAAGTGTTCCTTGTGCAGCGTGTCAATCAGCCCCTGGGGGTCGGGATAGTGCTCGTTCCACTTCATCTCCCCCATCGTGATCCACCAAAACCAGTCCTGCACAATGTTGTCCACCGGAATATGCAGTGCGCGATACTTCGCCGCCACCGTTTCAATCTCCGCCTGCGACTCATACTTGTTCTTGCACTGCCAGAACCCGTAAGCCCACTTGCCAAACAGCGGAACCTCGCCCGTGAGCTCCCGGTACCGCGCAATAATCTGGTCCGGCTCCGGCCCGTAAATAAAGTAGTAGTCCACCCGGTCCGCAACCTCCGCGCTCATGTACAGCCCATGCACAAACCGGTTGTTCACCACGCTCCGCGATGGGTTATTCCAAAAAATCCCATATCCGTTCGTCGACACCAGCAGCGGAACCGCAATGTTCGTGTTCTCCTGCGACAGGTCCACCGTCTCCCCGCGATAATTCCATACGCCCGCCTGGTGCTGCCCCAGCCCATAAAACCCCTCGTGGCTCCCATAAATCGGGAAGGACACTTCCGCATGGAACGTCTTCTCCCCATTCACCTCCACCGGCCGCAAACTCCTGTACCCATCCGTCGTCAGCATCTTTCCGCGCATCCCGCGTCCGGTTGACCCCGGCCCTGTCGCGCCTGCGCCGGTCTCACCCTCCGGCGCAATGTAGTGCACCGCCCCGCTCCCGCGCTCCACCATCACTCGCAGCTTCGCCGTCGACAGAAAAATCGCCCGGTCATCCGAGCTCACCTGGAACTCCGCCGCCGGCCAGTCATTCTTCACTACCACCCAATCCTTCGCGGGCCCAGCCCCCGGGCCCGCATCGCCAACCGGCGCATACGTCACATGCACCAGGTCCTCGGCGTCCACATCCAGCCGCAGCACCCCATCCTTCTGCTGCACCTCAAGCCCCTTGGCCGTCTTTTGAAAACTCACCACCGGATTCGGCGTATTCCACTGCGCCATCGCCCCCGGCGCAACCAATCCCGCCACACCAAACCAAGCCAAAACTCCAAAAAAGACTGGCCGCTTCATCGTGGAATTCCCCTTCTCAATCGCTTTACCAACCCGCACCAGTCTACGCCAGCAAATTCCCATCTCGGCAAACGTTTACAGAAGCGTATTGGAAAACACAATCCCTCCTCGCCTCTTTCGCGTTACACTTCCGTTAACCTCCGGGAAAACAAAACCATGCGAACCTACGCGACCATGCGGTTCACTCTCTTGCTCCTTTTCCTTGCTGCCCCGGCCATCCTCCGCGCTCAATTCCAGCCGCCCACCCCGGAAGAGCTCAGCATGACCGCCGACCCCAATGCCCCCGGCGCCGCCGCTATCTACCTCTATCGCGAAGAAGTTACGGACGACTTCAACCACTTCTGGAGCGTCCACGAGCGCATCAAGGTCCTCACTGAAAAAGGCAAAGAGCTCGCCACCGTCCGCATTCCGTACGAGCACGGATTCGACAATGTCACCGACATCCAGGGCCGCACCATCCACGCCGACGGCACCATTGTCCCCCTCACCGCCAAACCCGCTGACCTCATGGACTTCAAGTCCAAGCTTTTTCAGGTCAACACCGTCGTCTTTACCCTGCCCGCAGTGGAAGTCGGCAGCATTCTGGAGTACCGCCTCAAGGTCCGCTCGCCTGACTCCCGCGTCTCCCAGCCCCACTGGGACATCCAGCAGCCCTTCTTCATCCGCAAGGCCCACTACAGCTTCCATCCCTTCCTCTTGCCCGGCCATTACATCACCGGAACCGACGGGGAAACCCTCACTCGCCTCATGTACTCCGCGCGCCTCGCCACAGACGTCAAAGTCGCTCGCGACGAACGCCTCGACATCTACTCCCTCGACCTCGCCAACATCCCCGCCGTCCCCGTCGACGACTGGATGCCGCCCCTCAACACCCTCAAGTGGCGCGTCGAGTTCTACTACACCAACGCCATTTCCGGGCCCGCCTTCTGGGAAGAGGCCGGCAAGCACTGGGCCAAGCGAGCCGACGAATTCACCAACCCCACCGCCGCCATCAAAACCGCCGTCGCCACTCTCGTCGCGCCCGCTGATACGGACGACCAGAAGGCTCGCAAAATCTACGCTGCCGTGCAGAAGCTCGACAACACCGACTTCACCCGCAAAAAGTCCGAGGTCGAGCGCAAACAGGCCGGCCTCAAAGACATCCACAAGGCGGAAGACGTGTGGAAGCAGCAAAGCGGTTCCGGCGACGACATTGCCCTGCTCTTCATAGCCCTGGCCCGCGCCGCCGGCCTCAAGGTCTATCCCGCGCAGGTCGTCAATCGCGACCGCGCCATCTTCGACAGCCGCTACTACAACACTCACCAGCTCGACGACTACCTGGCCATCGTCTCCATCGATGGGAAAGACGTCTACCTCGATCCCGGCCAAAAAATGTGCCCCTACGGCAATCTGCACTGGAAGCACACCCTTGCCTCCGGCTTTCGCCTCACTGACAAGGAAGCGGCCCCCGTCTCTACCCCCGGCGGCAATTACAAGGCCGCTGTCACCCAGCGTGTAGCCCAGCTCTTCCTCGAACCCACCGGCGACTTGAAAGGCAGCGTCCGTTTCATCATGTCCGGCCCCGAAGCTCTCCATTGGCGCCAGCTCACCCTGCGCAACGATCCCGAAGAAGTCAAGAAGCGGTTCAACGAGTCCATGCAGGACGAATTCCCCGACGGCGTCCAGGCCGACTTCGACCACTTTCTCGCCCTCGACGACTACACCGCCAACCTCATTGGCGTAGTCAAAATCAGCGGCAGCATCGGCACGGCCACCGGCAAGCACGTCTTCCTTCCCGGCCTGTTCTTTGAGTCACGCGCCAAGAATCCCTTCGCCACGCAGGAGCACCGCACCACCCCCATCGACGTGCACTACGCCCGCATCGAGGAGGACGACGTCACCTG
>Ga0302192_10001097_pt1 | contig 16825 bp, 10 predicted proteins | sample II_Bog_E3_2_FD_200230 | JGI IMG/M metagenome (GOLD analysis project Ga0302192, IMG submission 200230) | Peat permafrost microbial communities from Stordalen Mire near Abisko, Sweden - II_Bog_E3_2 | ecosystem: Environmental > Terrestrial > Soil > Wetlands > Peat | place: Sweden: Abisko...
ATGGATGAGTTTAAGGGTGTTCGTGCCGTGAAGGATGCCGGTTTACTTTTGAAGGCAGGGAGCCAATGATGAATTTATTGGCTCCCTGCACTTATCCGGCGCAATTTCAGATTTAATTGATGGCTGTCTTCCAGCCGCAGATTTGAATCGCCTCTGAAATGCGTCCCAAATAATTTTGGATTTGGGAAGGGAATTCTTCAACTCGCAAAGTGTTTTCCCGTATGGAGGGCTGGTGGCTGGTTTTCAACCACCAGTTTGGCATTAATAATCTAAATTGCTTTTTAGCGGCGCAGATGCTTCACTCTTGAAACGTACCCATCAACAAACAATTTGAAACTTCAACTGCCATAGATCCGTCTATCCCGGTTCGACCCGTTTAATCATGAAAGCGACTTCCTGTTTCAATTACGTAATTCTTGGCGTCAGCCTGCTTGTGCCCTGTGCGCGTGCGGAGGTGAAGCTTGCCAGCCCGTTCACCAGCCACATGGTGTTGCAGCGTGACATGAAGGTGCCGGTGTGGGGCACAGCGGAGGCGGGCGAGGATGTGACCGTGGAATTTGCCGGCCAGAAAATTTCCGCCACCGCCGATGCGGACGGCAAATGGCGCGTGGACCTCAACCCGATGGATGCATCGGCGGAGAGCCGGGATTTCACCGTGGCTGGTTCCAAGACGGCCGAGCCCATCGCGCTCGACGATGTGCTGGTCGGCGAGGTGTGGCTCGCGTCCGGCCAGTCGAACATGGTTTTTCCCGTCGCGGGCAAGGGCGGGCCTTATGGCCTGCTCAATGAGGCGGATGAAATCGCCGCCGCCAATTATCCGCTCATCCGGATGTTCACGGGACGCGACACCAAGAATTACGAACCGCAAGCCAGTGTCACCAGCGAGGGCTGGCTCGTGTGCAGCACGAACACCGTGCCGGGTTTTTCCGCCGTCGGCTATCTTTTCGCGCGTAACCTACAGAAGGAACTGAATGTTCCCGTCGGCATCATCACGGAGGCGTCGGGCGCAAGCTGCGCAGAAGCGTGGATTTCACGTGAGGCGCTTGCAGGCAATCAGAATCTCAAGTTCATGCTCGATTCAATCGATGAGAACGAAAAATATTTCCGCGCCGCGCCGGAGGACCGTCCAGCCGTTGCTCCGCTTCACCCGACGCCGATCAACAAGCCCCGCGCTGCCGGCGGCCGTGGTTCGGGCGGCGACCCGGCGCGAGACCAGCATTTTGCAACCGTGCTTTTCAACGGCATGATCAATCCTGTCATCCCCTATGCGATTCGTGGCGTGCTTTGGTATCAGGGCGAGTCCATATGCTGGGGCACGCATGGACTCAACCTTTACGGCGACGTTCAGCGTGCCTTGATCAATGATTGGCGCGGGCGCTGGGGTGAGGGTGATTTTCCGTTTTACCTCGTGCAGCTTCCCGGCCAGCAGAACATCAGCAACAACCCGCGCATCCGCGAGGAGCAGGCCAGCGTGCTGTCGGTGCCGAACACCGCAATGGCCGTGACGATTGACACCGGCGAGGCGAAGAACGTCCATCCGAAAAACAAGGAGCCGCTCGGCGACCGACTCACGCGCATCGCCCTTGCCAACACCTACGGCCGCAAGATCGAATATTACGGCCCGATGTATGACGCCATGAAAGTCGAGGGTGGCGCGATCCGCGTGAGCTTTACCCATCTCGGCGGCGGACTCACGGCGAAAGGCGACTTGTTGAAAGGATTCCAGATTGCCGGCGCAGACCAGAAATTTGTTGACGCTGACGCGAAGATTGACGGCGACACGCTCGTCATCAGCAGCGCCCAAGTAACCGCGCCGATTGCGGTGCGCTATGCGTGGGACGATTATCCCGAAGGCATGGGCTGCAATCTCTACAACGCCGTCGGCCTGCCCGCCGCGCCTTTTCGCAGCGACAGGTGGGACTACCCGATTCCCGGTATCGTGGAGAACTAATTGATCAAACCCAGCATTCCAAACTTAATGAAAGGATTTTACAGTTTCAAAACCTCTCTCACTTCGGTGCTTCTGGGCGTCAGCCTGCTTGTGCCCTGTGCGCGTGCGGAGGTGAAGCTTGCCAGCCCGTTCACCAGCCACATGGTGTTGCAGCGTGACATGAAGGTGCCGGTGTGGGGCACAGCGGAGGCGGGCGAGGATGTGACCGTGGAATTTGCCGGCCAGAAAATTTCCGCCACCGCCGATGCGGACGGCAAATGGCGCGTGGATCTCAACCCGATGGATGCATCGGCGGAGAGCCGGGATTTCACCGTGACTGGTTCCAAGACGGCCGAGCCCATCACGCTCGGCGACGTGCTGGTGGGCGAAGTGTGGCTCGGGTCCGGCCAGTCGAACATGACGTTTCCCGTGTCGGTCAAGCACGCCTATTACGCGGGCGTGACCAACGAGGCGGTGGAAATCGCCGCCGCCAATTATCCGCTCATCCGCATGTTCACGGGCAAATCCACCAAATCGTTCATGCCGCAGTCAACCATCGGCGGCGAATGGCTGGTCTGCACGCCGGAGAACGTGATTGATTTTTCAGCAGTCGGATATTTTTTCGCGCGCGATTTGCAGAAGGAGATCAAAGTGCCGGTGGGCATCCTCACGGAGGCGTTTGGCGCGAGCACGGCGGAGGCATGGATACGCCGCGAGATACTGGCGGCCGACCCGCAATTGAAGCCGATGCTGGACAGCTTTGATGCGAAGGTCGAAAATTTCCGCACAAACCGCCCCGCAATCGTTGCGCCGGCTCCATCGCAGGATGTTTCTGCGACCAATGCCACGGCCGTTGTTTCCAATGCGAATGCATCCGCCGGTGGAACCAATGCCGTGGCTGGCACCCGCAGGCGGCGAGGGGGCGGGGGGCGTGGCGATCCCGTGCAGGACCAACACAACGCGACGGTTCTGTTCAACGGCATGATCAATCCGGTGATTCCCTACGCGATCCGCGGCGTCATCTGGTATCAGGGCGAATCCATCCTCGGAGGCGGCATCCCGCTTTATCCGCACGTGCAGGCGACGCTCATCGCCGACTGGCGCAAGCTTTGGGGCGAGGGTGATTTTCCGTTTTACATCGTGCAGCTCCCCGGCCAGGAAGCGGCCAGCAACAGCCCGAAAGTGCGCGAGGCGCAGGCCACGGTGTTGTCATTGCCGAACACCGGCATGGCGGTGACGACGGACATCGGCGAGGCGCACAATGTGCATCCCAAGAACAAGCAGGACGTGGGCGACCGCCTGTCGCGCATCGCGCTGGCGAATGTTTATGGCTACAAGATGGAATATTCCGGCCCGATGTATGAATCCTCCAAGGTGGACGGCAGCGCGATCCGCGTGAGCTTCTCGCACCTCGGCGGCGGGCTTGTGGCGAAGAACGGCGGGCCGCTTACGTGGTTCCAGATCGCGGGCGCGGACCAGAAATTTGTGGCGGCGGACGCGAAGATTGACGGGGACACGGTGGTGGTGAGCAGCCCCGATGTGCCATCGCCCGTCGCCGTGCGTTATGCGTGGGTGAATTATCCAGTCGGCTGCAACCTGTTCAACGCCGCCGGCCTGCCCGCCGCGCAATTCCGCTCGGACAACTGGTGAACAGTGGAGTCCGAACAAAAATTTTAAATCATGAAAAATAAATCATTGTTTTCCGCCGCTTTGTTTGTGGCGGCCATTGTAACCGGCTGCAGCAGCATCATGCCGCAGCGTCAAACGGCCCGCGAATGGATTGACCCGGACACGGATCACCGCGTCGTGCAGCTTTCGACAGAGCCGGGCAGCGAGAGCCTTTATTTCAACCTGAACCCGTTCACGCCGGATGGCCGGCGGATGGTCATCACCACGCCCAGCGGCATTTCGATGATCAACCTCCAGACACGCGCCGTTGAAAAGATTATCGAAGGGCACGTCAACATCATCATGGTAGGCCACAAGACCGGGCAGATTTATTACGTGAAAAATAAAATCGTGGACGGCGTCACCAACCACGTTGTTTATGCGACCGACCCGGCGACCAAGGCCACCCGCGAAATCCTCACACTCGCGCGCGGCGAATCCGTTTCCGCGGTCAACGCCGATGAAACACTGCTCGGCGGCACCATCACCGAGAACACGGAGACGAACCGCGAGTATTTTGCCGGCGGCCCGAACCGGCTGACCGACATCCAGACCGCCGACCAGCAGCGTGCGAAAAAAGGGCAGATGATGACCGACCGCCTCGCCGCGCGCTATCCCACGTCGCTTTTCTTCTACAACATCGCGACCGGCGAAAAGAAGACCTATGACCGCTGCACCGACTGGCTGAACCACCTGCAATTTTCTCCGACGGACCCCACGCTGCTGATGTTCTGCCACGAGGGCGCGTGGCACAAGGTGGACCGCATCTGGACCATTCGCACCGACGGCTCGGACATGAAGCTCATCCACCAGCGCACGATGGTCATGGAAATCGCCGGGCACGAATTCTGGAGCGCGGATGGCAAGACCATCTGGTATGACCTGCAGACGCCGCGCGGCGAGGATTTCTGGGTGGCGGGCTACAACGTGGAGACCGGCGCGCGGACGTGGTATCATTTGCAGCGCAACGAATGGGGCGTGCACTTCAACGTCTCGCCCGATGGAACGCTCTTCTCCAGCGACGGCGGCGACGACAAAATGGTTGCGCACGCGCCCGACGGGAAATGGCTGTATTTGTTCCACCCCGAAATCAACATCGACAAATCCGCCGACACCATCAACACGACGAACCTGATCCGGGCCGGCGCGTTCCATTCCGAGCGGCTGGTGAACATGGCCCAGCACGATTATGCGTTGGAACCGAACGCGATGTTTTCGCCGGACATGAAGTGGCTGATCTTTCGCAGCAACATGAGCGGCGCGAACCAGGCCTACGCCGTGGAATTGCAGCGCGCCGACGGCAAACCCGGCTATCAAAGCACGCCGCCCACGGATTTTTATTGATGAGTTGGGAGCGCGCACGTCTCGCGTGCATGTTCGGGCGTCACGCCCGAACCTTCGTCACTCAATGAAGTTCTTCTTCAGGGAAACGTCCCGCCTCGAACCGCCTCCGAGGTGCTTCTCGAGGGAAACGTCGAGGGTCGCGAGGGCTCGCGAGGCGTTTGAAAAGGAAACATTGGCTTTTGAACCGGCTCCATTGCCCGGCGCGAGGCCTCCGGAGGCCTTGACGAGGGGTAAATTGCCCTTTTGACGGCCTCGCGAGGCCTCGCAACCGCCTCCGTTGCCCTTTCAAAGGGCAAAAGAGCCCTCGCCGAGGACTCCCTACCCCTCCGCGAGGGCTGTGTTCCCTCGGAAAGTTCCTCGTTTCCCTACGCAACCACCTTTTTTGCAGCAGGTTGCGCTGGCTTTGCCCCGTTTGGCGGCGTCGGGGGTGCTGTTGTAATAGGCCAGGTCGGCCATCATCATCTCGTTGCCCACCACATCGGATTGGGCCGGGCAATCTCCCCGCTCACGCGAGTTAGGAAGCTTACAGAGAAGGAATTGTTTTGCGCCACGAATCCAGCCGGTTTTCCATCCCGATTTTAGCGAGATAATCCTGGTTCAAGCAGGATTTTTCCCCGGCAGCCTCATGTTCCAGCGCGTTTGCCACATGAACGGCGGTGAGCGGGCTGAAGTGTTGGTGCGCGCTTTTTTCCGGTGAATGGTGGAAGGCGACGGCTTCAACCATCGTGGCGGGCAATCCCCAAAGTCCCAGCAAATAGGCGGCAAGTTCGGCGTGGGTGGTGCCGAAAATCTCCCTTTCAACCTCCTGCAACGGGACATGATTCGTGGCCGCGAGAGACAGGGCGTTTTGGAATTCTCCCGGCAGGCTGTCCGCAAGCATGAGCTTGCCTATGTCGTGCAGCATCCCGGCGGTGAAGGCGGCTTCGACGTCGGCGGCAACGGCGTCTTCGGCCTGCATGATCGCCCGGGCGCTGTTGGCGCATTTCATGAGGTGCGACCACAGGGCGTCCACGGAGAAATTTTTCATCCGGGACGGCGTGAAACTTTGGAAGACATGGGCGGAAAGCGCGAGGGAACGGACGGTGTTCAGGCCGAGCTGCTGGACGGCCAGGCCGGGGTCATGGATTTTGACCGGCGACCCGATGGATGCGGAGTTGGCCACCTGCAAAATCTTAGCCATGAGACCCGGGTCCTTGATGATCAGGTCGTTGATCCTGTGCAGCGGACGGTCGGGCGATTCAATCGCCTGCATGATTTCGAGGTAGATCTGGGGAAAGCTGGGCAAAACACGGAGCCGTCCGGCGATGGCCTTGAGTTTTTCATCCTTGAGATAGGCGTCCAGCCCGCCGATGCGCGCCAGCGTAGCCTTGAGCGTTTTCGTATCAACCGGTTTGTGGATGAACTGGTGCGTGGATTTAAGGGCGTCGGCGGCTTCTGCCTGGTCGCTGATGCCGGAAATGATGATGCGGGATATTTGCGGATGGAGTTTGCGGACCTCGTTCAGCAGTTCGATGCCGTCCATGCCGGGCATCCGCATGTCGGTCGCGATGACATCGAAGCCGGATTGTTTCAACAACTCCAGCGCGGCCCTGCCACCCGACGCCGTCTTGACCACCCACTGGTCAAGTTCCTTCTTGAGCATGATTTCATACAAATCGCGCAGTAACTCCACATCGTCCACGAACAATATTCGTTTCATCTTGTCCCTTATGGCCAAAAACCTGTCACCACTTTAGAAAATTGAACGAGGCAGCGGTTCGGGACTGGAACCGTCGGTGACCAACGAGACGACGGTGTCGGCGGGGTGGCTTTGCCGGTCGAGGCCGGTGACGCGCACGGTGCCGTCCGCATTTTGCGTCCAGGCGAGCGGTTTGCGGGTGAACAGGTCGAAGCAGCCGGTGACTTTTTGCGGGACGGACGGCGTGATGATTTCCGTGCCGGTGTAGCCGGGCAGAATGTGGATGAAGTATTTGCCGGGCTTGAAGGTGAAGCCGTATTGGCCGTCCACCGGATTCCACGGGCCGCCGCGCGTGCCGTAGATGCTGTCGCCGACAACGGCCAGCCACGTGCCGAAATGCCGGAGCAGCGCGGCGTGGGTCGCGGGAATGTCTCCGTGCCGGTCCGGCCCGAGGTTCAAGAGCAGGTTGCCGTTGCGGATGACCGCGTCCACGAGAAAGCGCGTGAGCTGGTCTTCGGTCATCAGGTTTTGCCGCGCGTTGAAGCCCCAGGTGATCTGGTTCAGGTTCAGGCATTTCTCCCAGTAATTGGTGCGCACGGGGCCGGTGATTTCCTTCCCGCCTTCCTCGGGCAGGACGTCGCCGAGCCAGCCGGCGCGGTTGTTGCAGATGACCGCCGGGGAATATTTCCTGGCAATGCCCATGAGACCGAGCGGCCGGCCGGACTCGTCGGCGTCGCTGTTTTCAGCGGCCACGGGCCAGGCGTTGGCGGGGTCGCGGTATTGTCCGGGCTCCCAGAAAAACGCGGCGTCGCGGTCCGAACCCTTTTGCGCGAGCCAGCCGCCGTCCCAAAAGACATAATCGAACGGCCCGTAATTGCGGAACAGCGTGCGCATCTGCTCGTAGACTTCGTTCTTCATCATCGTCGCGTTGTCCTTGTGCCACGCCGCCGTCGAATAGTTCCAGCTGTTTGGGGCGCAGTTCGTGCCGGTCACGTCGTAGTAACCCGGATAGCGCCAGTCAATCGGCGAGAAGTAAAGCCCCACGCGCAGGCCGGCCGCGCGACAGGCCCGGACGTATTCGGCGTAAAGATCCCGGTGCAGCGTCTGCACGCTCGTGAAGGCGTTGGTGAACTTGCTGTCGAACAGCGCGAAGCCGTCGTGATGCCGCGCGGTGAGGCACATGTATTTCATGCCGGCATCCTTGGCGAGCTGCGCCCACGCGGCGGGATCGTAATCCTTGGCGTCGAAATAAACGCCGTCGCCCTGGTCGTAGGCGAACTTGCGATACACGTCAACCGGGGTGGCGGCATTCTGCATATACCACTCGCCCCGCGCGGGCACGGCATAAAGCCCCCAATGGATGAACATCCCGAACTTTGCGTCCAGATACCATTTCATCGTGGCGTCGTCCTGCTGGCGGACGCCCATATCGGTCTGCGGTTCACGCGCGGCGGCGGTCAATGCTGCCAGCACACCCAGGAGAAAAATCAAATTACGCTTCATGGTTTTGAGTAGGGATGATCAACCCTTCAGTTTCCGTTCCAGTATCTCGCCGACGAGCGCGGGGTTGGCTTTGCCTTTGGAAAGTTTCATCACGTGGCCTTTTAGCGAATTGAGCGCGGCCAATTTGCCGGCCTTGTAATCGGTCACGGGATTTGGATTCGCAGCAATCGCCTCGTCGCAGAATTTTTCAATCGCGCCGGTGTCGCTGACTTGCGCGAGGCCTTTTTCTTGAACGATTGTCGCCGGAGATTTTCCGGTCTCAAACATTTCAGAAAACACTTGCTGCGCGGCGGCGCTGCTGATGGTTTTAGCTTCGACAAGGCCGACGAGTTCAAGCAACGCCTTTGGTTGAAACAACAAGTCTGAGAGCGTAAGAAGTTTCCACCCACCGGCGGCAACTCCAATCGAAAGACTCTCGTTAGCTGCAAGTTTAACATTTTCTCCAAATTGTGTGTCTTCTGCAATTTGCTTCGCGATAAAGTCATTCCTCTCCGTCAATTTTGCGCGCAGATTGTTTATGACCCAGTTCGCCACTGCTTTGGGATTCTTTGATTGCTTGGCGACGCCTTCAAAATAATTTCCGAGCGGCACGTCGTTCACAAATGTTTCAGCATCCGGCGGGGGCAACTGATACTCGCGCATGAAACGCTGCTTGCGCGCGAGCGGCAATTCCACCACGCGCGACTTCACTTCGGCGAGCCATGCGTCCGTCGGCGCGAGCGGCATCAGGTCGGGATCGGGAAAATAACGGTAGTCGTGCGCGTGCTCCTTCGTGCGCATTTCATCGGTGATGCCAGCCTCGTCGTCCCAGCGACGCGTGGATTGGATTAGTTTTTCGCCGCGCTTCACGGCGGCGATCTGGCGCGCGATTTCATATTCCGCAGCGCGGCGCACGCCGGAAAAACTGTTCATGTTCTTGATTTCAATCTTCGCGCCAAGTTCCTTCGTGCCGACGGGACGGACGGAAATGTTCACGTCGCAGCGCACCATGCCTTTTTCCATGTCGCAATCGGACACGTTGCTGTAGATCAAAATGTCCTTGAGCGCGTTGAGATATTCATAGGCCATGTCCGCGCTCGTGATGTCGGGCTCGGAAACGATTTCCATGAGCGGCACGCCGGCGCGGTTGAAATCCACGCCGCTGTTGCGGTCGAAGTGCGTCAGCTTGCCGACATCTTCTTCGAGATGCGCACGGGTGATGCGGACGCGGCCCATGCCGTTCGTCGAACCCGCGCCGGCGAATTCAAATTCGACAAAACCATTTTGGGTTGAAGGTTTGTCGTATTGCGTGAGCTGGTAATTTTTCGGCGCGTCGGGATAAAAATAACTTTTGCGGTCGAACTTGGCGAAGCGCGGGATTTCGCAATTGAGCAAGTAGCCGGTCAACACCGTGAGCCGCAGCGCCTCGTCGTTCGGCACGGGCAGCACGCCGGGCATTCCGAGGCAGACGGGACAGACATTGGTGTTCGGCTCGGAACCATATTGGTTCGCGCAACCGCACCACATCTTGGATTTCGTTTTAAGCTGGACGTGCGTTTCCAGTCCGATGACGGCTTCGTATTCCATTGCGCGGACATTTTAGCCACAGATGGAACACGGATGAAACACAGATTTTTCCGCCGGGATAATTTAAAAATCACGCCGATGCCGGATTAATTCCGGATTGGACGGGCACGGTTTTGGTGCGCTTGCGCGAGATCCATTGCTGGAAAGATTCGAGGTAAAGATAAACCACCGGCGTGATGAAGAGCGTGAGGCATTGGGAAACGATTAGTCCGCCGACGACGGCGAGGCCGAGAGAGCGCCGCGATTCGCCACCCGCGCCGAGTCCGAGCGCGATGGGCAGCGTGGCCATGAGTGCGCACATGGTGGTCATCATGATGGGGCGGAACCGAAGCAGACAGCCCTCGTGAATCGCGTCGGAGGCTGATTTGCCATGCTCGCGCTGCGCGTTGATGGCGAAGTCAATCATCATGATGGCATTTTTTTTCACGATGCCGACAAGCATGATGAGGCCGACATAACCGTATATATTGAGGTCGGCGTGTGAAACCAATGAGTAGAAAAAGGCCTTTATATTTTGAGGATGCGTCAGATCATAAAGAGTGTCCTTGCTACACCAGCTATAAATAATCAATGTTATCAACGCGCCGAATCCAGCCGAGGGGAGGCCCGACAAAATCGTGAGCGGATGGATGAAGCTTTCGTATAGGATTCCGAGGATGATGTAGATGACGATGATGGAAACAATGAGCAACGCAAGGAGTCCCGCCTGCGACGATTGAAAAACCGCCGCAGCGCCTTGAAAACTTCCGGTAATGGATGCGGGCAGGTGCATGTCAGTTTCGATTTTTTGTAATTGTCCGACGGCAGTTCCGAGCGACACGCCTGGAGCGAGGTTGAAGGAGATGGTCACCGATGGCAACTGGCCGACGTGCGAGATGCTCGTAGGGCCGACGGTGCGCGTCAATTTTGCGACAGAGCTCAACGGAATCAGTTTGGTTGTGCCGTTGGTGCCGGTCGCTGAACTGGTGATATACAATTGCGCGAGGGCTCCGGGGTCTAGCTGGAATTGCGGCAAAACCTCGAAAACGACCCAGTATTCGGCCACATCAGCGTAAATCGTGGAAGACTGCCGCTCGCCATAGGCGTCGTAGAGGCCGTTTTCAATCTGCTCCGCCGTGACGCCGAGAGCGGAGGCCTTGTCGCGATCAATCTGCACGTTGACCTGCGGCGCTGCGATTTGCAGATCGGTCGTCACATCCTGAAAACCGGGTTCGTGCGACAGCTTGTCCGTCAATTTTGGCGCCCAGTTAAAAAGTTCCTTAACGTCAGTGTCCTGCAAACTGTATTGGTAAAGCGCCTTGCTCGACATGCCGCCGACACGGATGAGCGGCGGGTTTTGCATATAGACGTTCATGCCCGGAATCTGCGCGAATTTGGGGCGCAATTCCTGGATGATCTGGTTCGCGTTCAATTTCCGCTGCGAAGGATCTTTAAGGCGGAAAAACATCCGGCCATTGTTCAAGACCGACGAGCCAGTGCCGGCGCCAACGGTGGAAATGAAACCGTCAACATTTGAATCGGCGGCGACGATTTTCATTATGGCAAGCTGGTGCGCGCGCATCGCGTCGTAGGAAATGTCCTGTGACGCCTCGGTTGTGGCCTGAATCCGGCTGGTGTCTTCGTCGGGGAAAAATCCCTTGGGAATCACGACGAACAAAAACACCGTCGCGACGAAAATCGCCAGTGACACAAACATCGTCAGCCCGCGATGGCGCATGACAATCAGCAATGTGCGGTCATATTTGTCCCGAAACCCATCGAAGAAACGCTCGAAAAAATTGTAAATATTCCCGTGCTTTTTCTCCTTTTCCGAATGCACGAACCGGCTGCACATCATTGGCGTCAGCGTCAGCGAAATGAAACCAGAAATCAAAACCGCCACTACAATCGTCACGGCAAATTCGTGCAGCAACCGGCCCAGCAGTCCGCTCATGAACAAAATCGGGATGAACACCGCCGAGAGCGACAGTGTCATTGAAATGATTGTGAAACCGATTTCCTTTGAGCCGTTTAGCGCGGCCTCCATCGCTGGTTCGCCCATTTCCATGTGGCGCACGATGTTTTCGAGCATGACGATGGCGTCGTCCACGACGAAGCCGACGCACAACGTCAGCGCCATGAGCGAAAGATTGTCGAGGCTGTAATTGAGCAACGCCATTGCCGCGAACGTGCCGATGATGGACATCGGCAACGCGAGGCTGGGGATGACTGTTGCAGAAAGATTCCGCAGGAAAATGAAAATGACCATGATGACGAGGCACACGGCAAGAAACAAAGTATGTTCAACGTCCGACACCGATTTGCGGATGACCAACGATCGGTCAATGACCACGTCGAGTTTCACCGCCGCCGGAACCACGTTGCGGAATTGAGGCAGCAATTTTTTGATGTTGTCCACCACTTCAACCGTGTTCGCACCCGGTTGTCGCTGGACGGCCAGAATGACGGCGGGGGTGCTGTCAACCCACGCCTCCGCCTTGTCGTTTTGCACGCTGTCGAGGACGTTGCCCAATTGCTGAAGCCGGATTGGATTGCCGTTGCGATATGCGACAATCATCGGGCGAAAATCAGCCGCCACTTTGAGCTGGCCGCTCGCCTGCACGACAAACGCCTGATGCTTTCCGTAAAGCGTTCCAAGCGGCTGATTCACGTTGGCCGCCTCGACCGCCTGCTCGACTTGATCAATGCCGAGTCCGTAAGCCGCAAGTTTGTTCGGGTCAACTTGAATGCGAACTGCGTATGGCTGCGCGCCAAAAACACCGACTTGAGCGACGCCGTTGATTTGCGAAATCTGCTCCGCGAGAAGATTTTCCGCGTAATTATCCACGTCCGACATCGGCAGCGTTGTCGATGACATTGACAGAAAAATGATCGGCGAATCCGCTGGATTTACTTTTTGATAAGTCGGCGGCGATGGCATGTTCACCGGCAATTGTTTCGCCGCTTTTGCAATTGCCGCGTTCACGTCCTCCGCCGCCGCGTCAATGTTGCGGTCGAGCGAGAATTGAATCGTGATTGACGCCGAGCCGACCGAGCTGACGGACGACATGTTGTCCACACCCGCGATGGTGGAGAACTGTTTTTCCAGCGGCGTCGCCACCGCCGAAGCCATCGTTTGAGGACTCGCGCCAGGCAAACTTGCCGAGACCTGGATCGTCGGATAATCCACGCTCGGTAAATCGCTGACGGGCAACTGGCGAAAACCGACAAGGCCAAAAAGCAAAATACCCGCCATGACCAAAGTGGTCATCACAGGCCGGCGGATGAAAAGTTCGGGAACGCTCATGGCGCGTTTGTGCTCGAAGCTGCGACGGCGCTTTTGACCGTAACTTTCATTTTGGGTGCCAAACGCAATTGACCGTCGGTCACGACTGTTTCGCCGGATTTCAATCCCGTTAGAACAACCGTCTTGTTGTTGAATGTGATTCCGGTTTGCACCGGCCGCATTTCAACCGTTTGATCCGCTTTGACGACATAGATGAAATCGCCGTTTTGTCCCGTTTGCACCACCTGTGACGGCACGACAACCGCATTCGTCAATTCCGACAGCGTCAGCGTGACGTTCACAAATTGTCCCGGCCATAGTGCATCGTCCTCATTTGGAAATGTCGCTTTCAGCAGGATCGTCCCTGTCGTTTCATCCACGGAATTGTCCACAAAAGTCAGTTCGCCCTGCGACGGCGGCCCGTCCATGTTTTCAAATGTCGCCTTTACCGCGAGCGCCTTCCCGCGCATCTGTTTTTTGATTTCCGGCAGGTATTGCTCCGGTACCGCGAACTGGACGTAAATGGGATGAATCTGGTTGATTGTCAGCAACACATCGTCGGGTGCCTTGACGACATTGCCGGCGAAAGCCAGCAGGCTGCCCGTTTTGCCATCAATCGACGAACGGATCTGGCAAAATTCCAGGTTCAAGAGCGCGTTGGTGATGGCCGCCTTGTCCGCCGCCACCGTGCCGGTCGCCGCATCGCGGCTGGCTGTGTCCGTGTCAAATTGATCCTGCGAAATAATTTTGGCCGCGAGCAACTTTTGATCGCGCGAATAATTGGCCTTTTGATATTCCAACTGCCCGGAGTCGCGTTCGAGATTGGCGCGCGCTTGGTCGAGCGCCGCCTGCGACGGCCGCGGATCAATTGTGAACAGCAAATCGTTCGATTTCACCTCCGAGCCTTCCTTGAAATGCACCTCGCTGATGATCCCGCCGATTTGCGAATGAATCGTCGCTGTTGAAACCGGCATCACATGTCCGACGGGCGGCGGGTCGATTTGCACCGGCAGATTGGTTGTGTATGCCTGCGTTACCAGAACGGGCGCGCCCGCGACCGGATTGGTTTTTTTTGCCGAGCAGCCGACGGCCAGCATCACCACAACCACAGCGGCGGTTGCCGGAATCAAAATGGATTTTTTCATGCCGTTATTCATTTCGCAAAATTGATTTTGACCCTCTGCGCGTTCATGGGCCGGAAGGCTGCGGCGAATTGCTTCAAAAACGCGGCGTGCGCCTTCTGGAATTTAGGGTCGTCAATTGGCCGGCCCATGATGAATCGCGTCAGTTGTGGAAATGCCATCGGATACATGGTCAGCGACTGCATTGCCAGCGCCAGATGCCGTGCGTCAAACTCGGCTGAAACTTCACCGTGTTTCTGCCGTTGGCGAAGGCGTTTCACCCAGTCCATCGCCAGCGCGCGCCGCTCCTTTTCGTCGATCACCTTTTGCCCGTCGCTTTGCAGCGCCTCCCATTCGAGGAGTCGGATCCAGTCGGCATCGGCGCAAGCTGTCTTGAACCAGAACGGCAGCCGGACTGCGGGGTCGCTGGACAGGTTAAGCCCCCATGAGCGACGTTCGGCGATTTTCTGTTGAAGGACCGCGCGAAACAATTTTTCCTTGTTGCCGAAATAATGGTAGAGCATCCGCTTGTTGATAGCCGCCTGGCGTGCAATCACATCCACGCGCGCGCCTGCGAATCCCTTTGCGGCGAACTCCTTGAGCGCGGCGGACAGGATGCGCTCGCGCGAACGTTCGGCATTGCGCGGCGGTGTGTTTTCGGCCCTGGCGGATCTCGTCATGCGTCGTCATAAGTAACCATCAAGTTACTTTAAACGCAAGCCCATATTTGTTCAATCTGCGGACGGCGGGTTTGAGCCGGAGATCTCTTTCCGGGGGTTGGTTTCCTCGTTCAAACTGGGGGTTTCTCCTGATGCCACAATGTATTCTGCTCATACGCATGAGCGGCTTTCAAAAGCATTTCCTCGCCGAACGGCTTGCCTAGCAGTTGCAGGCCGATGGGCAGTTTGGGTGACTTGGTGAACCCGCACGGAATGCTGATGCCGCAAATGCCTGCAAGGTTGCATGAAATCGTGAAAATGTCGGACAAATACATCTGCAACGGGTCGTTGGATTTTTCTCCAATTTTGAACGCTGCCGTCGGCGAAGTCGGCGTGACGATGGCATCCACCGTTTCAAACGCCCTGAGAAAATCGTTTCGAATTAAGGTGCGGACCTTCTGGGCGCGCAGATAATATGCATCGTAATATCCGCTGCTCAAAACGTAGGTTCCCAAAATTATTCTCCGTTTCACTTCCGCTCCAAAACCCGCGCCTCGCGTCCTGCTGTAAAGTTCCGTCGGATCGTTCCCGTCAATCCGCGCGCCGTAACGGATGCCGTCGAAGCGTGCCAGGTTTGCCGAGGCTTCCGCCGTCGCAATAATATAATAAGTTGCGACTGCATAATCTGTGTGCGGCAGGGAAATCTCCACGATTTCTGCGCCGAGATTCTGAAATTTTTTGACGGCGGCGTCCACGGCGGCCTTCACTTCCGCGTCGAGCCCCCCAATCATGTATTCCTTCGGCAGGCCGAGTTTCAGACCTTTGATTTTTCCGTCGAGCGCGGCAATATAATTCGGAACGGGCTGCGGCACGCTTGTCGAATCCCGCAGGTCAACGCCGCTCAATACGCCGAGCAACGTCGCCGAATCATGGACGTCCTTGGTGAACGGCCCGATTTGGTCCAGTGACGACGCAAACGCGACGAGTCCATAGCGTGAAATGCGACCGTAGGTGGGCTTCAGGCCGACACAGCCGCACAACGCCGCCGGCTGGCGGATGGAGCCTCCGGTATCTGTTCCCAAACTGGCGATGCACTCGTCCGCCGCGACCGCCGCCGCCGAGCCGCCGGACGACCCGCCGGGAATTCGCATGGTGTCCCATGGATTGCGCGTGACGCCGAACGCGGAATTTTCCGTGGAGCTGCCCATTGCGAATTCATCCATGTTCAGGCGGCCAAAAACTATTGCGCCGGCCGATTTTAGTTTTTCAATTGCCGCGGCGTCATACGGCGAAATGAATTTGCCCAGGATTTTTGAGCCGCAGTTGAGCGGCTGGTTTTTGACGGCGAGAACATCTTTGATGGCGATGGGAATTCCCAGCAACGGTTTTTGAACGCCAGCGGAAATGTCCTTGTCCGCCGCGTCCGCCTGTGCGAGCGCGTCGGCGGCATCGTGGCTAATGAAGGCGTGGATATTGCCGTCCACGCGTTCAATCTGGTCGAGGCACGACTGCATGGCTTCGCGTGCGGAGACTTCGCGGCCTGCGAGTTTGGCGGCGAGTTTGGAAATGGTGAGTTGGTTTAACATGCGTTTCAAGTCGCAGTTTTTATATCTATTGGTTTGGGTGGTTGCATTTGGATTTTTTCACCCGGCCACCGTCCCAGCAGAAAATCATTCAGCCGGTAGGCGGCCGGGGCGTAGGCAAATGAGGCGATGACATCCACGAGATAGTGATAGCGCAAATAGAGGGTTGCGCAACACATGAGCGCGACGTAAACCAGCGCGGGCATGAACGCCTTTTTGCGGTAGCTGAACAAATAAAGGCTCAGGAGCAGGGGAATGCCGACATGCAGCGATGGAAAACAATCATAGCCGACCCGCCCCACGCGCATGATGTAATCCACTCCGCGGATTACCTGGTGTCCGTTCAGATCACTGGTGTATTGATCGGCAAAAAATTCGTCTGGGCCAATGGCTGGCACCAGCAAATAACTGATGATGGCCATCAACATGAGGGTGAGGTAGCCCATCATGATACGTCGAAATGCTTTCGCCTCTTTTGCCAGGTAGAAATACAAGGCGACACCCGGCA
>Ga0302192_10001107_pt1 | contig 16770 bp, 8 predicted proteins | sample II_Bog_E3_2_FD_200230 | JGI IMG/M metagenome (GOLD analysis project Ga0302192, IMG submission 200230) | Peat permafrost microbial communities from Stordalen Mire near Abisko, Sweden - II_Bog_E3_2 | ecosystem: Environmental > Terrestrial > Soil > Wetlands > Peat | place: Sweden: Abisko, Stordalen...
GGAAAGTAGTGATGTTTTGCGCGATATCGCTCCAGCCCCTTACCTGTATATGAAAGCGCCTCATGGCTTCCAGTGCATCCATCTCGCTGTTTTCAGGAGTTATGGAGGCATAATCCGGGTCCCAGGTATGGTGGTTTTGTATCGTCGTTATTTCCCGGGTAAATTGGGTATTCACCACATATTTGTGAAAATCCTGCGGCGAATAAATGTAAAAGGTAGCTAATGGCATGGGTACGTCCCTCCCTGGTTTTAAATATTTTACGATCTATTAATTCATAGTACGTTCTTCTTTCCGGTATTCTTTTCGCATCGCTTCGGTAATGTCGGCAAGGCGTATATATCGGTCATCTCTCGAAATAGATTGCAGCGTCGCGTAATGGATAATATTCAGTATTGCGGCGCCATTTAATTCATATTTGTCGGCGATGGTTTTTAAATTGATGCCCGGTTCAGGCCGGTAGGCGGCTGGTAATGCTTTTTCCCATAATTTCAGCCGCTCATCAGCGTTTGGAATAGTGAAATGGATAGTAGCATGAAAGCGCCGGAGGAAAGCTTCGTCCATATTGCTTTTCATATTCGACGCCAATATGACCAATCCCGGGAAATCTTCGATCCGCTGCAACAGGTAACTTACCTCCTGGTTGGCATACCTGTCATGCGAGTTCTGCACATTGGTGCGTTTGCCAAAAAGGGCATCGGCCTCGTCAAAAAATAATATCCAGTTTTTATTTTCAGCTTTCGCGAAAACCTTCTCCAGGTTTTTTTCCGTCTCCCCAATATATTTGCTCACTACTTGCGAAAGGTCCACCCGGTACACATCCTTGTTTAGGTGACTGCCAAGCAATGACGCGGTGAGGGTTTTTCCCGTTCCGGAAGGCCCGTGAAAGAGCGCCCTGTAACCAGGTTTTATTTTACGCTTCATTATTTCATCCTGCATCAGGGTTTCATTATGGCGTACCCAAACAATAATATCATTCAGCTGGTTTTGCGTGTGGTTGTTAAGCACCAGGTCATCCCAGGTCATTGCGGTGGTGATTTTTTTTGCCGGGAAATCAGGACTGAATTTTGGCGCCGTCTCCATCCCTGTAACCAGGCGGTTGATCCATTCCTGGTCGGGGACCAAACGCCCGCTCATCGGCGGTTCCCCCTCTTTTACCGTTTCAAGCGACAGAATTGCATGTTTTACAATCGTCCCTTCTGTCAGGAATTGTTGAATGTGACACCTTTTTTCGAGGTCATTGCCGGCAATGATAAACTGCGCGGTTTCGCCGGTAGGCAACAGGCCCCGATGATTGGTTCCTCTCACACCGCCAAATTCTGGAAAATCCCCACCCTGCGGCATAGCCTCCCTGATCACCTCGTCATAAAAATTGGGGTAGATATGCGGAATATAAGCGATAAGGAAAATGACACACTCCTGGGGTGTTAAATGGCTCTTGTATTTATCAAATTCTTCAATAATGATATCAGTTAAAGCCGTCAAGTCCCATTGGGTGGTAAAATCCTTCTGGATAATGGCTTTAAGATAACCGGTAAACGGCTGAATATTTGTTTCAATATTTTTGAGCATTGATGATCATTTTTAAGGTGACGGGGTGTATGTTTTTGGGTTAAATGAACTGTCGAATTGACGCACTAAACGGGTTGGATTGCCGACATCGGGATTCGACATGACATTGTTGTCAATGTCATCTTCCGACATGGGCACTTTCCTGGTTGGATTATAATAATCGCTTTTAGCGCGGTATGCCCAGTATTCTGTCCATGCTTTCCACTTTAATAATTTTAAGTCCGCCGGTTTTTTGCCATCAATAGGCCTTTGTGATTTTAAAGCTGCGGCGTATTGCGTAGCGGTTGCGCTGTGCTGAGAAGCCTGGTAGGCATGAACACCCTCATGAAGCAGGGTGCTTTCGTTCACCCAATTCAGGTTAATACCGTCCAGGCGGATCTCATCTCCTGAATAGTCGTCCTCCCCGTGAACAAGACCGGTAAATGCATAGCATTTAATTTTACCCGCGCCCATTTTATCGCGCAATGTTTTAACAGCCCCTTTAATATAGTCCTGCTGGCCGTAATTGCTGCCTGCAAGCATGTTTTTTTCAAGTGCCTGGATAACCTGTTCAGCTTGCGCCAGGCAGGGGGCCGATTCGGTTGCATCCAGCGCCCGGTGCCGCTGGACCGCCGGTTTTTGTGCGCCTTGCTGAATCACGTGTGTTAATTCATGCGCCAGCAAGCGTTGGCCGGATTCCGTTGCAGGCGCGAATTGATTATTGTTGAAAACAATGTTATTTCCTGTTGTGTAAGCCAGCGCATTGATTGATTGGGCTGATTTTGCAGCGATTGCATCATTATGGATGCGTACGTTTGAAAAGTCGTGTCCAAAACGCGGTTCAAAAAAATTCCTGCTGCTTTCGGGCATTGGCTGGCCTGTGGAACTTAACGAGCTAACGTAATTATCCAGTTCATTGCTGCCCGGCACCTCACCTTCACCGGCTTCTTTACGATGCACAAACTTATCTCCCTCTTCGCAGGACTGGCATTTGCGCTGTACTGCATTGTTGGCAGGTTTAAAGAAAGTATTTTGATGCACAGAATTATCAGTCATTCGTAAAACCTTATCAGCCATATGATCAGCTTCCTGCTCATAAATATCATTAGGCTGGCTAACAGTGAGTTTAGGCTGAAAAAAGGCCTTGCCACTGTTCCCAGCGCTTGCGTGATGATTGTTTTTTATATTTTCTTTATCTGTGTGCATTTTATGCGGTGTGCTTAATTCGTTCATTTACCGGAAAATAGCCTTTCTGCTAGGGTGACGCTGGTGGCGGCATCGGACGCATCTTCGTTTTCCAGGTATCAATTCCGTTCAGTATAAAATTAAAGCGCTTTGGCGACCGCGCTTGCAGGGTAGCCTTTGCATAAACAAAGGCCGCAATGCTCTCGGCAAAGTCTTCGCCGGGGCCGCCTGCTACTGAATATTCAGTTATAGGTTGTTCTTGCCATTTCGGGTCATTCCAGTTAGCAGGTTCAATTTTGAATTGCGCCGGCGGGGCCGTATTGCTGCTGATGGCCGTTTTAACAGCGGGCTGGCCTATATCATACAAAGCAGCCGCAGTGGTTCCAACCCATCCAACGGTACTGTTAAAATTATCCAGCGCCTTTGAATCTGCTGCATTGGCAGCTTCGGCTATGCCGTGGCCTAGTTCATGCGTTATATTTTCTTTCAGATTTTGATTTTGGCTTACGTAAGGAGTTGGAGCGCCGGATGTACCACCCGATGAACCGATTGCAATGCCAACATGAGGATACTTCCCCTGTGCATTGCTCCTGGCCACCGGAAAACCATGGTTGCCCGTGTATGCCTTGTAAATTGTAAGATTTCCGGCTCCAAAAGAAGCACCCACATCGCTATTCGGAACACTGGTGCCTGCATCATTAATATCATAATACATTTCATAAAATATAATTTTCTGAATGGTCGGGATAGCCCCAAAACTGCTGGCGACATCTTCAATGGCTTTAATAATAGTTGAATATTGCTCCGATGAAGCACCCGGGTCCCATTCCGCCCAGTTGGGTATAGTTGGTAACTTTGAATTTCGCCCGGTCAATCCGCCTTCCTGTTCCTGCTTTGTCCCGTTATGAACATCCTGAACACCATAATTATTCTTTACATATTGTTCAAAGTCAGCGCGGCTGATTGCCCCCTGATGAATTTGCCTGTGTGAAGGGGATGGGGTTTTGGTTTGATTGGCTACCGGCTGGCCTGATACGGGGCTGCCACTGCCAGGGGTAGGTGTACGCTGAATAACATTACGGGGTGTTTGATTGGGTTTAAAGAAATAATTTTCGCGGGGCGTGCGCATAACGCTTTTAGCTGATTCCGCTGCATTCTGCGTATGCACCACATCGGCCGGGTTGGGCTGAAAGAACAGGTTATCAGCCTTCTGCCGGTTTTCTTTTGCATCTTTTGTTTGCTGAATGCTGAACATTTCGTAATTACTTTACTTTAAATAATACCTTCTTTATCAAACGATCACATTTTTATTTTTCGGACCATCCCCGCAGTTTAACAAGGGAGGGTTATAAGTTCCGTTCTGCACTACCCTTACCCTGTCCAACGCATAAGGCATCATATTAGCAAAGCCGGTCCGTACAAGCTCATAGTGCCTTGGAAACGGCGATTCAGATGGGTTATTCATAATCCCGGCGCCCCGGTCCCTGAAACCGCTTCTTGTACCGCCATAGGTGTAGTCTACGCCGTTCGTTGTAAAATACTCTTCGGCATTGCCAAGCATGTGGCCGTACTCGTGGGGCACATCTGTCGTATCCGCCGTGCCCCATCCGGTCATCCCGGTAGTTCCCCCCACCCCGGCACGCCCATTTTGCGTAGCGCCGGGGGCGTTGGGCGTTATTGTATAATGCGCTTTGGTCGGATCGTTAACCCATTGTATATCCACGTCGATAGGGAATACCTTTGGTTCGCAGCCCTGCCAAACTTCCAGGTTGAACTGGCCTTTGCCCCATTTGCTCTCGATAGCATTTTTCCATCCGGTTTTTATAGCGTCGGAAGCTGTTGAGTACAATCGCGAAACAATAGTTATCCGTTTGGAACTAAGATTATAAACAACCTGGAATTTTGCATTCCAGTTAAAGGTTTTATTCCAGTCGGAAGCACCTGCCGGAGCATTGGATATGGTTTCTGTTGTCGGTTTATTAACCTCATTAGTGACGGGAGGTTGTGCCGCATTTCCTGCGGGCGCTCTTTGAATGCTTTTTAGGCTATTGCTGCCTTGTTGCTGCACTACATGTGTTAACTCATGGGCCATCAGTCTTTTTCCGCTATCACTGTCGGGCGAATATTGGCCATTGTTAAAAATAATATTGTTGCCGGAAGTATAAGCCAGTGCATTTATGGATTGCGCCGATTTTGCTGCAATGGTATCCGTGTGCAGCCGTACATTTGAAAAATCATGCCCGAACTTCGGCTCAAAAAATTTCCTGCTGGGTGCCGGAATGGGCTGCCCCGATGAATTTAGTGAGCCAATATAATTATCGGGTTCGTTGCGTGATTGCAGCTCACTCCCATTACTTTCTTTACGGTGCACAAACTTATCTTCCTCTTCACAGGCCTGGCATTTACGCTGTAAGGAATCAATGGCAGGCTTAAAAAAAGTATTTTCATGCTGGGAATTATCGGTCATCCGCATCACCTTGTCCGCCATATGATCAGCCTCCTGCTCATAAACATCATTGGGCTGGTTTATTGAGAGTTTAGGCTGAAAGAACACTGGTTTGGAAGCCGGCGTTGTACCCGGCTTATCTTTTTCCGATTGAAATAAACTCGTTTTCATTTTTGTAATTTTAAATGATGCCAAACTAATTTTGATACAGGCGGTTCATTACCTTTTCGCCAATATCGCCGTCCTTTCTCATGTCAAAATGCTGTATATCTCCTGATCGTCCGCCGGGGAAATCTATTGCACCCCACGCAAAACCGGCGTTTGTCATCGCCATAACGAACGGTTTATCCAGGTTTAAAAAGCCCGTTTTGGGATCGCCGGCGCCACTCGCGCTTTTCGGGGCAAAAGGACGATCCTCGCCCGGCGGGGCAGGCAGTTTGGGGTCCTTGCCAACCTTACCACCTAACTTTTTATAATCATCCGTAATGATCTTGCGGATAGCGGCTGCATCCTGCGGCGGCCCGATATGTTTCGGCTGCCAAACATTGGTCATAAAATCAGTGATTTCAGCGTCGGACTTATCCATCAGCGCAAAGTACTGCACCATCGCATCGCTTTCTTCTTTTAATCCATTGTACACATTGGCTATTGAACCCCCGAATGCTGATCTGCCTGATTTAATCTTGTTTATGTCAGACTTGGGCTTGCCCAGCATAAAATCAGCTATACGGTCATAAACAGGCGGGAGTTCCTGGTTCAATTTTACATCACTGCCCTCATTTAACACATATGGATTTTTTATGGCCTCAAAATCAACGGCCATGCCCCACCCGTGCAATGATTGATGATTTCTGAAAATATCGCTGATCTTTGGCGGTTGATACCCGGCAGGCTGGTTTGTCTTCAAATCTTTTTCAACCACACCGAACTTATCGATCATTTTTTGATGGCACATGGTGATTCCCTGACCGAAAAATGTTCCCGAACTTTTCCCAAGATCAGTCACGTAGGCGGCGTAATCAGTCTTACTGAACAGGTCCTGAGCAATCTTATCCCACTTATCCACTGCGGCAGGTGCCGGGACTCCGGGCGTTTGATCCCGGCTTATTAAACCGGGCGGAGATTTAGATAATTGCGAAACAGCGGAAGCTTGCGCTATAACTCCCTGTCCCCCGTTGTGTTTTTCAAAATCGCCGCCATTTAAAAATTTGCTGCCTGATGTGTAAGCCACAGCATTATCGGCAGTAGCTAATTTAGCGGCGACATTAGCCGGCTTTGAACCGGGATCGGGTGTAGGAAAGTCGCCGGGCGTGCATATCCCGCTGCTGCCCACGCATTCTTCCAGGTAAGGAATGTTTTCGCTCACCCAATGCCCCATCATATCGGGAGACGGTTTCAATGGGTCGGGGTATTTCTTTGTTTTAAAAAGTGTTTCCGCCTTCGGAAGATCAAACCCATTATAAAACGTGCATAATATCGCCGGGTCGCACTTAATGGTATAACCTGCCGTGGTGGCGATATCGGCGAAAGCCTTCATGATAGCTCCGATATAATTGATCGATCCGTCGGCGGTTGACAATATGCTTTTCCGGTCATCCAGGGTCTGCTTGGGTAAGTAGCCTTTGTCTTCCACCTGTTTTGATACCGGGTCGCCCTCAACGTATGGGGCCGGGCTGGATTTATAATGTACTTTACCCGGCCCAATCGACCTAAAACTGCGCGACAGCGGGTTCTCCAGCGCTTCCCACGCAATTGCCCCTGCGATGGCCCGTTTGTCGATCTGCCACTTCGATTCTGCCGCTTGTATGGACTGCAGGTGAGCAATTATCCAGTTTTTTACCTTTTCGCGCGGGGTGCTTCCTACGGTTGCAGTATCTGCCAGTTCAAACGAAATATCCGGCTTTCGTTGAACTGTCCCGCTTTGTTGAATAACGTGCGTCAACTCATGGGCCATTAACCGTTGCCCCGATTCGGAATTCGGGGAATATTGACCATTATTAAAAACGATATTATTTCCCGATGTATAAGCCAGCGCGTTTATCGACTGTGCTGATTTGGCAGCCGCATCATCGGTGTGCACTTTAACATTTGAAAAATCATGGCCAAACCGCGGTTCAAAAAACAGCCTTGCGCTTTGCGGCATGGGCTGACCTGCTGATTGTAAGGAGCTTACATAATTGTCGAGCCCGGCGTTCGCCTCCGTTTCGTTTCCGTTTTCTTCTTTTCGGTGCACCTGCTTTTCCTCTTCTTCGCAGGACTGGCATTTACGCTGGATTGTCCTGTTTGCAGGTTTAAAAAAAGCATTTTGGTCGAGCTGAGGATCGGCCATCCGCATTACTTTGTCCGCCATTGCATCCGCCTCATGCTCATAAACATCGTCGGGCTGGTTGATACTGAGCTTTGCCTGAAAAAACGCAGCATTGCCTGAACGCAAGGTTTTAGCGGGGCGAAGTGGCGGTGGCGTTTTGCGGTGAAATTGTTCAAGCATTTTTATAGTTTTTTAGCGGGTATTGTTTTAAATTGACTACATAACCCAACCCTGATTTATATTTCAAAGCTTACTTACGGTTTTTTAATGCAAGGATCACTCGTAAGTGCGTTGTCGGTAACTTTTGCATCGTTAGCTATCGGCGTAGCCCACGTTAATGCACCGGAACCTTGCCCGGGCCCCTTGCTCATTGTAAGCATGCCGGTGTTCAACCATGCAGTAATATTACATGGGTGTAACGAGCCATCAGGGTTGTTCAGTAAAAAGTGCAGGTTCATATTTACTGACCAGTGATATAAAAAATCCACATTAGCTGTGGTTGGCGGCACATCCTTATGGTGAACGATGAGCCAGATATTAAACTTGCCCTGCATACAAACCGATTGAAGGAACGCTTTAGCGTCATTGGGATGCACTATCGGGAAAGCTGTGTGCGGGGTATCATTTATTTGCGGAACTGTAGGATAGAGCTGACTTCCAAATGGGCCGTTGGGCGCATCATACCATGGGGCCGCAACATTGCTGTTTAATGCATCCCTGCCGGCACTTTTTACGGAAGTGAATTTATTGTTGCCATATTTTGCACCATAAGTGGCCGATTCGACGGTTTGAATAAATCCAACTCTCCATGGTAACGGCGGCGATTTAGCCGTAGGCGCCGGATCAGTACAATCCTGTAATTTTGCCGTTGTTTGCCAGGCAGCGCCCGGTGCTGCAAGGAAAGTAATTTCGCCAACGGTATTCGAGGCATTGGCCACGCAGCCTACAGTGGTAACCTTGCCTGCGCCGGCGTTAAAAACATCGAAAACATCACTCATCAGCCCCAGAACAGTTGTGGTGCCTTTGTCTTTTTTTGTGACTTTTGCTATTGGGGAAAACCCTTCACATTGGGGGTCAGTTCCTGTTTGCTGTGCCCCGCCGCCCGGTAGTTGGTTTACACCATTGTTAATGTCTCTTTGAATAGTTTTTGCTTCAGCTGCGGCCCCTTGCTGCACCACATGCGTGAGCTCATGGGCCAATAGCCGTTGCCCTGATGGCGTCTCCGGAGTATATTGACCATTGTTAAAAACTATGTTATTACCTGTGGTATAAGCTAAAGCATTAATTGATTGTGCCGATTTCGCAGCTACCGAATCGGTATGCAGCCGCACATTTGAAAAATCATGCCCAAAACGGGGCTCGAAAAATTTCCGGCTGGTTTCCTGCATCGGCTGCCCTGAGGATTTTAAAGAACCCACATAATTATCCAATTCGTTACCACTATGTGCTTGATCTCTGGCGCTCTCTTTTCGATGTAAGTGTTGCTCCTCCTCTTCACATGCGTGGCATTTCCGCTGGACGTGATTAATCACCGGTTTAAAAAAGGTATCCTGGTTTGGTGGAGAATAAGCCACCGTTTCAGTAGCTGCCTCTTTGCCCTGTATTTTTTTATCTTCTTCGTCATGCTGGTGTTTACGTTGCACCGTATTGACCAAAGGTTTAAAAAAGGCGCCCTGGTTTAAGGATGTATCGGTCATCCGCATCACCGTTTCGGCCATCGAATCAGCCTCTTGTTCGTAACGATCGCCAGGCTCATTAATGGAAAGCTTTGCTTGTACCACCGGCTTAAAAAAGGGCGCCCCATAACCGGGCCTCCCTGTTTCATTTGGTTTATTGCTGTGTGTACGGGCTGCCGCTTCCATTATTTTTCAATTTAACACCAGTCAACACTTAACATTTTTTTCATCCATGGCAAACGGATGGTTGAAAAGCCCCAGGCGAGTTTACCGAGTAATATATCCACCGTTTTTTGTTCAACTTTTAGTAACCACCCGCTCTCTTTTAACTCCAAATTACCGTTACGTTGTAAAAATGTGCTGCGAAGCCCTGCAATGGATGTATTTTTTAAAGGCGGCCAATAATCAATCACCGCATTTAATAAGTTATCCGATTCGGTTTTTTCTTTATCAGTTAGTTGGATGGATGCCTCCAGCGTATCCTCCAAAGGATATCCGCATAAAACTTTTTGCAGCGTCAAATCAAATTCGGCGGCGTCAGCCTCACCGGTCGCCAGGTAGTTTAGCAGCAGTACCGCCCTTGCCCTGGCTTCGCTATCGATAAAATCACTGTCAGCCAGCAAATTCAGGTCGGCGAAGTACGCTTTCAGAAATGGGTGAAGGATCACCACACCGCAGTTGTTTACATCGATCAGGTCTCCTGTGTCCGGTAGGTGCTTCTTTTTATTCCTGGTTTGTGCAGCCGTTGCAGCCTTTAGTTGCTCCTGATTTTTATTGGCGGTACTGGCCGCCCCATCTTTGCCTCCTGTGTCTGGGAGTTCATTGTTTCCCGATGCTTGGTTTTGGCGCGCACTATTTTCACTGCTTGTACTTTCGGCGGTGCTGTCCGCATTGGTTTTATGCTTAGCTGAAATATCTTTTGTATTTTCAGTGGCTGCATCAGCCCCTTTATTTTCGTTAAATCTTTTATGCTGCGAGGAGTCGCCCCTGGTACGTTTACGATCGTTTTTATTGTTTATCCGCGAATCAACCAGTTTTTCAAATGCCTGCTTAACTGCTCTTGTCTTTAAATTCTTGCTTATGGCATTTTCATTTATCAGGATAATATCTTCGTCATCAAACTCAAAATACTGCGCTAATGATTTTAAAATATTAAACGCCTGATCGTTAACTTTTTGATCCAGTAAAACATCGAAAGCATATTCCCATATCTTGCTGCGAATAACTGACCTTTTGAATTTCGATCGTAAAATTTCCGGGCCCTGCACCTGTGTTTTCTTTTTTTTGCGGTGATTTAAAGCAATACTGTCGCCGATGCTGTTTAATATTAAATCACAATCTGCGAACAGCAAATCCCATGGCTCACTAAAAGCGGGCGCTAAGTTTGACAAAAGCTCCCCTATAAAATGATCCGAAAACTGTAAAACCAGCCGCTCAACAATTACCGGGCTTTCTTTATAGTTCGCCCTTAGCCAGTCCAGGAAGTATTTGTATTCGCGTTCCGAGAGCTTATCGCGCATCTCAGTTTCCCAATCGGCCTTTTTTTTAACCGCACTATACCAGGGCAAATAACCCTTCTCAAGAAAAAAAATGAGCGAATTAACCAGTGATTGCGTATTGTTTGTTACATTTTCTTCGTCCCCGGCAATATTTAATTCGTCCTTTTTTGAGGCTAAGCTTTTGATTAATGCTTCCACAAAACGGGCTTTGAACTCCTGTTCAAAATTCTGAGCGTTTATATTACCCAAATCAAGGCTTAGCGAGTCAATGCGTACAATTTTATCCGGCGGGAATGCCTGGTCTAAAACATGCTCAAGGCTATCGTTCAGTTGATATTGAAAAAAGTCGCTCACCCGCTTCTGAAAAGCAAATGCCTCTTCCCTCCGGGGAAGGTTCATCGTGACTTTTTGTTTGTAGATGAGATGCCTTGACATATTTTATTGCATTGTAAACCTGATTATCGCTTTAACCCTTTTTATTAAACAGATTTTTTATTCCGGATAAGATACTTCCTGTATTTGTTGGCAATTCAATCACATCTTTTCCGGTTATCATCAAATTTTTGGTAACCGGGGGCAGGCTGCAATTGCCGTTGAATACGGTAAGACTGGCGGTGGTTTCAAATTCCCGCTTGTTTGGATCAGGGACAACTGTTAATTGCGGCAATTCGTCGTTTGACGAATCCGTATTAAACCCGGACCCAAATTGCCATTGGTATTTAAGGCTGCTATCCTGTTTATCAGGAGTAAAGTGCGCCGTTATGACAATCGCTCCATTTATATCGCTAAGAGTTGATTTAACGGTAAATGTATTGACCGGAGTGGGCAATAACGTTATAGATACCGGGTCGGATGCGACGCCATTAGGCGCTGTATAAATAATTTGGTATGGCCCCGGGCCGGCAGAGGCCGCAGTAGCTGGCGTAAAGGTAAGTTTGGTCCCGTCAAGTCCGGGTACGGTATTAAAGGTGCCGCCCGGCTGCGAAACTGTTATTGGTTCGGCTTTGGCATCATTGTCGCAAAAGGTGGTTGCCATCGTTATTACCGGTTTGGGCGGGGCAGGCGGTGTTGTTGCCGGCAGCACGTATGCCGCCGCCGGGCTATCCGAACAGCACAAATACGGGATATAAAAATCCGCTATGACAGCGCCATCCGGAATGGAATAGCCGGTATTGATCGTGCGCGGCGGGATCCTGTTTAATATGCCTATGATGGTATTCTTTGTGGCCGCGGGTGCATCATTGCAATCATTTACAAAGCTGGCGATTAGGTTGAGCGTGGAATCGTCAAGATTGGCCAATGCCGGGCTAATCGTAGCCTGGTTGATGGCCGTATCAACCGTTGTGTTCACCATCATGTCAGTCATTACCAACGTGGCCGCTGCCGGGGCGGCATTGGCATTCGTGCTTGTTACTGACGTATCGGCTGCGCCGGAATGGTATACCAAAACGAAAGTACCCCCTTTTGGTACGCCGCCCTTGTGCTCGAGCCCGGGATGATTTTTATAATAACTTAAAAAGTTAAGCTGCTGCTGGTAGTTGGCAAGCCTGGCTGCATATTCGGTTGCTAATACTTGCAGGCGTTCCTCAATACAAATATTTGTTAGCAAGCTTAGCTCATCAATAATGAGGGCAAGTTCGGTGTCTTCGGCAAGGCTTACAAACTGTGAATTTCCTGTGGCGGAACTGTTGGTGCTGATGGTTAACTCTGTCAAAATGCCTAATGCCAGTAAGGTATCGGCAATGTAGGTTTGGTAGGCGGTGTTAAAGGCAGTTATATCCAGTTGTGCAAGGGTATTTGTTTGTAACACATACATCATTTCCTCAACCGAGTCGACAAACTGAAACAGGTTATAATAAACGATGGTTAGGGCGTTACTCTGGTCAATTTGCACGGGGTTGGTAAACACCCCTGCACTGTTTAACGAACTTAAATAGGCGCTCCCGATGGTATTGGGCAAGGGTGTGCAGTATTTGCGCATGAAATCGCCTTTTTGATAGCTTGTGGTGAGGTTGGTAAGCGCGGGGATGATCGTTTCCTGGCTTAATTTAAAAGTGGAGAATTTCAATGCAGCCGGGGATGTCACTTCGAACAGTTGCGCTGAAGTTCGTTTTCTTGGTGTCGTTTTGGTTACCACGTATGGCAGCTTGGTTACAAAACAAAAAGTAAGGTGAATTTTGCATGCAGCCTCCGCTATGATCAGGTTATAATCCGTATCCAGGTCGTTCATGTTGCATTGGGGCAAAGCAGCGCCTGATTGCAACTGGTCTGCAGAAAGGGCCAATACATCGAACGGCAAATTATAATTTTGGCGCTGGTTCAAAATATTATTTAAAACAGTACTGTAATTTTGCCCGATGTGCCCTTCGATCCTGAAGAAATTAAAACGCTCGATGTCGTATAAAAGTGGCTGGGTCACCGTAGTGTTGGTACTATACAGGTTTGCATTGTAACTCAAATTAAAAGCGGCCTTGCCATGGCTGGTTTTATAATAATTCCAGTATTTGTACAATTCCGCCCCACTAACATTTAGATTGTAGTAATACGGAATGGCGCGTTCCGAAAGCAAAGCACGTTCATACTGGCTCGGGGTAACCTTTAAGGTTGCCTGCAACTGAAGCGCCTGCGATTGAATGGTAAACTGGTTAACCATGATAACCATGCGGTTAAACAAAAGCATTGCCCCGGCGCCATCATTTCCTGTTTGTGAGAACAGGTTGGAGTACATAAAATAATTGCGGTAACTATCCTTCGCAAATGGGGTTGTCGCCGCGGAGGCGCTGCCTAAAACCAGGTGAAGCGGGAATAAATTTTCATCGGGGCAGCAGGTGCCTATGATATCGGACGCTGTAAGGGAAAACTCATACCAGGCTTTTATCAGGTCATCAATAAAATCATAAAAATATTCGATAAAAACGGGGTTCTGGGTGAGTACGACGTTCCTGTAGCTTTGTAACGTACTCAACAAATTGGTGAACGGGTTGGCGCTTACATTTACAAGTCCGCCGTAATTGTTAAATGCCGTGTTGTAGGCATTGCTCAACTGCGCCAAAGTGGTATCGTCAACAAGGTTAACAAAGGCGTTCAATACATCATTAGTGTTGTTTAAAGCATTAAAAGGTACATTGAACCGTTTTAAACTAACCTGGTTCAAAAAATCGAAGTTAATATTGTTGATTTGCAGCGTAAGCGGAGACCTTGTTACCACGCCGGGCAGATCGCTTATAGCAACCAGCAATGGGATTATCGTAAATGTCATTGTGGCCCCGCCGTTATTGCAATCCAGCATATTGCAATTTTTCAGGCTTGTTTCTGTGGCTTCAAGAAACAATACTACCACATAATCGAGCAAGAAATTAGTGGCTGAGGCGATTGTTACCGCGGCTGATTGCTGTGTGCTGCTAAGGGCGCTGTAATCCGTATCGCTGATCAGCTGAAATAAATTCTTCCCCGCCCAGAAAGGTTGATAAAAAGGCACATTGTTGGGGTCGGTAAACGGTGGATCTTCCTGCGGCCAGGTGGGTGCGGTATACGGAATATAATAGGTATAATCGGTTAAAGCCTGGCTGATCAGAAAGCCCTGCGAAGTTATGCCGCAGCCCTGGGTTATTTCGATAATGCCTGGTTTCAAAACGATATCGAATCCGCAAACAATGCCTATTCCAATTAACTTGTTCCTGGTCCAGCGGTTTTGCTGATCCAGGTAATTAAATGTTTCGTTAAGGTGATCGTTGGTGAGCACCTGATCTGGTTCGAATACAATGTATTCAATTGGATTTGCCATATGTCAATTTTTTAAAGATCCTAAAATAGTTTTGCCCAGTTGTACCGGGGTGGTTCCGTTGCTTTCGGCACAATCGTGCAGCACTGCTACCGGGTACTGGCTGTAAAGTGTAAACAGTAAATTTAACAGCGTATCATTTGCAGTTTGCAGGGCACCAACAGTAGTGGCATCAAGCGAGTAATTAGCCAACGCAATGATCCATTGTTTGTAAGCATTTTCGAATTTGTAAAGCATTACATCGGTTACCCAGCATATTTTAACAATGGTGTGTGCGGGTAATTCCTGGCGGATAATATCTTCGAAATACTCCCTGAAAGCCATATTCTGAAAATGTACCGGCCAGTACGGAATGACAACCGATATACGGAACGAATAAGGATCCTGTTCGCCGCAGAAATCGCAGTTCGGGTCGAGGCATACTGGGGCGAGCGCAAATTGGTTATTGCGGGGCCTGAGCAAAATATGCTCGATAAGGTGCATGCCTTCCGAATCGCATTCCGTATTGAAGTCGGATATAAATTGCGCCAGGCCTGCATTGGCGGCATCCTGCGAGGTGAAGTTGTTGCTTATCGCCAGGTTATTGCCGCTGTTATCCGTCACGTATATATTCCAGTTACCGGCAGTTTGGCTGACCACAAAATTACCCCCGGCCAGTACCTGGTCCATAAAAGCGGGCAGCGCGTTAGACGCGTCATCCGATGTGGCGTAGCTGGTCACAGAGGTTAGCGTATTACCATTGCTGCTGTAAGAAAACTGATATTTTGGAGGAGTACCAGTAGTGGTATTGATAGTGAAATTGCCAATGCAGTACAAAAACCTGCGGAAGTAGCTCCGGGTGCCCGGCGGCGGTACCGGGTTTTTAAAGCCCCCCAGGCTGCTCAGTTTCTTTTCGGCCCCCGATACGTTATCGGTATCCCAAAACTGCGAGGTATCAAGAGTGAAATCGGGTTTTTGAGGGAAGTAATTAAACGCCCGGCCTCTCTGGTAACTGGTGACGGGGTAGTCCTGCAGAAACTGGATCTTGCTGTTGATTAGGTCTGCCGGGTCGATCCTGGTTTCCTGCTGCGTGGTATAATCCAGCGAGTACATCAGCAGCACATATTGGTTAAATGATTCGGCAAAGCGGCTCATCAGGTGGTCGAGGAAGCGGCTTCTTCGGTCCAAAAACACTTCATTCAATTCATATAAACCCTGCCACTCATTTACAGTACTGCTTGCCGAGTCCTGGTTTTGCATTACCCGTTGCTGAATGGTTTGAGCTGCCCCGTTTTGACTATAAATAGGCATTATTCCGGTTATGTTGCTTAAAAACTGCGCATAGTAAGTTTGCCCGGTACTATCGGTTGAAAAAAGTTCCTTGGCATTTTTTAATTGTGAAAAGAAATCGGCAAGCAGTTGGTCATATAGCAACAGGTAGGCCTTTAGCTGGTTGGCCTGGGCTATTCGCTGGGTGGTTGCCGTAGATGGTAAGCCTGCCGGGCCGATTCCATAAGTCACGGGGAAAAGATTTTCTATCGACGTATAACTATCCAATGGATAATACGTCCCTGCCGGAACAGGAATATCATCGGCGTGGCCTGAAAGTTTGTTGCGGTCCTTTACGGCATTCATCCATTGCAAAATGCTGCGCACATCGGCAAGGTCGGGGAGATAGGGAAACTGGTTTTTATAAAACACAATCTTCGAACTGGTTTCGGCCAATACAGGTTTACATCCCTGGGTGATAGGCATGCACCATTTTTTGCCAATTTCACCGGTAACCGGCACGTCGTCCGCCCCGTATTTGGTCATCCGGAAATTGCGTACGGCAAGTACACCGGCAATATTCATGATCAGGCTGATGAGTTCCGATCCGTAAATTTCCTGCCGCAGTTGCGTTGCCTCCAGTTCAGTGGTATCGATAAAACCATGTTGTAAAACGGGGCCTTCAAAAATTTCGTCGGTGGTGTATCCTTTAGCCTGCATGTCGCTCAACAGGTAAAAGTTGACTGATGGGTCAAGATATTCTTCGATCGCGTAAAATACCTGTGCCTGCACCTGTTCCATATCGGCCGATGGTGTTACATCAATATCGCAGCAAATCGCTATTTCTTCGTCCAGGATAGTGGTAACGCTTACAAAGTCTTCGCACAGGTTACGGTTTTGGTTTAGGGTGAGAATGGCCGTTTGAACGATACGTTTTGATTTTTGGATTTTTAGTATATAAAGGTTGAGCACCTGTGCCGCGAAAGTCGCATTGAAAAAACTCTGAATATCGGTTGATCCTATGGTTTGCCCCGCCGGCTGCAGGTCAACGGCAACATTCCCATTAAGTGTAATGATA
>Ga0302192_10001116_pt1 | contig 16656 bp, 16 predicted proteins | sample II_Bog_E3_2_FD_200230 | JGI IMG/M metagenome (GOLD analysis project Ga0302192, IMG submission 200230) | Peat permafrost microbial communities from Stordalen Mire near Abisko, Sweden - II_Bog_E3_2 | ecosystem: Environmental > Terrestrial > Soil > Wetlands > Peat | place: Sweden: Abisko...
GAAATGACCCGTCGGCCACTGAGACAAGTCCCTTGCTAAGCGATCGGGCCAGGGGGCTCCCCTGAACACCAGACGGATTAAAATCAGCTTGGTTTACCAAGACCCTTCCAACTATAGGCGATATCACGGCCGCCCAGAGAATTGCCGCCCTTATAAGCCACTTGTTCATCTATAGAAAGCTCCTGTTCCCTTTCTGTAAAGCGCGTACCCCCCGAGTGATGCAATCGCACCCCAGAGTACTAGATATGAAAATATGCCCGCAAATTGACTCCACGGCATACCCCCCCAATCAAAAACCATTCTTCGGGTCAAATCCCCCAACCATAACTGTGGACTGAATACCCAAACAGATCCAAGCGCCCATGAGTTGGCACCCGCCTGCATCAGGCCCAAGAGTTGCACTCCATATAATCCATAAAACCATACAAGAAGCGTCATCACTGTACCGCCTGATGCAGAGAACGCCGCACCTGCACCCATCGCCAGCAATATGATCGCCAGTTGAACGACTACTCCCGCTGCAATAAACTGAAGCGACAGTAGTGTCCTGCCCACTGTCCAGCCAAACGATGATTCATAGACCAAAGCGGCACCCACCAAAAAAACTGCAGAAATAATGAGTGATGGAAGCGCTGCCCACAGAAAACGCGTTCTGCACGGAACACCCATTCCGCTAAAAAACGAGCCCAATCCTCCCTCCCTTTCCACTGAACCAATTGTCGCCGCCTTGCCTATTGCGAGAGTCGGTGCCGCGACCCAGGCAAAGATACAGGCAGCCTGCACCCTGGACATTGCCCACGAGGTCGGATCAAGCGCCTCAGAGAGTGCCCATGGCGCATAGGTTACGATAGCCGTAGCAGCTATTAGTAAAACCTCAAAGGAACCGTCCACGGCGCGCGACCATGAAAGCCAAAACAGGGGCCATGCAGTATTCTTCATGAGATCATCTCCTTTGGATCGACTCCCGAGGAAACTGTTGCCTCCATCCATGAGTCACAAATTGCAATCGGCGGAATAACGCGCAGCTTACCACCTACCGCCACAAGTACGCGCTGGTGACGCGGTGGCACACCGGCGTGCATGGCGATTATTCGGTGCGCCCGTTTACTGAATACAATTGGCCCCTCTCGGGTTCCTCCCCAGATTCCCGCTAGGAGTTTTCTGGTTATCAGGTCCAACCCACTCATCGGTTCATCATGACAGATGAGATCGGCTCTTTTGAGCGCCCCAAATGCCTCCGTCACCACAATGCGTACCTTTTGCCTGTTCCCCTTGGATAGTTTCCCAAACGCTGTGTCCAGTGGCACTCCAAGTAGCAGGAGCGCTTCGGTTGCGGAGTCCGGAGATCGGAAAAGCGCCGACATTAACTGCCTTCCTTTGAGCGTAGGTGGAAAATTTAATTCTTCCGGAAGATATACCGCGGCACCGTCAATACCATCGCCTCCCTCAAGTGCCGGCAGTATCCCACAAATAGTCTGTAAGAACGTACTCTTTCCTCCCCCGTTGTTTCCGACTAGCAATGTGACACCACCTTCCGGAAAATCAATCGCCCCAGAACTCTCAATTACCGGCGTGGCCGGTGAGCGACCCATTATTAGCGATTTTCGAACTACAAGCATGCCCCATTCTACCACACACTACTGAACCCCGGAAGTTTTTGTGTTTGTCACGCATAATACTGTTGTCACTGCAGGTACCACAGGGGGAGTCACCAATCCCGACGCCATGTCGGCATCACCGATCGGATTGACAGAAGGTGTCGCTTGACCGGCGCCAGATGAGTCACCCCAGAGTGCATAGGTTCCCAAAATATTCACCGTAGAGACATTCGATCCGGTCATCGCTCCCAGGTTTTGATACTCATCACCTATCACGGATGCGTTTAGGTTTACCGTGCTTCCGGGAACTGGCGAGCTCACGGTAAATGCTGGTGCCATGATCAAATTCTTCTGTGTCGAGGAATAACCGCCATAGCTACCCGCGATCGTCAAACGCCCGTTTGATATTACTGATATTCCGTTTACTCCAGAGGCGGGTGAGTTTGTTATCACGACCGATGATCCCGCCCCCAGTGACGATTGGTCGATATAGACGGAGGCCGGATAGCCAGAACTCCTATTTGTACCCATCATTTCCGCCACATCCACCAGAAGCGTCGGTGGAGTGTTTCCATCCCAAGTAACCGACGACCAAATCGCGGCGGCGTTTATATTGGTCGCACTTCGGCTTGTCTGAAGGCCTTGCGGAATAATGCCGCAGTTTGTCTGTCCAAGTGCATTGATTGAAAAGCCCACACCCATCACAATATCCACACGGGTCGAGGCACCGGTGACAAGTGTCGCGGTATTGGTATCAGCCACGCCGGCAAAGCCGATTTTTTCGTCACCTCCAAGGAGGGCACCCGCTGCAGCGGTCTGTTTGATTGTAGAAAGCGATTGACCCGCCTGTAATATCACCGCGTTTGTCGCACCACCCGCATATCCTGAACCACACAGAAGTATATTGGTTGCCTTTCCCCCCGAACTATTCCCGGATATGGCGTAGTAATTTCCAAGGGACATCGATAGAAAGCCCGAGGCCCCCAGTGTCATTCCATTCACCGCAACAATCGGGTAACTGGTACTCAGTTGACCTGTCACATTAATCGCTCCTTCGGTGTAGATTCTCCCAAGTTGCGATGATGGTATTGCCAGGGAGACCGTACTTAGCCCTGGCCGTAGATCGAGAAAACTAAAAGCAGTGACAGGGAAGGTTCTAAAGACGAAGGTGTTAGTCTGCTGTATCGAGTGCGCCTGCTGCAAGGCCATGACATTGGTTCCCGGGGTTGAAAAGAATGTCGCGAAGTTGGCGTATTGCTTATAGTTGACAATCCCACAGAATGGGTCACCGGGGTAGAGCGCGCCACTAGCCCCGTCGCCACTAGCCCCGTATCTCCAATACTCAGGCATCACCACAGGGTTCATTGCCACAGTTGTACCGGAGTTGGTGAAGAGTTGTGCGGTTCCCATTGAATTACTCGTAAAGGCCGTCGCGGCTGCTGTCGGTGTGACGCTTGTCAGAGTTGGTGATCCTGTCATGGCAAGCGATAACGCCCCATAGTTAGCCCTGTCCTGGGCCTCGGCACCCGAAACCATCAGTGAACTTACACCCGAATTCATTGCCGATGTCTCCATCCTGCTCCGCGTGATTAGTAGAGCCCCGCATACCGTCAGAATCATGGTCGTGACCACGAGGGACACCACGAGGGCAAATCCTCCATGCCGCGCCTTCATTGCCCCGGCCTCCCGTTTCCTGAAAAATAGACCGTCCCCGTTGGCATGTTCATATTGAAAGAGTAATCCACAACGCCGTCACTACCCCAGGAAAATATTTTACCAGAGGAGCTAGCGTTCGTCGCGCCCACTGACTGTGTGTAAACAAATGGGCTTGCATAACCGGCCGGGGTTATCTGCAATACGCCATTGGTCCCCGAAGAGTCCGGCGTGAAGACAAAAACCGCGTTGGTATTGCCATAACCATCCAGTAACGCCAGTGTATTTGCAGCATTTGTCGTTACCGATCCACCTGATAATAGGACAGCCTGAGCCGATCTTCTTATGTAGGCACCCATTTCCAAGGAAGCGCGTCTCCCTTGAAGTGTCGCCATTTCCTGACCAGATGAAATGATTGATTTTCTCAGGAGCGTTATCATGATTGTGTTGGTCGAGGCAAACAATACCGCAACCAATGCCGCTGACATCAGAACCTCCACTAATGTAAATCCTTTCTTCATGGTCACCATTTGTTGATTTCCCAGCCTAATGATTTTTGGGCAAGCGCTCCGGATTGCCCAATTACCGCCCCCAATAAGGTCGGTTGTGAGTAGTTTACAACGATTCCAACCTGGAAGTAATGCGCCGCTAACACTGAGAGTCCTTCAGGTGAGGATATCGTAAGTTTCACTGTGTAGGGGACAGAAAAGCCACCCTGTTCAGAAAATAGTGTGTAGGCTGGCGGTTCCTGCAGTATTCCGTCCGTAGTGTTCGCAGCAGAGGCACCCGAAAGATTGATCGTTATTGCGTTTGTTCCAGAAAGGGCACCGTTTGCCGTGCAATATGTGTTCAGTGCGGTTCTAAAGTCACTCATTGGTTGTTCCGCTACCCACTGCGAAAATTGGCAGAGTCTTTCCATGGCTGCTCCGTCGATCTTTGCCCTAACGGAGATGTTTTCGCTTGATTGTATCAATCCCACCAGCGTAGCCGTCACAACGGTAATAATCGCTATCGCCGTCAGAATCTCCACAAGTGAAAAGGCTTTCTTCATCCCTTTAGTTGTTACTGGAATTTCCAAGGTTGTGATATCCGTTAACCTGATAATTGGGGGCGTTTGCATTGACCGAATATGGATAATTCGAAAGTACCGCGTTATAGGGTGTATTATTTAGGCAGACAGGGATGGTATAGATGTCGTAAACGTTCGTATAGAGGGTTCCATCAGATGGACATCTGTCACATACATTCGTAAAACCCTCGGGGAAATAGGATTGGAATAGTTGGATTTGCGCAGGACTTGTCGGTGAACCACCACCTGGGTTTTCCATGGCATAGTCTGCTTTTGCCGCCAGAATAAGCCTCAGATTTTGGGAACATTTGATCCCTGCGGTTCGATTTGTCAGATCCTGTACATTGGCGACGGCAAGTGTCATCAAAATTGAGACAATTGTAATTACCAGCAGGATCTCAAGGATTGAAAATCCCAAAGAGAGCTTTTTTGTGGCGGGCATGGGTCCTTTTTGTGTTGGCGTGACTCCCCACGCTCTCACCTTATTGTACCCTAGTCCCGGAAGAAGCAGCGTCAAACAATGGTTTGCTGAAATATCCCGGCCCGCGATAAATCGAAAGAATGATCACTTGGTCTGAACCCTCTGTCGGGCCAGGTTGTGACAACGACACTTTCTGTGTGCTCTGCCTTACCGTCGTCGCCTGCGCAGGCGCCGGTGCAGGCGCTGACTGAATGGCTGATGTCACTAGCGCTAGAAAACCTGCGCACAATATTGTAGTTCTCATCTTCACAGAGTATCTCCTTTTTTGGTTTATGCAATCCAATCAATTTCCATTCATCCATTTTGCCCCGAGCATCAACAATGGGCCCGCCTCAGAAGGAAGTACCCTTATTCCGATATTCAGAAATCCACCCACAAATCCAACCCTGATTGCACTCCATATCGTATTGTAGGTAAAGCTATCCTGTCCCTTCGGGTTTAACCAACGCGACAGCATTGTTTTCCGCTCCACAATCTGAGCTTCGTAAAGCAGGCTGTCACGCCTGAGATAATTCACCAATCCCTTGTAAACCTTGGCGTTCTTGCACCTGAGCACGAAATTCCACCCATATTGTCCCATCCTTGGAGCTGGTCGGATTGTTACCCCCCATGGCAGACGACGCGGAATCCGGGCAGTCTTTACTTCGTAAACATAGACATACCTATCTTTAAGGAAATGATCTATAGGGGTCTGCTGCATACTCTCTTATTAGCCGGGATGGTATCTCTGGTCAATGCAGCCCTTTTATTTCGATGCAAATCCCTGCATCATCCTTGCTGACATCAACACAATGGGCAAGTAGCTTGTGATAAAGAGAAATCCAATAACCATCGCCGGAATCAATACGCTGATTACACCCGTAAAGGCTGAAAAATCCGTCATTGCCTCTTCAGTCTGTTCTTCCAACATGTCCGAACAGTTCTTAAGTTGCGGAGCCAATTCAGTCTCCTGTCCCAGTTCAACCATGTGAACAACGGCGGATTCGCAGGATGTATAACGTCTAAAGCATGTACCAAGCGGAATTCCGCTCGAATACTGCTCCGTAACTTTAATGATTTCCCTCTCCATTTCGCCACCTTTTACAACCATTTGACAGATTACCAGCGCCTGGTCCAGGGGGATTCCGTTATTTACCAACATGCTGAGAGTCCCTATGAAACGATGCTGACGCATACTCATCACCAGTGTCCTTAGGAGAGCCCACTTACTCATGGCTAGTCCTATTAGAGCTACACGAAACTCTTTGCGGGCAGCCATGAGCAACACGATCGCCCCGACACCTATTGGCAACATCCACCAGACGGCCTGAATAAAATGACTCATCGCGAATATGATGCTACTGAAAAAATCCGGTTCCACCTTGTTGGAGTTGAGCATTTCCTCAATTCGCGGCGTGATAATTAACTGCGCCGCAATGAACATGGCCACCAAAACAACAAGAATCACACAGGGTGTCGTCAACATCCTTTTCATTCGTGTAGCAAAGGAACTCATCATCCTCATCTGGTGCGATATCGAATCCAAGGCATCTGCAAGCCCGCCCGATTCAACGCCCGCTTTCACCATGCCGATAAAAAGGTCGGAAAACTTACCCGTATCTGCAAATGCCCTGTCCGGGTCTGTGCCGTTTTTTATCTCTTCCGCAACCCCCACCAAAATCCTCGCCATGTTCCTGTCACCAAGGTTTTCCGCGTAAAAACGTATGCCTTCCACAATCCCAATCCCTGATCGGATCATGATGGCCAACCCTTTACAGAATCGGACAACGTCTTTTTCAGCCAATCCCTTATTCGACTCTCCCATGAGTGCAAGTTTAGTAAAGAATGAGGCTCCACCTTTTTCCGACACGGACAAGACATCCCACCCGCCGGACTCAGCTCTCTCACGAGCATCCTCCTCATTAATTCCATAAACGATGACCGTTTTCTTGAGAATCGGGTTGTCAGCGTTCCTGAGTAATGCGCTGTATTTTTTAAGTCTCTTTTCCGACATGCCGGAAGAATAGCCCATCTTTTTCATTTTGGGAAGCCCTCTTGCCTAACCTTCTTCAAGAGAGTATTCTTCCTTCATGCCAGCCTTCGATGAACTCGGTTTTCATGTCGATGAACGTACCCAGCGGGATCTTTCCAATGTTCTCGCAAAAAGGATATCCAGTTTCTCCACCTTGAGTATCGAGGAGATCGGGCGAACGGCTTCAAGGGCTCAACTTCTCGGCGCACTTGCCGAGGTGAGCGGTTATACCCCGCTTCCCGATATTTACAAGCTTGTCGATCGTGATCTTTTGGGGCGATTTGATCCCAACATTCTCTCTCGGGGACGAATTGTTCCTCTTGTGTTCAAGGATGATGTTCTGGTCGTCGCTATTTCTGACCCCATGACAAGGGTTGGTCTGGATTACTGCCACAAGGCATTTCCAGGAGCCCGAATCAATGTCTTTTTAACTCATCATCGCGAGATTTCCCGCGTGACCGAAGGCGCGCTTGCCGGACAACCCGATTCAACTTCTCCGCCACCCTCTACACCAGCAACCGAAGAATATATTGAACCCAAGAAATTCGATGATCTCGACCTCGCCGTTCAAACTCCCGGTGATCATGTCAATAATGTGATCAAGGATATATTTCTTCGAGGCATCAACAATGGGGCGAGCGATATTCACTTCAAGGCTCAAGGGAATGCTTTTTACTACCAATATCGTATTCACGGTGACTGCACCAAGCGTTACCCTCTTGAGCTTTCTCTTCGTCCCCGCATCGATTCCATTCTACTCAACCGTGCAACCGGCAACATCGATACCAAACACTGCCCTAGTAACGGACGCTTTGTTGTCACTCTTTCAGATAGAAAGATTGATATCCGTTATGCCAGGGTTCCTACGTCAGGGGGGTTTCTTGTGGTTGTCCGTATCACCGACAAGAGCAAAATTGAACTCACTCTTGGTCAAGGAGAACTCATGCTTCATCCCAAGGTTCTCACCGCGCTTAAACGAGTCCTCGCCCTCCCCTGTGGTCTTATTCTCATCTCCGGTGCCACTGGTAGCGGTAAGTCTTCAACGATCATCGCCGCGCTCAGGTCACAGAATTTTGATAAATTCAACATTATCACCCTTGAAGATCCAGTTGAAGAAACCATTAATGGGGTCTCTCATATTCAGGTAGATAATACCATTGAGCGCAACAACTTCCGATCCTGCATGTCTACTGCCGTGCGACTCGATCCCGATATCATCAACATCGGTGAGGTGAGAGACGACGAGAGCGCTTCCGCTGTCATCAACGCGGCAATGACCGGGCATCTCGTGCTTTCTACCATTCACTCTGCCAGTTCCTCGTTGATTATTTCCCGTCTCGAACACTTCGGAGTCAAGCGCTACGACATCGCACAAACCCTTGTTGCCGCATGCTCCCAGAGACTCATTCGTGTCCTTTGCCAGCATTGCTGCGTCCCCCATGTCTGCACGCAGGATGATGTCGATATTTACGGCATCCCGAAAGAGTGGTTTGATGAACAGGTTGTCCTCAATAAACGCACTGTTGATGGGTGCCCGGAATGCAACGGACTTGGCTACTCGGGACGTACCCCACTCCTTGAAATTCTTCCTATTTCTAAAGATACCGCCAGCGATCTCGGGGATGGCACACTTTTGCCTCTCGATCTCGACACCCGAGTCAAGAAGGAGTTCGATGTTCCCCTCATGCGCGACCTTGCTCTGGATGCATTAAAGTCCGGCATTAGTGACATTGAGGCGGTCACGAGTGTTATCGCGCTCTAAGGGGCCTGGCTCTCTACTTTCACCGAACTGGCGATAGATCCTTTAGGTCTGGGTCTTTTGCTATCTTTTCCCTCACCTTGTCACCACCGTTCTTGACGGCCTTATTGATGCTCTCAATGGCCTTGTCCTTTTCCCCGAGGCGAGATTCGTATTTTGCGCGGGCATACCAGGCATCCCATCGTCCGGGTTGATTCTTTGTCAATGCCTCGGCCGCCATCAGGGATTCTTCTGTTTTACCGGATACCGAAAAAATGTTCATTAGTTCCACCAGAAAGTCTGGATTTTCTGCCTGCGCCTTGATTTCATCAGCGAGAGTTTCTTTGAGTGATTTTTCATTCCCGATCATTACTTCTGCCTGAATGAGTGATAGGGCTGCAGATTCATTTCGTGGATCTTTTTTGACGGATGCAAGTAGTAGCGGCAATCTATCGAATTCATCCTCCCGCAACCGGGCGACCTTGAGGTAATCCTTTAGCACGCGGTTCTCTGGGTCGTTTTTAACTGCCTCCTCAAGTCCTTGACGAGCTCCTGTATAGTCACAGAGGATGGTTTGAGCGTAAGCAAGGTCATAGTTTGCCTCTGTGGCATAGGGACATATCCTCACCGCCTGCCTCAATACCCGTACAGCATCCGTGTTCATCCCGTGGTAGAGATAAATATTTGCCGTTGTAACCCGATCTTTCGAGTAGGCGAGCCTCAGTCTTGCAGAGGCGGCAAAATGGCTGTCGCCCTCCAACTCTTTAATTACCGCCTCCCATCTTGCCATATCAACCTCAACACTTTTTTGCGGTATATCCACAACCGGTGATTTTTCGATTTCGTAGCATAATCCATGAGGACGGGCGTAGGCATATGTCCATGGCATCACAAAACTTTCTTCCACAAATATCCTATGACGCTGTTTGTTCTTCTGAACAATCCATTTCACAACCGCGCTATCTTCGCGCACAACACCTTCACCGGAAGCAAGGCCGAGTTTCATTGCCGGTCCGTCCGTGTATTCAGGTGACGATAGTGCTTCCTTAAGGCCTGCTACGTCTGGCAATACCAGCTCTTCGTGCGGATACTGACTTGGTCGTCCCATTTGTCTTTCTATCCAATTGTATGTGATAGGCCTGTCAACTCCGTACTTTCCCCTTACCTCCCTGGCATAGATGGGATCGGCCACTCTCGCCTGACTCATAACATAAATCTTTTGCTTCTGTGCGCAGTTGGCCATGTACATTGGCACAAACCAGCCCGGGTCAGTTCCTCCAAAATAGATGCTTCCCTCCGGTATCCCCTCAAGAAGCCTATCTCCATATTTTTTACCCATGCGATCACCGGCATGATTACTCACGGGTTCGGACACCATGAATGCCCGCACAAGCGCTCCTAGTCCAAGAATACCCGCCGCCCATGTACTCATTCTTTTTTTGGCGAGAAACAAAACCCCACCTAGTGCCATCATCAGATAGAACCCCATGCTGATACCAAACCACGGCTTATGAGTCTCCCAGGAGACCCGATCGTAGCGGTCCGGGTTCATGAGTGGCTCCATAAAAGAGGTCAGTAGAAATCCCCCCAAGAGTAGAAAGTACCACGCCTTTTTCTCCTTATCGCTTTCCCTAATAATTGCCGCAAGGAACAGGATCACACCCACAAGTCCCATGGGAGAGGCGTTTTTCATCACCTCTCTCCAAAAGACCCGCATAAACCCAAGAGTTTTCGCCCCAGATGCTTCTTCATCCGGTAGATCAAAACCCTTCTTTTTCGGTAGTTGAGGAGCGAGCACAACCCTCCCTATGGTTGATTGCAGTTTGTCTGCCAATGTCCCCCAGTATTGAGATCTGTTCACCGACGCAAAGAATCCGGCCTTTGTTCTTGTCAGTGACCAGTCAGCGGGAGGATTTGTCGAGGATGCCAATGGCATGTAGAGATACGGGAGCAGTCCAATCACGACAACTGTAGAGATTTTCACAAACCACCTCCAATTGTTCCGATAGCCCCATACCAAACGAGCCACAAAGAATATCGCCGCCAGGATTGCAAATCGCCTCGATGCCGTGACTACCTCCGGCATTTTCGATAACCACCCGAATCCAAGATAGATCCACGAGAGAATTAGAGCCAGGTAGGTCACTACCATCGCCGCCACATCCCGTCGCAGCACCAAGAGCAACACCACCGGGATCGGCGCGACCGCCAGCGTCATGTGATGATTGCTCATGCCTAGCGAAATTATAAAGAGACTCCAGAATATCCCCCCGTCCCAGTTTGGTCTCCGGATCCACTTATAGCAAACGACCACCAAGGCCATCAATATTGCCACATGGAGTGCGTATGTCCCCTTGCCAATTGTTGCCTGAGACCATACCGGTGCCACAACCATGAACGTAAACGTTGCCAGCGATGCTAGTACCACCGCAATATTCTTCTTGTCCGATACCCAATCTGCATAACTTTTTGCCACCAGTGCGAAGAAGGACACAGATAGACCACCGGCGATCCCCGAGAACAGCGCCACCCTGAAGGCGTCTGAACCTATGGGTATCATATGGCTTGTTACAAAGGCCAGAATTGTCCACAGCGGGTATCCGGATGGGTGCATGACGCCCATTAACCGAGCAGCAACGGTCATTTCACCTTCATCTCCCATGCCGATTTCCGGCATGGTGGATGCCCAATAGAAAAAAAGTGCCGTGAGTCCCGCTATGACGGAAAACAAAACATCACTTTTTTTGAAAACTGTGTCCTTACCCTCCACAGATAGGACAAGGAGTGCCTTGCGTTGCGGTCCCGTAATGCCCCGGGACATTTTTGAATTTTACGCATCCGGAGTTATGCCGCAATCCGTCATCTCCAATCCAATAGTTCCCAAGCTCGCTCGTTTGCAGCGAGAGATTGTTTGTTGCTGACGGTGACGCGCTCGGTCCTGCGCCACCCCCAGAACCTCCACCTCCTGACCCTCCGCCTCCAGAACCACCTCCACCTGATCCGCCACCCCCTGATCCGCCGCCAGGACTTCCCGCAGATGATCCGCCTGAGGATGGTGCGCTAGAGGTGAAATGACTGGCTTTCTTTGAGGGTGAGGTTGTTTTTGTTCCTGTACCCAGAAGTGTTGCCAACGGGGACGGTATATCCATTGCCTCGGGTTCGGGCGTAGGAAATGAATCTGCTGCCGTCGCGTTGGATGTCGATGTCACCGCATTAGTTGCGGTTTTCGCCTTCTTCGGATCGTCTTTAGGCGCTGTTGATACTGGCTTTTTATGTATTCCGTGCCAAATACAGAACCCAACGCCGGCAATCATCAGCACATAGACAAGTAGTCTGCGTTGGAGTTCGCTCATTTTCAGGTGATATCACTTTAATCGGACTACATGTTGGTTGCGTTCTTTGGAACATGGCCGGAAGTCGTTTGCAGAGAGCATGTCATCCATAGGACACCTTCAATTGGAAAAATGTCTCCAGCGCATGTGTATAATCCTCCTGCGGCAGGGCAGCTTGGCATCGCCATGAACTTGCCTGGACCGAAAATATTGTTCGATAGACTTGTCCCCATTCCCATTGCGCTCCCATCAAATGTATCTCCCGGGTTGAATTCGTACATGTTTTGCAACGACCTGACGGCTGTTTGGACATTGACCTGATTGACGATGCAAACTGCTCGGTCTTTACCGGCATTGTATGCCGACACCCCCATGATGGTAGCGGCGATCATGGCAAGCATTAGCCCCATCACCACCACTGTTTCAATAAGCGAGAATCCTTGAGAGTTATTTTTCATTTGACTTGATGCTATACCATAGTTTATGGACGCGCAACCCCCTAGGGAGATGTTTTTTGATCCCCTGCGACCGCCTTGCCAACTTCATCCAAAAGCCCCCTGTAGCATTGAGCAAGTTTCTGCTCATTTGTGTTCAACGTCCCAATATCCTGCTTGGCAGCATCAAGGCGCTTGCCTAGTAATGAAATCTCTCCCCGCAGCGGCTCCATTGATGCCCCGATATCAAGACTGCACTTATTAGCGATCGATGTGGATATTGAATCCATCTCACTACGGGCAATGTATTTTTGAGGAAGCGTACCCGTCAGATCATCCAGAACCGCCTTGAGTGGTTTTGTCTTTTCTTCCAGCATCGTAACTACCGCATCCTTACTCACTCCTTTTGCCTGCCAGTCGGCGAGTGGTTTGGTTTTTTCGTCAATCATTGCCGTGATGCGCGCAGCATCGACAATATCGCCCTGGCGCTTCTTCTGTGCATCCAGGTTGCCCTTTACGACATCAAGCGCCTTGCCGAGATCGTCGATTTTATTGGATAATGCCAGGACCGCCTTGGCTTCTTCGGTTTGACTCTTACTCTGTTCATCGAGTGACTTACGCAAAGCCTCCATTTTTTCAGGTGAGATGCCCGCACTGTTGGTTTGCGACTTGATTGCTGACAATGCCGTACTCAGGGCCCCTGCCATTCCTTCCCATTCCTTCCCCTGTTTTTCCACTACGCCTACTCGTGCCTCTAACTGTTCGCGCGTCGGAAGACTTTCAGCCATCTTTCTGATTTGCTCCACGGCCTGCCTGTCAGCGGTGGTCATTCCCTCTGATGGCGGTTGTGGATCGGGTAGTTTCTGAGGGCCTGGAGCATTATCCATTTCGAGAGACGTCAACCGCGTCGCCATAAATGCCGATGCTCTCTGCTGTGATGCCTGGTTCCACCCGAACCAGAAAAGGCAGAGTAGAATTATTACTCCATATCTGATGTTCATTTTGCGGTCTCCTTGTTTGTGAGAAAGAGTTTGTCCCCATCGGGATCCAATGATGTCACCACTTTCGGACTTGTTGGCTCGGGTTGCGGTGTTGGAGTCTGCTCTGCTTTCGCCCCAGATACCCTTTTGGGCATAAATACAAACTCCACGCGCCTGTCATCGCCCTGGTCTCCTTTTTCTGAAACCGGCAAATTACTGCCACGGCTTGCTATTGCAATTCCGTCACTTCTTAGCGTTAGGTGCTGAAGCATTTCCGCCACCGACGACGCGCGAACAAATCCCATCTGCCAGTTATCTTTAACTCGCGCCGCCCCCCTTACCGGCGTCGCGTCAGTATTACCCTCAACCATGACGTCGAATGTTCCGGCGTGGGCGATCTCCTGCTTGGCGATCGGGGATAATACTTGTGCTATTTTCCCGTCCGGTTTTACTGCCCCCCTGACAAAGAGTGTTCCGGGAAGTCTCACGACAACAAGTTCTGCATTTCTGTATACCACAGCCCCTGTCCCATCGAGTGATTTTTTCAGCGAGTCTTCCAGTTCCTGCCTTTCGCGTTCCGGGGAAATCGCCGCCGCGTATTTTTCCCGAAGATCATCCAATACCTTCTCTCCTTGTGCAAGACGCGCTTGTGCATCGTCTAGTGACTTTTGCAGTCCCATCTCGACCGGCAACTCTCTTTCCTTGATAATTGTGATTCCGGGCGTGGGCGATGGGTTCAATGGAGCGGTTTGTTTGGGGTTTGGCGTCGCCGTCGCCACAAGTGCAGCCAGTACGAATAGGTTCATCTTCTATAATACCGCCACTTTCTCAAATCCCCAACTTTCTTGTTTTTTCTGCAAGTGCAGATTCATCTTCGTTTACATGGTTGTGGTGATTCGGGCGCACCACCAATAAGGATCGGTTAGCGTTTAATCGTCACATCGGTTTGTTCCGACCATTCATTGTGCCCTCCTGGTATAGCAAAAAAGTGAGCATTGGGAATCTGGCTCGCCAAGGCCCTAGCATGATAAAACGGAATGACCGTGTCGTCAGCGGCTCCGAATATGTCCACTGGCCCATTGAAGTGTTTCATCGCTTGCACGTTGTCCCACCGGTCACGAAGTAGCAACCGCACTGGAAGAATTGGAAAATGTTCTGCCGCCACATTTTCCAGAGTATCAAAGGGAACCACGAGCACGATTTTGTCAGGTGGAAGTTTCTCCTGAGCAAGGGAGCAGGCGGGACCGGAGCCGATTGATTCACCCAGTACACAAACCGGGGTGTTTGGATATGTCGCTCGCAGGAGTTCGTACGCTTCTGATGCTGCCTGATTGATCGTTTCTCGTGATGGTTTCCCTGGACGAGAGCCATATCCGGGGTATTCCAGCACATAGAGGGCGTCTTTTTCTGATATCCTGGTCAATACGTAATCTCTATCAGAGGCTTGCCCTCCGTTACCATGGAGCATTAGCCACACGTTCTGGGCATTGGGTACCACCCTGCAAAAGCCAATGGTATGGTCACCCTCCCTCCAAGGTACCATTTGCGTAGAAGTGGTAGCGTGTGTCGGGAAAAAGAGCAGGGAGCGTTGCAGAAGGTAAACGAGTACTACGTAAAGGAAGATGAGTGTTTTTGTTGCCCTTATCAGTTGTATTTTCATACCACCCTCACTGTGCCTCATTCTTCTGGTTATCTGACAGTCGTGGGTTTGTCTTGAGCATAAGCAAATTATTCCACACTTGAATCAGCTCCGTACCGTCGTTGCCATTGCAAGGTCAGTCACACCACGTGCGGCCAGAGCACAGGCTTGCATATAGAGGGTTTTCCCATCCTGTTTGATCATTTGTGCTTCAATCATCTCCGCGTCGGAGTTGTGATTTCGGATGATATCCACAATTACATCGTCCATGTAGAACCCCTCCACGATTGCCGTTCGTTCGTAGTACCCGGTATTGCGGCATTGGGGGCATCCCTTTCGGGCCATGAATTCAGCTTTCCCTTCAAACCATTCCCTTTTAATTCCTAGCGTTTTGAGTGTCTCGTCGTCTGGGGCCGCTGCTGGCACAGCACATACCGGGCAGAGTTGTGCCAAAATTCGCTGTGCCATCACAACCTTCAGGGCGTCCACAAGAAAGTAGTTTACTACACCCATGTCGATCAGCCTTCCGGGGGCCGCAGCCGCGCTGTTCGCATGCAAGGTCGTAAAGACACCGTGTCCGGTCATGGCCGCCCTCACTGCCATCCTTGCCGTAATTTCATCCCGAATTTCCCCAATGTTGACGTAGTCAGGATCTAGTCGCATCGCTGACTCCAGAAACTTCGGATATGATAGCCCGTTAGGATTGGTTTCCTTCCATGTGATTTCTGTCTGCGCAACATTAGGGATCTCTCTCTCAATCGGCTGTTCTCCGCTCACGACGGCGGTCTCCTCCGTGTTCAGCATTCCAATACATGCCGCCAGAGTTGTTGATTTTCCTGAACCGGTAGGTCCACATACCACCAACATTCCGTGATCGGAGGCAATGGCCATTTCTGCCAACGAGTATTCGTGTGGCCTGAAGCCCAAATCGTGTAACGTTTTTGTTCGCTTGTTTCTTTCCAGTAGACGCAAGACCGCCAGTTCCCCCAATGCCGAACTCTTGGATCCGGTCACCATGATCTGTACGCGAACGTCAAATTGCTGGTCCTTGATCTTGAGATGAAACTTCCCCTCCAATGGTTCTGATGTCGCCTGCGTGTTGAGTCCGCAAAGATGCTTTATTCTCGTGATTACAGGCCGGGTCAGTCTTGACGGCAGGTTGTGCGGGTACTTCGATATCATACCGTCAATACGGAAGCGCACTAGCATTGCGTCAGGCTGTGTCAGAATATGGATATCCGTTGCCCTGCTCCTTACCGCATGCAAGAAAATTGATTTTGTGAAACTTGCAATCGTTGCGGTTGTTGTGCCGTCCACCCCGTCGGTGGAACCATCCGCAGCCATTTCAGTAATATCCACCTCTTCAATGGATCCTATGTCAGACTCCGATGTATCCACATCCACTCGCCGAGCAATGTCGCTTGGCAATATCTTTCTCGCCTCCCATTCCGTAAGGGCCATGCTGATTTTCTCAGGGCGACATAGTACCCACGAATACCTTCCTTTGAATTTTGTCATCACCGCCTTGTCCTGAGGCGTTGGAACCCTACTCATTCCCATCGCGCAAAGCGACTCTCCCACGAGGCTAATAGGTGTCATTCTGTGATCTTTCTGAACCTGAATTGGGATTTGGCTCATCTTTGTCTGCACGTCGGTCACCTTGAAGTCGATAAATGGCAGGTTCTGAACGAGCGTATTTATTGTAAATACTCCATCAGGGG
>Ga0302192_10001128_pt1 | contig 16554 bp, 10 predicted proteins | sample II_Bog_E3_2_FD_200230 | JGI IMG/M metagenome (GOLD analysis project Ga0302192, IMG submission 200230) | Peat permafrost microbial communities from Stordalen Mire near Abisko, Sweden - II_Bog_E3_2 | ecosystem: Environmental > Terrestrial > Soil > Wetlands > Peat | place: Sweden: Abisko...
TGTCTTGCTCATGGCATTACTCCTTGCTCTTGCTTTTCATCTGGCGGCCGGTTTCTGGTAGCCGGCCGCCAGTGCTGCCTCTTACAAGGCGATGACCATGGGCCTGAGAGTTTCTATTCCCTGTAACCACGGGCCAGAACACCGCCTGTCTCTAAAACTCGTAGTGCACCCCCAGGGCAACGTTGTTGGCCCTGAAGTGACGCGACGCTGTCAAACCGTTCACTCCCTCAGTGAGTCCGGTCGGATAGGGCAGCGAGGTGCATGGAACTACGGTTGAAGTTGTTGTAGTGGACGTGCTGCAGTCTTGCGGTCCTGAAGGACCGTTCTCGCCGTAGCCGTAGAAGTTGTAATCCGCACGCCAAACCAGGCCGGGATGAAGCGTCCAGGCCACGTTTGCGTAAGGAGAATCATAGGATGTGTTCAGCGAGCCGTTCACCGAGCGGGCGTCGTTGAAGAACTGGTTGCCGTCCGTAGCAGTCACACGATAGCCGACTGCCGACTTGATTTTCGTGGAAGGCGAAAATGTGACTGCGACCGACCCGTCCTGGGTTGGAGCATTCATGAAATCGCGCGCGTACCAGTCGGCCAGTTGGGTGGTCGACCCTCTGGCGAAGACGCCCTGGCACACGTTCGGAGCGCCGGCGGCATTGGTGGATGCGGTGCCGGGCAGCGTGGGAGATGCGCCGTTGTTATAGCAGATGTTGGTTGCCGTATAGACGTCGCTGTAGGAGTAGCCGATGTCGATGCTGACCCGGTCGTTCGGAATCAGCAGTACATTGACGCTCGCCACACGACTGTGATCGACGTGATTGAGCGGACCCTCGTAAGGGTCGTCGCCCGCGGCAACCGCGGCCTGGTTGTTGTTGGTGTTGTTGTGCCGCTCGCGGTCGTTGAACGCGCCCGACACCGTTGCCCACGGCCTCGGCCGGTACATGGTGTGCAGACGGTAGTGCTGCGACTGGCGAGCGCCCACCGGCGTAAACACGTTGTCAGCGTAAAGCAGTTCCGCCGATCCATTCAGGCTCCAGTTTGAAGTGGGCCTGAACGCTGCGGTCAGAATGCCGCCGTTCTGGTGGATGGTGACGCTGCCGTCGCCGGTAGCGCCAACCGCCAGCGGCGTATTGCTGGGAATTCCCTCGCCGATGGAGTGGTCTTCGTAACGGTAAGTGAGCGAGAGCGTGGTGCGCGGAGTCGCGTCCCAGCTTACAGTGGCATTGTTGGTGAAGAACTTCTGACCGAAGTAGTCGGGCAATGGCGTGGCGATCGAGGGGCTGCCCTCAAAACTAGAGGTCGGCTTGTTCGTCGCCGGGTTAATTGGAGTGTCGATCACAGTTGTGGTCAGCGCCGTGTTATTGATGGTGTCTGCGGACGCGGGGACGGCTGTTGTCGATACGCTCGTCATATTGGCAGTGCCCGGCTGATGGACATTCGAAAAGTTAATCTGGTCTTCAATCGACACCGTTTTTGTAGCCTGCCAAACAACGCCGTAATCAGCGGCGATCACCTGCCGCCTGGCGCTGGCGTCACCCGTGTACGAGATTTCGCGGCTGGTTCCTGCCAGGCCCTGAAAACTGTCGTAGTAGTTCGGCAGGTTCATGTTGGCATTTGTGTAGCGGAAGTCGCCGTTCATCGAGACGTTCCTGATGCTCGAGCTTTGAAACCGCAGGATCTCCGTTGGATAGATGATGCGGGTTGGCTGCGAACGCAAGTAACTGGTGACAACGTTGCAGGCCGGATCGATGATCGGCCGCCCGCCATTGGGATTTGCGTAGAGAATCGTGGACGAGTTGGAAATACTGCTGCTGCAGACGCCGCCGGGAGTGAAGTTTCCGGTTTTGCTGCTGTAGCCGTACGGCAATTCGCTGTCATAATTCACGAGCGGCGCGACGGGCGTCCCATCCGCTTCCTGAAAGAGATAGGACTGGGGCGCCATGCTGAAATAGGAGTCGCCCTTGTAATGATCAATCTGCTCCTCATAGGTTAGCTTTGTACCTGTAAAGGGCTTCCAATCGACGCCTCCAGTGAAGTCATCGGTGCTGTTGCGCTGGTACTCCTCAAGCAGCATGTCGTATGAACCCGCAAACTGATAGCCGCTTGGCGATTGGCTCGGCCCTTGAAAGATATTCTGCGAGTATGCAAGCCGGTACGACACCTTCGAGAGCGGCAGCATGGTGAGGTCGGTGTCGGTCATGCGGCGCACCGTGTTGAACATGAACGGCGACTGGTTGACTTGCGGCCATGCGAAAGAACCGGTCGGCGCTGTTGAAGGGCCGATGGGTAGCGACTGGCCGCCGGGAATGTTGGGGTTGCCCAGCAGGTCGTAGTCGAAGTACTGCCGGTCGCGACGGAAGATGCCGGAAAAATCGTACTGCTTACCCTTTGAAAAATTCAGCTTGCCAAAGTTGTAAGGATCGCCGCCGAAGCCGCTGCCAAATGCGGTCAGCGTATCCACCAGCGGATTCTTGTTGCCGGGCAACGCGTGCATCACGAAGGTCTCGCCCATTACACGCGGTCCGGATTGAAGATTGACGAGGGTGTCGTACATCGCGCCGCTGCCGCTAACGTGGTTGATGCGGCCGCCAAGATCGACTGTGTGATGCGCAGTGTATCCCTCAGGTGTTGAGAAGTGTGTCTCCGGCGCTGGTGCCGCTGAATTTGGCACAACCGGATTCTGAGCCAGGACTGCTGCGGTGGCGCCTATGACAAAAGCCGCCAACCCCGCACTCCGGGCCACGCGAATGGCTGCCATTGCGGGCCATTCGGATGAGAACCGAAACTCAAAGTTTGTCTGCGTCATAAAACACCCCTATCGGAGAAAAGCCTGGTTGAGGTTGGAGCCATGGATGAACGTATGGCAACTGGTGCATGGGGCCAGTTCGGAGGAACCGGCGCTCATGCCGTGGACCGTGGCCGCTGCAACCGGACTGTGGCACTGGTTGCAAAGCGTATTCACGTTCGGCATGTTCAACAGCCGCGCATTTTGTGAACCGTGCGGCGTGTGGCATCCCATGCATCCCTCGGCTTTCACCGCGGCATGCTCGTAAACAAAGGGCCCACGTGTTTCGGTGTGGCACTTTGCGCAGATCAAATTCTGGTCGGCTGTCGACTTCAGATTGTTGTTTCCGAATGTTCCATGAACGTCGTGGCAGTCGCTGCAACTCACCACGCCTTCATTCACCTTGTGGTGGAAGGCCATGTCGAACTGCGGCTTCACATCGCTATGGCACTGGAAGCAGAGCCTGGGCTCCGCGGTCTTGAGCAGCTTTGCCGGCTCCTCGCTCTTGTGAACGCTGTGGCAGCTTATGCAGCTGACGCCGGCCTTGGCGTGCGGCGAACGATCGAAGTCAGGATGTGCTCCGGCATGGCACCCGAGGCATTTTGCATCTACCTCTTTGGGTGTGGCCTTGTCAGGGTTGAAAATCTTGGTTACGTCGCCGCCGCCGTCCACGTGTGCCTTCCCCGGGCCGTGGCAACTCTCGCACGTGTTTCCTTTCGAACCGTGCATCAACGTCATTTTTGTGTGCGGATTTGAGGCGAACCCCTTGGCCTCGTCTGCGTGGCACGTAGCACAGGTGTCGGATCCGACATAACCTGCGGCTGCGGCCGCATCCTGCTGGCCACTGGCCGCAGGACTCTTCCCGTTTGCCGGTGGCGCCGCAAGCGCCGCCGCTGAGAGCATGCCCGCGCCAAGCACCACCAGGAAGGCCGTGATTCGAGCTTGCAATCTGGCCGAAACCCCGTGTGCCGGGCAACGTCTTTGATGTTCAATATTGCGCATGTATTACCGCCTTTTTTCTTCTGCCCTTGGTTGATCCTGAAACAGACACGCCGGACGATCGCATCTGCCTTCGTGGAGCAATTGACTCTCCATGTTGGGACTTATCGCCGGTTTGCATGCTTCCGAGCAGCGGAATCTGTGCGGAGCATCACTCTCTGGGGTGAAGGTTACGTCGTTTCCGCAGAGGTTCGCGGTGATGTTCGTCACATGCAGACCGGCGACTGTGCCTACCTGAAGCCTTCTTAATCACAGTCACTTGCAGGCATAAGATCACTCCGAGCGTCGCCTGTCTGTCACATATTGACCAACCTGGGAATTAAGCATTTGGACCGGTATCGGGAAATATTCCTGATTCAGGAAGGGTTCTTCGCTTGTGAGGCCCATCACATTCAGTCGCCCTCGAATTTTGCAACAATCCACGCAAGCCTTTGTCCCGGACACACCAGGACCCTCACCTTCTTTTGGGCACGCAGCGCTGTTTTCTGAAGAGTGAGAGGGTCAGAGAGCAAGGCGCCGAGTCAGGATTGAATTGGGGAAGCTATGGCGGATTTAGTACTACAAGCGGACGTGCAGGTACGGCAAAAGCACTTGTCGCGCCAGATTCCCGCGGGTTGCGCGGCATGCTCCAACAGGCGCCCCGGGTGGTTTTGCTCGCTGGGCAGCGCAGTACTGGCCGATCTTGAGCTGGCTACAAGCACCATCAGCCTCCCGGCGCAGGCCTCACTGTTCACGCAAGGTGAGGAAGCTCGCTGCCTTTACCTTATTTGCAGCGGATATCTCAAGCTGACGGCGGGGCGTGCTGACGACCGGCAGATGATTGTTCGCGTAGCGGGTCCAGGCTCGATGCTGGGGCTTTATGCGGTTCTATCCCACGGCGTCTATGAGGTTTCGGCCGAGTCACTCACCACGGCGCAGTTGCGCCCTGTCGAACGCGACCGGTTCCTCAGCTTCTTGCGCAGCCACAAGGAAGCGCAAATGCGCGCCGTGCAGTGCATCTGCCAGGAATACCGCTTTGCGCTTCAGGACGCCTGCCGCATCGCGCTTTCAGAAACTGTGGCGACACGGCTTGGCCGGCTGTTGCTTGAGCTGGCCCACCAGATTGGCGAGCACCTGCCGGGCGGCGAGTTCCGTTTTCCACTGCTTCTCACCCACGAAGAGATGGCATCTATGACCTGTACCACTCGCGAAACCGTCACCCGCACGCTGGGCCAGTTCCGCAAGGCCGGCTGGATCTCGATCGAAGACTCAATGGTGACTGTGCACCAGACGGAAAAGCTGCAATTGCTGATGTAAAGAATTCAGTCATTTGATGCACGCTACCGCTTCATTTGTACCCCGTCGTGCGTGGTTACGCTCCCTTGTGCCCGGTCTCCTGAGTCAAACGAGCTATGATTTCTATAGCTGACCCCTCGTCAATGCGGGAGCTTCAAGCATTATGATCCGTTATTCAATTACCACTGCCGTACTCTTCCTTTCCTGCTGCGCTGTTTTCACCCAGACACCCGGCACCGACGCTGCGGCTTCGCAATCCGCGCCACAGGCTGCGGCTCAGCCCGCGAACCCGGCTGTGCCGGGTGTTGCCAGCACTGAAGGCACCACGGTGTTGCAGTTCCAGAAAATTGAGGACGCGTGGAGCGATGCGGAAAACCGCAATGATCAATACGCGCTTGAACTGGTACTCTCGCCGCTGCTCATCGACGTTTCAGCTACCGGCGACATCACCACCCGCAACCAGCAAGTGATGCTGGTGATGAACAACGATGACAAGACGCTGAACCTGCAGCAGAAGGTCATCACCGTGCGGCTGCTGGGCGATATAGCCGTGGTAAACGGCACTTACGAGCTGCGCCACAAAGTGAGCGGTCCTGAGGTAGTTGAGAAGGGCGTGTTCACGCACGTGTTTGAACGCGTACGGAACGGCTGGCTGTGCACCAACTCGCAGCGTACCGTTTTGCGCACCGAGACGGCGGGCAAGGCCGGTAAGAAGTCGTCCACTGCCGAAGAGCCCTTCCATATTCCGTTCTTCTCCAGAGGTGAAAAGAGCACCACGACAACCACACAAACGACGACTCCGCCGCGGCAATAGCTGCGGTTCTCGCACGCCGTCGACGGTTGTATTGGTTTACGCCTCCGGTACCCGTCAAGCCCACTCTCTTGAGAGCACCCGCCAACTCCGCCTTTTTCAATCGCTTGCGATCATTAGAGCTTTGCGTGCTTTCTCCGCTGATCCGCTACGCTTGAAGCATGTCATTCCAATTTGACCCGCGTCTACCGCCTGCGGCCTTGCGGCGAACCCCGTACGTGACGGCCACAAGTTCCATGTTTTCAGGGTTTTGATATCTAAGTCGTTTAAGATGATGAATTTATGACACTTTGTGCCACTCTCTGCGCGAGTAACCCTCGTTGAATCAAGATTTTGCCCGAAAAGGGATGGGGGGGTGGGGGGGTGGTACGGTACGGACCGACCGGGGACATACCTGACACTGCACAAGTCCATGGACGTTTGATTAGAACGTGTGGATGGGCTGGGTAGGCGAGTGTCGTTGTTCGTGAACCGTGATTCGTGAGACGAAGAATTCGGTCGGCTGTTCAGGTTGGACGACGGTCCACCAACCACGGGGCGCGTCCTCGACCATCCCCTCAAGTCAGACAGAGTCGCAGCCGATAAGACCCGCAGCGGGCGCGGCGGCCGGGTGCTGCCAGGCGTGACTCTTTTTTGCAGCGGCGCTGGTAGTGGCGAGGCGCTGAAGCCGGGAGCCGTGGCGGCGGGGCTGGCGTCGGGAACCATGTGACGACGGCGATGAGCACACTGCTCAACGCGCCCGACCAACAGATTCGAGACGACGGTTGGTTCCTTCGACCTTCGCGAACTGCCACAGGAACGCGCGGCGTGGCTCGTGGCTCGTGAATTGTGGTGCGCCCCGGAATGCAGATCGCATTTGAGAACCTGTTTACAATCTCGTGTTATTTCCTCCGCCAGTCCGCAAAGGCGGACGACAGATGGTAGCCCCAGGCACAAGCCTGGGGAAAGTCGCCTTTCTACCGCATAGCCCACTTAAGCGGGCGTAAGAGTCCCTTCCGATTGCGATCGGAAACAGGCTCTAACGATTGACCACAGGCGTAACACGAACCGCGTATCACGAGTCACGACGCACGACCCACGACTCCCCGCTCCCGCTTTTGCCCCTGGATGCGGATGGCAACATGCACCAGGCTCAGCGCTGCCGGCGTCAACCCGGGAATACGGCTGGCCTGCCCGATGGTGATGGGCCTTACTCGCTCGAGTATTTCGCGCATCTCACGCGAGAGCCCGCTGATTACGCCGTACTCGATCCACTCAGGAATTGCGACCCCCTCGGCCGCTTTTAATTTTTCAATCGACTTCTTCTGCTGGTCCAGGTAGCCGGCAAACTTGATTTCGGTTTCGACTGCGCGGGCTTCGTTGCGCATCACACTGCGCCAGACGGGATCGGAAACCTCATCGCGCGAATGTCCGAATGCAGCCAGCATAGAATCGCCTTGAAGCTGATCACCGAGCGCCGCGAGGATGGGCTCGATTGAAACTTCGGGGCGCTTGAGCAGTTGTGCCCAGGTGAGGCCGGCCGTCGCAGTCAGGTCGCCGAATCCCGCCGACGCCAGTTTTGCGTGATCGACCTTGCTTGAGCTGAGCAGCGCGGCCAGCGCGGCCATGCGCGCCTGCTTCTGCTCGTATTCAGCCCATGCCTCGTCGTTAATAAGTCCCAGTCGCCGGCCGTGTGGCGTCAACCTGCGGTCCGCGTTGTCAATGCGCAGATGCAGCCGAAATTCGGCACGCGAGGTAAACATGCGGTAGGGCTCGTTGGTTCCTTTCGATATCAGGTCGTCGACCAAAATGCCCGTGTATCCCTCGCTGCGATCCATGGTGAAGGCAGCTTCGCCTTTCAGCCACAGCGCCGCGTTAATGCCGGCCATAATGCCCTGGCATGCAGCCTCTTCATATCCGCTAGTTCCATTGATCTGCCCGGCCAGGTAAAGGCCTTCCATCGACTTGACGCGCAATGTGCGATCAAGCTCGGTGGCATCGACCGAGTCGTATTCGATGGCGTAGCCGGGGCGCAGCATTTCGGCATCTTCGAGACCGGGGATGGAGCGGACAATCTGCCACTGCACCTCCATCGGCAGCGATGTAGACATGCCGTTAACGTAGACCTCGTGCGTGTTCAGTCCCTCGGGTTCGAGGAAGAACTGGTGTTGCGTCTTGTCAGGAAACTTGACGATCTTGTCTTCGATTGACGGGCAGTAGCGCGGGCCGATGCCCTCAATGCGGCCGGAGTACATGGCCGAGCGGTGCACATTTTCGCGGACCAGACGCAGCGTCTCCGGCGTGGTGAAGGCGATGTGGCAGCTCACCTGCGGCTGAACGATTTTCTTTGTGCGGAAGCTGAATGGCGTGGGCTCGGCGTCGCCGGGCTGCTCTTCAAATGCCTCCCAGTGAATCGTACGGCCGTCGAGGCGCGGCGGTGTTCCGGTTTTGAGTCTGCACGTCCGAAGCCCTAAAGCCCGCAGCGCCTCGCCGAGCAGCACCGATGCGGGTTCGCCGGAGCGGCCGGCGGGGTAGCGCTCTTCGCCGCAGTGGATGAGGCCGTTCAAGAATGTGCCGGTGGTGATGATGGTTGCCCCGGCCATCAGCCGGCGTCCGTCGCGCAGCTTAAGGCCGAGAACCTTTCGGCGGGGGCGCGTGGGATAGAGCTCGGGTGAGTTAGCAGTTGAGGTATCCCACGTCTCAGAATCGAGACGTGGGGCACCCAGACCGTTGCGTGCGCCGGCTTCTTGTTCCCTTGTTCCCTTGTTCCCTTGTTCCCTGAATTCGATCACCAGATCGACAACCTCAGCCTGGCGGATGTGCAGGCCCGGTTGCGACTCCAGCACTTCGCGCATCTTTACCCGGTAGAGTTGCTTGTCGCACTGGGCACGTGGACTCCAAACAGCGGGACCGCGAGAGGAGTTGAGCAGACGGAACTGGATGCCGACAGCGTCAGCCACCTCGCCCATGATGCCGCCCAGCGCGTCGACTTCGCGCACCAGGTGTCCCTTGGCTACGCCGCCAATGGCCGGGTTGCAGCTCATTTGCGCAATCAGGTCCATGTTCATGGTGATGAGCGCGGTCTTGAGGCCCATGCGTGCTGCGGCCATGGCCGCCTCGCAGCCGGCGTGTCCCGCGCCCACCACCACGACATCGTATTGTTCGGTGAAAGCCATCCAATCCCATTCTATTTATGGCCAGGGCATGTGCGCGCCGCCCGTGCCCTAAAGAGTGGGGCGATTTATAATCGGAGCTCAGCAAATACCTATTCTGGCTGCTAAGCCCAATTGTTCCCATGCGATATTGCTTGTGCGGAAACGTGGCTATTGAGAACGGTGCGGAATGCGCACGGTGCAGGGCTCTGCGAGTGCTCGGGCTACAACCCGACGCGTCGGACAAAGAGATCAGAACCGCGTATCACGTGCTGGTGAAGGTGTGGCACCCCGACCGATTCCAGAATGACCCCACCCTGAGCGAGGAAGCGGACGAGAAGCTGAAGGAGATCAACTCGGCTTTTGGCTATCTCACTTCCGACGCCGCGCTTCAGGATTCAGCGCGCAAAGAGCAACGCCACACTCGGCCGAGGGCTCACGATTACCCTTCGCCACCAGCCGACGACTCAAGCGAAGATGCAACCGCTTCGGCGCCGCAGCCAGAACCCGCGCGTGCCGGGCGGCCCGGCTGGATTAGGCTGCTGACGGGGATTTTTTTCTCAACTTTTGCAAAGACATGCGCATACATTGCCGCGTTTGCCTTGGTCGGGTGGATCCTGTTCAAGCCGACAGACAGGTTTCTTACTTCTGAGCCCCTTACCGCCGCGACTTACCAGCAGTTCAAGACCGATATGCAGAGAGGACTATGGGGCGCCGGAACCATAATCTCAGGTTATTTCAGCGAATTATGGCAGGGTAACGACCCGCACAAGAAGTCGCTTCCAGTCCCGTCCGGGGCCGCAGCCGTGCCGCAACAGGAACCAGGAGAACCGGCACAGGAAACGGTGAAGCTGCAATCGAACCCTTCACCCGCTGAGACGGTCAAGATTTTGCCGTATGTGACGGCGGCCTTGAGCAAAGACGAGGTGATCGCGGTTCAGGGGCCTCCCACTTCAACTTCAGGGGACAAATTAATCTACGGGCATTCCGAGCTCGATTTCAGAGGCGGCAAACTCGTGGGCTGGAAGCTTGATCCTGATTCTCCGCCCATCCGCGTAAAACTTTGGCCCGATGCGTCGGTCGATCCCGATCTGGATTCGTTCTGGATGGGTTCATCAAAGAATGAAGTATTGGTGGTGCAGGGCACGCCGACCTTCTGGTCTGAGAACACATTCGGCTACGGCGGTTCGGAGGTGTACTTCAAGAACGGCAAAGTAGTGAATTGGAAAAACGATCCCGAATCGGTCCCGCTCCGCGCCAAGCGGCGCTGAAGCTCTCAGCGAAACAGCTCGATACGTGGAGTCAACATTCTCGCCGGAGTGCCCGAAATTCTACGCTGGAGTTACAGGAAGAAAGACGCGAATAATCGTGCCGTGATTCTTGCCGTCGGTCTTGCTTTCGATCGCAATCGAGCCACCGTTCCCTTCCACAAACTGCTTCGCAATAAAAAGGCCTATGCCTGTGCCGACGGTATTGCGCGTGGTGAAAAATGCATCGAACACTCTCGGCATCACTTCTGCTGCGATCCCGAAGCCGTTATCCCGGATTGAGAGAACCACGCCACGGGATGCAGTTTCGGCATCTTTCACACACACGGATAGAATGCCGCCTGCAGGCATCGCATAAATCGCATTTGAGATCAAGTTAGTCACCACCTGCATCATTTCTCCGCGACGCAACCGGGGTGTACTCGATGAATCAAACGACTTGATGACTTCAATGCCGAGCGCCTTGCACCGCGGCTGGTAAATCTCGATTGCATGCCGAACGAGTTCACTGAGCGACGTGTCGATGGCTGAGGCATTGTCACGGTAGTAGCCGAGCGTCTGCTTGGCGATATGGGATACGCGGTCGAGTTCGCCTTCAATCAAGTCGAGGTATTCGATACCCTTTGGCTTGCTTATCGTCGGACGAACAAGGCAGATCAGGTTCGCCATCGCTTGCAGGGGGTTGTTGATTTCGTGCGCGATGGTGGCCGCCATTCGGCCAGTTGCAGCGATTTTTTCAGCCTGAAGAACGGACTTCTCGAGCCTCTTGCGTCCGGAGATATCGCGAAGAATCTTCGATGCCCCGATGACTTGTCCACGTTCATCCATCACGGGCGACACGGTAAGCGATACATCGAGCAGTTGCCCGGCCTTTGTGCGTCGTACGGTTTCGAAGTGCTCAACGCGGCGACCGGCGCGCAAACTTTCGAGGATCACTGTCTCGTCGGAATGCAGATGTTCAGGAATGATCTTGAGAATTGATGAACCAATCATCTCCTGCGCCGAATAGCCGAGCAGGCGCTCCGCTGCGGGGTTCCAACTGGCGATGATTCCATTGAGGTCCTTGCTCAGGATCACGTCGTCGGAGGAATCGACGATTGCGGCGAGTTCCCGTGATCGCTTCAGACTAACTTCCAGCGCTTTCTCGCTCTCCTTAATCTGCGTGATGTCCCGTATCGTACCAAGGATCTGTCCCGGCGATCCGTTCGACTGCCCATGAAGCTGGCCATTGATTTCGATCCAGCGCTGCTTCTTGTCTGGGAGCCAGATGATCCCTTCAAATTTAAACGGCTCACTCTTTTGCAGGGTAGCTTCCATTGCCTGTTGAAATGATTCCCGAAAATCAATATGCACAATTTCGCCCCGGAAGACGGAACCATTCACCGGGCCACTTTCGCGAGACCGCCCGAAGATCTCGTACATGCGGTCGTTTTCCCAACTCGCCCGATCGTCTGCGAGATGCCACACAAAGATTCCCAGTTGCGCGACTTCGGTGGCGAGCTTCAGTCGTGTTTCGCTATCGCGAAGCTTTTGAGCTCCCGTCACGATCACGGTCGTGTTGCGGTACCCGTCGTAAACGCCAGCGATCTTGCCGTTGTCGAAAACCGGGATGAGCGAATAGCTCCAATAGTGGTTCTCAATCGTTCCATTCAAGAGTATTGGAATGAACATGTCTTCTCGAACCGCTGTCTCACCCCGGTAGAAACAGGCTTCAAGATCGGCGCTCACCAGGTGCCATGCCTCTTGAAAAACAACCCGGTAGAGACCGCCCAGTGCGTCGGGATGCTTGCCCATCAACGTAGGAATAGCTGCGTCGTTGTAGAGGAACACCATCTGGTGTCCCCATGAAAGGATGGTCGGAAATGGCGAATGCAGCATGAGATTCACGGTTGCAAGCAAGGTTTCAGACCAGTCTTCAACGACGCCGAGGGGCGTCGCGGCCCAATCGTGTGTGCGAATGCGATTGGTCATCTCACTATTGCCGATGATCAGGTTGGCTGCTTTGCTCATACTTTTCCGATGGCGGACAATTCCTTTACTGCGCCCGCTGCCGCTCTCTCATCGCCCTTTGATCAGGCGCATTCCCGGGGTATAGCAGGCTCATTTGTGGGCAAGGCAAGCGTCTAACTAGGGGAGGGCCTACCGCTTACGTGGCGTCGGAGACTCAAGGGCGAACAACCGAACTTAGTACCGGCCGCGAAGTTCCTTCTCCACTCGATCAGGGATTTCAAGATAGACAACAACTGCGACCGCGAGGCCTCTACCGCTTGCTGGAGATTCGAGAGATCGCCAGCTTCACTGTAGGCCTACTTAAAGTCACGGAGTGAGCAATACTGCACAGTCGCTGGTGAAAGAAATAAATGCGGAGTACGGGATGCACTCAGATGCCGCAATGATTCCAGCCCACAAGCTTGAATGGCGCGGTGTGAGCCTGAAAATCCGGTACGCCTTCTATGCAGCCTGCAGTTCGAGAATTATGGCCGCGCCCTGCGGCTCAAGGTTGAGTGCCAGCGCACGCCCATTGTTGTCGCGCAGAATGGTGGCGCACAGGCTCAATCCCAGCCCGGCGGTCTCATTGCCTGGCCGCGCCGGCGCGAATGGATCGAAGGCCCGCTCGGGATTGGGGAATCCCAGGCCGGTGTGGCCAATCAGAATCTGCACCATGTTGCCTTCGCTCGTCGCCTCAAGCCGTATGGTCTTGGGCTCGCCGGTCGCGGGCACGGGCTTCTCCACAGCATCCATGGCAAATTGCAAGCAGTGCCGCACCGCCTGGCGCAACTGCTGCGGGCTACACATTACCCGCGGAAGCGAGGGAGCAATGTTCAGCCTGAATTCAATTGAGCGGCGCAGAAATTCTGAACGGTGCAGTTCGCCCATGTCTGAAAGCAGCTCAGTGACTGAAACCGCAGCCTGTTGATCACCAGCGGGTCGCGACACGCGCGAAAGGCTTTCGAGGGTGGCCCGCATGTGCCTGGCTTCGGCCAGAATGGAATCGACGGCCTTGCGATCTTCCTGCGAGAGGTTCGCCGTTTCGTCGAGCAAGGATGCATAGCCCAGGATCACCGTCAGCGGATTATTGAGTTGCTGGGTTACATTTCCGGCCAGTTGGCCCAGGTGCGCGAACTTCTCGCTGTCGATCAGTTTCTCAAACATCATGGTCTGGCTTCTGGTGGCCTGCACGCGCGCAACCAGCAGTTCGATGGGCAGCAGATCTTCATGGCGCAGCTCGCGCGGCCGGCCGGCTGAGCGCTCGGTTTCATTGCGCCTGCCCGACAATAGCAGCGCACCTTCAATGGTTCCGCGGCTGGTCATGGGTACGGCCAGTACCTGGGTAAAGTGCAAGCGCTTCAAATCGTCGCCGGGCTTGAGCCATGGCCCCAGGTCAAGTTTCACGGTCTGGCTTTCTTCCACTGCCGGGGGTACCGTACCTGGCGCAAGGAACCCAGTTGAGGAAATGCGCACCGCTAATTCTGAAAGCGCCTTGGTTGTTGCATCGTCCAGCCCTGCCGCACCCGACAGCCGGTACGATCCGTTGCCGTGCAGCAGCAGAGCCGCCTGGGCAAAGCAGCTGTGCCTTACAACAGCCTCGCAAACATCGGAGCCTTGCCGGTCGAAGTCTTCAATGCGGCGTCGCGCCAGCATCAGTCGCGTGTAGGCTTCAAGCTCGCGACGCGCGCGATGCTCGCGCTCCCGGGCGATGCGGTTATAGTTCAGTTCGTCTTCAAGCACCAGCACAATCATGCCAATCACCGCCACCACTCGTGCCATTACAATGACGCGCACCAGCAGCAGGTTGAGCACGGGATGATACTGGCCGTTGAAGATGGGCAGAATCTCGAGGCAGGCGAGCGACCACGCGGTAAAGCCCAGTGCGCTTAGAAACACTCCCGGCGTAAAACGCCTGAAAACGAAGATCACCAGCAGCGCGCACATGAACAGGTTGGCGCATTGGCCAGAAATAAGGGACCATGCCGGTCCGCGCGAATACAGTGACCAAAGCGCCATGCCGCCCAGCACCGAGCAAATCAGCAATCCGAGCCAGACGGGAACATACTTCTTCTCCGAGTTCCACAAGATCGCGATCACCAGTGCGGCTGCGGCGAGCACGGGAAAGACGTAGAGCGCGGGCGCTGCAGGCGCAACGCCGCCAAATACTCCGTACAGCAAAACGGCATAAGTTACGAACAATAGGGCGTAGGGGATGCTGTAAAGAATCTCGAAGCGGCCCAGGCGGAAGCGCAGCGGCGAAAGCGAACCCAGAAACATGACTGCGCTGATCTGGGCGGAGGCTTGCCCGGCGGCAATGAGCCATGGGAGGGTAGTTGCCGGAAAGTGCCACCAGTTGGCGGCATCCACCAGCGCCATGCCGATGAGGTCAAAAAAGAACCCCAGCAGCCAAAGCAGCGTGCGCTGGTCTCGGAAACGCAGATATAGATATCCGAATGTCGGCAATGACAACGCCGTGAGCACCAGCGCCGGAGCGTGGTAAAGATCGTGCATTGAGGCTGTGAGTCTCCTCGAAAGCGAGCTGCCAGGAACTTCAATCGGGAGCCGGCTATTTCTGGAAAAGGCCGGCCTTCCGCCAGGGTATTCAGGACCGCGCCGCCAAGTGCCGGCGGCAATAGCGGTTCCAGGATTGCTATACCCAAGACTCAATAAACTCAAGTCGTCCCGACCCCAGGAAGGGACGACCCTGATCGAAAGCCGAATACGGTACAACTATCCTGGAACCGCTCTATTAAGCGTGCTCAGGATTTGTGGGGCATCTAGTTGCGCTGGTCAAGTCGAAGGTTTCAGCCGGCTTACACCGGTTTCATCCCTTCATTGACCCGGCGCGCGTGCCCGCCTGAGGTGCTCTGCTCCGAGTTTAAATTCTCTGGCCCACCCGCACCGGCTGTACATGCGTCTAAAGTTGCAGGCAGAGTGTAAACATTACAAGCTGCCCAAAGCAACCCGTTTCGCAGCCCTCTCAGAGCTGTCAACATTCTGCGACGGCGGCGCGTATAGTTTGCAACATTCCAGCCTGGGCTGGTTATCTAGTTTGGTGCAGGAGGGTCGGGAATTGAGGAATCGGGTGTGGAACGGTGTGCAGCCTCGGGTATTGCCGGTTGCGATTGCAATGTTGGCCACGGCGCTCTGTGCCTCGGCTCAGCAGAAAGACAGCATCACGCCCATGGCGCTCGACTCCGGCTTCGGGCGCATGGATCTCACGGCTCCCACGATGCCGACCGACCAGATCATCAAGCAGTTTGCCGCCAAGGAGACCGAGTTCCAGGAGGCGCTGAACCACTACACCTACCGCCGCGTGGCCCGCGTGCAGACCGTTGATGACGATACCAACAAGGTTGACGGCGAGTGGTACGAAGTGGACGACGTAACCTTCACTCCCGAAGGCGCGCGCTCTGAGAAGGTGGTTTTCGCACCGGCCAGCTCGCTCTCGCGCGTCATGATGTCGCCCTCTGATCTTCAGGACATTCAGCACGGCTACCCGTTTGTGCTGACCACAGCCGATCTACCCGCGTACGACGTGAAGTACGTTGGCAGGCAGAAAGTGGATGACCTTGATTGCTATGTCTTCGACGTTTCACCGAAAATAATTGAGAAGAAAAAGCGCTATCTCGACGGGCGCATCTGGGTTGACGCCACCGATCTGCAGATTGTGGTGACCAACGGCCGCATGGTTCCTGACGATACCAAGAAGGGACAGGAAGACCTGCATCCGCCGTTTATGACCTGGCGGCAGCAGGTCGACGGGCATTACTGGTTCCCGGTTTATACCAAGGGCGAAGGCGTTCTGCACTTCACCGGCGGCAACGGCTACATGTCAGACGACGTGCACATCCGCGACACGGTGAAGTACACCGATTACAAGCGCTTCGGCACAACCACCACCATCATTTACAACGGCGAGGACATTACCAAGAACGGCCAAGACCAGAACGGCCAGCCGCCCGCGAGCCCGCCGGCCAAGAAGTAGGCACGAAGAGGGAGCTCGAACTGTGGAGCTGTGAAGGGAGTGCCGGTAAAGCGTTGAATCGAATCAACCGGCTTTCACCGTTTCACGGTTTTTAGGAACTTTATCCTAGTTTTGAGTGGATTGGTCGGACTTTGCGGCGGCCTGGAAGGCGGCTATGCAGGCGGCAAAGACGCGGGCATCGCTCAAGACGCTTTGGTGGATGGTGACGGTGATGTTCGGCATAAAGGTCTCTGATTTAGATTGTGCGCCGGGGAGGGGAAATTAACTGCAAGTGCAGCGGAGATAGCGGAGTTGGCGGGGTTAGCGGAGTTAAGTGC
>Ga0302192_10001133_pt1 | contig 16523 bp, 17 predicted proteins | sample II_Bog_E3_2_FD_200230 | JGI IMG/M metagenome (GOLD analysis project Ga0302192, IMG submission 200230) | Peat permafrost microbial communities from Stordalen Mire near Abisko, Sweden - II_Bog_E3_2 | ecosystem: Environmental > Terrestrial > Soil > Wetlands > Peat | place: Sweden: Abisko...
AGCGTCCGAAAAGTCGGACCTGAATGCGCCTGGCGCAGTGAGGAAGTCTCCTAAATTTCTTCTTTTATCAAGTGCCCCCGCTTCAGGCGGCGTTCTGGCAGAGGCAGGAGGAACCTGTAAAGGCTCTCCGCTTCACTCCGACCGCTGACGCGGCGCCTGCGGCGGCCTTGACAGAACCCTCCCGCCCCTGACCGCCGCAAAGAGCCATGAAGCGGGGGCACTCAACAAAAGAAATTTGGGTTTGGGTGCTCTTGCTCGTGGACGCAAATCCGCCCCAAGCGGGCGACTTCAGGAGCATCATATGCCGATCATCGACACCGTAAGGAATCTGCTCACCCACAACAAAATTCCCTCTCTCGACACTCTACAGATGTCGGATCTACTGCACTATCTGTTCACAACCTCTGAGAAGCCAGAACGCATTCAGGTTGCTGAAGCCGTGTACCGCTACGATCACGGCCATCCGAGCGCACTGGATGTATTTCTTGCCTGCACGCTTCCCTTGGCTGAGAAGGCCGCGCGCCGTCGGGCGCACAAGGTGTTCATTTACCCATCAGATTGGCAACTTGAATTAATGTACGATGGCGCAGTCGCGGCGGCGATTGCCTTGTTTCAGTGCAACTTTGCCGTGGAGACGGGGAACGATGCTTTTCGACGCTATCTACTTCGTGCACTGGCGTTGGGAGCCGTACGATCGTATTTTAGGCGCGAGGAGAACGACGGCATTCGGGCAGTCGCCGATCTCTCCGCGCTTCCCATCCAAATCAAGGCGCACAACGATCCGGCGGAGCAGGACATCATCGCTCGGGACCTACTCGATCAGGTAACCGGTTTCCCGAACTTGCGACCCGATGTGTGCGCAACTCTGCTCTGCATTCGAGCACTCGGCCCGGACGAGGCACTCAAGGAGCACGCTTTCACGGCATCGGGCGATCCTGACAAATGGAAAAGGGAAAGAGGCAGAAGGCCGATCCTTAATCCGAATGCGATTGCCCAAGCGATGGGGACTGATCGGAGTACGGTTCATCGTAATCTCCGTGAAGCAAGAATCATCCTCCGCAGTGCCTTCAATGCGGACGGCAAACTGTTCCTGAGTCACTAAAGCGCCAGTAAGATAATGCAGCGCCAGCCATCGGTTTCGATGGCTGGCGCTTTCTTTTTCACCAAATCACACTTTTGAGGAGAAATCAGATGATTCGCGAATTTGAGCAGTATCGCTTCGCCCGTATCGAGGGCCGCAACGTCACACGCGCTCGACTCCAATCACAATTCAAGGATGGAATCAACGACCTTGACGAATGGGAGAAGGCAATCGCTTTGGAGCTAACCATGGAAAGGCCCTGCGCACCATGGCGGAAGTCGGAAATCGAGCAAATAGGTTGTCGCGAAGGGATGCGCCTAGCTATCCATGAGTTTTTCGGGGAACTACGCCGGCAAATACCAGGTGCAGATCGCTATCGTTCCGCCGGATAGCATTTCGTGGGTGGACCTGCCCGTCTTCCCGCCCTCTTAAGATGCTCCTGCCCGTTCTCAGGAGCGCCTGTCTCGGCCCACCCGACGGGCAGCGCCGATACCCTAAGTCCTGCAGTTAGGCTCCTGCGATGCGGAATGGGTGCATGCATCACTTTTGCCACCACCCTTGGGAATTGATGAACGCCTGACACTGGTCAAATGATCGTTCTTGGCCTTCACCGTAAATGGACCGTACGCGGCTGTAAATCTGGATGACTTCGTTTGATCCCTGCATTGAGATGTCGGGGTCTCGCCCGCCTGCGGTTGACTCTCAGTTTGCGACAACCCATATCGCGCTTCCACGGTGACGCCCGGCGACCGACTACTTGATTTGGAGCGGATAGTAGTACGACGCCTGATCCTGCTCGTGGGTTATTGAGAGGAAATAGGTGCCGGGTTGGGAATTCCGCAGATCAAGATCAACGGAAACTTCCTCCCGGTCTCCTGTACCGATGGCGGTTGCGCTGCCGTGGGCGAGCAGTTCGCTGCCTGTCCGATCATGCGTGACCGCGACCATGTAGTTGCCTGACTCGCTGTAGCGGGGAAGGATGATCCTCACCTTTACAAATGCGGCTGGCAGAATCACGGATCGCAGTGGGCTTGGCTGGCTACCGCGGAGGGTCCCGGCATTCCACAGGTCAACCTTCACTTGAACAGCCGCCACATCGGGAACCGGAGGCAGCGGGTTTTCCCCATCACGCGCCACCATGACTAACGCCACGACAATCAGAAAACAACAGGCAGCGGCGGCGGTGAGAACCAGCCGTTGCCGGCGGGCCTTGTAAGCAGGCCGCAGCTCAAGAAACCGCCTCATGCAAATGGGGCAGTTCGCTGCGTGGTTCACTCTTGGGTCCATGAGTGGGATCTGCTTCGAATGTCTGGCCAGACTCTGAAGGAAGGATTCGTCGGGGCAGGGACCGACTGGTTTCGTCTCCCCAGTGAGTACACGTTCCTGGTGGTGTCGTGTGAGCCACGCCTCAACGCGACTTTCGGCACGAGAAAACCAGCGCGATCTCAGCGACATCTAGACTTTTCTCCGGGCTGGGAGAGATCATGGAGTAGCGACTCCACCTCCCGGTAATACGCACGTCGGACCGCAGTGTGGTCCAACTCGACCTTTTCAGCTATCTCCCGCCAAGAATAATCCATCGAACGCCACTCCACAATTGATAGCGCAAACGGGGAAAGGCGTTCCAAGAGTTCGTAAGCGTAGATCCTCTGCTCTACTTCGGGCTGAACAACGTAAAGGTCTTCCATATCGACGAATAAGCCATACAGAATCTCTCGGCGCTGCTTCGCTGCGAGCTGGCGGGCGCGGCGCCGGAGCACGCTCTTGATCCGCCACAACAACTTCTTGTCCGAAGAGTCCGCGTGACGAGCGATATAGCCGGAGGCGTTCTCAATCGCATGATCCATGATGTCGTAGGCGGCGGGGTGATCGTTAAGGTATGTCCAGGCACAGAGCCGAGCGTAGGGCCAGGCTGCATGGGCAGCGGCGTCCAGTCTCTGATCCAAAGTCGGGTTCCCGGTCGAAGAGGCCCAACTCCACGTCAGCTCTTGCCAGATGCGACCATATGAATCCATTTGAAAGCATCAGTCCCAAAGGGGCTTGTCGCTTGATGAGCACGAATATAGCCAAATTCCGGAAAGGTTCGAATCTGCAAAAAGATTGTCGCTCCGTGCCACAAAGTCGAGATGAAAGTGCCTTCAGTGATTGAGGGACAAATTCGCCAGAACGTCCCGCAGCAATCAAGGTGATTCTTCGACGTTGAATGGCGGTGAAGCGTGATCGAGGTTCTGTCAAAACAAGCTGGCAATGAACTGGCAGTAGATCAGGACCTGCATTCATCCAGCAATCTGCAAGAATCAGGCGCGAAGGGAGCCAGGTGCGGCCAGCGCCGCGTCGGTCAGATTGAGATCGGTCTGTCTCGCCAAACCGAGAATGAAGGGCCTGCTCAGATCGCGATCAGTCTTCTCCAGGGGAAGTGGAAGCTGAGGATTCTGTCTCAGCTTCAACACGGGCCAATTCGGCTCAGTCAACTGTGTAAAATGTTCCCTGATGCATCGAAAAAAATGCTCACCCAACATCTGCGCGAGATGGAGGAAGACGGCATCGTCGTCCGGTCCGATCTCAGTGGGCGCCGCCGGCATGTGGAGTATTCGCTGGAGGCTTCAACGGGCGCCGCCGTGTTGCACTTGATCAGGACCCTCGCAGAATGGGGATCGCAACACGCGTCGACTCTTTCGCGGCAAATAGCAGTGCGCGATTGGCCGAAAGAATAGGCGCACGGTCCGAAAAGCCGGAAACGCCGAAGTCTGCGGGCACCGCCGTCCTAGTCGGATTTGGCCGGGTTGGGTTTGTGAATGTGTTTGTGTTCCGGCGCAGAGTGCGCCGCAGGCTGCCCAAAAGTGACGCGGTTCGAAACGTCCCCGTACGGGGCGAAGGGGTTCTTTCCTTCAACCAGCGCCGTTCCAAAGTAGCAAAACAGCATCAGCGCAGCGAGGAGTCCAAACCCGATAACAACGGGATTCCACGGAACAAGTATCAGCATGAGTCGACCTCCGGGGGATTGAGAGCGACTTGCGACTCACTACCATTCTACCGCCAAATGCTCTTACAGGGTACGACTCGCTCAAAATGCGACCGTCGTTCGTCGGTTTGGCGAACCTTCCCTGCAAAGCCGGCCTTTTTGCTGAGTGCATTGCCCCCCTGTTCGCGCCAGTTGAGTAAATGAAAATCAGCAGACGCTGATAGACTTGCCGGGACTAATGACTGTTCGGTGAGGGATTCTGCTATTGATCCACCCTTGTGAGTGGAGTGCTGTATCAAGGGCTCAATTATGGCGGCAACCCCGATCCTCGTGCATAATGCTGACGTGTTCATTCGAAGAAGGAGAGAATGAATTTGCAGTACGTCTTCGATTACCGATCAAATCAGGCTGCGTTTTATGTCAGTGGAGATTATGCCTACAGCGTCCGCGACAACCAAGCCACGTTTTACATCAGCGGTGATTACTGGTACCCCTACCCGGCTTCTTCAACCCCAGCGTTCTACAGGAATGGCAAGTACCTCTACCCCTACCCATCGTCATCGTCACCGGAGTTCTATCTGAGCTGAAACAAGAGAACGGGCGGCTATTTTCGAAAGGCCTTGCCAACCAGCTTCGTCACCGGGGTGACGTTTGTTTATTGAACCGGGTGCGCATCTTGGACAGACGATGCCTCGTAGCCGGAATCACAGAAAAATCGGCACTTACACTGACTTCCTAGTTTGGCTGCGCAGATACTCAACTGCTGCTGTTATTGCGTCATTGTCTGGTTGGCGCGTTGACCACTCCGTCCAAAAATCTCGCGTGGAGCTGTCGGGCGTTATTTTCGGCTGGTCAAGCTTTATCCTTGTCGGAAGCAGCACGGCGTCCCCCAGGAGGACCGCTTCGCCTGTATCCAACAGGGGTAGCACATCTGTAAGCCCAGCAAGCGAATCTGGCATGAGCCTTCGGATTACACCCTGATCCGTCTCATTTGTAAGCCTGAGCGACAAAAAGTTGTTGCATTGACTCAAAATCGTCTTGCTGACGTCGGATGGCCTCTGACTCACAACCAATAGGGAGAAGCCGTATTTCCTGCCCTCTTTGGCGATACGCTCAAAGGCGCCCAAAGCCTGGCGTTCTACGGCGTCGGCGTCCTCGCGCACAGGTAAATACAAATGTGCTTCGTCGCAGAGTATGGTGACGGGCGTCCGGTTCTGGGCGTTCATCCAAAATTGAACGTCAAAGAGCAGCCTTGCGAAGGTTCCGGTCACCACTGGAAGGACGTCTGACGGAACCTCTGAGAAATTAATTATCTTTATGCCCTTGCCGCCCCCAGATTCCAGCAATCGCTTGACTTGCTGAGCTAACCAGCCGTAGCTGGTCGTCTCCTTGGCTGGCATAAACATGAATCCGTATCTCTTATCTTCGAGCTTTGCCTCAAGTCTGGAAATGAAGCGGGTGAGTCTGTCCTCCCATTCTCCCTTGACTGGGCCTGTTTTCCCCACGCCCTTCGTTGTGTTATCACTTTTTAGTAGGTCGAGAAGCGCGGACATCTCGTAAGGTATCGGCGAATCCACGGTGAAAGTCTTTTTGACTTGTTCTTTATTTTGCTTGGTTAATGTGTCCTGCTTAAGGGTCCTGACGTGCAGGGTAAACCGTGAAGCCTGATTGGGTGCATTTTGATCGCTCCTGTCAAGAATCATCGAAAGCATTTCTTCACGGTTGAGCAGCCAATATGGCAGGAAGAGAGTGTCCTCGGCCGCCTTTTCCAGATCCCCAGGGCCGGCTATTCTGAATTGCGTCGCGACCCCCCCTTTCTTCGGGTCAGCAAGCGGAGCGTACTCGCCATGCATATCCAGAACAATAATGTTAGGGTACTTCAGCTTGGCAGCCCGCTCTAGCATGAGTGCAACAGCCCAGCTCTTACCCGCCCCGGTACTGCCGAGAATCGCTGCGTGCCTCTGGAAGAACTTGTCGCCGTTAGCAATTGCCGCCGCGGAACGGTCCGCAACGAAGGTGCCGAGACGAAGCTGCTCACCCTCCGGTATCTCCTGACCCAGAATCCCCATGAAACGTTGGAGATTGCCGCCGCTGATGACATAACACTCACGGTCGATTTGTGGAAAACTGTCTGCGCCTCTTTTGAACGTGTTCTTTTTTTCGCCATCGACAAGCCGAAATGTTCCGATCAGAGCTACGCGCAACAGATCAGTTGGGACGGTTGAAAGAGACTCGTCTTCGCTCGCGTCGCCCCCTGGTGACAGGTCGAGGCCAAGATTCCTTGTGACCTTTTCAGTGATCGCCACGAGAAACTCCTGCTGTGTAGAACCCTTGATTGCAATGAGGTGTCCGATCCCGATGCTCGTGAGCAATACGGAATCGGACACGCTTATAAGCGCTCGGCTCGTGTCGACAGATGTCACGCGGCCGATTAGGTCAGAATGCGCAAAAACGAGAGCGGGGTCGCTCATGGCTCGAACACCTCCTTAACAAGATTGTTTAGGTCCCATAGCGTTATGCCATTAAAGACATCGATAGCGCCATTACTGAATACCCGCGTGGCGGGAACGCCCCCGACAGTGGCGTCCTCCAGCGCAAATACGTGAGCGGAGAGGTTCAACACCGATTTAGCCTTCGCAGACAGACTGTGAGTCAGCAGGAGAGTTGGAACTCCGCTCTTGATCTTCTGTGTTAGGTGAGTCTCGAGGTGATCATCGTTGAAGCCGTATCCAATGATGAGAAATCGCGAAGCGCGGTCGATGGCCTTATTACCTCTCTCCCGATGTAAATCGAATGGGCTGGAATAGCCGTTTCGGTACTTGCTTTGGCCCGGGGGAATAATCAGCATGGTCGCGTCAAGGAGCTCGCCACAATGCCGGACAGGTGTTCCGCCGCGATCGTACCAGTCAAGGCTTCCATGGGGTTTATTAATAACGAGACGTTCAGCATATTGGTAGCGTGCGGCGCCCTTATGGAGGGTGACGTTTCGGCAAAAACCCAGACGCGCTTCTCGTTCATTGACTCTTGCTGCGAATACTCCATTAAACATCGTGTCAACCCCGAGACCAGCCTCCTCTGCTGCAACCTCGATGAGTCGATCATAGTTGGTCGTGACTACCTGAACGCCAGTTGTTGGCCGTAGCAGATGTCTGAGGAGCTTGGTAAAGCGGAGAACTCGCTTGCCCTGAAATACCTCTGCAACCACGCTTCTTTCGCGTTCCGCTATGAAGCGTCCAACCTCTTTTCGCAGTGTGTCCTCAAGCTCGGCGGAAGGAGGCTGACTAAAGAGCGCCGGTTCGAGCCCCATGGAACCAATTTTGGGTAGGAGACTGGCCCATTCGGTTGCCACGCTTCCGGAAAGCAGCGGACCGAGAACTGCCTCAAGCTGGGCAGCTAAGGCGGCCATGCTTGGGAGGCCTTCGGCACATGACAATCCAGAGCCGATGATCGTGACAAGGCCATCGCTCATATGCTGCTGAATGGCGGTTTTCAGCCCCGCAAGGTCCATGCCTAGTCCCGTTCTCAAGCTGTTAAGAGCCGTAGCAAGAATACCTCAGGACACTGGGGGCGGCAGTGGTTGTGCGAATTCCGCGCCAAAGAAGGCCTTAAATTCGGTGTGACTGCCTTGCTGCTGGATTCATTGACCTAAGGAACAGCCATTCTCCCCTCAATTGGTTCTGAATAAAAACCGGGACAGAGACCCGTCCTCCGATTGGTAATGAAACGGCCCCTCAGGGTTCGCACAACATTGGCCGGTCACTGATTCAATCGGCGCGTGAAGCACGTTTGGGCCGTTTCGTTCCGTCCGCTGCTGACGCTGGTCCAGACCCCCGCAGCCGAGTTCTCATCCGGCGTTAGAAAAATGTGGATTTATTCGCCGTCTATTCGCCTATACTGGTTCCATGTTCCACGGCCCGATATCCGGCATCCATCCCTTTGTCATAGTCTGCAAAGGCTGCCAGCAGAATATCCCCGCGCCAGTCCATGCCTTGCCGGACTCATGGATCGTTGCCGATTGCCCGCTCTGCGGCGAGAAACGCCGGTATTTGCCGGCGAACTTATTCCGGGGCCGGCTGTCCCATGACCTGCCAATGATGCCCCCGCGGATCTCAGGTCGGCGGTAAGAGATGGGCGAGATGAAGCGGGCCATCGCGCGGGAGGAACGAGAACGGGCGAGGACTATGGAAGAGCAGAAGCGCATGACAGACCGATTCGCTTCGACGCTGGTGATTGCCGCGTCAATTATCGCGGCGGTACGGCTCGCCAGAGAGCAGGACATCAGCAGACCGTCGCCACGTTTGACATCGGTAGTGGCAGACAGCGTCGGGCTGGCGAGAATCATTCTTGAGAAGGTCCTGCGCTAGGCTTGCCAGGAGTGTTCCTGTCTTTATGACCTCTTGAATACTGGCCGTCTAAACCTTGGGCAGAGGTTTACAGGGCAGAGGTCGGGGGTCCAATAAGGGTCCAATAAGGGTTGCCAAGGGTTCCTCAGGGCGCTGAAAGTGGCCATTCGCTACGCCTAGTTACTTAGAGTTACGCGATTACGATTTGCTGTCACGGCAGAGGTCGCGGGTTCGAGCCCCGTCGTCCCCGCCATAAAACCCACAAGGAATCACGGGTTTATGGCAAGTGACAAGATTAAGAGGCGCCCTTGAGGGTGCTGACAAGGGTGCCGGAGCGATCCGCACCTTTTTTCTTTTGTGCTTGCGCACCCCGCAATGGCGCAGCGGAGGGTGCGGAAATCGCATCTTTTCCAGCCTTAAACAGCATTTGCATTGCGTTGTGCGGGACGCCGACGATGCGCCTGTCTCTGTTCGCAGCGGGTTCCAGCGCAAGTTGCTGCGATACAGTCTTTGGGCGGACGCTGGGGCAAGATCACGCTTCGTGCAGCTGCGAGGGCGATGGCCTCGTTCAAGGCACGAGTGACAGAATTTACCCATCGCTCGAGCGAAGCAAGCCTCAAACGTGCGGAGGAACGACCAGGTGGCGGTGCACTGGATTGGCAGGCTTACGTCGGGAGAGTGAAAACTCCCAAGCTCTGGCGCGAGTTTGACCAACAAACTGGGGCCATTCAACGCGAACAAAGGCGGCGTGGCACGACCGTATATCCAGAGGATACTGGAAGCCGGTCCGCCGGAAGCGGAACGGGCTGTCCGGCTGAGTAGCAGGGAGGAATTGGCGAGTGCTCACGCCAGTCCGAGAGACTTGGGTGACGGCGGCATGGGGATGCCCCGCAGGCCTGCGGCCTACCGGTAGCGGCGCAGGACGCCGAGGACGCGGCCCTGGATGGCCACCTGTGCGGCGGGCACGAAGATGGGCTCCATCTCGATATTGGCCGGCTGCAGACGGACCTGGGCGCCCTCGAGGTAGAAGCGTTTGAGGGTTGTCTCAGAGCCGCGCACTAGGGCGACGACGATCTCTCCCTGGCGGGCGGTGCGGCTGCGCTCGACCAGGACATAGTCTCCATTGACGATGTGCTCGTCGCGCATGGAGTCGCCACGGACCTCGAGAGCGAAGACGTCGCGGTTTCCCACCACATCCTGGAGCGAGATGCTGCCGGGGTTTTCCGCGGCTTCGACGGGCAACCCGGCGGCGATGCGGCCGATCAGGGGCACACGCTCATTGGTGCGGGAGCGGATGCTCTCCGGGATGACGTCGATGGAGCGGCTGCGGTTGCGCTCGCGGTCGAGCAGCCCCTTCATTTCGAGATTGGTGATGTGCTTGTGAACGGTGGCCAGGGATTTGAGCTCGAGACCGCGAGCGATCTCTTCAAAAGACGGGGAGTAGCCGTTGCGGGTGACGAACGACTCAAGAAAGTCGAGAACTTCTCTTTGCCTGCGAGTGACTGCCATGGGCGCATTATAGCGAATGAAAAGCGAAGTTGCCACAATTCTTTTTTCGCTGTTCCTTCCCTGGGGACTGGAAGGTGCGCGGGCAGCGGAGTGCGGCGAATGGGGCGGAACTCATGAGGAAGTTCTGGGGCATTTTGGAACCGATTCTTATCTTTGCCCAATCCCGGAAGTGTTGTGGAAAATCTGAGGGATTTCACTTGAGCAGAGGATGCCGGCGGCGGGAAGGTGGAGGAGAGCCAACCGATGGGTGAGCAAGACAGGGTGGCTGGAGGAAAGCAAACTATGAAGCTGTTGATCGCCGAAGACGACCGCGCGCTGGCCATGTTCCTGACCCGTGGGCTGGAGGCCGACGGACACCGGGTTCGTTGCGCCGCGGATGGGGCTGCAGCGGTGCGGGCGTTTCGCGAGGAGCTGCCGGACCTGACGATTCTGGACCTGAACCTGCCGGAGCTGGACGGGGAACATGCCCTGGCGGAGATGCGGCAGATCGACGCGCACACGCCGGTGCTGATCCTGACTGCGCGGCAAGAGGTGGAGACTCGCATTCGCTGCCTGGACCTGGGAGCCGATGACCTGATGGTGAAGCCGTTCAGCCTGCATGAGCTGCGCGCCCGCTGCCGGGTTCTGTTGCGGCGCAAGCGGGAGACGCGGCTGACAATCAAGGTGGGCGACCTGGAGCTGGACCGGCTGGAGCACGTGGCTCGCCGGGCCGGGGAACTGGTGACGCTGACCAACAAGGAGTTTGCACTGCTGGAGCACCTGATGCTGAACCGGGGCCAGTGCATCTCCCGGGTGGAGTTGCTGGACGCGGTGTGGAATATGGAGCCGGCGCAGACGACCAACATTGTGGACGTGTACGTGAACTATCTGCGGCGCAAGCTGAAGGATCCACCGCCGGGGTACCTGCTGCGCACGGTGCGGGGGCAGGGCTACCTGGTGCCCTCCGACACAGAACTGAATGTGCCGGTACCGCTGCTGGCGGTTACCGGTGCGAGGCCGGCCCTGCCCGAGCTGGAGCCGTTGCCGGTTGCATTGCGGCCTTTCGGTGGCGCCTGAGGCGAGGCGCATCCAGTTTTCCGCGCCCCTCGCCCAGAGGCTGCGCGGCCACATCCTTACGTTTCCTTACCCGAACTAGGAGTGATCTGATGCAAGCTATTCCTGTTTCAATCGTGAGCTCGATTCCAACCCCTTTGCCGCAGATGGGATCGGCGCGCAGCCGCACCCGCAATGTGCTGGTGGCAACGCCGGATCCAAGCCTGCGCGAACGTTTGCGCAAGTCTCTGACCGGTCTGCGGTGGCAGGTGATCGAGGCTCCGGGCGGGGCCGAGGCCTGGGCAGCGGCGGAAGAGATGCCACTGGAGGCATTATTGGTCGACCCGTGGCTGCCGGACCTGGATGTGACGGAGTTTCTCTCTGACTTTCATCGCCAGCATCCGCAAGTGGATCTTCTGATGACCGATGGGGTATCGGCACCGAACAGCCCGCGGAGTCCCTACCACCAGGAGCTGCGGTACGCGCTGAGACGCAGCCAGGACGGGGATACGGCGGCCTGGAACGTGGCGCCGCCAATGGACGATGCGGGGCAGTGGTCGAGCCTGGCGGGGCTGGCTGGACAGAGTGAGTTGCCGGGGCGCGGACTGCTGCCGATCCTCTCTGAGCAGGGTTCGACGACCACTGCGCATACGGCAGGGGCAATGACTTCGGGCCTGAGCACATGGTCGACCCAGGCGGCGCCAATGGGCCAGACGGGCGAAACCGGAGTTGCCGTCCAGGCGGATCGCCCTGTGCTGGCCGGACAAGCCGCAGGATCGACCCTGAGCGGGACCTATGCCGCCCGGGTGGCCGAGGGAAGCAGTACGATGGCCGCCTCGGTGACCCCGGCACAGACCCAGCCGGCTGCGGCGACGACGCGGATGACCTCGGCAAGTGAGCGGATTCCGGAGCTGGTGGGCACCAGCCAGGTGATGCTGGAAGTAAGCCGGCGCATCCGGCTGGTGGCGGCCCGCTCGACGCCGGTGCTGATTGAAGGGCCGACCGGGTCGGGCAAGGAACTGGTGGCTGAGGCCTTGCACCGTCTGTCGAACCGGGCGAGGAAGCCCTTTGTGGCCATCAACTGCGCGGCCATTCCGGAGGCGCTGCTGGAGGCCGAGCTGTTCGGCCATACCCGCGGAGCCTTTACGGGAGCGGTGCAGGGCCGGACCGGGCGCATTGAGTCGGCCGACGGGGGAACGCTGTTCCTGGACGAGATTGGGGAGATGCCCCTTGCCCTGCAGTCCAAGCTGCTGCGCTTTGTGGAGAGCGGCGAGCTGCAGCGGATTGGCGACAACGAGACGGTGAAAGTGGATGTCCGGATTGTGGCCGCGACTCATCAGCCGCTGGCTGAGGATGCGCGCAGGGGCGACTTCCGTGCCGACCTTTACTACCGGCTGGCGGTCTTCCTGATTTGCACACCGTCCCTGTCGGAGCATATGGAAGACCTGGGGCAGCTGGTGAATCACTTTGTGGAAAGAATGGGGAGGAAGTCGCCGGTCAAGCGGCTGGATGCCTCCGCGCTTGCGCGTCTGGCCGCACACGCCTGGCCGGGCAACGTGCGCGAGCTGGAACACGTGCTGGAACGGGCATCGATTCTGGCTGGCGACGATCCATGGATTACATCCGGGGAGATCGACTTTGGGCTGACGCTGATGAACTGAGACCCATGGCCGGCGGTCGGTTGGAGCGGTCCTGCACCGACCCGCCTGGCGGTGGATTGGAATCTGGTGAGAGCTGGCGCGGGTCGAATGGCCTGTCAATTGCAAAGCTGAGGCTGGAGGTAGGCCCGATGGGAATCGAAGTTGCCACGCGGTTGAGCGAGGAAATCGCCCGCTACCTGGACCTGAACACCCGGCAGATCGAGATTACGACGGCCAACATGGCCAACATCGATACGCCGTGCTACCGGGCAGTGGGCATGGATTTTGAGGCGGAGATGCGCCGGGCGATGGCCGGCGTGGATGCCGAGGATGGCTCCGATGCTGCTGGAGGGGTACTGGCCGAGGCCGGCGCTCCACATCTTGCTCCGGTGGCCGGTCTGATTGTGCGGCCGGATGGGAACAATGTATCGATGGACCGGGAGAGCCTGCAACTGGCCGAGGCGCAGCTGAAATTCAAGACTGGAGTGGCGCTTCTGAAGCGGGAGTATACCCGGGTGATGGATGCGATTCACGCCGATGGGCATTAAGCGGGGCCGGTGGTGGCTGAGTTTGGCGGGAAGGCGAGGCTGGGGTGAGTTGCCGGCTGGGAAGTAGGAGAGAAGCATGAATCTTTTTGGCATGATTGACAGTTCGGGAACGGCGATGCAGGCCGAGAGGATGCGAGCCGAGGTGGTGGCGGCCAACATGGCCAACGCGGAGACGACGCGGACCGCTGCGGGGACGCCCTACAAGCGGCAGCACGTGATCTTTGCCGCCGGAGCCGGAGATACGAATTTTGCCGGGCAGATGCAGATGGCTGCCGGAGGGGGACTGCTGGCCGGCCCGGGAGCGACTGGTTCCGGGCTGGCCGGGGCTGGAATCTCAGGGACTGGAATCTCCGGGCTGGGACTGCCGGGGCAGACGGCCCTGGCGCCTGGGGTGCGGATTGCCGGGGTGGTGGAAGACCAGTCGCCGGCATTGAAGCGGTACGATCCGGGGCATCCGGATGCCGATGCGGATGGGTATGTCTCCTACCCGGGCATTAATCCGCTCACAGAGATGGTGGACCTGATGGGCGCCACGCGTGCCTATGGGCTGAATGGGTCAGCCGTGGCAGCGGAGAAGGCGATGGTTGCCTCGGCCCTGGAGATTGCCAAGTAACCGCCTGGCCTTGTGCCCGGGAAGTTGGGGCCGCCAGGGACAGTGCCTGGGGAAGTATCCGGGAGGTGGTCTGGATACGGATTGTCTGGCTGAAGAGACGGAAGCGGGCAGGAGAGACTGGGGCTGGCAGCAGAGATGGGATGGCTGAGTGACGATGAACTTCCGCCGGGCACGGAGTTGGGCGGAATGGACGGAATCGCACACAGGGAGTTTGTCGGCGGCTGGAGCAAAAGGTTTAGCCCGGCCGGGGAATGGGCAGAAGGGACGGCGAAGGGGCCGTCAGGAGAAGAGCAATGGCAGCGATGGCGACGCAGGCGATGACGAGCATATTCCAGTCCCAGGCGGGTGGGCCGGGCAGCTTTTCGAGCTCCTCGACGGGTTCGATGGCGGGGGCATCGGCCGCCGGAGCCCAGGGGCTGAGTGGAGCGCTGGCCGGCCTTGGGTCAGCGCCGGGCGCCGCACAGCCTGCTCCCTTTGCCGACCTGGTGACGGGGGCGGTGGGACAGATTGACAAGCTGGAGGCGACGGCCCGGACCACAGTGGAAGGGCTGATGTCGGGCTCGGGAGTGGATATTCACGAGGCCATGATTGCCACGGAAAAGGCGGATATGGGCTTTGAGCTGGTGCTGGCGGTGCGCAACAAGGCGCTGGCCGCCTATCAGCAGGTGATGGGCATGCAGTTCTGACGATGGAGTGCTGTGGAGTTTGAGAGGTGCCTGGCGTGGCTATGACAAGCACCCGGCAGCACAGATGCAGGCAGGACAACCGGCTGGACTGGGATTCGGGGCGCGATGGCGGCAGGGGCACAGTTGGACAAGTTGACACCGAATCCGGGAACGGGCCCAGGGTCAGGCTCCGGGCCGGGCGGCGGTGCGGGTGCGGGTCTCGACCGGCTGCAGGGCGCCTGGCGGCAGGCCGGGACGCGCTGGTCGGCCATGGAGCCCCGGCAGAGGAGGTGGCTGGCGGTCGGAGCGCTGCTGTTGGCCTCGGCCCTGGGTGTGCTGGTGTGGTCGGCGACCCGGACCGATTGGCGGACCCTTTACGCGGGCATGGACCCGGAAGATGCGCGGCAGATCTCCGAGGTGCTGACGCAGGCGCAGATTCCCTTTGAGCTATCGGATAGTGGAGCGGTGATCCGGGTTCCGGCCGGGGTGCTGGACAAGGCGCGGCTGGCCACCTCAGCCAAGGGAGGCCCGCGCAGCGGCCGGCTGGGATTTGAGCTGTTTGACAAGCCGAACTGGGTGGGCTCGGAGTTTGACGAGCAGGTGAACTACCAGAGGGCGCTGGAGGGGGAACTGGAGCACACGGTGGCCACCCTGGCCGATGTGAAGTCAGCGCGGGTGCACCTGGTGCTGCCCCACGACAGCCTGTTCCGTGACCAGCAGCGGCCGGCCAAGGCAGCCGTGGTGCTGACCTTGCGGCATCGTACGCTGGCCGACGGGGAGGATGAAGCGATTCGCAACCTGGTGGCCTCGGCCGTTGATGGGCTGGCGCCGGCGCAGGTGGCGCTGGTGGATGCCAGCGGCAACCAGCCCCTGGGCGCCAAGACGCCTGAGGCCCTGCGCCTGAGCCAGGAGCAGGCGCTGGAGGCCAAGCTGATTGAAACCCTGGAGCCGGTGACCGGGCAGGGCAATGTGCGGGCCTCGGTGACGGTGGACTATGATCCGGTGGCCACCGACCAGACCGAGGAGAACTACGATCCGGACCAGACGGTGACCCTGAGCATGCAGCGGAGCGAGCAGACCGCGGGAGCGCAGCCGATTCCGGCCGGGGTGCCGGGAACGGCGTCGAATGCGCCCAACGCCTCGGCGCAACCGGTGTATCCGCCGCAGACCACCAGCCCGCAGTCGGCCAAGACGGAGAGCGGAACCTACGGGGTCTCACGGACGGTTCGGCACACTACCGAGGAGGCTGGGCACATGCGGCGGCTGACGGCGGCCATTGTGGTCAATGACCGGTTGACGGCCAAGGCGACCAAGGCCAAGGGGGCCAGCTGGCAGCCGCGGACTCCTGAGGAGCTGCGCCTGCTGACGGCGCTGGCCCAGGCGGCGGTGGGTTTTGACGGCACGCGGGGCGATGTGGTGACGGTCGAAGACCTGGCCTTTGACGAGAATCGCAATGTCGAGACGGTTTCACCCGCCATGGAGGCGGTCACGATGGCCGAGCGGTCGCCGCTGCTGCTCAAGTACTCGGCCCTGCTGGTCGGCCTGTTGCTGTTGATTCTTCTGGGTATCCGTCCGGCGTTCAAGGGTCCCGGGGCGGCGAAAGCGGCCAAGGGCCTGAAGGGCAAGGCGGGGGGAGGAGGGAAAGTGGACGAACTGGCCTCATCAGGGACGGCGCAAGCGGCCCTGTCGCCGCACGAGCCGACGGAAAGCGATGTGGAGCGGCAGCGGGTGCAACAGGTCTTTGACCAGGTTACCGAGCAGCTGCGGCAGAATCCGGCACAGAGTTCAAAGCTGCTGCAGAGCTGGATTCACTCCGACTAGTTTGGGCTGGTGGGCTGAGTTGGGGCTGGGCTGGGCTGGGGCAGGGTTTGAGTTGGGTTGAGCTGGATTGGTTTGGGCCGGTTCGGGTTGGGGCCTCGCACAGGGTGCCGGGCAGTTTGGGTTTGAGGGAATGGGGAGGGCGCATTGGCCGGTTACGGGCAGGAAGGTGGGCAGCAGCGGCGCTTGACGGCGCAGTTGTCTGGCGTGCGCAAGGCTGCGGTGCTGCTGGTGGCGGTTGGCGAGGACCTGGCCAAGGATATTCTGCGCACCTTGCCGGAGGCCGATGTGCAGCGGCTGACCGAGGAGCTG
>Ga0302192_10001143_pt1 | contig 16500 bp, 9 predicted proteins | sample II_Bog_E3_2_FD_200230 | JGI IMG/M metagenome (GOLD analysis project Ga0302192, IMG submission 200230) | Peat permafrost microbial communities from Stordalen Mire near Abisko, Sweden - II_Bog_E3_2 | ecosystem: Environmental > Terrestrial > Soil > Wetlands > Peat | place: Sweden: Abisko, Stordalen...
ATCTGCGTGGGGCTGTTGCCCGCGTCGCCGATCGACGTAAAGCCCGAAAAGCCATAGACCGGCAGTCCATCGGAGTTGGGATTCCCGGCAATCTCCACACCGGGGATGCCGAGTGTCGTGGGCCAGTCCTTGGTCGCATCCCAGTTCTCGGCGTTGACAAAGAAGCGAGTCCAGCCGTAGCGCGCCGTGTTGACCGTATTCGAGGAGAAGATGTGCGTCTCGCTGAGTACGGCCTGATTGGCTGGATTTGTTGCCGGTCCGCAGATGACGGCGCCCACCAGCGGCGTTGGAAGGATGCCAGGCTGGCTGACAGTATCCAGAGAGTGGCTATAGCGAAGGAAGCCTGCGTCGCGCTCGGAGAATTTGTGATCAACCTTCACGTCGAAAGCGTTTCCGTCGTCGATGCGCAGCGGGGTATACAGGTAATTGCCGACGGTTGTCTTGCCCGTGAGAAAGTTCTTTGCAGGCGAATATTGCTGATAGAAACTCAGAATCTTCGCCCCTGTTGGATCGATATGCGAATCGGTGCTTGGAACGATATTGCCGGGGTAGGGTGATCCAGTTGGATTCGCGCTGGTTACCGTTCCAGGAATCGCAATTGCATATTTTGGCAAATATGCGGAGAAGTCATAGCCCGCCGATGTAATAGTCACGTCCGGGACGCTCGTTATTGACGTCTGCCCTTGGCCAAGACGCGATCCCGCGAAGTCGGCAAAGAAGAAGGTCTTTGGATTGGCCTGCCCGTAAAAGACCGGTCCGCCAAAGGTGATGCCAAACTGGTTCTCCCGGAGCGGCGGTTTAATGGCGGTTGTATCGAAATAATTCCTGGCATTCAGCGCGGAGTTGCGGAGAAACTCAAAGACATCTCCGTGATATTTGTCCGTGCCGGACTTGAAGAGCAAGTTGATGGTGCCGCCATTGCCGCGCCCATACCGCGCGTCGGCGTCGGCAATGTCCTCGGAGAATTCCTGAATCGCCTCGATGGGCGGAAAGATCTCCGGGGCAAGGCCGTTGTGATTGTCGTTATCGCCGATGCCGTCGAGCAGCAGACGATTTTCCTGATAGCGAAGGCCGTTGAAGGCGAAGGATGTGTCGCCGCGCTGCATGGTATACGGGACGCTGGATATCTGCTGCTCCGCAGGCAAAGCGCCCGCACCGAGGCCAATCAATTCGGCGAAGTTGCGGCCATTCAGAGGTAGATCCTTGACCGCTTCCTCCGAGCGGAGATTGGAGACGCTCGATGTCTCGGTTTCCAGCAGTTCGCCAGATGCCTGAACTTCGACGGTCTCAGCATTTGCGCCAACGGTCAATGTGGCATCCGCCGCAACGCGCTGACCCACTTCGAGCCTGACGTTCTCTATGACTTTGCCGAAGCCTGACACATCAATTTCGACGGTGTAATTGCCAGGATTTAGTGGTGGTGACACATAGAAGCCTTGCGCATCGGTCGAAATCTTGCTCGCTAACCCGGTTCCGATATTGCGCACGGTCACCGGAGCATTTGGGATTAGGGCGCCGGTGTTATCTTTGACGGTGCCGATGATGACTCCGGTTTCGACGATTTGCGCGTACATTGTCCCCGCCATCACAATGGCGACCAGCACAATCAGCAAGCGTGAAAGGTTTTGTTTGACCAGAGTATGAAGAGAAGATTTTGTAGCAGACATGCTAGCCTCCGAGGGTGCGATCGAAGTTGACCGCACAAGCAAATGGCCCACGAATTGTTCGTGGGCCATGGCAATCTGCGCTTGGCACATACTGCCGTCAGATGGGAACGATGCACTTGCCCACGACGCAAGGCGCATCCGCTTCGGGGGTTTGGGTCATGCGACAACAACCTTCGGCCTTACGGCCGATCTGCGATGAGAAAGTCATATTTGCTGTCCGTTTCATTGAATTCCGGTTTGCGCGGCGATTTGAAGTGCAAGATCTATCGAGCGCGGTAATCGACTGGTTATTGCTTTGCGATTGCGCATTTGGCCACGAGTCTTAGAAAAAGCAAACGCGATAAGATGCTGCGTTCCCGCGCGGCCGTCGCGCAATATCAACTAGGTTTTGATGAGAGAATATGCGGGCGTTAACAACACAAGCGACTGGGAGTCGGCTTGGAGGCGGGCATTTGGGCTGCCGGGATGTTGATCAACTCCTGCATAAATCATATTGAGCCATAAAGCTGAGTTCATGTCAAGCGCGGTAGCCGAATCCTCCCGCAAAACGCAAAAACTTATTGCGGATAGCTTGACAGACTTTCAATCCCCATGCATCATCGAATTAGTTCTTGATTCAGGATGCTTCTCAGCAACAGTGAATGTACCTGACAACAGAATCGGAATCATATGCTTCATCGCCTCACATCCCGCGGTTGTTGTTGCCCTGTCGTTCTGCCGGCAGTCGAGCAGCCTCGTGGGATAACGGCGCAGATGCGATCTTAACTGATTAGCATCTCCTGAATCTTCGCAATAATGGCCCACGAGCCTCTGTCTCGTGGGCTTTTTCATTGGGCGATCCGCCCGCATTGCGATTCAAGAAGAGAGTTGCATTCCGATGAAGCCGTTTCACATCATGGCCAAGCCACATGGCCCCATCTGCAATCTCAATTGCACCTACTGCTACTACCTGGAGAAAGAGAATCTCTACGCAGGCAGCGGGCGCGAATTCCGCATGGCGGATGATGTGCTTGAGACCTACATTCACCAGTACATTCAGTCGCAGCCAGCGGAACAAGTCAGCTTCGCCTGGCAGGGTGGCGAACCAACGCTGCTGGGGATTCCGTTTTTTGAGCGCGTTATCGAACTGCAGAAGAAATATGCAAGCGGCAAGATCGTCGACAACGCATTTCAGACCAACGGTACGCTGCTCGACGATGCGTGGGGCGAGTTTCTGGCGCGCAACAAGTTTCTGATTGGCCTTTCCGTCGATGGTCCGGAAGAGATTCACGATGCTTATCGTGTGGATAAAGGGGGCAAGCCGACCTTCGCCCGTGTGATGCGAGGCCTAGGCATTCTTAAGAAGCATGGCGTGGACTTCAACACGCTCACCGTCATCAATCGCTTGAACTCTTATCGCGCTCGCGATGTCTATCGCTTTCTCAAGGAGATCGGCAGCAAGTATCTGCAATTCATCCCCATCGTTGAACAGCTTGCCAAGCAGCCCGACCCAAGTGGACTTGTTTTGTTGAAGCCATTCTCACGACAGGAATCGTCTGTCTCCGAGTCGTCGGTTGAGCCACTGCAATTCGGACGCTTTTTGCAGGAAGTCTTTGACGACTGGGTTATTCAAGACGTCGGGCGCACCTATGTGCAGGTCTTCGATGTCGCGTTGGAGTCGTGGTATGGGGTGCCGCAGACGCTCTGCGTCTTCGCGCCGAAGTGCGGAAGCGCACTGGCGGTCGAGCACAACGGAGATGTGTATTCTTGCGACCACTTCGTCTATCCCGATAACAAGCTGGGAAATATCATGCAGAAGCATCTGTCGAGCTTGGTGAGCTCACCGCAGCAAACGCGCTTTGGCAACGCAAAGGAGACTGGACTTCCCTCCGACTGTCGCGAATGCGATGTGCGTTTTGCCTGCAACGGCGAGTGTCCCAAGCATCGCTTCACGCAAACGGCATCCGGCGAGTATGGGTTGAACTATCTCTGCGCGGGCTACAAGCATTTCTTCCATCACATCGATCCGTATATGCGCTTCATGGCTGAGGAACTGAAGCAGAATCGGGCGCCGGCGCGGGTGATGGAGTGGGCCAGAGTCCGCAGAAAGGCAACTTCTTCTCTGGCCCCGGCGCAAAAGAGGCAGGGAGTGGCTCTCGCCTAGCAACTTGTCGCACGAGGTTGTGGAGCTGCGTACGACGGTTGCCATCTCTTCCTCGTCGCCGCGAGTTGAAGGACGCTTGCGACCGAACATCTCTGGCTCGATCAACAACCTCTTAACAGAGTCATCTCTGAATGACTATGACCAACAGGAGATTTATGAACGAGAAAAGCGTATTGAATGCGTTGACCTCAACGCTAGTATTTGTGGCGGGTGCGAGTCTTCCGCTGCACGCACAGTCGGCACAGCCCTACGAGGGAGTGGTTGGCAGAACTCTCGCCGAGTCAAAAGAATGGTGGCCAGAACCAGTGAAAGCGCCTGTCGGCGCCCCCAACGTAGTCTGGATTCTAATCGATGACGTAGGCTATGGTGCTGCCGGCACATTCGGCGGGCTGATCCAAACTCCCACCTTCGACACTCTGGCCAACAATGGTCTGCGGTATACCAACTTCCATACTTGCGCCATCTGCGCCCTGACCCGATCAGCTCTGCTGACCGGCCGCAACAGCGCGTCGGTGCATGAATCCGGCTTCTCGCACATTGCGATGTCTGCCGGTTTCCCCGGCTGGGATGGCCGCGTTCCTGCCACTGCCGGCACAATCGCCGAGATTCTGCGCGACAACGGCTACAACACCTTTGCGGTCGGCAAGTATGGCATAACGCCGGATGAAGATGCGACCGATGCAGGACCATTCGATCGTTGGCCAACTGGAAAAGGCTTTGACCACTTCTTCGGCTTCCTTGGTTCGCAGACCGATCAATACAAGCCCGACTTGGTAGAGGATCAAGCGCACGCGACTCCCGATGGCCGTCACCTTAGCGACCAGATCACCGACAAGGCGATCTACTATATCGACCGCCAGAAGAAGGCCGCGCCGGATAAGCCGTTCTTCCTCTACTTCGCGCCGGCAGCCACGCATGCTCCGCACATGGTCGATAAATACTGGAGCGATCAATACAAGGGTAAGTTCGACAAGGGCTGGGACGATTACCGAGAGGAAGTCTTCGAACGGCAGAAGAAACTCGGCGTGATTCCCGCCAATGCCAAGCTGCATGATCGCAACCCGGATGTCAAGGCATGGGACACGCTGACGCCGGATCAGCAGAAGCTCTATGCGCGATTTATGGAGGTGTATGCGGGCTATCTGACTTACACGGACTTTGAGGTCGGCCGCCTGGTCAATCACCTGAAGGAGATCGGCCAGCTCGACAATACGCTGATCTTGATCTCCATCGGTGATAACGGCGCCAGCAAGGAAGGATCGGAAGAAGGCACTATCGACCGTTCCATTAGCCGAAAGCCGATCACCGAGGAGGAAAATGTCGCCTATAACCTGGCCAATATCGACAAGATCGGCACGCCCGATTCCAAGAATGGCAACTATCCGCTGGGCTGGGCGCAGGCCGCAGACACGCCGTTCAAACAGTGGAAGCAGGATGCCAACAGCGAAGGCGGAACGCACAATCCGCTCATCGCCTACTGGCCAAAGGGCATCAAGGACAAGGGCGGCATTCGCACCCAGTACAGCCATGTGATCGATCTTCTTCCCACCACGCTCGATCTGGTTGGCATCAAGGCTCCTGAAGAGATTCGCGGCATCAAGCAGCAGCCGATTGAAGGAACTTCTCTCGCGTACTCGATTGACGATGCCAATGCACCCACCCGTCACACGCTCCAGTACTACTACATCTTTGGCTCAAGGTCGATCTACGACAACGGATGGAAGGCCGAGTTGGCGTATCCCAACGACGTCCTCACCAAACACGTAGTCAGTAATCCGCCACTTGACGAAAGCGCGTGGGAACTATACAACCTGAACGACGATCCGACCGAGCGCATCGATCTGGCTCAGAAGAATCCGGAGAAGCTAGCGCAACTGAAGGCCGAATTTGAAGAGCAGGCCCAGTCGCACCATCTCTATCCCTACATCACCTTTGACGATCTGTATGCCGGACGCACTCACCACACCTACCTGCCCCAGTGGTATCTTGACCGGCAAAAGGCGCAGGCTCAGAGCATCAACAGCAAATAGCATTGCCGGTATGTTTTCGGCTCTACTCCATTGAAGATCTTCGGGCGGCCGGCAATGAAAGGCCTGGCCGCCCGTTACTAACCCGATCCGCTACCCTCAGCGGTCTTGATTGCAGTCGGTCCGCTCAATGCCGTGTACTGTCTGCACAAGTCGCCAGGCATCGGCTCACCGAGTCATCTCTGAATGACTGAATCCAACAGGAGAGTTATGAACGAGAAAAGCGTATTGAATGCGTTGACATCGACGCTAGTACTTGCGGCGGGCGCGAGTCTCCCACTGCACGCGCAGACGGCACAGCCGTACCAGGGCGTCGTCGGCAGAACCCTGGCCGAATCAAAAGAATGGTGGGCGGAACCGGTGAAAGCGCCTGCCGGCGCCCCGAATGTAGTTTGGATCCTGATCGATGACGTGGGCTATGGCGCTGCCGGCACATTCGGAGGGCTGATCCAAACTCCCACATTCGACACTCTGGCCAACAATGGTTTGCGCTATACGAACTTCCATACGACCGCGGTCTGCGCCCCCACCCGCTCGGCTTTGCTGACTGGCCGTAACAGCGCAACCGTGCACGTTTCTGGATTTTCACACACGGTGATGTCCGCCGGATTCCCCGGCTGGGATGGCAGGATTCCCTCCACCGACGGAACCATTGCAGAGATTCTTCGTGAGAATGGCTACAACACATTCGCAGTTGGCAAGTATGGTGTAACCCCCGACGAAGACGCGACCGATGCAGGCCCATTCGATCGTTGGCCTACTGGAAAAGGATTCGACCACTTCTTCGGATTCCTCGGATCGCAGACCGACCAATACAAGCCGGACCTGGTAGAGGACCAGGCGCACGTGCGTCCTGACGGTCGCCACCTGAGCGACCAGATCACTGACAAGGCTATCTTCTATATCGACCGCCAGAAGAAGGCCGCTCCGGACAAGCCCTTCTTCCTCTACTACGCGCCCGGCGCTACACATGCTCCGCACCAGGTCGACAAGTATTGGAGCGACCAATACAAGGGCAAATTCGACAAGGGATGGGATGCGTATCGTGAGGAAGTGTTTGAACGCCAGAAGAAACTTGGTGTGATTCCCGCCGATGCGGTGCTTCCCGATCGCAACCCGGACATCAAGGCCTGGGACAAGCTGACGCCGGAAGAGCAGAAGCTCTACGCGCGCTTCATGGAAGTCTATGCGGGTTATTTGACCTACACGGACTTTGAGATCGGCCGCCTGGTCAATCACCTGAAGGAGATCGGACAGCTCGACAATACACTGATCTTCATCTCCATCGGCGACAACGGAGCAAGCAAAGAGGGCACCCTGAACGGGGACATCGATCGCTCTTTGTTCGGAAAGCCCTTAACGGAGCAGGAGAATATCAATTACAACCTGCACAAGATTGGGGAGATCGGTACGCCCGCCGCCACTGAAGGGAATTATCCTCTCGGCTGGGCGCAGGCTGCCAATACTCCCTTCAAGTACTGGAAGCAGGATGCGAACAGCGAAGGTGGCACGCACAACCCGCTTATTGTCTTTTGGCCGAAGGGTATCCAAGACAAGGGCGGAATTCGTACTCAGTACAGCCACGTCATTGATCTTCTTCCGACGACACTCGATCTGGTAGGCATCAAGGCGCCTGACGAGATCAGGGGAATCAAGCAGGATGCCATTGAGGGAACTTCACTGGCTTACTCCATTGACGATGCCAAAGCGCCTACCCGCCACACGCTGCAGTATTACTACATCTTTGGTTCGAGATCGATTTACGACAACGGGTGGAAGGCGGAACTGGCTTACCCAAGCAGCTTTATCACGGGAAATCTACAGAGCACACAGACTTTTGATGAAAATGCCTGGGAGCTCTACAACCTGAATGAGGACTACACGGAACGAGTTGACCTGGCCAAAAAGTACCCGGAAAAACTGGCCGGACTCAAAGCTGAATTCGAAGAGCAGGCCAAAGCACATCATCTCTATCCCTACATCACCTGGGACGATGTACTGAAGGGACGCATTCACCGAACCAAAGGATCCAAGTCATTCTTCGATGCGGTGAAAGAAGTAACCAAGAGCAGTGAAAACCAATAGCCTTGGTAACTTTCCCGATTGTTCACGAGCGGGGTTGTTCGAGTGGGCGGGCGTAGAGAGGTTCAGCCTGTTTGCACTAAAAGAGCGTTCGTCCTCGCTGGTTTCGGGAGCAGTCAGTTCGCGGCTAGCCGCGAACTGACTGTGAAAGTCGAGTTGGAGACGTCGCGCACAGCGGCGGTAGTGGCGGAAAGGAAGAATCACTATGTTCAAGGATGTAATGGAGAATATTCGATGAATGTTGCGCAACAAGTCGGAGTGCTGCTAAGCGGGACGATGGCCTTGGGCGCTTGGTCGCCTGCTGTAGCCCAAAACAACGCTGCAACCAATTCAACCGCTTCTTCCACGGATGCAGCGCCGCTTCGCGATGCGCCGCGCCGCGCTTGGCCTGAGCCTCCAAAAGCTCCTGTGGGGGCGCCGAACGTCGTACTGATTCTGGTTGACGATGTGGGCTTTGGCGCAACCTCAACCTTCGGAGGTCCCATATCTACGCCAGTTTTCGACAAGCTGGCGCAATCTGGGCTGCGTTACGACTCGTTTCACATGAACTCGCTCTGCTCGCCGACTCGCGCCGCGCTTCTGACCGGGCGCAACAATCACGAGGTCGGCTTCGGCTCCATTGCCGAGTGGTCCGCGCCTTACCCCGGCTACAACACGCTTCTGCCTAAGAGTTCAGCGACAATTGCCGAAGTTCTCAAAGAGAATGGCTACAGCACGGCAGCATTTGGCAAGTGGCATAACACGCCGACCTGGCAGGTTAGTCCTCAGGGACCTTTTGATCGCTGGCCGACAGGCCTCGGCTTTGAACACTTTTATGGTTTCAACCAGGCGGCTGACAACCAGTACTACACGCGCATCTATCGCGACACAACGCCGGTTGAGCCTTCGAAGACGCCGCAGCAGGGCTATCACTTCACGACCGACATCACCAACGAAGCGATCAACTGGCTTCACCAACATGATGCCGTCGCAAGTAACAAGCCGTTCTTCATCTACTACGCCACCGGCGCAACGCACACGCCGCATCAGGTGCCGCAGAAGTGGATCGATTTGTACAAGGGCAAGTTCGATCGCGGCTGGGATGTGATTCGCCAGGAGGCCTTTGGTCGGCAGAAGAAACTGGGAGTAATTCCCGCCAATGCAGAACTGACGCCGCGTCCGGACGGCCTGCCCGCATGGGACTCGCTCACGCCGCAGCAGAAGAAACTGCTGGCGCATCAAGCTGAGGTCTACGCAGGTTTCGCCGCACAGACCGATTACGAGATAGGCCGTCTGCTCGATGCGATTCGCGAAGAGGGGCAAGCGGACAACACCGTCGTGCTGGAGGTCTTCGGAGACAATGGCGCCAGCGCCGAGGGCGGCCTGGAAGGCACCGACGCGCGCGACATTAATGGAAAGCCGCTGACCGTCGAGGCGCGCCTGGACACCGCCGATCTGCTGGGCAGTGAGACCTATATGAATCACTATGCCGCTGCGTGGGCGTGGGCTTTGAATTCGCCATTTCAAGGGACCAAGCAGGATGCCTCGCATTTGGGCGGCACTACCGATCCGCTGGTTATCGTGTGGCCTAGGCACATCAAGGATGCCGGTGGCCTGCGGACGCAGTTCTCGCATGTGAACGACATTGCGCCGACAATTTACGAGATCGTTGGCGTGACGCCGCCGGCAATTGTAGACGGAGTTGCGCAGATTCCGTTTGAAGGAACCAGCCTTACGTACACCTTCGATCATCCGGGAGAACCGACGCACCATAACTTGCAGTACTTCACCACCAGCGGCAATCGCGCCATCTATAAGGATGGTTGGTGGGCTGGCGACCTCTTCCACTCGACATGGGAGCTGACTGGAATCCCCAGGACCGGTGTGAGCGACAAGGATCTCGGCAATCATCCCTGGGAGTTATACAACCTGAATGAGGATTACAGCCAGGCGCACAACCTTGCCGACAAGTATCCCGAGAAGCTGAAGGAGCTGCAACAGGTCTTCGAGGCCGAGGCGGAGCGCAATCATGCGCTTCCCATTCTTCCCGGATACGAGACTTATCCGGTCGGCCAGCCTGGTGGACAGAAGGTCTTCACCTATCGCGAAGGTGTGGAACGGCTGCAACCGCGCATCGCTCCCAACCTTGCCGGACACGCCTACACGATCACCGCGGACGTGGACGTGCCTGCAGATGGCGCGGATGGAGTGATCGTTGCGCAAGGCGGACGCTATGGCGGAATCTCGCTTTTCGTCAAGGATCGTCGGGTTGTATATGAGGTGAACGCCTACGGGCACCGCTCGGGACAACTGGTCGCGTCTGAGCCGCTTCAACCCGGCAAGGCGCACATCGTGGTGAATCTAACTCCAAACGATCCGGCAAAGAAGGACGATGTTCCCTTCGGCCCGCGGCAACCAATCCCGGCAACCGGCCAGATGTCGATCAACGGACACGCGCAGGGTGAAGCGCAGTTTGCGAACGTCAATCTCTCGTACAGTGAAACGCTCGATGTCGGCAGCGATCTTGGATCGCCTGTGAGTCCCGAATACAAATCGCCCAATCGTTTCGCAGGAACGATCGACAAGGTAGCGATTGAGATCAAGTGAGCCAAATACAATAACTCCATCTGTCCGGTGAGCATTTATGCCGGACGGGATGGAGTTATCGACAAATGAGAGATCTTAGCAGGGGACACAACCATGTTTTACAAGCTTCCCGCGAATCTTCCGGCCGAACTCGAAGAGCTGGATTCCTACATCGCCCGCTATCAACGCGGCGAGATCGATGCCGCGACACTGAAAGTTCGCCGTGTTCCCTTCGGTTGCTATGAGCAGCGTCAGGATGGCAACTATATGGTGCGCATCCGAACTACCGGCGGCGCTCTGACGCCGCTGCAACTGCGCGCGATCGCCGCAACATCCTCCCGCTATGGAAGGGATTCGATCCACATCACCACACGGCAGGAGTTTCAGATTCACAATGTCGCTCTTGTGAATGTGCTGCCAGTCATGCGCGAATTGCTGCTGGTTGGTCTGTCGTCGCGCGGAGGAGGCGGCAATACCGTCCGCAACGTTCTTGTTTCACCCGATGCGGGCGTTGGCATTGACGAGGCCTTCGATCCCAGTCCTTATGCTTTTGCGCTGACCAGCAGATTGATCGCCGAATCGGATTCATGGCTTCTACCGCGCAAATTCAAGATTGCATTTTCAAACTCGCCTGCTGATACCTCATATGCCGAATTCAACGATCTTGGCTTCGTAGCTCATCTGCGAGACGGGCAAAAGGGGTTCGGAGTCTATGTCGCAGGCGGTCTCGGCACCAAGCCAGAAGTCGGGCATCTGTTGCACGATTTCATTCAGGCTGAAGATGTATATATTGTGGCCAGCGCCGTAAAACGCCTCTTTGACAAGCACGGAAATCGCAAGAATCGCCACGCGGCACGATTGCGTTTCCTATGGAAGACTCTGGGAGAAGCGCAGTTTCCTGCTCTCTACAATGAACAGTTACAACTTGTCCGCAGTAACTTTCCCGAGCCGCTTTCGATCGAAGAGCTTCCGCAAAGCAGCGATCTGCCCCCGTTTGCCCCCGAGCAAGACCATTCTCCGGAGTTTGATCGATGGAAGGACCGCTACGTCGAAAACCAGAGGCAATCCGGTTTGGTTTCCGTGCGCATTCCCATCTTCCTCGGCAATCTGGAGAATGCAGGCGCCATTCGGCTGGCGGAGTTTCTCTCGCCTTTCGGCAATCATGTTCTCCGCGCCTCCTTCGGCCAGAACCTCAGGCTGCGCAACATTCCGAAGAGTTATCTGGCAAACGTCTTTCATCTGGTTCGCGAAATCTCCGCGCTATCCTCCGGCCCCAGCCTCGTCGGCAACTCCATTGCCTGTACCGGCGCAGACACTTGCAGACTTGGCATCTGCCTGCCCAAAGGCGCGCTGGCGGCGACTGCCGAACGATTGACGTCTTCCAACCTGGATCTCGACTCTGTTGCCGACTTCAAGCTCAATCTTTCGGGATGCCCGAATACTTGCGGTCAGCATATGCTGGCCGATCTCGGATTCTATGGCAATGTGGGCCGCACCGAGCAGCATATGTTTCCCGCATACATGGTGGTGGCAGGCGCCGAGATCGGCGAAGGTAAGGCGCGCCTCGCTCGACCGATCGATCGCGTAAGCGCAAGGGATCTGCCCGAATTCGTCCATGAGATTTTGAAGCTGTGGATCGCGAAGAAGAGCGAGTATTTCTCCTTCGCTCAATATGTGGACGCGGAGGGCGAGAAGGAAATCCGACAGATCGCTGATCGTTTTCGCTCGATCCCGGCCTACAGCGAAGACGCGAGCTACTACCGGGACTGGGGCGCAACAGGGACGTTCTCACTGGTTGGAAGAGGCGTGGGTGAGTGCTCTGCCGGGCTCTTTGACCTTATTGAGGTGGACCTCAACAGCGCTCGTCGGATTCGCGAGGAACTTCGGACCGGCGATTCGCAAAACGAAGCTGCGCTATATGAAATCACTCTGCGCAGCGCGCGCGCCTTGCTTATAATGCGCGGCATTGAGGCGGTGACGGATGCTGCGGTATTTACAATCTTTGCGCAGCACTTCATTCAAGCCGGATTGATCGACAGGCGTTTCGCGTCGGTGATTGACAGCGCGCATCGAAAGAGCATCGAAGAACTCGTGCATCGCGAAGATGATGTCTTTGAGTTGCTCAAGGCGGTAGAAGCCCTCTATCGCAGTATGGACAACTCACTTCGCTTTCCCGCGGAAGCGATGCTGACAGCATAACGGATGATTACGACGATGACAGAAAACTTAGGCATTAATTTGGCGCAGCGAATCGGCAATACGCCTCTGCTGCGCCTTGAAAGCATAACCGGCGAGCTGAAGGATGTTCAGGTGCTGGCAAAAGCGGAGTGGACGAATCCAGGCGGTTCAGTGAAGGATCGTGCCGCATCAAATATCGTGAGCGAGGCCTTGCGTTCGGGCAAGCTGGGAGCGGGTACAACTCTCCTCGACTCCACTAGTGGCAACACCGGGATCGCGTATGCGATGCTTGGCGCGGCATACGGAATTTCAGTTACGCTGTGCATGCCCTCGAATGTCTCAAAAGAGCGGAAGCGCATCCTTCACACCTATGGTGCAACGATTATTTATACCGATCATGGCGAAGGCTCCGATGGCGCGATCCGCAAGGCGCAGGAGATTGCGGCAGCAGAGCCGACGAAGTATTTCTACGCCGATCAGTACTCGAACAATGCCAACTGGCGCGCGCACTATGCCAATGGAACAGCCGATGAGATTTGGCAGCAGACCTCTGGACGCGTAACGCACTTTGTGGCAATTCTCGGCACGAGCGGAACCTTTGTGGGGACTTCGCGCAGGTTGAAGGAGCTGAATCCAGCCATTCGTTGCATCTCACTACAGCCCGACTCGCCCTTTCATGGCATCGAGGGAACCAAGCACATGGAGACTTCGATCGTTCCAAAGATCTACGACGCAAGCATCGCCGATGCTGAGTTGGGCATCGAAACGGAAGCGGCATATGCAATGGCCAGGCGACTGGCGCGCGAAGAGGGTTTGCTGGTTGGCGTTTCCGGAGCCGCGGCGCTGGTTGGCGCCGTGCAGGTCGCGCACAATGCCCCACCGGGATCGGTTGTAGTTACGATCTTTCCCGACTCGGGGGACAAGTATCTAAGCGAGCACTTCTGGGATGAAAACGAGTAAGGCAAGGAAGGAAGTATGCCACTGACGATATCGGATGCGCTCTACAATCAACTGCGCAAGCACGGCGAGGCGACCTACCCGCACGAGTGCTGCGGCGTACTGGTGGGTGAATTCGACGAGACCGGCAGAAAGGCGGTCAAGGCTGTCGCTCCCTGCGGAAACACGCGCACCGATTCGCCTACCAATCGTTATCATATCGATCCGGTAGAGTTGGTGCGCATTCAGCGGGAGGCGATGCTTGCCGGTCGCGACATTGTCGGCTTTTATCACTCTCATCCCAATCATCCCGCCAGATGGTCCACAACAGACTTGGCCGAAGCGCACTGGATAGGTTGCTCGTATGTGATTACCAGTGTCGAAAGCGGGCGCGCCGTTCTGACCAACTCATTCCGATTGTTAGGGCCGGAAGAGAACAAACGCTTTGAAGATGAACACGTTGAAGTCATCGAGTAATGATTGCAGTCTTGCAGACCCGCACATTCAAGGAAGGAACAATATGTCGATCAAAGTCCTGATTCCCACTCCGCTCCGGCCCTGTGCCGGAAAGCAATCCACGATCGAAGTGAGCGGTCAGACCGTTGGCGAGGCGCTGAACGATCTTATCGCCAAGCACCCGGATCTGCGCAAGCATCTGTTTTCCGAAGACGGAAAGCTGCGCTCTTTTGTCAACGTCTATCTAAGCGATGAGGACATCCGGTATCTGACCGAGGACGCGACACCGGTCAAAGAGACCGATACGATCACCATCGTTCCTTCGGTTGCCGGCGGACGATAGTGCTCGATCCGCTTCTGGAAAATGAATATGATGAACGATTGTTGGGAGACGAAACTGTGGCTGAATTGATTGATGGCAGTCAAGCAAAACTGAGCAACGATGAGATACTTCGCTACTCGCGGCATCTGATCATGCCCGAAGTGACTCTTGAAGGGCAAAAGAAACTGAAGGCTGCGCGCGTGCTTTGCGTGGGCACGGGCGGACTCGGCTCTCCACTGGCTCTGTATCTAACTGCGGCAGGCGTAGGCACACTTGGCTTAGTCGATTTCGACGTCGTGGACTACACCAACCTGCAACGGCAGGTGCTTCATCATACGAGCGATGTGGGCCGTCTGAAGCTCGACTCGGCCATCGACAAGTTGACCGCGATCAATCCATTCGTCGAAATCAAAAGGTTTGACACATATCTGAGCAGCCAGAATGCGCTAGAGATCTTCAGCGGCTTCGACATCATCGCTGACGGCACCGATAACTTCGCCACTCGCTACCTGGTCAACGATGCCTGCGTACTGAGCGGCAAACCCAACGTCTATGCGTCGATCTTCCGCTTTGAGGGCCAGGCCAGCATTTTCGCCACTGAAGCCGGTCCTTGCTACCGATGCCTCTATCCCGAGCCGCCGCCGCCAGGCTTGGTTCCATCGTGCGCAGAAGGAGGAGTCCTGGGCGTGCTTCCTGGATTGCTCGGAATCATTCAGGCGACCGAGGTGATCAAACTGATTCTAGGCGTGGGCGAGCCGCTGATCGGCCGCTTGGTGCTGGTCGATGCCTTGGCCATGCGCTTTCGTGAGCTGCGCGTGCGCAAGAATCCCGAGTGTCCGGTCTGCGGCACAAATCCCACAGTCAAGGAGCTTATCGATTACAACCAGTTCTGCGGCATTCGGGGAGAGGAAGCCGAAGCAACCACGAGCGCAAAGATCCCCGAGATTCAGCCGGAGGAACTCAAACGCCGTCTCGATGCCCGCGAAGACATCTTCGTGCTCGACGTGCGCGAGCCGCATGAGTATCAGATTGTCAACATCAAGGGATATTTGATTCCGCTTGGCGACCTGCCGACTCGCGTCCATGAACTCGACTCAAGCCGCGAGATTGTCGTGCATTGTAAGAGCGGTGCACGCAGCGCCAAGGCCGTCGATTTCTTGCGCAAATCAGGCTTCAAGCGGGCAACCAATTTGACCGGCGGCATTCTAGCCTGGGCCGACCGGATCGACACGACGCTGCCAAAGTATTGACCAAGCGCAGCGGGGACAGACAATTGCCCTTAAGCGCCAAAGTGAAGATATGAAGTGAGTTAGAACACAAGAAGCGGACCGAAACTCCGGATAGACTTCTAACGGTGGACATTGTCCACTGACTCGCGGTACATTCATGGGTCAGATGACGCTCAAAGATCCGAGTGCGTCGCCGATAGGAAGAGAATCATGCAGACGGCCCGTCTCATGCCTGTTCGAATCTGCCGCCCAGATCGATGTCGTCCTTCTGGCCGACGGGGGTCTGTCTGGCCGCTATTCCTTTCGCTTCTGCTGGTGCTACCCACGGCCTTGGCGGCGCAGGAAGCGCAATCGGGCGAGACCGTCAAATTCAAATTGCGCGACGGATACTTGATCGTCATTCAGACAATGGTCAACGGCGCAGGTCCCTTCAATTTTCTGCTGGACACTGGCGCGACGCATACCGTAATCGATCCGGCTCTTGCACGGGAGTTGCGGCTTCCGGTCATTGGCAAAGCGTCGCTGACAACCGTTTTAGATGTACGGCAGGATCAACTGGTTCGGCTCAAGAGAGTGCGGGTGGGCGGCTCCGAGATTTCAGAGCTTGGAGCGGTGATCGACCGGCTGGATCAGGTGAAGCTCAAGGCGCCCGGCATTCGCGGTGTGTTGGGCGAGGATTATCTTTCGAATTTCGATTTTCTCATCGACTACCGACAGCACACCTTGCGCCTCGGCGGCGATGCTCCCGCGGGGGATCGATGTCGATTCGAGACGATTGGCCGCTATCATGGCGAGCCAACCACCAATCGCTTGCTGATTGAGGCGGATTTCATCGATGTGCGCGCTGACAAAGTTCAGTTGCAGTTAGATACTGGAGCCAGGATGCCCGAACTGT
>Ga0302192_10001148_pt1 | contig 16482 bp, 16 predicted proteins | sample II_Bog_E3_2_FD_200230 | JGI IMG/M metagenome (GOLD analysis project Ga0302192, IMG submission 200230) | Peat permafrost microbial communities from Stordalen Mire near Abisko, Sweden - II_Bog_E3_2 | ecosystem: Environmental > Terrestrial > Soil > Wetlands > Peat | place: Sweden: Abisko...
AAACCGGGAAGCCGAATCCCCTCAGGTATCAAGCCGTTCTCGCAAGAAATCGGATTATCACACCTGAAAAATCACAACACATACCCTCTTTAAAAAGGGTGCACAACTTTGAGCCGGTTTAGATAAACGGTATTTGAGGAGGGCTACTGACGAGAACAAGAAGAATTGGCTTAAACTTCAATGGGAATACGCTTCTGCAAACAGGGGCGTTCCCTGCACCTGTGGAGTATTGCGCTCAGTTCAATTCATGTTCAGGTGTCCGTACTGCGGACAGTGGTATTGTCTATCTTGTGCGGAAAAGCACTTCGGTTTGACTATTGATGAGTGGGTCGAAGAGAAGAATGCACCAGCACACAAAGAAGTAGAGTCGACAGAAACAGGATGAAACCATCGCGATGGTAAAAATAGATGGCAGCTAAACTGCCTGTATGGTAATCGTCAGTTTTAACCGAACAATTTCCATCAAATGAACCACATTGTACCAAAAGCGGCTGCCACATTACTACTCCTGGCAACAACGATCACAGCATCTCCAGTTATTCATCCGAGCATCGCTTGGAAATATGGGTGGAAGGACGGAACCAACGCCAATACGATTGGGTTTGCAAAAAACAATGACGCGACGCCATCAACGTATAGCTATCCCGGCAATGGATACACCCCGAGCAATATCTGTACTGCTTACGGAATTACTAAGATTCCTGCCAACCTCAGGGGGGCAGGCCAGACGATAACCTTAATCGAAGCGTACGGAAGCCCCACAATTCAGTCAGATTTAGCCTATTTTTGTGACACCTTTGGGCTACCAAAGACAAAGCTACAGGTAATTTACACTGAGGGACACCCACCCACAAAGTTTAAGAACGACTGGCGCTCGGAAATAGCTCTGGATGCTGAATGGGCCCATGTGATCGCACCGGGTGCAACGATACAGGTAGTCACGTCCGGTGTCGGGGACTGCTTTGCGGCACTTGAATACGCGGAGGCTAATCTCAATCCAACAATTATTTCAATGAGTTGGGGGTCCCCAGAATGGAGTCAAGAGAAATCATTTGATGACGATTTCACGAACTCACAAATAGCCTACTTTGCTGCAACGGGAGATACTAGAGGAGAAAGGGATTACCCCGCGATCAGCCCGAACGTGACGGCGGTTGGAGGCACATCATTGACGATGCAAAGTAATAGTGTAAGCGGCGAGTCCGCGTGGGCCAGCGGGGGAGGGGGAGTGAGTAAGTATGAAGCCGTCCCGTACTATCAAATGGCGGCCAACCTGGGGGCGTTTCGTGAAATACCGGATGTTAGCGCCGTAGCGGACCCATATACAGGAGTTGCTGTTTATCTAACCGACAATACAGGCCAGGGCGGATGGATGACAGTAGGAGGGACAAGTCTGGCGACTCCGATATGGGCGGCTCTGCAGGCATGCAGGGACTCTGGGAACCAACCACTTCCCATGACGCAACTGCTTTACATAACGCAGAGATATATAGGTGGGAGTTGGCCGCTGCAGGATGTCACCACAGGCAGGAATGCATATTCCGCAGTCATGGGGTACGATATGGCAACAGGGTTGGGGGTACCTCGCTTAGCGTCACAGGTGGTATCTTTAACAGGAACCTCACAAGCACCACCACAGAAGGCAACAGTATCTCTGTCGCGTTTGAACGTTATCGAGAAAACCGGCCAAGGGGTTTTAGCCTCTACGTCACCTAAAAACATTCCACTATCAATCACTTACAACGGATCGCCGACGATACCGACCACGATCGGCAAGTACACAGTGGGTGCGACTGTAATTTCTCCTGACTACACAGGAGGGACGACAAACACATTCACGGTAATGCAGGATCCCTATATTCATGACACTCTGAATGGGAAGCCGGTGAATATAAAAAGGGCACTCTATCCATCATGGTTGGAAACAACACTGGTGTCGCTGAAAACCAAAGCAGCAGAGCAGTCGCAACTACTAGGGACTTACGAGTCGAACAAGGCAGCAATAGTGGCTCACAAGCAGTCGTTGTCAAACTCACTCACAACGGTATCGTCTCAGCGACTATCCGCAATCGAAACCCCCACAGCGGCGGCAAGGACGGAATTGGTGGATGGTGTTACGACAATAGTACCGTCAGCGAGTTTTATATCATGGGCAACCAAGGAAATTGCGACATTGAATGCGAAGATAGTCGCATTAAACAAGTCTGCGGCGCAGGCAGATGCCTCTATTGCGTCAGAGGGCCTGGCGCTAGCGAACACCAATGCAGAGATAGTCGCGAAGACAAAGACACTCAATTCATTGCCCCAGTAGCAAAACAAGGTATCTTACGCTGACGGTCATCATAAATAACTTCCAATGAAAAGCAATCCTATCAATTCCATCCTTGTGGCTGGCCTCCTCGGGCTTTCTGCAGGTAACATTTTAGCACAAACCACCGCGCCGGTATTCACACCGATCTCGGTACTCAAACAAGCAGTAGATGGAGCCAATCCGTATGGGGAACTTACGCTCTCTGGGTCAACTCTTTATGGAACGACACACATAGGGGTGTCTTCCAAAGGCGGGACCATCTACTCAATGACGACGAATGGGCAGAACATCTCAGTAGTACACTCCTTTAATACCGCCACGGAAGGGGGAAACCCGACCGCAGGTGTGGCTATCTCCGGTGACACCGTTTACGGAACGACTCTCGCAGGCGGGACAGGTGGATACGGAACGGTGTACTCTGTAAAGGTAAACGGGACCGCGTTCACGGTCCTTCATTCATTCACCGGCAGCAATGATGGAGGTGAACCATACGCGGGTGTAATAGTTGATGGGGATACACTTTATGGTACCACTGAACTTGGGGGCAAAAGCGAAGGAGTTGTTTATTCTATGAAAACCAACGGGGCGGATTTCACGATTCTGCATGCATTTAACAGCAGCTTAAAGGAAGGATCGACACCAAAGGCGGGAGTAGTCTTATCGGGATCTACGCTCTACGGAGTGACCACCGGAGGAGGAACTAAAGCATCTGGAACCATATATTCCATAAAAACCAACGGGACCTCCTTCACAACATTATATTCATTCACCGGTGGCAATGACGGAATGAGCCCGAGTGGCGGACTAATAGTTTCAGGGAACAGACTCTACGGGACGACCAGTCTGGGAGGACGAACCTCAGGATTTGGAGCGGTATTTTCTATCGGGGTAAATGGAGTCGGCTTTTCAACAATTTACTCATTTGATTCCACAACAGGGGGGTCACCAAAAACTGATTTGATTTTATCGCCGGACGGAACCCTCTTTGGCACCGCTTCAATAGGGCCAGGATTTAAGAATAATGGCGAGATATACTCAGTTGATACGAACGGCGGAGGGTTTTCCATACTCCATACCTTTACGAACGGGGTTGACGGAGCAAACCCGCTTGGAGGATTGGTGCTTTCAGGAAAAACATTGTATGGCGTCTCTAATATAGGCGGAGGAAGTTTGGGTAACGGTGTTGTTTATAAAGTAACTCTCCCTGGGCCGCAAAGTCAGGTCATCACATTTCCTTCGATCGCCTCGACAACATTTGGGGTAAAGCCATTCACAATTACAGGAACTGCATCATCGGGGCTTAAAGTGAATTTTACGGTGGAATCGGGACCGGCAACACTGATTGGAAGTACTGTGTCGGTGACCGGCGCCGGCACGGTGACGATCCAAGCGGACCAGTTAGGGAACGTGGATTTTTATGCAGCTCCAAGCGTCAGGCAAACATTCATCGCAAGCAAGGCGAGCAATTCAATTGTCTTCGTACAACCGTCGGTGAGATCCTATGTTCCAGGCGGCACATTCTCTCTTGCTGCAACAGCGAAGGCTTCACCGGTGAATTTTGCTAGCGGAAACTCCAACATCGTCTCCATCACCGGATCAACCGTGACCATGAGGGGAGCCGGTCTGGTAAATATTACGGCCAGTCAGGTGGGAAACGGCAACTATCAGGCGGCAGTTCCAGTAACTCGAAGTTTAACAATCAACAAGGCGGCTCAAGTAGTGGTATTTACACCACCGCCATCGGTACCTCTGGCAACGACAAGCACAATTGGACTCACGGCGTCAGCCCCAGGGGGGGAAGTGTCCTTCACCAGTTCTAACACAAACGTCATATCAGTGACAGGGAGCACAGCGACAATTCATGCCAAAGGATCGGCATCTATTACGGCCACGCAAGATGGCACCACTGATTACAGTCCAGCAAGCGCGACAAAGGTGATCACGGTTAAATAGAAACAGAGTTAAGTCGCTCTACTTTCCGCGCCCTCTGGGAACCTTTTTGACCGTGAACCTCTTGCGACAGGATCGGGGGTTCTTTCGGATACCCATTTATTTAAACGGAACGCCAGCACCATCTTTGGTAATAACAACCGCCTCATAAATAGCAAATGCAAAAGAAAGGGATGCGGGGATGCGTAAAACCCAGTGGTATTTGGAAGGTTCTGCTCCGTGTGAGATCATTACGCTAAGAATTGCAATTGCCAGGCAAATGCCCAACCTAATGAGCCCCTTCTGATATTCCTTCGCATAAAAATTGTGCAGTCCGAATGAGTTGCCAAGTAGTGGAATGACAGCAAGTGTTACATAAAGCCACCGTCTTTTAGAGGATGGCGTAACTGGAAGTTCGCCAATCAGATTGCGAAGAGGAACCCAAGTGGTGGCTCCTGGTTCCCAAGCAAGGTCGTTGATGGAAACAGTTCCGGTTCCGATATGTTCAAGGATTTGCTCCTTGGTATAGGGCCCATATTGCAACCCATTCCGTGTGATTTTTATTTCACTCATCTTTTAAGCTAGTGCTGCTGCTATGGCAAAAAAGATAAGAAGCAAAAGAATCCCATTAAGGATCACCCCTGCCCAACCGAATCCAGATTTCCGCACTGCGCCAATAATTCCCATGGTTTCGGCACCGCCATGTATTAGCAATCCAAAAAGAAGCATAAGAACACCGAATCCGGTAGTCCGCCCATAGAAGTTACGGCAACCGGCAATAACAATCACAAGCGGAAGAAAACCAAGGATACCCAAGACAAAAGAGGCGATGCCAAGGCCTTTCCCTGATTTCACTACTGCACTTGGCAGCAGTGGCGGCGGAGGTGGTGGAGGAAGTGAATTTGATGGTGTTGCAGGAATATCAGTTTGCATATTTCGAAAGATACATCGTTTTAGAAAGGAGCGTACAATTTATTTTCGTGTGGTAATCCTTTAAAATATTTCTTGATGTCTGGTTTCGAAATTATGCTTCTGCGCAAAGGAGCACCTTGAATATGAGCAAAATTCTTCATAGGAAAAGGGAGAACGAGTCAAAATTATACCACGCACTGTTGGGGAGAATGCGGTATATTTCATAAAACCTCAAAACTTATGACAACACCGAGTATAAAATCGAACATCAGGTCCATCCCCATCGATGCAAAAGTGATATTTATAATTACTGCATGCATGGGCGTAGGAATGTATTTTGCCAAGTCCCCAGATTACGTAGCGTACCAGATACCTGATTCAATATTAGCAATCGGTTTCTTTTTTGCGATCAACTTATTCCTGCTTCCCTACTGGATCGCTGTATTTAGGAACGCCTCGTCGAGGATAGGTATTTTGATACTGACGTTTGTATCACTCCCGCTTGATCTTTTGTTTATTGGTTGGGTGCTATGGATTGCATGTGTCGTATGGGCCATCTGCGCCAAAAACCAGACAAAAGCATTGGAAGAGTCCATGGCGCTGGCAAGACTCGCGGAGTCACAAAGGCCGGTAAACGTTGTTGTCCAAAATGACCGCCCGATCGACACAGTCTCACAACTTACTGCGCTAGCCGCTCTTAAAGCGTCTGGGGCTCTTACGGAAGAAGAATTTGCAGCACAAAAAGCAGTGATTCTAGGAAAGTAAGAATAAAGTGTCCCTACCGATTGACCCGTACACCCCGTCGGGTTATTCATAGGAGATGCAACGACTTTATCAGTTCGACTCTCCCGAGGAAATGAAGGAATGTGCGGAGAGTACACTGGAAGACGGTCGCCCACGCGCGTACCTGAGTAGGGTTGGCGAAGCAGATTATGATGTCGGGGTATTTGCTGATGGAAAAACAATTTCTGCGGGTGACACAATGAGTGAGAGAGACACAGCTCTGATACGGGCCCGCGCGATGGCATCTGTATTGGATAAAGGGGCAATACAGGAAGGGGACGCGCTGGCAGAAGCAGCCTCGGTCACCCTCTCGATCAAGGAAATGACATCGGATCAGGAAATCAGGTACCTGCAGGGGAAGAAAAGAGAGTCAGGTGACGACACTCCACTCATCTACTATACGCGGGTGAGCCATCCGGTGAAGAAAGGTGGTGAAAATGTTTCCTATTATGAGGCAGGAATCCTCAACGGACAGAACAGCCTAAAACTGGGGGTCTTTGATAGCCGTACTGATGCACGCGATTTTGCGGTCGACTTCATGACAGCAATGCGCCCGGCGAAGGCAAGTGATGAAACAAACACATTTATTGGTCGCATTGCCAAGATTACGCACAGCTTTGGAGGTGAAGCTCCAAGGACCGAGCAGATAGCAATGGCTGCCAAGCAACTTTACTATCAGGATCGCCCGTTGAAAAAGATTCAAGCCTCCATCAATGCCAGGATGCACAATTGCGATCGCTACTTTGAGCAGACGAAGGGCGGCAAGTGGAGCCTGACCGATGATGGTCGGGCCATGGTGGATGTCTCTAATGAATCCATAGTGGAGAACTGGGTCGTTAAAGCCGTTATGTCGGAACGCTCAGAGGAGGCAAAAAAGATCACAAAGTCAGAAGAAACGACCGATCTGTTTCTTTTTGGAGAAATGGAGCCATCGATAGAACCAGCACCAAAAAGCGAAGATTGGCGTAAAAGCCAGGAAGGGCGCGCCAGGTTAAGGGCTGGCATGATGGTGGCGATGGTGGAAAAAAAGGTGCCGGTTGATTTGGCCGCGATGACATTTGGTCCAAGGATAGGAGATTTCCTTGTTGGAAAAACAAAATCCATACCGGATGAAGATGTGGCATTTGTGGGAAAGGCGCTGGAAAAAGAAGTGAGCGACCTCATGAGTGCGAGTGTTGAAGGAAGCGCATTGGCTGCGAATTTAAAAGCGGCACTAAAGTCTGAGGACATGGACATTGAGACGGTTAAAAAGATCCGGGAAGAATCAAGGGTATATCGGGAAGGGGACAGGATTCTGAGGGATAGCATCAGAGTGGCCGATCTCATGGAACAGAATCCTGGCGTAGCAGGACTTTTGAGTACCCCGGTATTGGAGTTTATGGAGGGTGGCGCGCATCCCGGTGCCTCAGAGATAACCAAGGCGGTGAAAATAATGAGAGGGGCTCAGGTGGCAGAAGCGCAACCAGCAGGACACTCAGACACAAAGAAGGAACCCCTGCCGTCAGTTTTAACGATCGGTGACGATGAGTCTATCGCCGACGTAGTGCATAAAAAATACAAAGCGATGGATTACTCTCACTCTCTGTACTTACAAAAGAGTGGGGCCACCTGGGATATTGGCGTCGTTGGTCCCAAAGGTTTTGCTACAATTCTTGCCTCGCTGACAGAAGAAGAGGCCCAGACTCGGATGCAGGGGATGATGAAGGAAAAGGGGACGGTGAGGGAGGCTGTAGAGTTGATGGTGGGAATTAAGACGGATCCGTCATCGGATCTGACAAAAATCGACTACAGGGGCGCAGGGGATCAGAAAACAATGCTCTTCTAGGAATGCAATCTAAGCCATCCCCATCCGTCGGAGTAAAAAAGGGTAACCCGCACCACAGATAAAGAACATCCGTGGTGCGGTAATAACCTTAAAACCCGTGAAGAACCTCTGGTGTAAGTGGAACAACCTTGCCGTCCGATCCAAGGATTGGAGAGAGGGTGTATGTTCCATCACTGGCTACAGTGAGGCTGCGATGCACGCGAGAAGAAGAAGCGTCGCCATGAAGAGACGAGTGTTTCCACCAGAAGACATTGATAACCTCCATGCTGCCGGCTGGTCGGGCAGCCGAGGCATCATTCTCGAAGAGGGATGTAAGGATATCCTTAAATGCCTCCGCATCCTCATCGGTGAAACCGGTAATGCCAGCCAGTTGTGTGTTGATGGCGCCGAAGGCAACATAGATACCGTGTTCAACCCTGTGCTTCTTTCCGATTCGGTCGGAACTCAAAAGATTATCGTCGGAACCAGCCTTCTTTTTGTCCTCGCCGTTGGTGCTCTTGGTAATCTGCGTAGTGGTAAGCGTGACAGGATCCACGGTGATCGCAGATTGGATGGAGATGGGGCCACGGACGGAAGTCGAGACACTGTCGCTCCCTTCTTTGGCGGCAAAGGCGAAAACTCCACCAAAGGCGCGCACGTCAAACCATTTCTCGCAGGCAGCGCGGCAAAATTCCGAATTGGACTCAGGAAGCTTGGCGGCGTCCACACGGGCACGAATGCTCCCATGTTCATCGAGGCGGCTGTCGTCGGGCTGAATAAGAATATCGCCGACAAGCTGCATGCGTCGATTGCGGGCCTTGCGCCTTAGGGCGACGTCAGAAATTTCTCCAAAGCCATCAGGGGTTGTGCGAGGGCGGTTGCCATTGAGTGGGTCGCCATTGGGATTTGCCTTGATGACGCGAAGCGTGACGGCGAAGTCAATCTTGGTTTCAAGAGGTGTTGCTGCTGTTTTTGTTTTCATGTTTGTTTAGGTTGATTGAGTGATGTGGTTGTTATTTTACAGAAGTGCTAGGATGCAGGAGTTTCTTCGGCAACCTCGTCGGCCTTCTTGGCCCAAAGCTGACTCCGCATACAGTGGTAGGCCAGGAGATATTCACCAGTTAAGGGCGCCTCATGAGCAAAGTCATTGGTGTCAAAGCGCTTGAAGGTATCATCGAGCAATGTCTGAAGCTTGAGGTAGAGATTGGGCCTGCGTTCACGAATGCGGGAAAGGTAGGGCATCAGAAGTGATTCGATGGTAACCCAAGTTGCATAGGGTCGCATGGCGAACTGCGGTAGCAGCTTGGCGGCGTTCGTGTCCCGGTCCTCGCCTAGGAGAAACAGGGCGCGTTCCTCAATGTGCTCGGCGATCGCCAGGAGGGTGCCATAAAGGTAGTTGCGGGTGTTGCGGGTGTTGTCGTAGCTCATGGTGTAGTTTTGTTCTGGGTGCTGTCTGCGATAGAGTGAACAGGCAATTCCAAGGGTTTTCCTCCATTGCCAGTTTTCAAGGTTGATCTTGTCAGCCGCCCGCCGGACACATTCTGCGAGAATATCCGGAGGGAGTGGAAGGCCATCAAGAATACAGGAAAGAAGGCGGTCGATAGTCGTGGCACGAAACAGCTCATCGTTAGGTGTGGGATTTGATGGAAACCCAAGGACGACGTCAGAAATATCGCGAGGCGAGGGCGCTCCATAGAATTGTCGGGAGCGGCCGAAATATTGATCCCATGCACAGGACTCATGCCAACTCTTGAGACGCGAAATGAACTCGGACTCCGTCAGACAGGAGTAGTGACGAATGGCAATTCTTCCGGTACTTGCAGAGTCCAATACGAGGGTAGAGACACGCTCATCGCCTACGCGGTCTGCGAAAAAATCATTGAATTTCTCGTGGAACTGGTCGGGACTGTAAAAAACGGGAGGATCCTCTGTACCGTTTGGGGATAAAAGGAGATCGAACGATGAGAGCAGGGGGCTGGGGACCGGTATTGGACTGGTTCCCCAAAAAACAACATACTGGGTACCAACATGAAAGCCACTGATCCCGATGATCCATCGAAGTGCAGAATGGGCTTTTTGGGAGGTAATGAACCCGACAGAATACGCTTCCTCAGATACATCAAACCTGCCCCTGAAGGTAAACCCTTTGTCATCGTTTGAGGAGATGACCTTTCCGCCATCAGCGGGATTGCGAAGTCGTCCTGGATGTTTGCGGGAAATGGCGGTGGTTTCCCCCGTTACGCAACAAACACCCTGGGTTCCCTCAAGTGAGGCATAGTAAAGCATCCATGATTTCCATAGCTCATTCTGAGAATCGACAGGATCGCCATCCTTGTTTACGACCTTAAAACGGACAGAGGCATCGCCTTGCCATCTTTTCGGTGCTTTCTTTTTCTTGCGTGTTCCAGCACTTTTTGAATCAACCTCCTTCTTTTCGGCGCCGGAGAGCAAGGAAAAGATGGCAGGTGCGTCCGGGCCATCCCATTTATGGAGCAACCTACCATCAGGAGAAACATGAAGAACACGATGATCGACCAGATCTTTGATAATAGTACCTTGGCAAAGATAGGCGTGAACAGCACGGGGGGTTGCGAGATCTGAAGAGTCAGCCCATTCGGAAAGTTGCAAAATATAATTGTCAAAATCAGCGTCATCCTTGCCCGTACGAGCCGGATAATCCTTTGCAACGTACTGTAACTTATCGTGCAACGGGTGGGCCTTCACGCCACGGGTGCGGACCGAGGAATCTTCAGTGCAGGGAATGATAGTCGCGGCTTCGGCTTTCTTGATAACAGCGGCGGAAAGAAAAACACCTTGCTCGTCGAGAACAACCTCGACATGGGAGTTCTTGAGTGTATGACACACCGGAAGAAGGGGGGCATTGGCGCTACCGGTGCCGATGCGGTCAATATTGCGGTCGTACAGACCGGCGAGATCTTCAATCCAGTTCATGCGGTTACACCTCCGGCAGTGAAAGAAGGACGGATCGGAACCATCGATTTGACAAACTTGCGGGCAACGCCGGGGCTGTCGGGCGATGGAAAGTCAATGATGCCATTGCGCAGGGTTGGCTTCCACCACCTGGTCCAAAGTTCGTCGACGCCAATCTCATCTGGGTAGTCAAAGCCGTGAAGCATCATGCCAAAGGAAATGTCAGGCTGATGATCGTAATAGCCGCGACCGGTACCGAAAAGTATTGGTTCGACATAAGCCTGACACTCCCTTGCGCCTAGACATATATCACGAGTTCCGCCGCGATCCAGTCGGCGGTGCGCTAACTGCATATGCTTGGGGTAATTACGGTCCTTGGCGAGATCTGGTCGGTGGGGATTAAAGACAAAGTGTGCCCGCACCTGATATTCAACATCAATGAGGTAGGTATAATAAAACCTATCGGTACCCGCCTTGCCAAAGTGAATAGTTCTGACCCCCTCAGAATGGGTGCGAATACGATTCATGACCCGCACCTGATCAATCACCCAAACGATAGTGGGTTTCCAGTAGATACCCTTGACGATACCGATGAGTGCTTCATAGGTCGGGATTGGGAGAGTTAACTTCTCGCCGCCGAGCTTTGTGGAGGGGTCGGTAAAAAGGGCACGACGTCCCCAGACACGGAAATCGAGATAATCCAGGGAAACAGGATCGTGTGGCTTAGGCATACAGTAATGATACCGCCAAAGCTTGCAGAACCGTAAAAATATTTTTTGTCTCCCCCGCCAACGAGTCGGTCAACGTGTCTCTACCACTGTCGGCTATGGTTATTTTGAGGCACTCATTTTAAGATCAAAAGCAGCCTCCGGGCAGGATTCATCGATCGGCTCTCCGCATCCTCGGCACCGGAATACACAACTGCCCAAGTTATCAGAGTCCGGATAGTAGATCCGTTTCCCATCGTTCCTGAAGTGTGAGGTGGTGGTATTGAATTCGACAAGGATGACCTCGCCGCAATTACAGTGTGTTTCGATGGTTTTCATGAATAATCTAAGCTGAGATGTCGCCAGCCATGAGGACGGATTGTACCTCGGGTGTAAAAAGAAGCTTCCGGGTAACAGGGTCAATTCTTCTGACGGCACTCAGATAGTGGTAATGAGCTTCAGGATGTGAAAGGAGCAATTCGGGTGATGGGGTACGAAATATCTGTTTATGGCCGGGTATGGGAGTAGAGCAAAAGACCTCAGGGTCATTGGGGAAGAAGACGAGCGATGTATCGCGAAGTGTGTCGTGAAGTGATCCTGGGCCAAAATCCAGGGATGTTTCGCGCCATCCTGGTGATTCCTTGCGCTTAAGGTAAAGATCGTGTGCTGCAAGCGTTGCTGCATCATAGATCGCATGCTCTTTAGTGAACCACGCATATTTCTTTCTGGAATCGTCAGCAAGCATGCGCTTGGATGGGGCCCAGTTTTTGATTTCAGACCTAATACAGTAACTACCGGGAAGGGGGCCATCATGTCCTGGGGAATACACAGAGTAGGTGGTAACGTCGCGATTTCTACGCCCGACACGAGTGGATAGAATAAGAGTCTTTGAAAGTGGCAGTTCTGATGGCCTGGGGACAATGAGGACACAATGTGACCATTGGCCATGATGTACCTTTAGATAATCTCCGGTAACTGGAAAATCCAAAGGAATAGAAAATCCACCGTGTTCGGACAAGCAGAGACGTCCATTTTGAGCAAGAGCGAGAACATCATCAGGGGAGGTCTCTGAAAAAGGAAGCCAGAACTCGGTAGTATCAGAATCAACTTCTATCACTGTATTTGGTGGAAGAAGGGCGTAAAATGGGTCATACTCTGCCGCCAAACGTGGATCGGTAACAGTTAAGTTGTAAGAGTGAAATCCGCCAACGGTAGGATAAAGACTCTCTTTATCAAAAGAGACACCCTTAATGCTACGTGGATCATTGCCGGGGAAGGAGAAAAGGTTTTGTGGCCTAAGGGGTTTATAGCTGAAGTCAAGACCGGAGAGTTGGCCGTTGACCCGCCCGACGCCGGCAATAAAAGTTTCACTATCAGTGAGCGCCGAAGTTTCAGCGAAGGAATCACAGGCGCGAAGCAGTTTACCTATGGACGCAAGGTAGGCGAGAGCTGGAAGTTTTGCGTTAAACGAATGTTCTTCGCGAGGCTCGCGCCAGAGATCAGAGGAAATAACATGAGCCGACTTTGGGAGGAGGGAGAGACCGGCTCGTGCGCCCCCTTCTCCATGAATTGAAAAACCAGAGAAAACGAGACGTGATTCTCGTTTAAAATATCGGGCAGCAAGAGAGTCCCAATGATAGCGCGAAGAAGTCCCCAGCGGGATAGTCTTGTATCCTGGGACCGGTGTACCCTCGGGAAGCCATGGAAAGGAGTCCAAAAAAAGAAGTTCTTCGCTCCCATCGCTCAATGGTTCTACGGAGCCATTGGTCTCCTTGTATCCGCAATAACGAAGACCGGGGACCCAAGGAACAAGATGTTCGCCGGAACGAGCCTGCAGGCGTATCCCCTGCACGGGAGACGGCGGCAAATAGACGAAAAAGTCTTTGGCTAACTTGTGAAAGGATACAACCTAAAAACACTCCGTCAATAAGCTGAAAATATTTGCCCAAACACAGTCGGCAGGGTAGAAATTAGAAATGATTGATTACTCCTTACTGCAGCGCTCAGTAGAGCACTACCAGTCAGAGGGGTTTAAAAGGGTAGAGGTCCCATGGATGGTGACTCCAAGCATATCCGCGATCACGAAGCCGGTGGAAAAGGTGGATTTCTTGATAGAGTCGCTAGGAAAAGTGCTGGTAGCCTCAGCCGAGCAATCGTTCCTATACCAGTACCTGAAAGGTTTTTTGCCACCTGGGAGGTTTCAGGCGATAACTCCATGCTTTAGAGATGAGAGATTCGATGTCTTGCACGGGAGGTATTTCATGAAGAATGAACTAATTATTACCGACAGCGTCGCTGAAGAGGACCTCCTGGGGATGATCGATGTGGCCAGAAGGTTTTTTAAAAAAGAGAGTGGGTATGCAGTGGACGTGTCTAAGATTAGTGAAAACACCTATGATATGTCCATCAATGGAGTTGAGGTCGGCAGTTACGGAATAAGAAGATGTGAGTATTTGGAATGGATATACGGTACTGGGTGCGCAGAACCGAGGTTTTCGCAGGTATTATTTCAAGGAAATGGGCTACCACACTAAAGAAATCCCAAAAGGAGCGCTTGGAGAGTTCTCGAAAATAGAGGAAGAATTCCTTGAGTTGAAAGACGCCCACGGACAAAAGAACGACGTGTTGCAAATTTGCGAGCTCTGCGATCTTTTGGGCGCGATGGAGGCATATGCGCGGAAATGGAATCTCAGCCTTGATGATTTGCGGAAGATGAAGGATGCAACCGAAAGTGCCTTTCAGGAGGGATCGAGATAACCGAATACGAGCAGAAAACGCTCAGTCTGCTACCAATAGCGCTGTTTTGATGGAGGCAGGTGATGAGTAACTGAAAGAAAGCCTCTGGGGAGGGGTTGGGGAATTGGCGAAACATAAATTCCTTTAGGGAATGGTTCTTTCATCTGTGGATAATCATAAAATGTTACGCGAACCTTGGCATCAGATTTGGTAGAAACATCCATGGATGCCAGCGTGAAGAAAATGGCCTGATTTAACTCGGCCCACTGTTTAGGGGATTTTGGATGTGATGGGAGATGCCAAAATCTATCGCATGCAGTTTCCGAAATAATCTCAGCAGCGAGCATTTCAGATTGCTTGTGAACAAGGTCGTTATAAAGCGAAAGAGGGATGGACATAGACCTGCGCGCCTCCTCCATGGCCGTCATCTGTAACTCCCACGTCTTAATTTGAAGAGGAAAATAATCAGGGTTGATTGCGGTCAGTATCTCCTTGTGATTAGCGGAAAAAGAAATTGAATCCGAACCATCGGCAACGAATCTATCATTGATGAGAACCTGCGTAAGCGCCTCAAGAGGTTCGCTAAGTTCGGGTTCCATGAGATGGGTGATCTCGTGGCAAATAACCCGATCAAGATTGGAAATGAGTTCGGGCGAATCAACGGCAACCACTGGAATAAGTCCCAGGTCCGTTTTCCATGAGATTTTACTCTCGTTGGCGGAAGCGCAAGCCCACGGTTCCTGGGTCTCATCATAGCCGACCTCCATAACCACCCTGCGAGTCTGATCCATGGCTGAAGTGTTTTCAGACAATCGATCGAATGCGCGCAAAAGTTTTGTCAGATCCGTGACATCAGTATCAAACCTGGCAAGCACATCGACATTCCCACGACTGCCTCTCCATCCGCGAGCATTCTCATTGAAGGTGAGACTCCAATCTCCAACAACCCGCAAGTCATTGGGCGACCCATACCCAATTGGGACGACATCGTCTCTCTGTAGATGAGGAATAATCAAATCATCAATGATGCTATTCATGAACCGCAGCATCGATCCTGAAAAGGAAGAGGTGTCTTCGTAGGATGCACTTCGGGGATCACGAACAAGGTGACATTGTGAATCCAGATACTTGATGAAAGTAGCTCTTTCAGGAGTAACCCGGGCCTCACCGACGGCATCGGAAGTCCTGAAAGAATCGAGATTGGTCATAATGGGAGAATATCACACGACTAACCACGCGCCAAGGATATCAGGCTAAGACTCAATTACAGGGACGGTAACATCCCTCTCTACGAAAACCGCATTGGAAAGTCGGAGGCGGCGCATGGAGGAAACAAGGATGGAAGTTTCATTCCTCCACGACCACAGGACACTTGATGTGTGCCCTAAGCCATGCTGCGGCAAGTTTAACGAGCGACTCGTGGGTGGCGCCGTCGGTCACCGAGCGAATCCTCCTGGAGAGGACTGAGCGGCCGTGGTAAACCCAGGGCTAGGGAGCGGAGATTCTGAAAGTGGAGCTGGCGTGAGATTGGGCTCGTAGGAGAGATTCGGAACATGGGAATGAGTCCGCTGAAGCCAAACAGACCCACCCAACTTGAAATTCTCTGAGCGAGTGAGATTGCCACGATCGGTATGAACATCGCCCTCGACACTACCGTCGAGAGAAAGCGGGGCAATCCCACAATCCCAAAGGCCGAGCTGCTTGCAGTGGAACTCAGGATCGAACCTGGCGATCTTCTCATTCCTGCTAAAAAAGGCATATTCAGCAATACGTCCCGCAACACAGTCAATGTTGGGACAGTTAATGACATGAAGCTCGTTGGAAGAGAACTTTGGATCGATGGAAGAAAGCCCTGAAGATTCGATGATCGTCTTGCCATAAACCCTGCCTGCCAACGAGTCGAGATGAGGAGCCTCGGTAACCCTCATGTATGCGGAGTTGAAAGTAGGTGACACGGATTTCAGTGAACTCCGGTTAACATAGACGCCTCCCGCCACAGAGCCCGAGAGAGAGTCGAGACATCTTGTATCACCGAGGTTTAAATCGTTCCCACACACGAACGAATCAGGGACAATAACAATACTACTGCCCTCGGCACGGCAAGAACGGGTAACCCTGACATCATCCAAGGATTTGATAAGAGTATTGTCTTGGAGGGCAAGCTCGCCGTAAATCTTAGCAGGCGCGAGGACTGAGATGTCGCCCTGACAATGGATCGTGACATCACCGGAAACAGAGATATTGTAGCGAGCGGTAATGATTTACCCAAACGCGTCGATAAGTATTACCCAAATGCCCCTCTTCCGAGCGGGAAGGTTTTACCCATCGCTGATAATCAACGGGTTAAGTAGGGCTTTCTAAAAACGCCT
>Ga0302192_10001151_pt1 | contig 16457 bp, 14 predicted proteins | sample II_Bog_E3_2_FD_200230 | JGI IMG/M metagenome (GOLD analysis project Ga0302192, IMG submission 200230) | Peat permafrost microbial communities from Stordalen Mire near Abisko, Sweden - II_Bog_E3_2 | ecosystem: Environmental > Terrestrial > Soil > Wetlands > Peat | place: Sweden: Abisko...
CGACGAAGAAACCACCGGAGCGCCAGCGCCGCAGGTTGAGCCACCGCGCGAGCGGCTTACGCTCCAGCCGGACCCGGCAACCACGCCATCTTCTCCGGCGGCACCTCAACCATGATGCCCGATCTGCCACAAGTCAGGGTGCCCTGTTCACCGCGCTCCTTGCCCAAACGGCAGTGGATCGGTCCAGAGTTCGCGTATACCGTGCCACTGCCTGCCAGTCGTCATCCTCGTCGTCTTCGGGCCTGGGGGTTCGGCCTGCCGGCTGGACAGACGTTGTGAGAATCGTTCCCAACCCCGGCCGCCGGACGAGGGGCCAGATTCATCGGCGTTAATATCCGGGAATAGTGCATATTCCAAAGGTCAAAGCAGACCCTCCGGTTTTGACATACGGGCAAAAGTCCGTACCCTTCGCTCCAAACCTGTCTTCTGGCAAGCTGCAGCGCGCAGCCCAGGCGGTACCATTACTTCATGACAAAAAGTGCAAAAGAGCGGGACTCGATCCTGCGCGGGATTCGCGTCCTTGACGGAGGCATGGCTTCGGAGCTGGAGTACATGGGCGCCCGCCTGGATGGGCCGCTGTGGTCGGCGCAAGTGCTGGAAGACGCGCCGGAGAAGGTGATGGCGGTGCATCGCGCCTATCTGGAGGCCGGAGCGGATTGCCTGCTCACCGCCAGCTACCAGGTTTCACGGATGGGCTACGCCGAGCTGGGCCTGCCTCTGGAGCGGGCCGACGCCGCCCTGCTGCACGCAGTGGAGCTGGCGCGGACGGCCGCATCCGAGTTTCCCGAGCGCCGCGTTGTGGTGGCCGCATCCCTTGGGCCGTACGGCGCCGCCCTGCACAATGGCGCCGAGTACCACGGCAATTACGGCTGCAGCTTCAGCGACCTGGTCCGGTTCCACCGCGAGCGCATTCGCGTGCTGGCGGCTGGCGGCGCCGATTTGCTCGCCTTTGAAACCCTGCCCTCGCTGGAGGAGGCTCAGGCCATCGGCGAAGCGCTTGTCCCCTGGCCGCAGCTGTCGGCCTGGTTCTGCTTTACCTGCCGGGATGGCCAGCACACGGCCCACGGCGAACTGCTGAGCGACTGTACCGCCGCCGTCGCCGGCTTTCCGCAGACCATTGCCATCGGCGTCAACTGTACCCGACCCGCTCTGATGCCGGCGCTCATTGGCGAGTTGCGCCCGGCCTCAAGCAAGCCCATCGTGGTCTATCCCAACTCCGGCGAAGGATGGGACCCCACCGCCCGCTCCTGGACTGGCGCCGGCGATGCTTCCCGTTTTGGAGCCATGGCGGCGGAGTGGTTCCTCGCCGGGGCGCAGATTGTGGGTGGCTGCTGCCGCACCCGTCCCGCCCACATCCGCCAGGTTGCCGAAGTGGCCGGCCGCCTGCGCTAGGGCGTTTTCGATGCGAATGCGAGCAATACTTCCTGTGCCCCACCCTCGGCGCGCCTTTGTCTTTGCGCCTAGGGTGGGCTGGCATAACGCCCTCATTACAAGATTCGTGAGATTGTGCTACGAAACCTGCGGCTCCCTCTCCACCAGTTCCAGCGCCGCCGTCCCCTTGCGGGGCGGAACATAATCAGTTGCCCGCCAGGCGATGGAGAGCTTTTCGCAACTGAGCAGCTTGCGGATCTGGCCGCGGGCGTGGTCGGCCCAGGGGCCCTGGCCGTCCAGCCTCACATACGCCTGCCAGTGTTGCAGAGCCGGGCGGCGCTGTCCCTGGCGCTCAAAGGCCAAAGCCAGGTTGTAGTGGGCGTCGGCGTAGCGGGGCGTGAGCTTGACCGCCTGCCGGTAGGCGGCGATGGACTCGTCCAGCCGCTCCAGCTCGTCCAGCACGTTGCCCAGATCGAAGAAGGCCAGCACATAGCTGGGGTCGGCCTCGGTGGCGCGGCGGTAGAGTTCCTCAGCCCGCCCAAACTGGCGCAGATGAAAGTAGATGGTTCCCAGGTTGATGTAGGCCGCCGCGTACTCCGGGTCCAGCTCCACAATCTCCTCATAGAGGTCGATCGCACGCTGTTTTTCGCCCGCCTCTTCAGCCTGCACCGCAGCCAGAAAGCGGTCCTGCACGCCGCTGGGGTTGGCTGTCCCCGGACGGCGCAGCGGAGAGGGCTCCGAAGCGGCCGAGGGCCGGTCCATGCGCTCGAAGTCGAACAGCAACTGGCGGCGGATGGGGTCCACCATGGCGCCGTGATGGCGAAAGGCCAGGCGCGCCCCGGTGGTCCTCACCAGGCAGGCCTCCAGCAGCGGATTGGCCATCCCCGCCACCGCCTTCATGGCCATGATCGAGTGCCGGATCGAGGCCGCAGACACATCATCTTCGCGCAGCGCCCGCAGCGTCCTCAACTGCCCCAGATCCTGAAAGCTGTAAGTCTGCTGCTGCGGAATCAGTTCGGCGCGTTCCCACCCCTGCAACTGGTGGGAACTGATCTGCAAGATGCGCAACACGTCCTGACGGCTATAGCTGGTCACTCTTCGATGCTCCCACAGGTGGTACGGCTCGGCCTCGGGGCTGGAACTCGTGTTCCCAACTGGGCTGCTGAACGCGAATCCCCTACTCAGGTCCTGAACGTAGCTCTTGGAACAGTTACGGAGGAACCGCTCTTGCTGCGATTATGCCAAGAGTATGCGTGGATAAGCAGACCGGAACTACCACCGCAACAAAAATATTGGTGGATAACCGGTACCTGACTTGGTTCATGCCGCGTCAGGGCCGTGGAAGCTTGTGGAAAACCGGGGAGAAATGAATCAAGCGCGCTGAATCCCGAACGAAACCGGCAAGGAGATTGCACGGACTGGAACGTCGGTAGCGGGGGGGAAAGGAGTGGAGCCGAAAGTCGGACTCGAACCGACGACCTGCTGATTAGAAGGCGAGCACTCCGGTTTACGAATCAGCGGGTCGGGGTTTGAATTCCCGGCGGCATCCATTTCATATTCAATCGTATACCTCAGACATAAGCCCGCACGGAAGCACTCAACGCTCGTAACGTAAAGTCTTGATTCGGCGCACTCGGGCGCAGGAGGAATGGCACATTTTACGGCACACATCGTATTCCGCCGGAGCAGCGTTTTTCTGCCGAGCAAGTTCAGCCCAGTTGCTTATTCACCACATGCCGGCATCGCGCCTAGAATCTCGAGATCTGGCAAGGGAAGTGAGACCTCTCAGGCTCCCTGACACTGGGGCGTTTTCGGGGTGCAATCCTGCGAAAAGCGCGTGACCGATGCTCAATGAGGGCATTCGCCTGCAGTTGGCTGCCATCGATGCTCGTCGAGAAGCGGCAGAGCCAGGGTTGCAATACCGTAAGAGGCGCAGATGGCTTGTAGCCCATGATCGTGTATTCCGATTGCGCTGCGGGCGAGTTCGATGACGCCGTACGAATTCATCACAGCCGCGAGCGTATAAGGACAGGCCAGAATCGTCCCGCACAGTCTTGTGAACAGGCGCGCTGATTCGGAAAACCTGGCGTCGGCATCACGCAACTCCTTTTGAAATCCGATTATCAACGCTGCGGGAACGTAACCTAGTGGAGTGCGGACGCGGTGCCAGTCGAGATGAATGAAGGCCGCTGGCAGACAGGCAAAGGCTCCCAAGGATGACGCCGGCAGCATTGATCCGTGGCGCTGCGACCGGATGCTGTTGTTTCTGGCGCAGCGCATAGTCGGAGACGATCCACAAGAAGCCCACTGCCGTTTCCAAATTTGGGTGTAGCCCTCGCCTGCACAGAAGGCCAACATTCCCGGCGATGAGGCTAAACGCTACAACAGCAGGAGCGGCCGCAGCCAATCCATTTTTCACCTTACCCATCCTGGCGTGTATCTCCTTCGTCGGCAGTCATGGCGTTTCCCGCATCCGATTTGTCCAAAAGTCACCGGTATCTATTGTCAACTCCGCCGCCGCGCTGATGCGCGTTCTGTGCCCGGGATTTGCCAGTTCACTACTGGATCCGTCCGCGCCCAACCCTGCGCCGGCAGAAACCAATTTCGCACGCATGCAAGCTCCGAGGCAAAGATCGGCGAAGCCGCAGGACAAGAATCAGTCTCAAGCCCCTTGAGATCAACTTTACAAGGGCAAAGCATCATTGCAGATGCGCCCTAATGCGAACGACGGCCTGTGTTAGCGATTTCTGCGGTGGAGCTATCCTCACGCCAGGTTTCCAACAATGCGGCTAGCGCATTGAGTTGGGCGCGGCTGAATTGCATTGAGGGCTGTGCCTACAGGGGATTCCTTGAGATTCCGGGCTCAGTTGCAAGGCAGAACTGGGGTTGCGAATGGCGTCTGGCCGAAAGGCTGAATTGCCGGCAGGTAAGGATGGAAGTGCGTTCTGGTCACTCCACAGATCACCGGGAGAATTTGAGGCTATCCCTCTGGAAGGGAGGCTTGCATGGACCAAAACAGGCCATCAACCATCATAGAATGAAATAGTTCCGTGCGTTCTACGGTGCCAACCATGTCTAGGGAACAACGGCGGGCCAGAACAATCCATCAGGTTTAGGCTCCCAACCGGGACGCTCATCACGTACCGATCTCAGTGGCCAGACCAGCCGATCTCCCTGGAAGGCCCGAAATTGAAAAAGCCGCGTAAAATGCGCGCTTTTCCACTTTCTCGTCTTCTCGTATAGAGCCGCATTTAGAAAGGCAATGGTTACGCGTGCAGTGGAACGGGTGAAGCGGATCGCGACTATTTTAGCCAATGGTATTGCTGACCTCGGCCCGCTTGACGAGGATGAGATTGAGGAAATGATGAGGGTGGCGACGGAATTGACCGATCAGGACGTCGATTATCTACGAGAATTGGTTCTAATTGAAGGGAACCTTGCCAAACATGCTGCAGAAGCTGGCGGCCGCGCCCATGCCGCTAGTCGAGTACGAACGGCATCACGGTGTGCTGCTGTTGGAAGTGGGCAAGCGGCGCGCTCTGGAAGTACTGCGCCATCACCGACTGATCGAGACATTCCTCTATCAAATGCTCGACTACCCGATCGAGGAAGTGCATGAAGAAGCAGAGCGCCTAGAGCATTTCATCTCCGAACGGTTTGAGGAGCGCATCGCCGCCAAGCTCAGGAACCCGAAGGCCGATCCCATGGATATTGCATCCCCGCGATGGATGGGAAAATGCCCCCGCGGAACTCCATCCCGTTGACGGATGTCCTGGAGCAAGGCGTCTTTATTGTGGAAAGCATATCCGACGACGATGCCGCACGGCTCAAGTTGCTGATTGAGAACAGCATCGTACCCGGCGTCCAACTGCGGGTGAGAGACCTGCATCCCGATAGCGGTTACTCTGTGAGCACTGGAAGATCAAGGAAAGTTCTGCATCTCTCCAACGACTCCGGGGGCATCCAGACATGTCAGGGAAGAGTAGGACAATACAGGCGCAACAGCGATTCTGGACCTTGCGGCGTATCGATACTGATGCTTTCAGTGCATTGGCCCGGGGTCGACGCCTGGCTGAAGCTCGTGGTGGAGGGATACTTCCGATACTACGCGGTGCCCACAAACCTGAAGCGATTGAGCGGCTTTCGCGCAGAGGTCTGTCGTACTTGGATACGAACTCTCCGTCGCCGCAGCCAACGACCCAAAATGAACTGGGATCGTTTCAATCGGAACATCGACCAATACATTCCACGTGTCCGGGTATGTCATCCCTACCCGGATCAGCGCTTCAAAAGCGTCACATCCGACCTTTGGCAGGGGCTGTATGCAGTAATTCTGCCCGTATGGATATGAGCGGGGGCGAGCCGCAAGGCTCGTCCCTGCCGCGACCTCTTGTCCGCCCTTGACCCCTGGCCTGCCTCAGCTCAGATTCGGTGTTCAGACGTAGTCATATGGGCTGATTCCAAGTCTCTTCATACGGGAGATGAGGGTTGTGCGGATGATTCCCAAGTGTAGTGCGGCGCCATCAGCGCCTGCGACGCGACCCTTGCACTCGGTGAGTGCCCGAACGATCTCATCATGCTGCTTCTTCACCCGCTCGCTTTTCGCGCTTATGCCCTTCAAAGAAGCGACAGTCTCCTTAACGATCCGCGCAATGTCACCTTCTGTATTTGAAGCTGAGGGCTGCACCGGTTCGTCCTTCCTGGAGTTTCGAAGCTCCTCAAGCGGAGCCTCGAGTGACTTGCCGCGGGTCAGGATTACGGCACGCTCGATAAAGTTCTCGAGTTCGCGGATGTTGCCGGGCCAGTCCCAGGCCGTGAGTCCCTTCATCACGGATGCTGGAATCGCGTCGATGCGTTTTTGCATTTGCTTCGCACACTTCCGCACGAAATAGCTGACGAGCAGCGGAATGTCCTCTTTGCGGTCTCGGAGAGGCGGGATGCGAATGGGGAAGACGTTCAAGCGATAATAGAGATCAGTGCGGAACTCCCGGTCCGCGACCATCTCTTCCAGGTCGCGGTTGGTTGCCGCCACAAGCCGCAGGTCTACTTTACGAGTCTGTGTGCTTCCGAGGCGCTCGAACTCGCGCTCCTGCAGGACGCGCAATAATTTCGGTTGGATTTCGGTTGGAATATCACCTACTTCATCCAGGAACAGAGTTCCTTGATCGGCGAGTTCCATGCGGCCGATTCTCTGACTGATCGCGCCCGTAAACGCTCCCTTTTCGTGCCCGAACAGTTCGCTCTCAAGAAGCCCAGTGGGGATCGCCGCGCAATTGAGCTTCACAAAGTTTCGCTCTTTTCGTCGGCTGCGTTCGTGAATGGCGCGGGCGATCAACTCTTTGCCCGTACCGGTTTCGCCGAGTAGCAAGACTGTGGAGCCGCTGGGGGCGACCGTTTCCACAAGTTCAAGAACGTGTTTCAGCGCCGGGCTACGCCCGATGATCTGCTCGAACCCCATCTCGCTGCGGATCTCCTCTTCGAGGTACAGCTTCTCCTGGGCAAGCTTGTTTCTCTCTTCAAAAACCTCATCGTGGGCCAGAGCTTTATCGATTGCGATGGCGATCTGGCTTGCCACCTGGCTGAGGAATTCTATTTCGTCGGCATCGTACGGACGTTCTGCTGTTGGCCCGATCGCCAGCAGTTGGAGTGCACGACCGAGGTTTGCGTGCGGAATATCGCAGCCGGCCTTTGGCTCTCCGTGAAGCAGTACGGTTGAATCGGTGGGAGCGAGGATCGCTGCTTTTTCAAGCACTGCCTGTAATGCGAGACCCTTGGCGATATTGCCTTTGAAACACTGGTCAGATATGGATTGAGATCCTTGATATTGCTGCTGGCCTTCGAATTCGCTCACATTGGGAAAGCGTGCTCCTGTGAGTCCCCCGAGGTATGTGAGAGCAACATCCGCGTTCCCCATAATTACCTCCCGCCTTTAAGCGCCCATGTGGACAGTTGTTCGGGAATCTCCGATCAGTTTTGCCCAGGCAAATAACGGGCCCAGGCGTATTGCCCTTCTGAAACGGGCACTCGGCTAGTAGTCGAACTTGGTCTCGATGCGCAGTGGCGCAAGATTGTACGCGTAACCCAACATCATTCCGGCAATGCGGCAGTTGTCGGCAGAGGGTGGATCCGTAGAGAACGCGAGATCATCGGCGTTTCGGCAAAGGTGATCAGCGATCCTGACCAGCTGCGCGTATTTGACAACTTTCGTTCGCGTCATAGCCGCGAAGTTGTGCTTATCCGTGTAATGCTCGCTTGGCTGGATCTCCTGCATTTCCGTTTCCCTTCTCCAGACCTTGAGAGGGCCCACGTGCAGTGAGGGAATGACCTAACGCAAACCCGGGGTTGCCCTGATGCCCTGCTCCAACTCCTTTCGGAATAGGGTGAGCCGATCTGGTTGCATGACAACATTCTGTAACCGGTTCCCATTTCGCGGAACTCTGCATCGAGGGAAACGACAACCTATGTAGAGGCAAGTGGGCGCCTCTGTTCGCGGAGCAGACAGGCTTGTTTGAGGGGAGCGGCCGGCTTCTTTCGGGTGCGCGATCTACCTCTTGCGAGGCGTGGGCTCGATGCGCTTCCACCCAAAAAGGCGAGCATCCACGGACCATAAACCCGGTCCTAACATTGCCAGGGCAGCGCCAAAGGTTGCTACCAGGAGGTAGACCAACCTGTCTGCAGGGATGGTGACGAGCCTGCAGCTTTCAATCAGGGCCACCAGTGTTCCCGCGATCGGGGTAAATAGCCCGACGATGAGAAGAATCGCTGCGGCAGCCAGGAGAACAGACAAGATTGCCATGGGGATGGCGGGACTGCTTAGCAGGGCGGAACCTGCATTACTCACCAAAGCGAGCCCGACAACCAGCCGCATTAAGATGAGGCCAAAACCGGGCCAACCGCCAGCAAAAGTGGAATACAAGCGTCGCAATGGACGCACCTCTCGTATACACATTCATTTTCGTCTATTTCCCAAAGGAATAGAGCCCCACAAAGAGGTCGGATCGAGCCTCTTTTGAGGCGTCGGTGTAGATATAGGGGGCGGCCAGAATCTACAGCTCGATGATTCCTCGTTTCAGAGCGATGGTCGTGGCGTGGGTTCGGTCGCTGGCGTCCAATTTGGAGAGGATGCTCCTGACCCGGCTTTTCACCGATTCTTCCGTGGTAGAGAGCTGATCTGCGATTTCTTTGTTTGCACGTCCGGCAGCTATGAGTCGCAGGACGCTGATTTCTGCCGGCGTCAGAGCGTCGTCGGTGGCATGTTCGACAATCTCCAGGGAAGCCTCCGGGGAGACGGTTTTCTTTCCCGCATTTGCCGCGCGGATCGCCTCCAGCAATTCTTTGTGCAGAGCATTCTTCAAGAGATAGCCTTGAGCCCCGGCCTTGAGAGCCCGGATAATCTGTGTGTCACTCTTGTAGGTTGTCAGCATAATGATCTTCGCATCGGGGAATTCATTGCGAATGGCAATCAACGCATCGAGCCCGTTCATTTCCGGCATCTGCAGATCCATCACCGTCACGTCCGGGCGATGCATCCGGAACTGCTGGATCGCTTCACGGCCGTCACAGGCTTCGCCTATCAAAATCATGTCTGGCTGAATTGCGATCAATGCGGCGATCCCTTCGCGTACTATCGGGTGGTCATCGACCGCAAGAACTCGAATTCGAGCCGTGCCGGTACTCATGGTCTATCTCCTGATTCGGTTTTTGTCTTTTTGGCGAACAACTGTGATAACCAGTTGCCTTTTGGAGCTGTGGCGTAGGCCGTCCCCGCAGGAATGCCGAGTTCCACTTCCGTGCCCGCGCCAACTTCACTCCAAACCACTAGCTTGCCCCCGATCAGTTTGGCGCGTTCCCGCATGCCGGGCAAGCCGTAGTGTCCCCCAGGCCCTTGTCCCGACAGGACTACGGTATCAATGCCTTTTCCATCGTCCCGCACGCGCAGCCGGAATTGTTGGTTGTCATATCTGATTTCAACCTCGATCTGCCGAGCCTGGGCGTGCCGGAAGGCGTTCCGAAGCGCCTCAGCGGCAATTCTGTAAATTTCGTCACGCAAGATGGGATGTAGATTTCGCGCCTCGCCTTCAACCGTGACGCGGAATCCTGGAGTCCATTGGTTGGCTGGATCAGTTGCGAGTTCCTCGCCTAGTGTATTGAGTGCCTGTGCGAGGTCGTTCGTTTGGACCGTGGAGGCGCGCAAACCGTGCACCGCATCCCGGCCTTCGGTGATCGCCTTGGCCGCCCGATCCATTGTTCTGTCCAACTGCTCCTTTGCCTCCTCGGGACGATCCGGCAGTAACTGGGAAACGATCTGGAACCGCAGCATCAACCCATGGAAGCTTTGAAGCAGTGTGTCATGCAGTTCGCGCGCAATGCTTGTCCGCTCCCCGATGCGCGCCTCCAGAGTCAGGGCGAACTCCCGGTGCAATTGCCGGACGCGAAACTGGTAGGCCGCCCACAGCAACGCCAGAAGGAGGAGGCCGCACAAAGCGCGGAACCAATTCGTCTGGTAAAAGGCAGGTAAGACAGTGAAGTCTGCGGTTGCAGTATTGTCTGACCATAGTCCGTTGGTGTCGCTGGCATTTACGACGAAGTGGTACGAACCGGGAAGAAGATTTCGATAGTTGACAGAGGTCGAAGTCCCGACCTCGTGCCAGTCCTTGTCGGTTTTTTGCAGCTTGTAGCGAAAACGAATCGCCTCCGGATTCAATAGGCTTACGGCAGCATAGCTGATCTGTACGTTGGAGGTACGGGCTGGGAATTTCAGTGGTTGGCCCATTGCATAGTCTTTATCATCCGCAGAAACGGACTGAATCGAAACCGGAGGTGGCGGGACATTGTTTGACGCCTGAGTGGGATCGAGCCACACAACGCCGTTGTTTTCAGTGAACCATAGCCGCCCATCCGTGCCTTCGACAGCTGTGGGCCTGCCAGGTGCTGGACGCCCCGGAAGTCCGGCTCGTCTGTCAAAGCGCTCACAGCTGACCTGATATGCGGGGTTCTTCAACGCTTCCACGATTTCTGCTTGGCGGAGGTGAATAATTCCTCCCAGGCCATTGAGCCATAGATCCCCATTGGCGGTCTCCACGATTCCGGAGATCCCGCGGAGCGATTCCTTATCCACAGCGTTGATCGTATGAAATCGTCCGTGATCGAACTGCTGCACACCGAACTCGCCGCCAATCCAGATTTCCGATCCTCTGCCACTGATCGCCAAGATTCTGCCTATATCAATACCGTCTTTTGCGCTGAATGTTTGTTCATGATCGCCGTCCAACACAGCCAATTGGGTTTTCCCGCAGCCGAACCAAATCCGGCCCAGGGCATCCGAAAATTCGGCGATCGCACCCGTGGTCGGAAGGTCACTGCGTCCTCCATTTATTGTCCAGACACCGTCCTTGAGCCGATAAAGCCCGTCGCGGGAGAATGATACCCACACTCCCCCTGTTCCGTCCTGTGTAATGGCTGACAGGAGCCACGCTTTGTCCATCTCTTTTGGGAGCTCAACTCTGGTGAGGCTCCCATTGACCATGTGCCACAGTCCCCCTTCGCCGCCAAACCAAAATGTCCGATCCGGCGCCCGGTATGCGATATTCGTTAATCCCCCCTGCGCCCCATGAGATTCAGCTTTCCCATCCACTAAACGATAAAGAGCAGACGATCCAGTCCCATCTCCAGCGTTGATCCACACCATCCCGCCGTCATCAGGCGCGACCGTGAATCTCGACCGCTGCGGTTTGGGAAACTGCGGTTGGATCAGAGGGCTATAGGAGAAGCGGTGAACGCCGGTGGGATCTCCAATCCAAATACTGCCCTCGCGATCGACCAGCCTCGCGTAGCGGTACGCATTAATGTCATAGACCTGAGAATTGCCGGGTGAGGCTTTGCCGACGATATCTGCCAGCGGGTCGCCTGCAGCATGACGAAAGATGAAAGGAGCTATCGACAGAAACCAAACGCCATTGGCACGATCGAGGATTTGCTCAGAGTTCTTTTTTAGAATTGGATAGGCAGGAAGCGAGCTTCCCAACTCGACACCGGAATCGGGCTGTTGCGGCCTTCTTTCGCGGGTCGTCAAAACCGTGTTATCGGCGTCCAGTGTAAGGCCTTGAACGAAGAGATTGTCTCCAGCTTCTCGAAACTGCTTGTCGCCTGGCGGAAGAAAATATAGTTGCTTTGCAACCTTGAAGTCGCGGGACTCTGTTAACACCCAAAGGATGCCCTCTCGATCAAACCCCACCTGAGAGACTGGTTTCTGCGGAGCATTCCACTCCGCGCCGATGTGCTGCCATATCGAGCCATCGAATCGCCACAGGCCGCCATCTGTAGCAGCCCATACGACTCCCTGCCGGTCTTGAGCGAAACTGTAAACTGTTCCTGGGACCTCGGGAAAGTTTTTGATTCTCCCGTTTTTTAGAAAGCTGACGCCTCCGGTTACATTGCCGACCCAAAGTCCGCCTGTGGGAGGGGCAAACAACCAGCTAATATTGTTGGTCAGGAGTTGATCGCCAAAGGGCGAGCGGAAAAGCTCAAAGCGGATACCGTCGAAACGATACAGCCCGGATGCAGTTCCAAGCCAGAGGTAATCGTCAGCCGTCTGCGCCAGGGCCCAAACTGCATCCGGCGCGCCATCCTTGAACGTCCAGGATTCATGGATGATCCGCAGATGTCCGGGCTCAGTTGTCGCCGCAACTGCCCACCGCCAGCTAAGGGCGGCAATCAGGGCGATCATAACTAGTCGAAAGGACCACCGATCCAGAATGATCTTCGTCCAGATGGGTGCGACTCTCATAGCTCGACCTTCGTTTCGTGCTTGCTGAGACTTTTATTCGGATCGCGAGTGTGAGCCGGGGCTGCCAGTAACAGCACGCAGGTGAGACAAAGGCCCGATGTGGCCGCAATTGCGGTCCGGGGCCTTATAGAACGAGGCAGAAGCGCTCGGCGAGAAGCCATCTTGGCACCTTCGCAGCCGGATTCCGTCAGAAACCATCGTCCCAGGTCAGATGGAACGTGCCAGTATTGTACCTCAACCTCGGGAGCTGGCAACAAGCTAAAATCCTGCTCACGCGGTAGCGGAGAGGACTCTCCCGCGTCGCCATCACTATGGGCTGGATCTCCGAAGCTCCTAAACTCTCGACAAAGGCCCGGCCGTTAAAATCCCATTGTTAACGGGGCCAGCCTTAACATGTTAAGACTGCCTTGGAATTCCAGCCGGGCAGCCGTAGTCAAGCATATTGGTATGGATCTATGCCGAGTCTCTTGAATCGAGAAATGAGGGTTGTGCGACTAATCCCCATGCGGTCCGCAGCCCCATCCGGCCCTCCGACGCGCCCCTTGCATTCGACAAGAACTCGAATGATCTCGTCGCGCTGCTTCCTTGCATGTTCATTCAATGCGCGCTTCCCGTTCATCGAACTGATCGTATTTTTCACGATCCGCGCGATCTCTTCTTCCTCCCTTGCTGTGGATGGCTGCGCAGGTTGATCGGTATTCACTTTGCGCAGTTCCGTGAGAGGCGCATCGAGTGTCTTGCCCCGCGTCAAGATTACGGCACGCTCGACAAAGTTTTCGAGTTCGCGGATGTTGCCGGGCCAGTCCCAGGCCGCAAGTCCCCTCATCACGGATGCTGGAATCACGTCGATGCATTTCTGCATTTGCTTGGCAAGTTTCTGCACAAAGAAGCCTACCAGCAGCGGAATATCCTCTCTACGATCTCTCAGGGGCGGAATACGGATGGGAAATACGTTCAATCGGTAATAAAGATCATTGCGGAACTCCCGGTCGGCAACCATCTTTTCCAGGTCGCGGTTGGTTGCTGCCACAATCCGCACGTTGACTTTGCGCGTATGCGTGCTGCCTAGGCGCTCGAATTCACGCTCCTGTAGAACCCTTAGCAGCTTCGGTTGGATCTCGGGTGGTATATCACCTACTTCATCCAGGAACAGCGTGCCTTGATCGGCGAGTTCCATGCGCCCGACCTTCTGAGAGATTGCGCCTGTAAACGCTCCCTTTTCATGCCCGAAAAGTTCGCTCTCCAGCAGGCCGGTTGGTATGGCGGCGCAGTTGAGCTTCACAAACGTGCGCTCTTTGCGCCGGCTGCGTTCGTGGATCGCACGGGCAATCAGCTCTTTTCCAGTTCCGGTTTCGCCGAGCAAAAGAACGGTGGAATCGCTGGGGGCGACTGTTTCAACCAACTGCAAAACGTGCTTCAGCGCTGGACTGTTCCCGATGATCCGCTCGAACCCCATCTCGCTGCGGAACTCCTCCTCGAGATAGAGCTTCTCCTCGGCGAGCTTGTCTTTCAGGCGGGTAATCTCTTCATAGGCCAGGGCATTTTCGATGGCGATGGCAATCGGTCCTGCAACTTGGCTGAGGAACTCCACCTCCTCTGCTACAAACGGGCTTTCCGTCGTTCTCACGGTTGACAGAATGCCGATTGCGCGGCCGCGATTCAAGAGTGGAACCAGGCAAATGCTCTTGGCGCCTTCAATCGACGCCAGTTCTTCGTGCACCTCAGGAGAATTCTGATCGAGATCGACAAGGTTTGCGATCACCGGCTTGAGTGTGTCGAAAGCCCTTCTGGCGGAGTCGCTTTGAGTGATCAACAAGTTTTCCCGGACGAATCCCTTGCCCTGCGGATAATCGATGACGAACAGCCTGAGTTTTCCTGATGCTTTGTCACTTATCGAAACGGCTGCAATATCTCCGTGCATCAACTCGCGGATATGAGCGGATGTCGAGCGCGCGACCTCGCGCAGGTCAAGGTCAGAAGTGATTGTCTTCGTGAGGTTGAGCAGGAGCTCAAGCCTGTCATTGCGGCGCTGCAATTCCCCCTGAGCGGCTCGCGCCCGCCTGAGATTCAAACCGCCATCGATTCCAGAAGTCACAATGCCCTCCCTTCACCTGGCGCGGTGCTTTGCGCTCTGCACCATTGTTTGAATGCTGCGTAGCCCCACGCGTATCCAACCACCAACCACACAGCGAGGGCGAGCAGGTGAGGCAGCACCCAGCCTGCTGTCGCGCCAACCAGGTTCACCTTCCGCATGATGCAGTTCATGTGAAAAATGGGGATGCAGTGCGCGATGGCCTGAACTGCAGGCGGCATGGCGTAATAGGGCCATGTGAATCCGGAGAGGAAGAATAGCACCACCGCCATGAACAGATGAAGGTGCGTGGAAAGGATGTAGGATTTGCATATGCCGTAGTAGCCGTATCCCATGCAGATGTGGATTACGACATAGACCGCGAGGGCCGTGAAAATCAGCAGCAGACTGCCTCGGTGCGGCATTCCAAACAATGTGAGGACGGAGGCCGCAGCGCCCAAGACAACAGGAATCGCCAGACAGCATGTTCCAGCAACCTTCGTCGCAAAGAGCCAGGGCGCGCTTGGCATGTCTGTTTTAACGGAATCGCGAAATTCCTTGTAGCTGTCAAGTCCGATCGACATGCCCGTGATCATGCGAATCACAGACTGGCTGGCCGCACACACCAGGCCGATGAGAAGGAAATAGCTATAGTTGGAGGTCGGATTGAAGAGATGCCGCCCGGTCATTACGATCGGCCGGGCGATGGTTGGCACGTTTCCTTTGGGGATTCCCGTGGCCTCCAATACTCTTCGGTCCACTCCGACCTGGTAGGTGCCAATGACTTCGTGAACGGCTCTTAACGCCGTACCGCCAATCAGCGTATTGCTGCCATCGAGCACGATAGCCACTCGTGGAGATCTCCCGGCCAGCACGTCGCGCTCAAAGTGCAGGGGAAACATGACACAGGCGTAGGCCTCTTCGCGGCGGGTCATGGGGAGCAGTTCAGCCGGCGAGTCGGCGAAGCCGACAATGCTCAGACTGTCGGAAGAGCGAAGTGCAGTGGTCAGTTCGCGTGACAACCTGGAGTGATCCTGGTCGACGATAATGATTGGGATATTTGTCGTTCTTCCGTTCCAATACACTCCGCCGAAGATGAAAGCATAAGCAAAAGGACCAACGAGCATCAGAGTGAAGATGCGAGGATCGGAAATGATCCTCTTTGTCTCCCGAAAACACAGTTTGAGGAGTGTCTTAGCCATTGCTCTCCGATCCTTCAGGACGGTGGTTGAAGATGCGGCGGGTTCCGGCCCAGGCGAACAGGATGGCAATCAGGCTCCAGCCCGTCAGGCACCATATCTGGTTTCCGCAATCTGCCAGAGTGCCACCCAAAATAGTGATCTTCTTCATCGCAAACGCAAACGGATACAGCGGCATGCCATAAGTGAACAGAAGCATAGCCTTGGGAGAGGCAAACATAGGCCAGGTGTATCCGGTGACCAGGAAGTTCGGCAGCGTGAGGAGCGCGCAGACTTCAGTAGACAACAAGGCGTCGCCGGTCAGGGCCGACACACCGTAGCCAAATGTAATCAGCGCAGCAGGGAACCAGACAAGAATCACCCAGAAGGAGATACCCGTTCGCACGATCGGCGCCCCAAACAGCACATGAGGGATAAAGATAGTGATCACGAAGACAGGCAGGAGTGGGACAACATAGGACACGACCTTGCCAGCAACAAGCGCAAAGGGGCTGCTCTGGGCTGCGAACAATGGCTGAAACGAACGTTCGTGGTATTCCGAACTGCCGGAACGAATGGCGATCAGAAGGGCCGCCAACTGCAATGAGATGGTTGCCGCTCCCACCGGGATGTAGTTGAGATAGTTCGATGTGAAGCCCGAGTTGAACAACATCCGCGTGCCTACATTGATGGGCATGGCCCGGCGCAGCGCCTGTTCCTGCTTCACTCCGTCCACCGCTTCAATGATCCGGGCATCGGCGACGACCGAGAACGGCGTAAGCACCTCGGTTACCTTAGCCATTTCGACCATGCCGGTAAGGAAGTTCGTTTGATCCGCCAAAACCTCCACGCGCCCGCCGCGGCCCGCCTTGAGATCGCGCTCCATTCCATCAGGGAAAACGACGCACATATACGCGCGGTCTTCGGCGACCAGCCTTGGAAACTCCTCCGTCGAGTTGATGTATCCGCCAAGCTTGAAAGTCTCGTTCGCAAGAAGGGCGCGCGTCATCGCCCGCGACAGTTGCGAGTGATCCTGGTCGACGAAGACGAC
>Ga0302192_10001152_pt1 | contig 16453 bp, 16 predicted proteins | sample II_Bog_E3_2_FD_200230 | JGI IMG/M metagenome (GOLD analysis project Ga0302192, IMG submission 200230) | Peat permafrost microbial communities from Stordalen Mire near Abisko, Sweden - II_Bog_E3_2 | ecosystem: Environmental > Terrestrial > Soil > Wetlands > Peat | place: Sweden: Abisko...
ACTTTTTCGGTTTTACCGGCCAGGATCAGCATCAGGTCACCGGGTTCGGCGTTGAAGGCTGCGGCCCAGTTCGTCAGGTCGTCCTCGCCATAAAATTTATCGACTGATGATTTTAACGTTCCGTCAGCGCCGTATCGGCAATAGATCATGCCGCTAGCGCCAATCTGCGGGCGTTTCAGCCATTCGGTCAGCTCATCAATTTGTTTGCGGGTATATTCGGCGCAGCCTTTTACGTTGATACCTACCACCAGCTCAGCATTGTCAAAAATGCCGAAGTTTTTGCCTTTGGCCAGGTCATTCAGTTCAACAAACTCCATCCCCAAGCGGATATCCGGTTTGTCCGAGCCGTATAAACGCGCGGCATCCGCATATTGCATCCTTGGAAACTTATCCAATTGAATTCCCTTAACGGTTTTGAAAAGATGGCGCGCCAGGCCCTCGAAAATGTGCAGGATATCTTCCTGGGTGATGAAGCCCATTTCACAGTCGATCTGCGTAAACTCCGGCTGGCGGTCGGCGCGTAAATCCTCATCCCTGAAACATTTTACGATCTGGAAATAACGGTCGAAACCGCTTACCATCAGCAATTGCTTAAACGTTTGCGGAGATTGCGGCAGGGCGTAAAATTCGCCAGGATTCATACGGCTGGGCACCACAAAGTCGCGTGCGCCTTCCGGGGTCGATTTGATCAGCACCGGGGTTTCCACTTCTATAAAATCCAGCCCATCCAAATACTTGCGCACTTCCTGGGCCATTTTATGCCGAAGCATCAGGTTATTACGCACCGGGTTGCGGCGCAAATCCAGGTAACGGAATTTAGCGCGGAGTTCTTCACCGCCGTCCGTTTCGTCTTCAATTAAAAATGGTGGTATTTTGGCGGCGTTTAAAACCTCTATATCGGTAACCACGATCTCGATTTCGCCGGTAGGCATTTTCAGGTTTTTGCTGGCGCGTTCGAGTACTTTGCCGGTAACTTTTATCACAAACTCACGACCAAGGCCGCGCGCCTGCTCACGCAGGTCGGCATCGCTATCGGTATTAAAAACCAGCTGGGTTAAACCATAACGGTCGCGCACGTCGATAAACGTCATGCCGCCCAGGTCACGCGATTTTTGCACCCAGCCGCATAAGGTAACCGTTTCGCCAAGATTATTGATGTTTAATTCACCGCAAGTATGTGTACGTAGCATAGGAGTGTTTTGTAAAAGTCTGCAAAAGTAGGGTTTTTAGTCGGAAAGTCCGAAAGACCGGAAGTCCGAAAGATGAAAAAAGGTTAGAGGCTGTTAGCGTCCAAATAATTGTAAATAAAAAGACGATGTATGATTAACTTGCAGCCTCATAAAAAATAACACATGCCTGAAGTCGAAAAAAGCGCTTTACAACTTGGCGGGCTTTACCAAACCCATAATGATAAGCGGCCATATAGAATTATCGGGCTTGATGCCGTTGAGGTTTTTTATGACTGCCTTTGGCAAGAAGGGTTTTGGACTTTTTCTGGAAATTTTAAAAAAAAGGTTTTCTTTTATAGGATGTCCAACGCCACATTTTTTAATTTTTCAAAAAAAATTGATATTCTGCCGCTATCATCTGAGGAACTAAGCGCCTTTAGGCCTGACCTGCCCATGCGATTGGGAAGAACTAAAATGCTTAGCTGGAATAAGATAGACGACACGACACAATCAGATTTTGAGTCAAGCTTGGAAAACCTTTGTCCGGAATTAATAGCGCAGTCACTGCGAACAAATAAAATCGTTTTATTGCCCTTTGGCAGAAAAGGCGGCTTAAAAAAAGGCACAATAATTCAGGCTGACAACGGTAGTTTCATTCCTATTCACGAGCTGTTATGGAAGGCGAAACAGTTACAGGAAGCGGTGAACAACCAAGATAGCATCGGTGTTGGCTTATACCGGCTTGGGTTCGAAAAGGGCATTCCATCATACTACATTGGTGAGTTTATCGACAGCGCTGGTATATGTAAAGAGTAATCATGTTTCTGTTGCTAAACTCACTAAACGGAGATTTTTTTCTATTTGGGCGCGAACTGACCATACTACTTTCGCAGCCATTCTTCAGCCCGTCTGTTTGATTCCTCATTAGATACCCACTGCCCATTCCTTATTTGATTTAAGCCATCCTCAACTGCTTCACGCTCCGCGTCACTCATTTGATAAACGCCGTTTTCTGATTTTGATTCAACATAAAGCATCGTCGATATTTCAATCAATAAATCCTCATTATCGGTTTCGTTAATCTGCGCGATCAGTTTCTCCTTCAATTCGGCGGTGCTCATAATATTGCTTTTATCAAATTTAGGTATAATCCCCAAAATCCGAAATCGAACATCCGAAATCCGAAATCAAACCCTATCTTTGCCCTAATATTTTTCTCAAGGGGTGCCTTGCTTTGAGCAATCAAACTGAAAGACAGGCTGAGATCAAACCCAGACCCCCCAGCCCCCTAAAGGGGGAGTTGATAGTTTTAAAGATATTCTTTAAGCTATTCCACTCCCCCTTTAGGGGGCCGGGGGGTCGCACCTGATCCGGGTAATGCCGGCGTAGGGAGAGGTAAAGTTAAGTGTACTGCTTATCCACCCTGGTAAGCAGATGGTTTAACTAATTAGTTTATTTATTTTGAAAAATTTACTTGCGGCGTTTGGCGCCCTGCTGCTGCCTTTTTTGGCGTCGGCACAATTCACTGTTTCCGGCCGTGTGACCGGTGCGGATGGTATCGCTTTGCCTGGGGCAACAGTCAGCATCTCCGGCACAAACATAAAAGCCATTACCGACACGGGCGGCCATTATCGCTTCACCGACCTGGCAGCGGGAAATTACGTGGTCAGGGCTTCCTACATCGGTTATGAAACCGGTACCAAACCGTTTATTTTAAAAGACGATGCATCGGTAAGTTTCATCCTTGAAAAGAGTTCGATCTTAACCGAAGAAGTGACGGTTAACGGCACCCGGGCCGCCAAGAACGATCCGACAACGTTTACCAATTTAAACAAACAGCAGATCGCCAAAAACAATTTGGGACAAGATTTGCCTTTTTTGCTGGATCAAACACCTTCGTTTGTAACCCAATCCGACGCCGGGACGGGCATAGGATACACTTATATCCATATCCGGGGTTCGGATGGAACGCGTGTAAACGTCACCATTAACGGCATCCCGTACAATGACTCCGAAGAAGAGGCCACTTTTTTTGTGGATATACCCGATTTCGGCTCCTCCATTCAAAACGTGCAAATACAACGAGGGGTAGGCACTTCAACTAATGGCGCGGGCGCTTTTGGAGCAAGCATCAACATTCAAACTACCACCCGGAACGATACAGCTTACACCGAGCTGGATAATTCCATCGGTTCATACGGCACAGTGAAAAATACGATCAATGTGGGCACCGGTCTTTTAGACGGTCATTTCAGCTTTGACGGGCGTCTGTCTCACATTTATTCTAACGGCTACATCGACCGCGCATTTGCCAACCTGCAATCCTATTTTGTTACGGGCGCTTATTACAGCAAAAATACCATCATACGTTTCAACACTTTTGGCGGCACCGAACATACCTACCAGGCCTGGGACGGCGAACCAGAGGATAGCTTAAGGGCCGGAAACCGCACCTACAACCCGCTGGGCAGTGAAAACTTGCAGGGGACCGCGCCGTTTTATAAAAACCAAACGGATAATTACACCCAGGACCATTACCAGTTGCTGATCGATCAAAAAATCACGGATAACCTGTCCATTAGCGGGGCGCTGCATTATACGCACGGCTTTGGTTATTATGAAGAATATGTGCCGCAGCAAAATTTGACCAGTTATGGCATAAAACCCATCGTTTCGGCAGGCGATACTTTGTTAACCGATCTTACCCAACGTTTATGGCTCAATAATAAATTTTATGGTACTACCTATAACCTTAACTATAAAGCCAGCAAAAAACTAAACCTGGCGCTCGGCGGCGCTTATAACGTTTACGATGGCGCACATTATGATAATATCGAGTGGACGCAACTCGCCGCCGGCATACCGCCTGATTACCAGTACGAACGCGATGATGCCTTTAAAACCGACTTCAACATCTTTGGCAAAGCCGATTATCGTATTGGCAAACTAACGCTTTTTGCCGATATGCAATACCGGCACATATCCTACTCCTTTTTAGGTTATAACGATCAATTGCAAAATGTACAGCAGCAAGTTTGGCTCGATTTTTTTGACCCGAAGGCTGGTGTAACTTATCAATTCAACCCTGACAACAATGTTTACGCATCATTTGCTGTTGGCAATCACGAGCCGGACAGGGATGACTACACACAATCCACCCCAAGTGACCGGCCTAAGCCTGAAAATTTGAAGGATTGGGAGATCGGTTACCGCACCCAGCAGGGCATTTTCAGCGGCGGCATCAACGCTTATTACATGCTGTATTATAACCAACTGGTTTTAACCGGCGCGCTGAACGACGTTGGCGACCAGGTGCGCAGCAACGTAAAAAACAGCTACCGCGAGGGGTTAGAGTTCGATGGTTCGCTGCACATTAGCCGGCAATTCGTATGGTCGGCAACGGCGGCTGTTAGCGCCAACAAGGTTGAAGGTTTCCAGGAGTACCTGTACGATTATGACAACAACACCCAGGTAGAATACACCTATGGTAAAACGGACATTGCCTTTTCGCCGGATTTCGTGGGTTCCAGTACCATCAGCTTTCGGCCGGTAACCGGCGCGGAGATTGCCCTCATCAGTAAATATGTGGGCAAGCAATATCTCGACAACACATCAAACATCGACCCGCCCAGCTATGCCCCCGCCGACCCGACATCCGACAGGTACCTTAACAGCTATTTTTTGAATGGATTACGGTTAGTCTATAACTTTAAAACATCCTGTGCGAAAAACATCGGCCTAACATTGCTCATCAACAATATTTTCAGCGAGAAATATGAGTCGAACGGCGCAACTTACCCGGATATCGAGAGTGGTAAAGTGGTGAATTATAATTACTTTTTCCCGCAAGCGCCGGCGAACTTTTTATTAGGGCTAAACCTTAAGTTTTAAATTGGTTATGCATCATTGGCTGCAACTTTTTAGTGAACAAATGAAGGAGACCAGCCTGTTGCAATGGCTTGCCGTTGTATTGGGCGTCGCGGAAGTTTTGTTTGCGTTTTATGATAACATCTGGCTGTACCCTACCGGGATTGCAGGTACCATCATTGCGATATACCTGTTGCTAACTGTACAGCTATATGCCGATTCGGCTTTAAATGTTTATTACCTGGTAATGAGCATTTATGGCTGGGTTCATTGGGCAAAAAAGAGACAGGGCCCGGAGGTTGTTATCTCCTGGTCGGGCAAAAAGGATTGGCTGGTCAGTTTATCCATTTCGATAGGCGGCTGGCTGATTTTGTATGAACTGCTTAAAAATTTCACCCCGTCCAATGTGCCGGTTTGGGATGCGCTGGTATCATCAACGGCCTGGGCCGGGATGTGGCTGCTTGCCAAAAGGAAAATTGAAAATTGGATTTTCCTGAACATTTCAAATTTGTTTGCCATTCCCTTGTTGTTTTATAAACAATTGCCGCTTTTTGCGGTGCTCACCTTGTTTTTGTTTGTAATTGCTTTTGGGGGCTTATATAAGTGGGTAAAAATCTGCAAAACCCGGCAAACGGTTATCGCTGTTTAAATAAAATAGAGTGTCTGCCTTAGCAGCCCTTTTGCCGCAAATGTTATCTCATTGTTAACGTAAATATCACATTGAAATTTAATTGCTTTGCAGATATTTGGCTGCTTAACCATTTAAAATGAAGATCAGACATCTCCTTATCGTCGTATTTGCTTTTGCCTCGGTTTCCGTATCGGCACAAACAAAGAAGAAAAAAACAATCCCAACTGCCGCTGCTGCCAGTACCACTGCTACTAAACCCTCAATAGAGTTACCACGTCCCAAATTAGTTGTCGGCATAGTTGTTGACCAAATGCGCTGGGATTACCTTTACAGGTATTATGCCCGCTACCAGGACAATGGCTTTAAGCGCTTATTAAATGATGGCTTTAGTTGCGAGAATACCCAGGTGGACTACATACCCACCGTAACTGCGGCCGGCCATACCTGTATCTATACAGGCTCGGTGCCTGCGCTAACCGGCATCGCCGGTAACGACTGGATCGTTCAGGCTACCGGAAAAGGCATGTATTGCACCGAGGATACGACCGTGCAAACTGTGGGAAGTACATCTGCGGCCGGTAAAATGTCCCCGCGCAATTTATTAACAACGACAGTTACCGATGAGCTAAGGCTGGCGACTAATTTCCGCTCGAAAGTGATCGGCATCGCATTAAAAGACAGGGGCGGAATTTTACCCGGCGGCCATACTGCTAATGCAGCCTATTGGTTTGATGACAAAACCGGCAATTGGATTACCAGCACCTATTACATGACCGACCTGCCGCAATGGGTTAAAGACTTTAATGACCAAAAACTGGCAGAAATGTATTTGAAATTAGATTGGAATACCCTGTACCCCATCGAGACCTACGTTCAAAGCACTGCCGACAACACGAAATACGAAGGGAAATTTAAAGGGACCGACGCCCCCACCCTCCCCGTAAAAACATCTGGCCTGTACAAAGGAAACCTGGGACTGATCCGGTCCACTCCTTATGGTAATACCATTACGCTCGATCTTGCAATCGCTGCTATAAATGCAGAAAAACTAGGCCAAAACCAGGCCACCGATTTTTTAGCCATCAGTTTGTCTTCTCCCGATTATATCGGGCACCAGTTTGGCATAAACGCAGTAGAAATTGAAGACACTTACCTGCGATTAGATCGTGAAATAGCCAATTTCCTGGTTTACCTTGATGCTAAAGTGGGCAAAGGCAACTATACCGTATTCCTGACAGCCGACCATGGCGCTGCGCATAATACAGCGTTTTTGAATGATAACAATATTCCGGCCGGCGTTTGGGATGATGGAAGCGTGCTAAAAGAATTGAATAAAACCTTATCAGAAAAATACAAGTCTGATCGTTTGGTGCTCAGCCTGAATGATTACCAGGTTAATTTGAACTATGGCGATATAAACGGGCAGCAATTAAACGAAGATGATATAAAAAAAGACTGCATTGCCTTCTTGTTAAAACAACCGGCTGTTGCGTTTGCAGTCGACATGAAGAAAGCGGAATCATCTGCTATTCCCGAAGAATTGCGCGAACGTATTGTTAACGGCTATAATATGGCCCACAGCGGCGAAATACAAATCATATTACAACCGGCATGGTTTACGGGGCACGGCTCGGGAGATGGCGGCCCTACCGGCACTACACACGGATCATGGAACCCTTATGATAACCATATCCCACTGGTGTTTATGGGCTGGGGCATTAAACAGGGCAGCACTGTTCGCGAAACACATATGACGGATATTCCGCCCACGGTTGCTGCGTTGCTGCACATACAAGCGCCAAACGGCAGCATAGGGCAACCAATACCGGAGGTGATAAAGTGAGTCCGGAAAGTCGGAAAAGTCCGAAAGTCCGAAAGACGGAACGCCCGGAAGTCGGACAAGTCAGTAAGTCCGAAAGATGAAAAAAGAATAGACAAACCCGCAAATATCTTTCGGACTTTTCCGACTTTCGGACTTCCGGACTACAACCATGAAAAAATACATCTCCAAATTCCACTACCTTACCCAGGACCTGCCGCACCGCAGTCACTTGGAGCAGGCAACGATTGCTTGTGAAGCCGGCGCAAACTGGATACAATATCGCTGCCTGACCAAAACCGATGACGAGCTAATCAGTGAGATCAATGAAATTGCTGCGCTTTGTGACGATTGGGGCGCTACGCTCATCCTCACCAATCACTATCACCTATTAGATAAGGTAGATGCCCAGGGCGTACACATCGAAGATTTTGATGCTGACTGGGCAGCAATATGGAAAATAATAGGTGATGAAAAAACTATGGGCGCATCGGCCACCAATTTGGAGAGCCTGTTAAAAGTGCAAAATACCGGTGTAGTTGATTATTGTGGGTATGGCCCCTTCGCCCACACCAATACCAAGCCAAATAATAAACCGCTGCTGGGCTTTGATGGTTACCGTGAACTTATTAAACATCCCGAAATTGAAATCCCGGTTATTGCCGTGGGCGGTATCCAACTGCATGACCTGGGGCCCCTCCTCGAAACCGGCATACACGGTATTGCCGTATCAGCAGCAATAAACTTGGCCATCAATCCCGAACAGGCGGTTAAGGAATTTTATCGCAAGATTTATTAGTATTTTTGACTAAGATTTATAAGATTTTTAGGATTGAAGGATTAAAACGTCATCAAATCCTATAATTCTTTTAATCCTAAAAATCATAGTTCAGACATATGTCATCCCACCACATCGTCCGCGAAAAACAGGAGCCTGCATTGCTGATGCTCGGGTTGGATAATTTCCCGGATGAGTTGCTTGGCCAATTGCTGGAGTGGAGCCCCACCGTCATCGCCACGGCCGACACTGCAGTGAACCTCGCCAGCAGGGGGATTAAGATTGACTGGATCATAGCGTCGGATCTAACAGAAGTAATACAGTCTCACGTAAAACTTATACCCGTCGGTGAAGGAAACGCGACTGTCACGGCCCTAAAGTTTCTTGCTGACAATGAGTATCCTTCGGTCAATATCATAACCGATGATCTTCGGCTGAATGATTATGAACCGTTCATCAACCGGATAAACCTCGTAATTTTCAACTGTAACCACAAAATATACGCGGTAAACAGCGGTTTTAGCAAATGGAAATCTGCTGATGAAGGGATCAAACTGCTGCATAATGGAAATAATCTTATAACAGAAGGATTATACCAAACGAGCGATAAACAATATAAAACCGCTTACGACGGCTTTTTTAGTCTCCAATTTGATGATCCTTTTTTGTTTGTAGCGGAAGATATTTGAATTGTTCAGTGGCTAAATATCAAACCGCTCCCGCAGCATATCCCCATTTGCACGGCTTGAAGTTAACCGGGTATTTTCTTTATCATTCATCACGAAAACAAATGCCCCGTTGAAGCCTTTCCTGATCTCTTTAATATAGTCGCTGTTGATGATATAACTGCGGTGAATTCGGACGAACTGCTCCGATAGTTTCTCTTCGAGCGATATAATAGTAAAATCGGTCAGATGCTTTTTTCCGTCGATGGTATGCAGGAACACGTATTTGTCTTCGGCCTCGATAAAAACGACGGTATCGATTTTTATAAGCAATATTTTGTCGCCGATCTTAACAGTTAATGTCTTTATCTCATTTTTAACCCGGAATACCTGCATCAAAGTCGCGAGGCGTGCATAGTCGGTCCGGTCGTTTTGCCATCCTTCCAGCCTCCTGATCGTTTTTTCCAACCGTTCCGGTTCAACTGGTTTTAACAGATAGTCAACCGAGCCTTCCTCAAAAGCCTTGATCGCGTATTGATCATAAGCAGTTGTAAAAACAACTTTCGGTTGATGGGTTATGTGGTCGAGCATTTCAAACCCATTAAATACCGGCATTTCAATATCCAAAAAAACAAGGTCGGGCAATAGTTTCTCAATTTGTTCTATCCCGTCATGTCCATTCACAGCCTCGCCAATGATATCGATATTGTCAAATGGCTTCAATAAACGCTTCAGCCGTTGGCGCGCGGGCGCCTCGTCATCAACAACCAGCGTTTTCCATATTTTATTCATATACTGCCGGGATTTCTATCCTAATCTGTTTTTGAGGCGTGTTGACAATTTGCACCTGGTAATTTTCGCTATACAGTAGTGTTAATTTATCGTAGGTACTTTGCAACCCGTAGCCAATATTCAGTTCAGCCGGAAAGGGCTTTCCGTTGTCGGTAATTACAATTGAAATAATTGCCCCTTTTACGCTAATGCCTATTTTCAGCTCGCCGTTTTTTGCCATATCGTTTAGCCCGTGTTTCAAAGCATTCTCTACCAATGGCTGAATTAAAAAACGGGGTATAAGGGCAGCCTTCGCTGCATCATCAATTTGCGTAAAAAAGTTTAATCTGTCACCAAAACGTACTTTTTCTATGCTGAGGTAAGTTTCAACAATTTCCATTTCCTGGGTCACTGTTGCTGTATTTTCCCTGGGCGAATTAATGCTATACCTGAACAGGCGCGATAGCTTTAACGTCATATCTTCCGCCTTATCAGCATCCTCGTGTACAAGGCCGGCGATTGCGTTAAGCGAGTTATACAAGAAATGAGGGTTTATTTTTGACTGAAGCGTTTGCAGTTCGGCCTGCGTTAGTAATTGTTTTGCTTTAACCAGGTCGAGTTCCCTTTCCCTTAGTTTTTCATTCATTACGGCTTTCTGAGACATATAAAAATAAATGATCGTGCTTACAACCACTACTATCAAAAGATTGAATCGGTAATCGCTAAAATGGCTTAAAAAATGGTAGGGGATATGAAAAATAATTGACATTACCAGGTATGATAATTCGACGCCAATCAGCGTTCCCACTATGCTGCAGCTATAAAATATCGATATAAACAGCCATGAAGGATTTTTTTTTGACGACCAAAAACAGGTAACAAGGTAAATGGAATTGGTAATGCTTAATGAAATAATTGTGCTAAAGATCAGGCTCGCTATGAACCCCTGCAAAGGAATTAATTTATTATTTATTGCTGATTCAAATAGGCATATGATCAACCCGACGATCTGTCCAACCAAACTATAAACCAAATTGGTTTTACCCAGCGGCCATTTAAAATATTTATTGTCGGGCAGGTGCATATTTTACAAAACTGGTTAAACCTGTTTAAATATCCACATAAAATCGGACGAAGTGTTATACGAGCAGGATGAATAGCGTATTATCCACGGCCGAACTCGTCCGGCAGGGCAGGCAATAAGTTGGCTTTTTGTAACATAGTTGCATTTTCTGTGTAGTATTTGGTTTTTTAATTATATTTATCAAATATTTGTTACATAGCACGTGTTAAACCTTTTAGAGAAAGACTTGTCTCATGTTTAGGTTCTTCTCTTAATCTTTACGTGTTCTTTAATAACCTAATGTCATGAAAGCACTTTATAAAAATCTAATCAAATCAGCAGCAGGCGCAGGGATGTGCTTGTTCTTAGCTTTTCCGGCCAGTGCACAGCATACAACGTCTTCAGGCGGTGGTGGCGGTAGTGGCAGTGGCGGCGGCAGCCATTCTTCTGGCGGCAGTGGCGGCGGAAGTGTTTCAAGCGGCGGGGGCAGCCATTCTACAGGTGGCGGCGGTTCTTCTTCTGTCAGCCACTCGTCTTCCGGCGGCCCGGGTATTGCGCGTTCATATTCTGGTGGGTCGAGGCCAGCAGGCGGTGCAGGATACCGCGGGGTAACCGCAACACCCCAAAGGCCAACTTACGTGTACAAACAGGGCGCCCTGGTTCGTAACACTTCTCAGGGTATCGGAATCCGCACCGCAGTTGCGGTACGCGGCAATTACCCTGAACGCGTCGGCGTTGCTTCAACCGTAGCCTATCGCTCCACGCCAAAAACCGGTTATGGCCGCGGCTATTGGGGCACACATGGTTATTATCATTTAAACAAGGGGTGGTACACTGTTCTCTATTATAACAATATTGGCCGTCGTTGCGGGAGTTTGCCCTACGGCTATTATCCATTCTTTTGGGCTGACATGCAATATTATTATGATGACGGGTTATTTTACACGTTCGATAATGGCGAATATACTGTAGTTGAGCCCCCGGTTGGAGCAGAAGTATCCTCTATTTGTGATGATGCGCAATCCATCGTTATTAACGGCGAGCAATACTATGAATGCACAGGTGTTTACTACCAGAAAGTTATCAAAGATGACGGTACGGTGGTTTACGTAGTTGCCGGTAAAGACGGAGTGTTGAATACTGATCAGCAGATACAGAACGATCAGCCCCAGGGCCCGCAGCTTGGCGACATCGTAACTAAACTGCCTGCTGATTGCCGCAAAATAAAAGTTAACGGCGAGGTTTTATATGTATCTCCAGACGGCGTTTATTACCAGGAGATCATCGACGCCAATGGTAATAAAACCTATAAAATCGTAGGCCTTCCGGCTGACGAAGCTACACCCGACCTGGGCACCGATTAATCTTTCAACATAAAATTTATAAGGGCGGCCATTTTTATAGCCGCCTTTTTTATTTTGATACGTTTGGCCGAAGAAATGTTATAAAAGTATTAATTTGGGTATCGCTAATAAACTAAGTTTACTTACCGGTAAATTCATGATAAGATACCTTTCTTTAATGTTTGCAGCGCTATTTGTCAGCCCCTCCGCTTTCGGGCGCGGCAAGCCGGCCGATGTCAAATTGTTTAAGGCCGACGACCCTCATATTCAGTACTATGGCAGGATCGACAACTCAAACCCCCAAATTCCGCGCATCTGGGCGCCGGGCGTTTATATCGTTGCAAAATTTAAAGGGGCAAAATGCCAGGTTTTGATCAATGATGAAGCCGGGGGCGCCAACCACAACTACCTGGAGATCGTGATTGATGGTAAGGGCCCGTACCGGATAGAATTAACCGCAAAAGAAAACACCCTCGATGTGCCGGATGGATTATCCGATTCGGAACATACGATATTGATCTGCAAGGATACCGAATCAAACATCGGTTATATTGACTTCATCGGTTTTAAATGTGAAAAGCTTTTATCCCTGGCAGCCAAACCCAAAAGAAAGATCGAATATTTCGGCGATTCCATTACCAGCGGAACGGGGATGGACCTCTCCGTAATTCCCTGCGGCAAAGGGCAATGGTACGACCAGCACAATGCTTATATGAGCTACGGCGCGCTTACCTCCCGCAACCTGGGCGCGCAATGGCAGCTAACAGCCTTAGCCGGCGTTGGGCTGGTGCATAGCTGCTGTAATATGAATGTGGTGATGCCCCAAATTTACGATAAGGTGTTTTTAAGGAATGACACCATTTTGTGGGATTTTGATAAGTACACGCCCGATGTGGTTACGATTTGCCTCGGCCAGAACGATGGCCCTAAACAGGACTCCACCCTGTTCTGCAGCACCTATGTCAACCTGGTTAAGGCTATCCGGCAGCACTATCCCAAAACCGATATTATTTGCCTTACCAGCCCTATGGGCGACCAAACTTTAACCACCGTGCTGCAAAAATACCTCACTGCGATAACGGCCAGTCTGAATGCTGCCGGCGATAAAAAAGTTTACAAATACTTTTTCTCCAAACAGTACCACAATGGCTGCGGCGGGCACCCCGACCTCGCGGAACATAAATTGATTGCTGATGAACTCACCGCGTACATCAGGCAATTAAAGGGCTGGTAAACTTAGCTGCGGCCATTCGGCAGCCCTATAATAATAAATCACCCAAGTGTCATTAACTTTGAGTAATTTTAGCAAATTCACGCTCATGATTCTGTTTTCCCGTAGAAATTTGCATTATTCGGATTATAAGTGGTCAGCCTATGTGCCCCACGACCCGAGGGTAAACGGCAGGCCGGACGATACCTCCTTTAACAAGGAAGAAGGGAACGAGGTGGTTTACCTGATTAACAGGTTAATGATTCTTTGGGACTATCGTTTTGCCAACACCGGCAATAAGATGGAAAAACTGATCCACGATAAACTACCCGGCACTATCACCAAACAGGAAGAGGTGCAGCAATGGCTTAAGGCTAATTTGAAGTTTTAGGCTGATCCCAGTTTTTTTATGGTTTTCTTATAGTTTTCTGTTCGACGTGGCGAAAATCAGGCTGTCGCATTTCCATTTCGTATTGAGGGTTTTTTTAAACAGGCTGTATCAATGAAGTCAGTATTATCGTAACCTTATCCAATGTTTGATCATGAAAAAATTCCTATATGTTATTGGCATACCGGCAATGTTGTTCTTTTCGGCATGTTATTGTTGCGAAGCCCCCCGCCCGCCCGATGCTATATATGCGCAAAAAAACGGCGTCCAGTGGACAGCTACCCCAATGGGCAGACTGGGCGCCGGCGACACCCTAAAAATTTCGGGCACGGGCATAAATAACGGCAGCAATTTACATGACACCCTCGGATTTAATTTTAAATATGCAGGTCTCGTAAACTATAGCATAACGCCGGGCCTGGCCTTTTACCATACGCGTGTCGGCAATGGGCTACCCCTGCTCTATTATAAAGTTGACACGTTGTTTAATAATTATTTGACCATTACAGGCTATAATCAATCCACAAACCTGGTCACCGGCAATTTCCAGATTAAGTTTGATAGCCCCGCAGACACCTCGACCATTACCTTTTTATATGGAAATTTCAAGGCGCCTTTGAACTAAATTCGTATTTTTGCCGCTCAAAAAACTAAGCATGGGCAGCCGGATAAAGATCAAAGCATTACTGGAAAGTGAACAAACCGATATGGAAGTGGTAGTTAAGGGGTGGGTACGCACCTTCCGCAATAACCAGTTCATCGCTTTGAACGACGGCTCGACCAATAACAACCTGCAGATCGTTATCGATTTTGAAAACACCGATCCCGCCTTGCTCAAACGCATCACTACCGGCGCTGCCATGAGCATTTCGGGCACGCTGGTGGCTTCGCTTGGTAAAGGACAAAAGGTGGAAGTAAAAGCCAAAGAAATTGAAATATTAGGTGATTGCGACCCGGAGAAATATCCTTTACAGCTAAAGAACCGTCCCAGCCTGGAGTTTTTACGCGAGATTGCACATCTGCGTTTCCGCACCAATACCTTCGGCGCCGTTTTCCGGGTACGTAATGCCCTGGCATTTGCCATTCACCAGTTTTTCCAGGAGCGTGGGTTTGTCTACCTTCATACACCCATCATTACTGCATCGGATGCGGAGGGCGCGGGCGAAACGTTCCACGTCACGAATTTCGACCTGGACAACATCCCGAAAACAGCCGACGGGGAAATTGATTTTAAGGAAGACTTTTTCGGCCGCCCCACTAACCTTACCGTTTCAGGCCAATTGGAAGGCGAGCTTGGCGCGATGGCCTTAAGCGATATTTACACCTTCGGACCAACATTCCGTGCCGAAAACTCCAATACCACACGCCACGTCGCGGAGTTTTGGATGATAGAGCCTGAAATGGCTTTTTACGACCTGAACGATAACATGGACCTGGCCGAGGCCATGATGAAATATGTGATCCGCTTTGCGCTCGACAAAAATGCTGACGACATTGAATTCCTGACCCAGCGCCTGCTCGACGAAGAAAAGCAAAAACCGCAACACGAACGCTCGGAAATGAACCTGCTGGAAAAACTGCAGTTTTGCCTGGACAACGATTTTCAGCGGCTTACTTATACCGAAGCGATCGACATCCTGAAAGAATCAACGCCAAATAAAAAGAAGAAATTTCAATACCCCATAGAAGGCTGGGGTACCGACCTGCAATCCGAGCACGAACGCTACCTGGTTGAAAAACATTTTAAAAAGCCTGTGATCCTGACGGATTATCCTAAAGAGATCAAGGCTTTTTACATGCGCCAGAACGACGACGGCAAAACCGTACGGGCTATGGATATCCTTTTCCCCGGCATCGGCGAAATGGTCGGCGGCTCGCAGCGCGAGGAACGTTTGGATAAACTGGAGCAGCGCATGGACGAAATGGGCATCCCAAAAGATGAGCTTTGGTGGTACCTGGATACCCGCCGCTTTGGCGCCTGCCCGCATGCGGGGTTTGGCCTGGGCTTTGAAAGGCTCATCATGTTTGTAACCGGTATGGGAAATATCAGGGATGTGATACCGTTCCCGAGGTATCCGAAGAATGCGGAGTTCTGATCACAGATTTTGAATGATTTTTGTGATTTCACTGATTTGATTTAAAAAAGAAGCTTTAGGTGGGCGCAAAAGCGGCGGCCCTGTGCGATTCCCCTCTTGAGAGGGGTGGAGGGGTGTGTTCCTGGGGCTATCTCTTTGCTTTACGGTTCCCGCTTAAACTGACTGACACACCCCCGCCCCTCTCAAGAGGGGAACCCAACGCACCAAGGCCAAAAAAAAGCGGCGGCCCGGTGCGATTCCCCTCTTGAGGGTATATGACCCCACAGGACAGTTTACAGCGGGCTGAAGTTGTTATAACTTCGGATACAACTGTATCAATTAAAATCATCAATTCACAGATTAAAACTCAATATGTAATAGGCGTTCACCTGCTTAATAAAATCCTAACCGATTTTATTGCTTCTTTGCCTCCGGAAAATAGCTACGAAATAAAGTAACACACTCATCCGTAATAACCGAATTTGAAAAATCAAAAATATAATAGCTAATAGTATTAACTTGTGCTATATAATTAAACTGCTTATTTAACTCACTTCTTGTAATATTGTACTTATCAGCTATCAAATTGAGATCAGCGTCAAATAGGTCAATCAAATTTTCAAGCTCTTCATTTAAAGGATACATAATTTCAACTTTATTGCAAGTTAATAAAT
>Ga0302192_10001191_pt1 | contig 16147 bp, 4 predicted proteins | sample II_Bog_E3_2_FD_200230 | JGI IMG/M metagenome (GOLD analysis project Ga0302192, IMG submission 200230) | Peat permafrost microbial communities from Stordalen Mire near Abisko, Sweden - II_Bog_E3_2 | ecosystem: Environmental > Terrestrial > Soil > Wetlands > Peat | place: Sweden: Abisko, Stordalen...
ATGTTTTTATCAATGATCTTCATCGCGCTTTCGGCCAGCGTGCCGTTCTTCTCATTCTCCAACGAAGTGAGGATGGATTGATGCACGTCGTCAGGAATCTCGGCGGACGTGCGGCGGATGAGTTCGACCAGTGAATCTTGCAATTGGCTCATAAATGTTCCCAAGCGTAAGACCTGTTGGCATGGGCGTCAATTGCGCGCAATTGATGACAGCGTCCTAATTTGACCGGAGCGCGAGTTGACCCAACTTGCAGCGAGTGGCGGGACTTGTGATGGCCCGGATAATTTCAATGCGATTCGCCAGAAGGTGCTCTGCGGATTGAGGACAATCCGCGCTCCGAAAAATTGCAAATCAGGACACTGCCCAATTGATATCGGACTAAATTTCCATCTTTACGGAGTGATGACTGAACCATTTGCAACTGACGGCATTCCACCTCTGTGGCAGCCGACCTCGGTGGACTTTACTGCAACTGCAGCAGGTAAAAACTTTGCAGCGCATTTGTGCTCATCGGATTTGTGAAATTAAAGTTGCCGCCGGCGTCGAACTGATTGGTCAACAGCCGCGTCCAGTTGGTCAGCGGGACGGTGAGATTTGTGGATGTCAAAACGTAATAATTTCCGCTTGCCGGACCTCCGGAACCATTCAAAACCAGGTTGCCGCCCGAAAGTTTGATGCCGCTGATGACAAGCGGCGCGGATGATTGAACGATGAGATTCACCTGCCCTTGAACCGAGGTGTCAATCGAGCAGGTGAAATTTGTATTCGGTGTGTTGCCGATGGTCAGCGTGCCGACACTTAATGCGCCGCCGTAGGTGAACAACGTGTAATTGCCAGGGCCAAAGCCTCCGGCATTGCTGATGTTCAAAGTGCCGCCAAGCGTCAGGTCGCCCGTGACGGAAACCTGGTCGCTGTTAGTGCCGAGCTGGAACTGAAGGATGCTGGCGTTGTCCAAGCCCAAATCATTCGTGATGGTCAGTGTGCCGGAGCCGTTGCTGCCGGGCGCCAACGTGGCACCGGCGGCCAAAGATACCTGCCCGCCAATCGTGCCGTTGCCACCGAGTGTGGCACCGGAATTGATGCTGACCGTGCCGGAACCCGTGCCGCTGCCGGAAGTGTTGTTGATGTAGAGCGCGCCGGCATTGACGGTGGTGCCGCCGCTGTAAGAATTGTTGCCTGTGAGCATAAGCGAGCCGGGACCGTTAAAAATCAAGACAGTGCCCAGCCCGCCGTCGGAGATGGTGCCGTTGAAAAGACTGCTGGCATTGACGCCGCCGATGACATAGGTGGTCACCGGCGAGCCCGACTGACCGCCGCCCAGCACCGCGCTGGCACCGCCGAACAGCGCGCCAAAGTAAACAGTTGCGCCGCCGCTCTTGTTGTAGATGCCGCCGGCGCTACCAAAATTCCACACGGCATTTGCGCTGCCAAAAGTGCTGGCGCCATCCCGCAGCCAGTTGCCGGTCGTAAAATAGATGGTGCCGCTGAATCCGCTCCAGTCGCCACCGGGGGTGAACACGCCGCCGCCGCCAATGTTGAGATTCAACCAGCCCGATCCTTGCAGGCTGAAACTGGCATAAGGCTGGCCGTAGGTTTGAAGCGTGTTGGTGCCAGCGCAGGAAATCGTCGTGCCCGTGCCGACGCCGTTGAGGAACACCGTGCCGCCGTTCAAGCTGATCGGGCCGTTGCCCGCAGTATAGCCATTGGCGGCGAGTTGCAGCGTGCCGCCATTCACCAAAGTGCCGCCGCTGTAGCTGTTGCTCGAATTGAGCGTCAACATTCCAGAACCGCTCTTGACCAGTCCCGTGACGCCGCCCAGCACCCCGCCCCCGATGGTGTAGTTGACCAGATTATTCGTAACCAGCACGGTCGCCGGCTGCACCACGCCGACGATGGAGACGTTGCCGTTGGTCGAGGTGTCGTCAAAGCGCACCAAGTCTAGATTGTAGAACTCGTCGGCAACGAAGCCGTTCAGCCAGTTCGTCGTCGTGGACAAGTCCCAATTGCTGCCATTGGTTCCCTGCCACACGAGCGAACCGGCATTGCCGGTGACGAGGAGTTGAACACCGGAGGATTGATTTTGGAAAGCAAATGTCTGGCGGGCGTTGCCCGGCAGGTTGCTGGAAAAACTGCCGCCACCCGTGCTGCTGGATGCGCCGCCGATCAAGGTGTAAATGCCCGCGCCCAGCGCATCGTTAAGCAGGTTGAAGTTGTAAGTCTGCACACCGCTCATGGTGATCGAGCCGTTCCGGATCAAGATCTGGTCGTTGCCAACCGCCGGTGAACTGGAAAGATCAAAATTCAAAGTGGGCGTGTTCAGGGTAAGATTATTGGTGACGGTCAGCGTGCCGCCGCCAGGGCCGGGCGAAACACTGCCGCCGCTCTGGATGGTGAGGCCGTTGCCGAGCATACCATTACCCGCCAAGGTGGCACCGTTGACAACCGTGACCGGGCTGCTGCTGAAACTGCCGGTGACCTGCAACGTGCCGGTGCTGACCGTCGTCGAACCGGTGTGCGTGCTGTTGCCGGTCAACGTGAGTGTGCCGGTGCCGGTCTTCACCAGGTTCACCGAGGTTTGAAACTGCCCGGCAAAAGTGCTATCCATGTTCAGAGCGCCAATTTGCACAGTCGGCGCACCGGCATAATAGTCATACAATGCGGCAGACGCATTGGTGCCGGCCAGGAATCCAAAGTAATAGGTGTTGCCGCCGGAGTTGTCATAGAAACCCAAGGTCACGGGCGCGTTGATCGTCACCAGCGCATTATTGAAACCGCTGGAGGCACCGCCATTGGCAACCATGCGCACACCGCCGCTGCCGAGCAGGTTCACCGTGCCGGTAAAGGCGCTGGTATTGCCTTTCAATTGTTCGGTTGCTCCGCCGCTTTGAACATTGAGGTTCAACGTGCCGTTGCCGGTAAGAGCACCAGTAAGGTTGATGCTGTTGCCAAGATTGATGGTGGCGGTGTCTCCGTCCGGCACGAGCAGCGGGTTGGCGAGGGTCAGATAATTGCCAGACGCATAGTTGTTCACGAGCGTGCCGGCTTCCAAGATGTTGGTTCCGCTACCGAGTAAACCGCCATTGTTGAGCTGGATCGTGCCGTTATTCAAATCCATACCGCCGGTGAAGGTGTTATTGTTGTTCACCGTCAAGGTCCCCGCACCGGACTTTGTCAGATCGCCCGCGCCGCTGATGCCACCGCTGCCACCGAGGGTGTAATTCTGGCTGGCGTTGAAAACTACGCTGCCGGGTGCCACCGTGCTGTTGATGCTGACCGCCGGACTGGGGGAGCCGGTATCATCGAAGGTGACATTGTCACTGCTGTTGAAAACAACTTGGTCATTGCCATTAAACCAGTCGGCGGTGTTCGTGGTATCCCAGACGTTGTTGATGCCATCACCGACCCAAACCAGATTTTGGGGAATATAGACAACGGAGACCAGCAAGCCCATCGTGTTGGTCATGCTGGTGCCGTCACTGTCCGCCACGCCAAAGTTAAAACTGGCCAGCCCGGTGAAGCCGGGATTGGGCAGGAAATACGCGAAGTGGCTGTTGGTCAGCGTGACCGAGCCGTTCACCGCACCAGATACAGTGTAGATCCCGCCGTTGGTGAAGCCCAGCGTGTAGGGCCACAAATCAATAAGAGAGGCATTCGTTTGCACAATGGCGTGCGGTGCCGCTAGCCAGTTTATGTAATTTTCTATATTCGCATAGCCGTTGGGTGCGATGGTCATGGCCTGGTTGGTGTAGAGATTAAGTCCGACGGCGTTTTTCCAGATGTCCGGAATGCCATCGCCATCGGTGCAGGTCAGTGGCGTGCCGCCATTAATTGTGCCGTAACCGCCGTTGGCCAGTCCCGTGTCACCCGGACTGCTGATGATCCTTCCACCGGTCCCAAGCGAAGTCACCTGACTGATCACCTGCGAATCCAAGGGGTCGGTTGGAAATGTTCCCGCACTGGAAACATCAATCCGGTAGGCGTTCTGCGCGGAGACCGTGGGTATGGTGGCTGTTACGGGCGACCAAGGCGTGGCTGAGACCGTGTCCCCGCCGGGTTCGGAAGGACCGCCGTTCAAGACGCCGTCCCGGCTGCTGTCCAGCATGTTGCCCACGCCATAAACCACCTGGTTACCGTCAAACTGGAAAAAGTCACCGTTCGGACTGGTGGTGGAAGGTCCACTGATGAAATAGTTGTTGACGATGTCATGGCTAAAATGTCCGGCGGTGTCAGCGGTAGTATAACCGGCCTGATAGTCATAGCAAACGTTGTTGACATAAACCGTGCTGGCCTTGGCCAGCGGCTGGCGGTTGTGGGCGTTGACCCAAAGGTTGTTAAGATACGAGGCATTGGCACCTTCGACGTGCGCGCCGAACTGTTGGTTGATCGGGTCGGCGATGATGCAATATTGAATCGTAAAGTTATAAGTGTGGACGGCGTCAAAGCTGTCCCACTGGCCGAACTCCACCGAGGTATGGTCGAAAATCATGTTGTTGGCCTGACCACCGCTGGAACCGATGTTGATACCACTGGAACCGCTGCTGCTGCCGCCCTGCCGAACGCGCAGGTGCCGGCAGATTATGTTGTTTTGATTGTAGAAGGACAATTCATTGCCCTTCAAACCAATGCCGCCACCCGGAGCGGTCTGCCCTGCAATCGTCAAACTGCTGCTGGCCGAAATCGCCGAGCCAAGGTTGATATAACCACCGACATCGAAAATGATGATGCGATTGGGCTTGCTCACAGCGGCACGAAACGTGCCGGCACTGCCGTCATCAGCCAGCGAAGTGACGTGATAGACCGTGCCAAAGCGTCCGCCCGTGACGTTGGTGCTGGCACCAAAACCCTGCGCACCGGGGAAGGCGATTGCCGGGGGATAAATAACCGGGTTGGTATATGTTCCCGTGACAACTGCCAGATATAGTTCGCCATTAGTGATCAGCAATGACGGAGTGGTATTGGTTGCGAGACCATTGCCACCCATGATGATTGTTGTTGGCTTGATCCAGGTTATAAACCCTGAACCGTTGCCATTGGTCGAGATAAGCTTGTATGTCCCCAATGCAAAGGCCGGACCCGTGTTGTTGATTTGAATGACGGTGGTGGAAGACAAGTTCAAGGTGCCGTTGTTGATGGTGAACGACGGTGTGCCGGATGCATAATTGAACGCAACGGTTCCGGAGCCGGTGTTGATGTTGCCCCCCAAAATGGCCGGCGAGCTGCTGTTCGTCAATGTCTGGCCGGAACCGAGAGTGTATGCACCCGTGGCGGGACCATTAAAGATTCCGCTGCCGCCAACGATGATGTGCTGGCTGGCTGCAATCGAGCCGGAACTGCCCAGCACGAGCGTGCCGTTGGTGATAATTGTGTTGCCGGTGTAAGTATTCGCTCCGTTCAAGATGAGCGTGCCGAGGCCGTTCAACCTCAAACCACCATCCGGGGATCCGCTGCCATGAACGATTGCGGCGGCAATCGTGATGTTATAACCCTCGGGATTTATCACGGCACCGCCGCTGTTCACATAGGCGGTTAGCCCGGTGAAGGCCGGCAGAAAGGCGGTAGTCGGGCCGCTGGTCGGGTCATTGGAGTTTGCCTGTAACATCCCGCCGTTGAAATTGATGTGTGCCTGGTGTGTGGCAGAGCCATCAGAATCAATGAAATCACCCACCGCCAAGGTTCCGCCATTCAGGTTGACCATCGTCGTTTGAGCCGTGCTGCCAATGTTGTCATTCAGATCAAATGCGCCGGCGACTGAAAGAGTTCCGTTGTTTGTGATGGTGACGGAGGTGTTGTTGGCCAGACGCGAGCCGTCGCCGAAACTCAATGACGCCCCGCTCAAACTGGCGTTGTTTTGCACCGTCAAAGAACTGACCGCCGGGTAGCCCGCGCCTCCGTCATACAACACTTGAATCATCCCGCCGACCGTAACTGCCTCCGAATCAGCAATGATCAGGTTGGCTGGCCCGCCAATTCCGCTGATATCCAGATTTCCACTGGCACTCATGTTGCCGACCCCGCCCAATATGAGTGTTCCGTTGTTGACCACTGTGGTTCCCGCATAGCTCGCCCCGCCGCTGGGACCAGAGCCGATGGTTTGCGTTCCCGTTCCTGTCATGACCAGCGAACCGCTCCCCGACAAGTTTCCGGCATAAAAGGCGGTGCCGTTATTATTGCCCAAAGTTAGAGCCATCGATGCGCCGTTCAAATTAGTCAGACCAAGGCTGGTGTTCGTGCCACTCAAACCACCCAGCGTGGCCGTCGTGAGGTTCCCGGCAAACAAAACCGAGCCGGCGTTGTAATTCAACGTGCTGTTTTGCAACGCCATCGGCGTGGCCAGTTCCAAAACTCCGTTGGATATGGTCGTCGAACCGTTTAAGGTGTTCGTAGCTCCAAGCAAGACTATGCCGGCATTGCCAACGCTGTTAATGATGAGCGAGTTGACTCCCGCGTTGCCCGCCGAGCCAATGACACCGTTGACACTCAACGTCTGGCCGCTGGCTGCATCAATCAAGCCTGCCGAACCTGTGCCACCGCCGGTTGCGCCGATGCCAATGCTGTTGTTCAAGGCAAAGGTGCCGCTGCCCAGAAGGTCACCGCCATTGAGTATGATGGCGGCAGTATTTGCTACATTATTCGGTGAGGAAATGCTCAACACACCTGCGTTAATCGTCGTGGTTCCTGTGTAGTTGTTATTGCCGTTCAAAGCAATTGTGCCGCTGCCAGCCTCGGCCAAGGCTCCGCTGCCGCTGATCGTGCCTCCCAAAGCAAAATTATATCCATTGTTATTGACCGTGACCGTCGCCCCAGATCCCGCTATCACATTATTATTTATATTCAAGCCCGATGCTCCCGACTGCAGCGTACTGCTGGCAATGACATTCACATCGCCTGCACCCAGCGCGCCGCTGCCAGCCACCTGCAATGTTCCACCGCCGCTCAACGTCGTGCCAACGCTTCCGGCCGATGGACCGTAACTGTTTGCCCCGGAAAGAACCGTCGTGCCAGTGCCGTTCACCGTCAACGTTTTGATCACGCTAGGACCGTTGGAAACAATTCCGGAAATGGTCAGCGTATCCCCGCCGCCCACGCTGACTTGCAGGTTGTCATTCAGTGCCATTGAGGTTTGAATCAGATTCGTCGTGCCAGCACCGATCAGGATCGCCGCGCCGGACCCAGCATTATCAAATGTCAAAGTATTGCCGGCATTCGCAATGACAAAGGAATTGGCGTTGGTCATGGCGAGACTACCCACCGTCTCGTTGGCGTCCATGGCCACCGTCTGTAAAGTCTGACCGACCCCAAAGGTCGCGGAATCGCCTGCTGAATGCGGCACGTAAGGATTGCTGCTCCAGTTGGTGCCACCCGACCAGTTGCCACCGACATTGTTTGTCCAGATTGCCTGTATGCCCGGCGCATTCACAACCAGAACCACATTGTTGCTGGTCGTTAAAACGGCTGACACTGCTCCATTGACCACACCCGCTCCTAAAAAAACGGGCGGGTTAGTGTTAAATAAACCTGTTATGCCACCGGCGGCTGTCATCAAAGTGTAATTACCGGTTCCCAGCGGCAGGCCACCGGGAACATTGACCGTAAACGTATTTCCGTTCAGGGCGACTGATCCAGAGATTGTAAGAGGCGAGGCTTCGTTGAAATTAGCCTGCGAACCGGACAGCCATGTCACACTCCCTGCAATCGCGCCTGTGCCGCCGAGCGTTGCGTTACTGTTTACTGTCACATTGCTGGAGGCAAGGGTGCCGTTGAAGTTCAAGGTTATTAAATGAGTTCCATCTCCAACCGTCGTAGCACCGGTGTAGGTTCCGCCGCCCAACAAATTCAGACTGCCGCCACCTGTTGAGTCCACCACAGTCAGCGCGCCGCTGCCACTGTTGCCGATGGCGTTGGCATAGGTTATGGCGTGCGTATTGACATCAATCGTGCCGCCACCCGCCAACAAAGTAACCGGCTGGCCCGATATATCCACGGCGATGTTATACAAAGTGTTGGAGTATTGCAACGTGCCGTTGTTGAAAATGACGGGACCTTGATTCGCCCCGCCCAGCTGCCATTCAGTGTTGATGTTCAACGTGGCCCCGCCAAGGATGGTGACACCGCCATAATAATAATTGCCGGTGGCGTTGTTCAATTTAACCATGCCGGTGCCATATAACGCCGGATTCGCTGTGCTGCCGCCCGTGCCCGGCACCAATCCCGCCACGTTTCCGTTCGCCGCTGAAGCCGGAATGCCGATCACCAACGACCCAGTATTCGCTGCGCTGCCAATCTGTCCGTCAATAGTCATTGTGTTACCTGCCGTCGCGGCGAGACCTCCGCCATTTCCCAGCAATGTGATCGGCCGCGCATTGGTCCCGGAATTATCCAAGGTCAAGGTTGCCCCACCAAGGAGCGTGCCACCATTGAGGTTGACGGTAGTGCCCGTCGTAAGATTTCCCAAGCTGCCATCCGAAGTGATTTCAGTCACGCCTCCGTTGAGATAATTCCCGGCAGAATAAGCAGAAGCTCCCGCTGCTCCACTGTTGGCAGATAATACCACCGTGCCGGGTCCGCCCTGGACATAGGCCGTTAGTATGGTGCTGTAATTAACAACTGAACCGTTGGTGAAAATCAGCTCGCCGCCGGTGTTGTTCTGATAGACAACGATTGCATCCGGCCCGGAGCCGCTTGACACATTATTGCCTTTTAACCAATGGGTATTAAGATTGAAGGTGACATTGTTAACAGCAACATTTGGTGTGACCAAAATTCCGCCTATGGTGTAATTGGCGGTGTTGGCAACGGTGCATGTCAATGTCGTAGGAGTGTTGTAACGTAATGTGTCGTTATAACCACCGTTGTTAAGGGTTATGCTGCCAGTAACGTCGAGATTATTGTCGGCGTTCCCAGTAGTTCCCGAAGCGATTGTTGTGTAGAAACTGCCAACCTGATCTCCAGCCAGAATGCTCTGCTCTCCCGATCCAGACGTCGCCACCGACGCCCAATTATATTGACCCACAGTGGCGATGGCCGATCGGGCAGCCGGCCAAAGCAGCTTGTTTTGCAGCCCCAATGTGGTGGTTTGGATGGTTCCTGTGGCTGGGACAAGTGCGGCTGAACCTCCGGTAGGATTGGAATCGTAAGCAGGCCCGATAAATTCCGTCTGGGAACCAAGTATTTGTGTAAAAGCACCGAGATTCAGGGTCGGAGAGTTGTTGCTCACGGAAATGACGTTGAATCCCGGATTGACCGCAACGCCTGACCCGTTGATGAAGTTCTGCGTGCTCGCATAAATTGCATTGCCAATGACTTGAAGCGTGCCACCGCCCATCGAAACTGGTGTGTAGTTGTCGAGCAAATCCGCATTGCCGGAAGAACTGAAATTGGAAAAGTTCAACGCCAAATTACCGCTGTTGAGGGTGACGGTGCCGTAGGCTCCCTGGGTATTAAGTCCCGAGGTGGCGTTCACCGTTCCATTAAAGGTCAAGTTGCCCGTGCCCGTTTTGGTCAAGGCAATGGTGGTCGCACCACCATTTGTCATGTTGCCGCTAATCACCGTGTTCCCCGACCCGCCAACCGCCAGCGTTTTGGTGCCTTTCGTGCCGCCTGTCAGACCGCCGTATAGGTTGCCGGCAAACCCAAGTGTATTGGTGCTGTTGTTGACAAACTTGTAAGTCTGCGCAGTCGTATCGGTGCCAAGGACAACTGCCGCGTTGAACAGTTCATTGCTGGAAACCGTGGAATTAACAGTGATCGCACCAGAATTGTTGAGCGTGAGCGTCTGGTTGCCAACCGCACCATTGCCGATTGTATATGCCGCTGCGCCGCCGGTATTGAAAAGTATGTTGCCGATCGTGACACCCGATCCCAAATTAATCGTGGTGTTGCCATCCCCCGCACCGCTAAATGTGGCCGTATCCCCGGTGCCCGGAACCGGTGAGGCACTCCAGTTCGCATCACCCCAAATGGAATCCGTGACACCCGTCCAAGTGCCGCTGGCAGCTTTCAAGCTTAACGCGCCTACCAGCAAGAACAGGATGATATTGGAGAATGTCTTGTCCGGTTTCATAAAATTAGTTTGCAGTAATTTAAAATCTGTCTCAAGAATCATTTTGTATCAAGTTATTGAAATTGCACTCGAAAAAACTCCTGCGCTCCAGTCGGCGTGAGGTAAAATGGAGACACAGTGGCATTTGTTAACCACGGTCCGATCAAATTCGTCGCCCCCAAAAGCGCACCTTGCGCCCATTGCAGTTGCAACTGACCGCCCGACGTCATTTGGCAGTTCAACTGCAAGGACGGCAGCGCACGCACTACCAGCGCGTTGATGTTTCCGTTGCCGCTACTTTGTAGGTTTTCCTGGATGATCACATTCACGGTCGTGTTCGTGCCGTTCGGCGGCGCGACGAAATTGCCGATCACATAATCATTATTACCCATCAGAAACGTGGCCGAAACATCGCTTGTAACATTCGGCTGTTGAAAACTGGACGGACGCAAAATCTCCTGACTCGCGTCATTGCGGTCGTCCAAGGCAAAAAGCTGGACGGAATAAGACTGACCTACGGTCAAATTATAGAGCGTGATGGTTTTTGGCCCGTTGTCATAATTGAAGCCATTCAGCACCGTGTTGAAATTGGCATTGCCGGTGTTGCCGGTGAACGCGCCGGTGCCTGCACCGGCACCGGTGCAGGAGGCCACCGAATTGTCGGTCTTGAAAACAACGTTCGTCCCATTGGACAACGTCACTGTTGGCGCTGATACTGCGAAACTTGCCGCTCCAACGATGGTGCCCAACTGATTGAGCGTGGCGTCGGCTGTCGTGATTGGCACCGGCGCCTGCCAGGAAATATTTGGAAGAAAGTATGGCAAATAATTTGGAATCTGGTTGGAGAACGTAAGTTTCACCACATAGGAAACCGCAGTGTAAGGCTGCGCCGGCATCGCAATATGCAGACCGTTGGTATCCTGCGTGTAGTTGTTAAGCGGAATGTAAGTCCCGGCTGTGTTGCCCAGTAGTTGCACATTCGTCAACGTGGTCAGATTGATGTTCTGAGTGTTCAGCGAGGTAATGGTGAATTGCGAACCGGGCCAGCCCATCACAATCGCATACAGCGTGTTTGTGGCCTTGTTCCGCATGAAGCGGATGTCCGTGTTGGTGCCAGCGATCGGCGCGACATACAAACTACCCCCCATTTTCGTCGGACCTTCCCCGTAAACTTGCCAGCAGCGGTTGGAATAGATGGCTTCACCAAACCGGCCAAGCCAGTCTCCGATGCCGAGCAGGAGGTTCTGCTGTCCCTGCGGAATCGTCCCATCCGCCATCGGCGAGATGTTCAATAGCATGGTTCCATTTTTACTGACCCGGTCAATCAGCGCGTCAATCAGCGCGTTGGTCGGATAGTAGGTCATGCCGGTCGTATAACCCCAACTGGACGGGCTGACCGCATCGTCGGTTTCCCAGTATGGATATACAATGTTTCCCGGGCCGCCCCGTTCGTAATCATACATTTCCCCGAGGGTATCAAATCCGTCCTTGTAGATGGCCACCACCTCGTTGCTCCAGCTCAGTGCGCTGTTGTAATAATAGGCGAGAAAACTCAAACGGTCCGAAAGCTGAACATCTTTCACATCAAAGTCCTGATAGATGAGGTCGGGATGATAACCGTCAATGATTTCTTCCAGCCGGGCCAGCCATAGCGTGTTTTCCTGGGCCGTTGGCAACTGGCCATACAACTGTTGCAAATTGGTGTCCGTCTGCGCCGGCACATACTGGTAATAACCATTGAAATTATAGGCATGATGCATGGACATCATAAATTTCAGCCCCTTGGCGCGGATAGCCGTGGACCAAATGGACGCCATGTCCACTCCCGGACCTTTGCTGACCGAATTCCATGGATTTACCTTGCTGGCCCACATGGAAAAGCCGTCGTGATGTTCCGCCACCGGCCCGGCAAACTTCGCGCCCGCCTCCACAAATAGCTGTGCCCAGGCGTCCGGATCCCAATTGCCGCCCTGCGATACCAACTTGGGCGCGAACTGCACAAATTGGCCGGCCAGGTTGGTGCCGCCGTTGATGAAATAATATTCCGGGAAAAAGGGCAACGTCGTGGAAGTGCCAAACGGATCACCAAAGGTGTTGGTGTGAAACGCATAGACGGGGTCGCCCACATGATACATGTTACGCGGATACCACTCGCTCCCATAGGCCGGGACGCTGAATATGCCAAAGTGAAAATAAATGCCAAACTTGGCGTCCTGAAACCATTCCGGTGCTGGATTATGCTGGTCCACCGAGGCCCATGTCGCCTGATAAAAGTTAGTCACCTGTAGGGATGGTGAAAGATTGCGAAGTTGAATGGAGTTGATCTGGTCGCCGGCAGTCTGGGGCAAGTTGGCACTATCGGTGATGTAGATGGTCTGGGAAGTGCCATCCGCAGTAAAGGTTCCTATCACATATTGACCGAGACCACCATTCACCGAGGACATAGTGCCGCCGACACAATGCGCCAGACTGACTGAATCCCCGCCCACGCTGCTGTCATTAAGAGTGGCGACGCGGGTGGCAAAACCGCCCCGGCTGTCATTCTCCCAAATTTGAACCTCATAAAGATTGCTCACCGTCAAGCTGTTAAACGTGACGGCTCCCACCGTGCCGACATTGGCCCAAACCGTGCCCTTGACAAGGACTTTGTAGGCGGCAGATAAATTGGCATAGGGAGTGCCGGTTCCCCCGACACCTTCGCCGCTTTTATCCGTGCCTGCGGTGGAACCAAATGCGATTCCGACATTCGCATCGCCCGTTTTGCTGGTGTCATACGCGAAGGGCACGCCGTTAATCGTAGCCCCATTCTGCCCCCAAGTCTCGGCGTAAATTAACAAGCCATTGGTGTCAACATCAGTGTCTGTTGTAATATTCATCGGCGTCGCCCATGTGATGACGGCGGCCCTGACAGGCAAACCGGCGACCAACAAAAGCAGGCTGACGATTTGAAAAGAAATCCGTAATTGTGTTGGTTTCATGACATACTCCAATGAAAGTAAATCCAAAACTTCGCAGGCTGAAACCATTCTGAAACGTGAATATGCTGATACCCCGAGGGCCAGGACGCCTTATAAAACATATTGACGAAAGGTGCTTTTAGTTTCGGTGCCAACGCCATCAGCAGAAACATTTTTATTCCAAAACCTATATGTTTGGAGCCGAAAATAAATTCAGTATTATCAAACACCTTCATTGCCTAGGCAGCCTTCAATAATCGTGCGTTTGTAAAACTCGTCACAGCAAACCAGAGTTAGAACGATTAAGTATTGAAAACTATTTTTCAGAAAATTAAGCGATTAAGGGTTTAGGGTTCAGATACCCGTGATGAATCAACCGGTCATGGATTGGCCGGAAAAAGAAAGTGGTTTAACACATAATCATAATCGATACCGCTGGTCGGACCTGTAAAAATGTATATCTGGCCTAGAGAAGCTTGTTTGCCTGCAGCAAGAATCAGCGGGTCCGACCATTTGTGATATTCAACATGTCCGTCCGAAAAACATTCGGTATTTACATCGCCATGAAAGATGGCCACGGGATCGGCCCAAGTGAAGGAGGTTGCCGCTGGAAAATTAAATTTTACTATCCAAGTTCCCACATTATAACCACGGCAATCAGAATCTTCCAAGAAGGCAAAGGTGTTGGATGGCCTTTTTATATCGGATGTTTTTGCATAAGGCACCTCACCCCAGGGTGGTGCGGCCGGCTTTAACAGGCCTTCGCCGCCAACGTTTTCAGTCTTTGAATAACTGTCGTAAGCCCATTTAACGGGAGATTGATTCAGAACGACAGAAAAATTCAAACGAATGTCACCGGGACAATGATAAACATCCACATTGGGAGCGTATTGATAAAGCAGGTTATTCGTCCTCAACATCCCCTGCATGTCAGCCAAAGCCTGTGCGGTTGAAACCCATGGACTCGTGCCCATGCCATTGCCTGTGTCCGGATTGGGCGGCCCCCAAAAGCCATCTCCGTCATGATTTGGAGAACCCGCTTCGGCAAATGATGCAACGATTTTGTCGCCGTTGTCGCCTGCATACATCGTGAAGGCCAGTCCCAATTGCTTTTGATTGCTCAAGCAGGTCGCCTGCGTGGCTTTCAACTTGGCATGGGCGAGGGCGGGCAAAAGCATCGCCGCCAATATGGCGATGATGGCTATGACCACCAGTAGTTCAATCAGGGTAAACCCCGTTTGCCGACCGAAGTTTGTAACAGACTTCTTCATTTTTTCTTCTATCAAAATAATCCAGCCTGCAGCATAAACATCAGTCGCGAGCCGGAAAACCTAATGCTTTTATCCAACAGACCCCGAACGGCGAACAGGTAAATATCAACCACCTAGGGTGGCTTCAGTTTTTATGACTTCTCGATCAATTATTTGTGCTGCTAAGGATATAGAACTGATGGCCCAGCGCCGGGTTCACGACATTGGGAAGGTTTGTGGTGAAGCTGCTGCTGCCGCCCACCGTATTTGTCCAGAGCGGTGTCCATGTTTTGAGTTGCGCGCCTACATTCGTGCTGTCCAACAGATAAAATGTTCCCGCTCCGGTGTTGGTCCCCGATATCGTCAGGCTTGTCCCTGAAATCACAGGCTTGGCTGTGAATTTCAGCCCTGTCACCGTCGCCGGCGCGACCACTGTCACACTGACGCTCAAACTTAACGTGTTGTAGTCTGTCGTGTCGACCGGAGTGAATGTCACCGGCTGGTTCGCAGTCCCGACGCCCGGTGTTGCAGAGGGCGTGGTGAAGGCAAAACCGCCTGTCACATTCGCACCCAAGGCGTTGGTGACAGCGCCACCGCTCAACGTCGACGCGCTCAACGTCTGGCCATTGGTGATGGTCGTGGCCGTCGGAGCCGTCTGCAGTATCGGCGTCGTCTTGTTGACCGTCACGCTGACACTGATCGTAAACGAGTTGTAATCCACCGTGTCAGTCGGGGTGAATGTCACGGACTGGCTTGCCATGCCCGCCCCCGGGGCCGTGGACGGTGTGGTGAATGCAAAGCTGCCACCCACTGTCGTGCCGGATGCATTGGTAACCACGCCGCCGCTCAAGATTGAAGCGCTCAATGTCTGACCATAGATAATCGGCGAAGCCGTCGGCGCGGTCTGCAATGTCGGTGTCACAGGACCCGCCACCACGCTCAACACGCCGCTGGCCGGATTGAAGCTGTAAGCCAGACCTGCGCCTGGCGAACCCGTGATGCTGGTGAAGCTTCCTGTGCCACCCTCGCTAAATAATTGGAACGTGTCTCCGAGATTCAATGCACTGCCCAGATTGGCAACTGCCAGTGTTCCACCAAATGTCAATGTTCCGGAGACATTGATCAGGTCGTTGGAAGGCGAAAGTGTCTCGTTCAATTTGACCGACGTGATGCCGCTGGAATTCAGAGTCAGGTTGTTGTTGAACGTCAGCGTGCCGATGGAACTGGAGGGTCCTGGAGCAATGGTGCCGTTGTTGGCCACACTGCCATTCACGGTGCCGTTGCCCTTGAGGGTCTGGCCGGAGTTCAGCGTAAAGCTGATGGCTGACACGTCAAATGTCGCGCCGCTCCACACATGGATGTTGGTGGAACTGCCGATGGAACCGCCCGTTCCCAAGGCCAGGATGCCGTTGGTGATTTCCGTATTCCCGCCATAGGTGCTGGCTCCGGTAAGCGTCAATGTTCCGGTATCAAGCTTTGTCAGACCGCCACTGGTGTTGGCCGACAGAACAGGTGTGTTGACCCCTGCCCCGCTCCCACCACCACCAAACAATGTCACAGTCAATGTGTCTCCACTGGCATAACCGCTGCCCGGATTGACGACCAGGATGTTGGTCACAGTTCCGGTCGTGGGATTGATTTGGGCGACCGCCAATGCACCACTGCCTGTGCCACCGGCGATTGTGACAATGGGTGTGTCTAAATAACCTGAACCGCCGTTCGTCACTGCGATGGAACTGACGCCATAACCTGTCGGTGCCAGCAAAGGTTGCGCTATGGTAATCGCGTTGCCACCGTCATCTAGAAATGCACCACCGCTGTAAACATAGGTGGCGGTTAATCCCTGCATGAATGTCGTGCTGCCTGCTGCGGCCATCAAGGTGCCGCCGTTGAAATTCAGC